>VOFJ01000411.1_pt1 | contig 179273 bp, 197 predicted proteins | sample 5384081 | NCBI WGS metagenome assembly VOFJ01 (sample SAMN12384729, study PRJNA508395) | human gut metagenome | isolation source: healthy gut I | host: Homo sapiens | reverse complement strand
GGCAATCGTGGACTACCGCAAGGGTTTGTCCCAGCGGATAGAAACCTTTGCCGCGCAGCGGGCGGAAATCGTCAAGCAGATGCGCCGAAAGGATGCTCCGCCGGAGTTGGCTGACCGCCGTGCAATGCTTACCTGTAAGATTGCCGAACTTCGTAAAGAGGATAAAATTGCAGAGGGAGCCATCAAGCGCATCCAGAGAACAAGCGAATCCAACCGCATAGATCAAGAAAATCAATATACGAACAACAAGAACCGCCGCCGAGATCGTTCTCGGCAGCGCTGACAAGGAGGTACAATGGCTTATATCAAACAAAGTCCGAACGCAAATTCAAAATCACTGTCTGCAACGGCTACAAGGTCAACGGGCAGAAACGGATGAAAGCGCAGACCATCACTGTGCCATCATCCGTGCCTAAGCGTGGTATCCAGCAGTATGTCATGGCAGAGGCTGAGCGCATCGAGAAAAAGTTCAAGTATGGCGTAGAAGAAAGCGACCAGACCCACTTTGATCAGTACGCCGAAAATTGGCTCAAACGGCAGGAACCGTTTTTCAAAGCTACCACCTGTGCAGGGTACAAACGCAATCTGGATATTGTCTACCCGTTGATTGGTGGTATCCCTCTTGCAAAGTTGCTTCCCATGACTTTAGAGGAAATGTGCGAGGAATTGCGCAAGCGCCCCGGACGGGGCGGGAACTGCATTAAGGAAACAACGGTGCAGAAATACCTCGAAACGGTTTCTTCGGTGCTGGAGGATGCCAAGAAAAATGACATTATTCCATTTAATCCGGCGCACCGCGTTCGGAAGAAGCATTTTGAGAAGGAAGTGCAGTATATTCCGCAGAAATATGAAATGGGTAAACTGATGCGGGCGATTCAGAACGAGCCGATTCTGTATCGCGCCTATTACACGCTTGGCAATCACAACCGGATTGCGGCGCGGTGAACTGTGCGCCCTGCAATGGCGGGACATAACCGGTGCTTGCGAACTGACCGTCTGCCGTTCCCGCAGCTGCGCATCCGGGCAGATTGTTGAGAGCGACACCAAGAGTCATCGGGAGCGGATTGTAACCATTCCGCTGGGGCTATGGAGCTTCTTATGGCGCTGCGACAGCAGCAGGTGCTGCATAGCGGCGTTCCGGATAGAGAGCAGCCGATTTTTACTGGCCCCGATGGTCATGTGCCGCACCCGGATACCTTTACCCGACATCTGCGTAAGCTATATAAGCAAGTGTGGATTGCGGAAGAATATCATCTGCACACCCTGCGGCATTTCTACGCAACCTATCTGCTACAGGAAGGCACTAGCAAACAGGTGGCGGCATCCCTGCTTGGTCATGGGATACGGCATTCTTGGAGCGCACCTACTGCCACCCGCAGGACGTGGCGAAGCGCAGGCCGCAAACCTGATGCAAGATCTGTTGAACAACCAAAATCCGTGCTATGTTGCATTTATGAAAAATAGGAATAGAAAACTTAAGAAAGTAGGTTGAATAAGAGGCGGCACCGTCAGAGATGGCGGTGCCGTTTTTGTCAGTAATAGGTAGAATTTTGGGCGAAAGATTGTTGGGTGTGGTGATAGCTTTCTGTCGCAGTTGTCGGTATGCTTTGTAGTACCACAGGTCAATAAAACATACAAAGGAGCGTTGAAAACAATGGCGTCTATCAGAAAGCGCGGCAGTAACAGCTACTTGATTGTGGTATCCCGTGGGTACGATTACGAGGGGAACCGGCTGAAATCGGTACAGAAAACCGTCAAGCCGCCCAAGGAGTATACACCCAAACAGGCAGAAAAGTGGGTAAAGGAGCAGGCAATTCTATTTGAGCGCGAGGTACAGCATCACCGGAACCCATTAACCGCAGCATTACGCTGGCAAAGTACATTGAGCATTGGGTGGCTGATATAGGACCGAAGAAGCTGGCTGACTCCACATTCCGACGAGATCTGCAGGATATTCGCAGAATCTTGCCAGCACTGGGCAACTACAAGTGACCGATTTGCGCAAGAGGTTATCCGAGAATTTTACGAAGAAATGAGGCGCAGCCCGCGTTTGGACGGCAGAGGGAATCTATCCGAGAAGTCAGTCGAGGGGTTGCACAACACGCTGTGCGGCATCCTATCGGCGGCTGTGGACGAGGGTTATTACTCACAATCCTGCATGGAGATGTTACAAGCCTAAGACAGAAGAAGGAACGCCCGTAGCTGATGAGGAAACGGTTAAAAAGTTGATTACTGCATTTGAAGGTCAGAGTATGAAGTACGAAACATACTTCAAGCTGGTATTGGCAACCGGGCTGCGCAGGGGAGAAGCCTGTGGACTAAGATGGAGTGACATCAACTGGCGCAAGCGTACAATCCATGTTCAACGCGGGGTGGTCAAACTCAGTCACCAAGAATCTATCACGAAGGACCCTAAGACGACCAGCGGTGACAGAATGGTCTACTTGAGCAAGGAAATGTGCCAGCTACTCAAAGCATGGCGGAAGGAGTGCGAGTGGGATAGGGAACAGACTGCAAACGAAACCGTGGACGAGGAAGACTATTTGTTCCGTCAACCTAACGGAAAGCCTATGTGTCCCAGCACATTCACATATAGATTTAAACTTATTCTGAAAGCAAATAACCTACCGCTGGACTTGAGTGTACATAGCCTGAGACACACGAACGCCAGCTTGCTGATTTCGCAAGGCGTGGACGTACGCACGGTGGCTAGTCTGTTGGGTCATGCACAGGCAAGCACAACGCTGGATATTTATGCCCATGCATTTGACAAGAATAAGCGCAAGGCACAGGAAAAGCTGGGAAAGGCGATTGGATTATGATGAGAAAAATCAAGCTGACTCGCGCAAACAAAAGTATCCTGCTGAAAGCACTTGCACCCTATTACTACCGAGAAAAGCACTTGGGCATAGCACGAAAAACCGGGGCGACTGATACTAAAAATCAATGCTCTCCCAGCCGATAAAAAAGCTAGTTTCTCTGCAGAAGAAATTCACCTCATGCGAATCACTATAAACAGGCTGAGGAACGAGCGTCTAGCAAAAGGTCAATACACCGATGCCGCAGACGATATGCTGCTAAAATTATTCTGAAAATCAAACACTAACAAAAACAAAAAACCTCATTGCAAAAAATACATCGCAATGAGGTTTTCTGGTGCGACCGGGAGGATTCGAACCTCTGGCCTTCCGGGTCGGAGCCGAACGCTCTATCCAGCTGAGCTACGATCGCTTATGTATGAAAAACGCCGTTACAGCGTATTTCAATCTTGTAAAGTAGTCAATTTCCAATAGTGGTCAATTCGTGGTCTGACTACCGTTGACCACCGCGTTTTTGCAAGTACAAATCACGCTGTATCGAACAAAAACGAGCCTAAAACCTGCGATGTCGCAGTTGTCGGAGCCGGACGCTCTATCCAACTGAGCTGCGATCGCTCATATGCCACATTTATGTGACTAATATAGTATAGCAAACCTGTCGCAAAAATGCAAATATTCTTGGCGAATCCTTACGGAAAGTTTCTTACCGCCTACGTGCCGCACAGCTTCATGGGCAAATTGTAAACAATTTTCACTTTTCTTGCGTAATTTTTGTCAGTTTGGCAGGAGGATTATCTTTTGTACCATGCCGCGTTTGTGCTTCCGGCAGTGTTTGCCTGCTACAAGACCGATGGAAACCTGAAAAAGCTGAAAAAGGACAATGCTTACCTGCATCAGCTGATCGATGCCAATATCGAGGGCTATCGAGCAATCCGAAACGCCGGGCACGAAATTTTGCCGGATGCGGACAAGGAATTTGAGGGTGCAGCATGGACAAGGAAAAGAAGCCCTATATTTTCGTTGGACTTGTCTGTGTGCGGGAGAAATATCAGGGGCAGGGCTATGCCCGGAACGGCCAGTACACCCACATGGTGGATCTGCAGACCGAAAGCCAGCGCTAGGCCATCTGACCCAATTCAAAAACAGCCCCGCGGCACAACAAAAAAGGACATCTATTCAAAAGAATAGGTGTCCTTTTTAGCACTTGAATGCGTAAGACGTTTCGGGTTCAAGTCGAACGTAATCTCCCAACTCTTTCGCATGAGAGATTCAGCATTGTGGAGCCGGTAGTACAGTTCGAGAAACTTTTGGGGAACATCATAGTTTTCATCAATAAATAGGAAATAACTGTTTAACGGGCATCCCCGATCACCTGCTGGCGCGGGGTGTGCTCAAAGGCTTTTGCCGCCTGGTCTACCTGAATTTTCGCATGTTTCAGAAGCGTCTTGATGATGGTCGCCAGGTGATCCTGTTCCTCCAGGTGGTCCACCATATTCTTACAGCTCTCCGGGAGATATTCAGCCATATCTTTACAGACATCAGCCAGGTCACCTATGAAGCCCCAGCAGCTATCCGTAAGCTCGCCGTTTTTGTAAAGCTCAAAGCCGTAACACTCGCCCCGCAGGTAGGAATCATAAGCGGCCACTTCGCTGCGCATCAGATCCTCCGCCTTTTTCCGAATGGCGCCAGTCATTTTTTCACCGCCGAACTCTTTCCTGTCCCAGGGATCATTGAAACTTGTAGTCTGCATGGCAAGGCCGCTGTGATCCATGAGATAAAGGGGCAGCGTAATGTATTTTTATCGGAGATCACCTTCATCATGGCGTCATCAACCGCCCGTTCCTCTGTCTTTGGATCGTGCCGGAACCGGCTGCTCACAATGTTCACCATGTGTTCATACAATGTTTCCCAAACAAACGGTGTTTGGAGTACATCAACGGTCCTGCGCATTTTAGAAGATCAAAGATATATCGGTACCTATGTAATTGGCAAGAGAAAAGTAAAAGAGATTGGCAGCCGACATACACAGTTAAAGGATGAAAGTAAGTGGTCCAAAATACCGAACCATCATCCGGCTACGCAGAACTGCCATAGGAAGTGGACCAATCATTTTCCAACCCGATGTTTGAAATTGCTGTACCCAAAGGTTGTGATTTCCCGTGTTGTACCGTCAGGCCTGCGGGCGTAGATGGCGGGCAGTGGCATACCGTTGAAGGTGTTGTTTTTGCAGGTGGTATAAATCGCCATATCGCCAAACACCAGCAGATCTCCCACGGCAGGCACAGCGTCAAAGCTGTAATCACCGATGATGTCCCCCGCAAGGCAGGTCGGGCCTGCAAGGCGCACAGTGCAGGGCTTTTCGCCGGGTTCCCCTGTCCCTAGCAGCGGCGGGCGGTAGGGCATCTCAATGACATCCGGCATATGGCAGGCGGCGCTGGCATCCAAGATCGCAATTGTGGTATCGCCGTTTTGCACTACATCCAGTACGCGGGTTAGGAGATACCCCGCGTTCAGGGCGCAGGCCTCGCCGGGTTCCAGATAGACCGTCACGCCCCAGTCATTCCGGGCGTGGCAGATACACTTTTCCAAAGTGGCCATGTCGTAGCCGGGGCGGGTGATGTGGTGCCCGCCGCCGAAATTCAGCCACTGCATTTTGGACAGCAGGTCGCTGAATTTATCGGCCACTGCGTCCAGCGTTACGGCCAACGCGTCGGCATCCTGCTCACATAAAGTGTGAAAGTGCAGGCCGTCCAACAGCCCGGGCAGGGCAGAATTTTCTGCCGCTGCCGCGTCCCACTGCGCGCGGGTTGTGCCCAAGCGGCTGCCGGGGGCGCAGGGGTCATAAATCGCGTGGCCGTCCTGCGTCGAGCACTCCGGGTTGATACGCAGGCCCACACTTTTGCCTGCCGCCTTGGCCACGGGACCAAATTTTGCCAGCTGCGCGGGCGAGTTGAAGACGATATGGTCGGCATATTGCAGCAGCTCTTCCATTTCGTCCGCGCGATAGGCCGCGCAGAAGACATGACTTCTTTGCCGGGCATTTCCTCCGCGCCCAGCCGCGCTTCAAACAGGCCGCTGGCTTCGGTGCCCGCCAAGTGCGGCGCCAGCAGCGGGTATAAATCGTAGTTGCTGAACGCTTTTTGCGCCAGCAGCACCCTGCACCCGGTGCGACGGGAAAGATTGCCCAGAATCTCCGCGTTACAGGTCAGGGCGGCTTCATCCAGCAGGTAGCAAGGCGTGGGCAGGGCGGCAAATTCCGGCGACACCGCGCCGTCGATGGCCGCAAACGGCGGCCGTGCATCGCGCTGTACCATCAGTCCACCAGAACCGGGTTATGGTTCTCACTGCGGGGCAGGCCGTACTTGTCCAGTGCATTGAGGAACGGATCAGGGTTAAATTCCTCGACCGTGTAGACACCGGGCTTCGTCCACTCGCCGGTCAGCATCATCAGCGCGCCGCACATGGCGGGCACACCCGTGGTGTAGCTGATGGCCTGACTGCCGACCTCGCGGTAGCACTCCTGATGGTCGCATACATTATAAATGTAGTAAGTCTTGTCCTTGCCGTCCTTTTTGCCGGTGAAGATGCAGCCGATGTTCGTCTTGCCCTTGGTGCGGGGGCCGAGGCTGGCGGGGTCAGGCAGCAGAGCTTTCAGAACTGGATGGGCACGATCTCCTGACCGTTGTAGTTGATCGGTGTGGTGGAGAGCATGCCCACATCCTCCAGACAACGCATATGGTCAAGGTAGCTCTGGCCGAAGTCATAAAGAAGCGGATGCGCTTGACATCGGGCAGGTTTTTGCCCAAGGACTCAATTTCCTCGTGATGCAGCAGGTACATATCCTTCTGGCCGACCTGATCGAAGTTGTATTCCCGCTTGATGCTCATGGGCGGAATCTCGACCCACTTGCCGTTCTCCATGTAGCTGCCGGGAGCGGAGACTTCGCGCAGGTTGATTTCGGGGTTAAAGTTGGTGGCAAAGGCGTAGCCGTGGTCGCCGCCGTTGCAGTCGAGAATGTCGATCGTGTCAATAGAGTCGAACTCATGTTTGGCGGCGTAGGCGCAGTAGGCCTGCGTCACACCCGGGTCAAAGCCACAGCCCAGCAGCGCAGTCAGGCCGGCGTCCTCAAACTTTTTCTTGTACGCCCACTGCCAGCTGTAGTCAAAGTAAGCGGAGAAGCCGGCCTCCTTGCAGCGCTTCTCGTAGATAGCACGCCAGGCGGGGTCGTCGGTGTTTTCGGGTTCGTAGTTGGCAGTGTCCATGTAGTTGACGCCGCAGGCAAGGCAGGCGTCCATGATAGTTAGATCCTGATACGGCAGGGCAATGTTCATAACGAGGTCAGGCCTGTAGCTGTTGATGAGGTCGCACAGCTGCTGGACGTCGTCGGCATCGACCTGCGCGGTGGTGATTTTGGTCTGGGTGGTAGGGTGCCAGCTTGGCGGCCAGCGCGTCGCACTTGGATTTGGTGCGGCTGGCGATGCACAGCTCTGTGAAGACATCGCTAACCTGACAGCACTTGGAGATGGCGACGCTTGCCACGCCGCCGCAGCCGATAACAAGAACTTTGCTCATGATAGAACTCCTTTGTATTTTTTTTATTGTATGATGTGTATGGATGTTTTGTGGGGGTGAACATTGTTCGCCCGTGCCTGTTTGTGGCAGCGGCAGCTTTCCCGAGCGGATATGGAATCCGCCCCTACATCCTCTCCCCCGATAAGGTTGAGAATGTAGGGAGGGGGTCTTGACCCCTCCGCGGAGCGTCGAGGACGCCGCTTCCTACAGGGATGGCTGCTTACTTTTCCAGTGCCAGCAGCAGCTCCCGCAGCACCTTGCAGGCCATAGCCGTGGAAACGCCGCTCTGGTCGAGCATGGGAGCCAGCTCGTTGACGTCCGCGCCGACGATGATCGCTTTCGTCACGGTGCGGATGGCCCCAAGCAGCTGCAAAAAGCTGACACCGCCCGCTTCGGGCGTGCCTGTGCCGGGGAAGGCCGACGGGTCAAGGCAGTCGAGGTCGATGGTCAGATAGACAGGCACATCGGCCTGGCATAGCCAGTCGGTCAGCTCGGCCAGCCCGGTAAAGTCGAACTTGTGCATATCGGTGTGCCGCGCGGCGAACTGAAATTCCTCCCGTTCACCGCTGCGGATGCAGAACTGGTGGATGCGCCCGTCGCCGACCAAATCATGACAGCGGCGCAGCACGCAGGCGTGGCTCAGCTGTGCGCCGAGGTAATCGTCCCGCAGATCGGCGTGGGCGTCAAAATGGACGATGTGCAGATCGGGATATTTGCGCACGGCTGCGCGCACGGCACCCAGGGTCACAAGATGCTCGCCGCCGAGCAGAAGCGGCAGCTTGCCGTCGCGCAGAATTTCCGCCGCGCGGGACTCAATGTCTACAAGGGCACTCTCGCTGGAACCAAAGCACAGCTCCAGGTCGCCGCTGTCAAACACATTCCCATCGGTCAGGTCCTTGTCCTGATAGGGACTGTAAGTTTCCAGACCGTAGCTTTCGTGGCGCATGGCCGCGGGGCCAAAGCGCGCGCCGGGACGGTAGCTGGTGGTGGAATCAAACGGTGCGCCGTACAAAACAATGCTTGCCGTGCGGTAGCTGCTGTCGCAGCCGATGAAATTTTCAACATTGCGATGCAGCATCAGTGTTCCTCCACTTCGCGCAGCATTTCCTCCAGGAAACGCCGGCAGGTAAAATGCACCGACATGCAGCCGGGTCGTGTAATAGCGGGTACGCATGTTCAGCGCATTCCACGCATCGGCGTCCATATCGTTGATGGGATGATATTTTTTGCTGGCAAAGCCGAACAGCCAGTAGCCCGCCGCAAAGGTAGGGATGTGTGCCTGATACACCTTGCTGATCGGGAAGGTGCTGGCGATGCGCTTGTGGCTGCGCTGCATGGCGGTCGCGTCCTCAGCATAGAAGGGGCTGCCCTGCTGGTTGACCATGATGCCGTCCGCGCGCAGCGCGTTGAAGCAGTTGCCGTAAAACTCGCGGGTGAACAACCCTTCCGACGGGCCGAACGGGTCGGAGGAATCCACGATGATGAGGTCGTACTCTTCCTCGCACTTGCGGATAAATTTCAGCGCGTTCTCGTAATAAATGTGTACGCGGCGGTCGTCCATGCGGCAGGCGTTGCCGGGCAGAGTAGGCACGGCAGGCTTCGATGACCTGCGGGTCCATCTCCACAAGGTCGATGCGCTCCACGCGGTCGTAGCGGGTCAGTTCCCGCACTACACCGCCGTCGCCTGCGCCGATAACAAGAATGTCCTTGGCGTTTTTGTGTACCGACATCGGCACATGGGTAATCATCTCGTCGTAGATGAACTCGTCGCGCTCGGTCAGCATGACGTTGCCGTCCAGCGTCAGCACGCGGCCAAACTCCGGTGTCTCAAAAATGTCGATGCGCTGGTAGTCGCTCTGCTTTGAGTAAAGCTGGCGGTTGACCCGGATGCTGTGCTTGACATCAGGGGTGTGAAATTCCGAAAACCACATTTCCATACTGCAACCTCCCTGTCAAGCCAGTACATTCAGCCGCAGAATGTCGGGATCTTCCGGTCCGGTCATGCTGCAGCCTTTGGCCTTGGCATACTCGATATAGTCCAAAATCTGAGCGGTGATGCGCTCGCCCGGGGCAAGGATCGGGATGCCCGGGGGATAGCACATGACGAACTCGCTGCAGACCATGCCCTCTGTCTCACGCAGGGGCAGGCTCTTTTTGGGGGCGTAGAATGCTTCCTGCGGGCTGGCGGCAACTTCGGGGTCAATGTACTCCTGACTCAAAAGTCCCGCACCGTCGGTGTGGTAACGGCGCTTGATCTCGGCCAGTGCGCTGACAAGGCGCTCGACCTCCTGTGGGCGGTCGCCGATGGAGAGATACGCGAGAATGTTGCCGATGTCGCCGAACTCGATCTGAATGTCGTATTCGTCGCGCAGAATGTCGTAAACCTCGATGCCCGCAAGGCCGATGTCCAGCGTGTGAACACTCAATTTTGTCGTATCAAAGTCAAAAACGGAGTTGCCGTTGCAAAGCTCCTTGCCGAAGGCATAGTACCCGCCCACGGCGTTGATCTCCTCGCGCGCGTACTCGGCCATGTCGGCCACCTGATGGAACACCTGCCGACCGCAGTGCGAGATTGCGGCGGGAAATGTCAAGGCTCGACATCAGAAGATAGCTGCCGGAGGTCGTCTGGGTCAGATTGATGATCTGCCGCACATAGCCCGCGTGGACGTTGGGGCCGGTCAGCAGCAGGCTGGATTGGGTCAGGCTGCCGCCGCTCTTGTGCATCGAGACGGAGGCCATATCCGCGCCCGCCGCCATAGCCGAGACAGGCAGCCCGCCGCCGAAATAGAAATGCGTGCCGTGGGCTTCGTCCGCAAGGCAGAGCATCCCGGCGTCGTGGGCCATCCTCACAATGGCGCGCAGGTCGCTGCAAATGCCGTAGTAGGTGGGGTTGTTGACAAGCACAGCCACGGCGTTGGGGTGCTCGGCAATGGCCTTGGCCACCTGCTCCCGCTTCATGCCCAGACTGATGCCGAGACGGTTGTCTACCTCCGGGTTGACGTAGACCGGCACCGCGCCGCAGAGCACCAGCGCGTTCAGCACACTGCGGTGCACGTTGCGCGGAAGGATGATCTCATCCCCGCGCTTGCAAGCTGTCAGCACCATGCTCTGCACTGAGCTCGTCGTACCGCCCACCATCAAAAAGGCGTGTGCCGCGCCGAACGCATCGGCGGCCAGCTCCTCGGCCTCGCGGATGACCGAAACCGGGTGGCAGAGATTGTCCAGCGGCTTCATGCTGTTGACATCCACACCAACGCACTGCTGGCCCAGAAACGCGGTCAGCTCCGGATTGCCGCGCCCGCGCTTGTGCCCCGGCACGTCAAAGGGACAACGCGCATCCTGCGGAAGTTTTCGAGCGCTTCATGGATGGGTGCGCGGCGCTGATCCAGCCGGGTGCGCTTTGCTTCTCCGTTCATTTTTACCTCCGTTCGCGATCCCCTTGCAAAACAAAAACGCAAGCCGTGCACAGACGTGCAGACTTGCGTTTGAATTCAGCATATTTGGACACAGGCCGATTGCCCCCGATACCTCACCGAGAGAACGTCCTGCATGATTCAAAAAGGCTGAGCGTGTCAGAGTCTATATAGCAATCTTACTTTTACTACTCTTTATTGACCGTTTCACAAGTCTGCACGCCAAAACGTGCAATTTCATGGCTGTAAAGGAACCAACTTATAAAATTTGAGCTTTTAACTCAATCAATAAGGCAACTAAGTTGCCGATCGGCAGTGGACCCGGCTGTCCGTATGGCCTTAGCCCCTGACGGGCGGTCCGTAGGTGTAAATTGCTTTGAAAAACTCTTACAAACTCGATTCGTCTTTCAAAATCGAGACAAAGTATAGCATAGGGAAATCGCGCTGTCAATATTTTGATGAAAAAATTTCTACGATTAAAAAGTTGTACTCTTATGTCACCAACAAAAACCGAGTTGGTTCACACAACAGGGGCAGTAAAAACGCCCCGGAAAAAGAAAGTAAGGGTACAAAAATGAAGTACGAAATCGTAGGTATCGAACACGCAGTTGGCGACTTTACTCCCACTACGGGCAAAAACGCGAACACCGTCCAGCACTATGACGTGTATCGTCTGCACACGCTGAAAAACAGCAAGGACGCATACGGTCAGATTACGGCCGTCGTTCGCGCAACGCCTGACCAGATAGGCAAGATTATGGCTGACCTCGGCGGCAATATCGCAGACGTTCCCGGTCACATCCTCGACATGGAAGTCCACAACAGCTTCGGAAAAATCAACCTCACCGATCACGATGTTGTAGAATAATGAAGCCTGCCCCACCACCAGTTGTTCGACCACCACCAGATAACTGCCAGTGGGGCGGTGAATATAGCTGTTCTTTCCTCCGTAAGGGCGGCTATCTTCACCGCCCCGCACATTTTGTCAGACTTCGGTTTGACATTCCACGGGTGCTACGCCCGTGGAATGTCAAATGTCATGTCAAAACAAAAAGGTGGTACACAATGCTCCGATTCAAATGCTGGTATTATGATCAGGCGATTCAGGACGGTAGCGAGGATTGGATCAAGAGCCTGCTTCCAGACCATCTGCCGGATGATATTCAGCCCCTCTATGACCATGCACATCAATAAAAAGAACGTCTCAGCCAATGTTCAGACAGACATCGGCTGAGACGCTTGTTATAAAAGATTACTCAAATTTTCGATCATACAGCAGTGCTGCAATCAGCATGGTGGTCGTCTGCCACATACAGGCTGGAGTGCCGGTCATTGTGAAATGGGAAGAGGGCCATGCCGTAATGGTTGACCTCCATACCGTACGGGCAATATCATAGGGGTCTTTGCCCTCAATGGTCAGTTGGAAGATGCTTCGCACCACGGCAGCCGCTTCCTCGTCAATCAGCCAGTGGTATTTGTTCTCCGGGTCTTTCTTATAGCCATAGATGGCACAGTTGGTGGTAAACTGTTCCTGTTTCGTTTGCTCCATAGGCTTTCTCCTTGCGTGATTGGTTGGTTTTTGATATAATGTGTTTAGTTTCGTTAGCTGTAAGCCAACCGTGTCTTTCTGTTTGTTTTCCATGTTCTTTTTCTCCTTTCTGTCCTTTGTGTTTTATGACAGTAACCTTAGTAACTCGCGTTTAGATTACCCTTTCACTAATAGGAGAAAACCGGGGTGTAAATCGGAACTGTTTTTTAAAAAAAGAAAAACATTTTTTCGGGAGTGAAGCTATCGTGGAACCATGGGAGCATAATCTAAACAAAGTGAGGTGCACAAACCTATGAAACGTGTTGCCGCTGCCCTTACCGCTGCTGCGGCGGCAGGCCTGGGCGCTGCCTATGGCATCTACCACCTGGCTTTTTTCCAGCGGCCGAAGCTGGATATTCCCACGGCAGAGGAATGGGCGCAGGGTTCTCGCTTTTTGCCGCAGATCCGCGAAAACGTGGAGTTTGTGGACAGCCTGCCCTGCGACTATGTACATATCACCGCCGATGACGGTACTTCGCTGTCGGCTCGGTACTGCCACGAGGCCGACGACGCGCCAATCGCCATCATCATGCACGGCTACCGTGCCACTGCGATGCGCGACACGATGGGGCTGATCGTGCTATGCAAAAAGCTGGGCTACAACCTGCTGATGCCGGACCAGCGTGCCCACGGGCGCAGTGACAGCTACACCATCACCATGGGCGCGCAGGAGCGCTACGATGCCCGCGCCTGGGCGTACTGGGCTTCAGTGCGGTCCAGCGGCAAGGTGCCCATCTTTTTAATGGGCGTCTCGATGGGCGCAGCCACCGTTCTGCTGGCCAGCGGGCTGGACCTTCCGGACAGCGTTCACGGCATCATCGCGGATTGCGGCTACTCCAGCATCCGGGACATCTGCCGCACCTGTCTGCCCAAGTACCTGCCGCACGTGCCGGTGGGGCCGGGCTATGCCGTCGGCAAAGTTGGTGCCAAGATCTTCGGCCGCTTTGACCCCGATACCGTGGATTGCCGCAAGGCCGTGGCGCAAAGCAAGGTTCCGATTCTCTTCATCCACGGCAGCGCGGACGACTTTGTGCCCTGCAGCATGAGCCGCGAAAACTACGACGCTTGCGCCAGCGAGAAAGAACTGCTCGTCATTCCCGGTGCCACCCACGCCATGTCCTACTACTACGACACACCCGCCTACACCAAGGCCGTGACAGACTTTTTGAAAAAGCACATCTAAAACCAAAATTCAAAACGCTCCCTGCAGGCAGGACCGCATCTCATGCACAGGTCCGCCGCCGGGAGCGTTTTTATTTCAATCGCTCAGGCTGCAAAAGGGGAGTGGTCACTATTTTTCCAAATACTCCATCATACCGTCCAATTTTCGCTGCATTTCCTTGTAACCGCGGATGTAGAGTTCCGTCAGCTTCTCGGTGCTGCCCTCGAAGCGGCCGATGCCTACCGGCTCATCGGGGCGGATAACGCAGATGCGTCCCTCGTCTTCCAGCGCATCGATCTGGTCCAGCAAAGCGTTGTAGCGCATCTCCTGGGTCAGCAGCGTGGCCAGGAACAACGGTTTATCGCCATAAAAATCATCATACAGGTCCACCATGCGCTGGCTGGGCTGTTTTTTTCGGAAACCTTTCTCCCGCGTGGCCACGATGACGATCTTGGCAAAGCCCTGGCGCAGCGCCCAGTTGATGGGGATGGGGCAGGCGCAGCCGCCGTCCAGGTAGCTGTGACCGTCGATCTTGACCGGCACCGATGCCAGCGGCAAACTGGCCGAAGCCTTGACCGCCTGCTTAAAGTCCAAACCTGACTGGTCTTTTTCAAAGTAGACTGCCTTGCCGGTCTCCACGCAGGTGGCCACGGCAAACATTCGCTGGCCGCCGTTTTTAAACATATCCTCGTCAAAGGGGACTTCCTTTTCAATGTCATTCAGCAAAAAGTTCAAGCCGAACAAGCTGCCGCCTTTCACTGCCGCCAGCGGCCAAAGTACCGCCGGTCGTGGCGGTAGCGCAGGTTGATGCTGGCCGCGCGGCCAGGCTGGTGGGCCACATAGTTATAGGCGTTCAGTGCCCCGGCCGACACCCCCGCCACGACGGGGAAGTACAGGTCATGCTCCATCAAAATATCCAGCGCGCCGGCGGTATACAGCCCGCGCAGCGAGCCACCCTCCAGCAAAATCAACGAATTTTCCGGCAGTTTTGTGTTCATAAGCGCACCCTCCATTTATACAAATTATTGTAGCGCGGGGCGGCGGGTATCGCAAGCGAAAGCTGTTGTACAAAACCCAAAAAATGTGGTAAAATGCAGGCAAAGTATTGCTGCCAACAAAAGGAGTGCCTTATGATCGAACTGCACGCCGAAGCTCCCAAAATTATCGTCCCGCTGTTTGCCCGCACTCTGCCGGAGCTGACCGCCCAGGCCGCCGCTGCGCAGCGTGCCGACGCTGCTGACCTGGTGGAGCTGCGCCTGGACCCGCTGCCCCGGCAGGATTGGCCGACGGCTTTGGCCCAGGTGCGCGCCGCCATAACGAAACCGCTCATCGTGACCATCCGCACAGCGCGGGAGGGCGGTGAAGTCGACCTGACCCCCACCGAGTACGGCGAAGCCTGCCAGGCACTTTTGGCGCAGGGCAGTGCAGACGCACTGGACATTGAATGGCTGGCGGACAAGACCTTGACCGAGGAGCTGCGGGACGCCGCCCACCGGGCGGGTGTTTCGGCGCTGTTCAGCGAGCACCACTTTGGTTCCACGCCCGACACAGGCGTCATGACTGACACACTGGTGGGCATGCTGGATCTGGGCGCAGACATCGCCAAGCTGGCCGTCATGCCCCGCAGTACCGCCGACGCCGCCCGCCTGCTGTTGGCTACGGCTCAGGCGGCCGCCCAGCGCCCGGGCAAAGCCCTTATTACTATGAGTATGGGCCGCGACGGCGCCGTGACCCGCTACTGCGGCGGCGCGTTTGGCAGCGCGGCCACTTTTGGCACGCTGTCCGCCGCCAGCGCCCCCGGCCAGCCGCCGGTGACTCTGCTGAAAGAAAAGCTGATTTTAGGCGAAGATTTATGAAATACCGTGCATTTTTACCGGCTCTGGCCCTTCTTTTGCTGACGGCCTGCGGCAAAGCGGAGCTGACCGGCATCAGCCTACAGCCGGTCACCGTGCAGGCCGGGGAAACCGCCGAAGCCGCTGTGCAGTACGAGACCGCGGGCAAAGCTTCAGACACCGCGATCCAAACTGCGGTGGATGCCAACCACTGGACCTGGCAGACCGGGGACGAGAACATTGCCACCGTGAACAGCCAGGGCGTCGTCACTGGGCTGCACGGCGGTGAGACCACCCTGACCCTGACGGACGCCAGCGGCGACCTGACCGCCAGCTGCACCGTGCAGGTGACCAACCCGCTGCGGGAGCTTATTCTAAACGACATTGTGCTGTACCTTGACGAGCGCACCGAGATCGTTTTGGATTATGACGGCACCGAGCGAATCTCCCATTATCCGTCCAGCCATGCCAGCATCCTCTGCCGCTTTGTGCCGGAGGATGCCACCGGCCGCGAGCCGGTGACCTACCAAATCGCGGATGAAAGCATCGCCAGGCTGGACGGGCAGTGGCTAGTGCCGGTGGCCTACGGGACCACGACTCTGACCGCCACATGCAGTGGCAAGACGGCCACCGCCACGGTCACTGTGGTGCGCATCCCGGAGGAGATCCATCTAAACATTAAGGAGATTCGGCTGAAGCCGGGGGAGACCGTCCAGCTTTCGGCGGAGTTTGAGCCGGCCGACGCGGACCTGTACACGGCCCTGCGCTGGACCACCGACACCCGGGGCGTTGCCACCGTAGACGAAAACGGCCTGGTAACCGCGGTCGGCCCCGGATACACCTGCATCCGGGCGACCTCCACCCTGAGCGACTACCCGGAAGGGTATTGCGACGTCACGGTGGAGAACGGGGAATAATATTGATAAAAAGGGGGCTGCACCACACCCGGTGCATCTCCCTTTTTTATGTATGAGTATTTACTAAAACTGTAAGTATCGAAGTTCCTGTTGCTAATTATAAAAAAGCACACGCTAAAATGTTCCATGTGGAACATTTTGCGGCCTACTTTTCTATTAAACATAATTGCCGTAAACTAGGCTTTATGTTATGATAAAGATAACTTTCGTGCTATGAGGTGACCGCTATGACCGCTGCGCAGCAACAACAAGCCGCAAAGAATTTTGCCGCCTACTGGAAAGGCAAAGGCTACGAAAAAGGCGAGAGCCAACCTTTTTGGCTGTCGCTTCTTCGGGATGTGTACGGGGTCGAACACCCTGAGCAGTTTATCCAGTTTGAGGAGCAGGTCCACCTCGATCACACCAGCTTTATTGATGGCACCATTCCCGCCACCCATGTTCTGATCGAACAAAAAGGCCTGGGCAAGGATCTGAACAAGTCCATCAAACAATCCGATGGGGCACTGCTGACACCTTTCGAGCAGGCAAAGCGGTATATTCTGGAACTGCCTGTATCGCAGCACCCGCGCTGGGTCGTGACCTGTAATTTCAGTACTTTCTATGTGTACGATATGGAGCGCCCCCACGGCGAGCCGGAAATCATTCAGCTGGAAAACCTAGAGCAGGAATACTATCGGCTTCAGTTTCTTGTTGACGTCGGAAACGAACACCTCAAGCGCGAGATGGAAGTTTCCATTGCATACAGCATGCCGGGTTTATAGTCTGCATATGTGACTGGTTTTCGCTGACCATAGATTTTTATATCGGATTTATCCTTTGCGGTAAGCCAAAGATACTTTACAGAATCTTTGTATTGGGCATCATAAGCTCTGTATTCTTGCCCTTTCTTTATGGTAAGATTCTTCATTACGACTTGTGCTTGTGTCATTTCTACAAATGCACCATTTTCTTAAATTTTCAGCTTTTAAGTTGCTGTCTTTCTGTACAAAGAAAAAACGGCCACGCTTTTCCTTACGGAAGAACAGTGACCGTCAACATTGACAGGTTTTCTTAACTTTGAGATTTTTTTCCTTTTGTACTTTATTATTATACCCACTTTCACATTTGACGCTAAAAAACAGCTTTTTATGCCTGTATGATTCATACAGGCATAATTGATTTTTGACGTAGTTGCAATTACATTTTTTACTTTTTATAAAAAAGGCAGCTGCCTACCCAAAAGAGTAAGCAACTGCCTTTAATTCTTACGCACTCCGTATGGAGTGCAACATCGCCAGCAAGATATTCCGTAATCGTCAAGTTATTTGATTCTGCGCATTTTCTTCTTCCATGTTTTTCTTGTATGCTTGTTCATGTTTTTTCAATTTTCTTGCTTTTTCGCATTCTATTCTATATCGTTCATTTTGTAGTGCAGTGATTCGTTTATCTTCTGCATCCGCTTCTTTTTTGTCGGTTGTATGATAATATTTAAAACGATTGTAAACTCTACACGCCATTGCAGCAGCTATTGCAAAAATTTCAGCAAGAACCAAGAGTATAAAGAGGAGCCATTCTTCCTGCTCTGGAATATCATGGTGGATACGGTCTGGAGGGTATCCTAACATTAAGAACAACGCACCAAAAATAAAAAGTGGAGCGATAAATCTAGCGCGAGGACCAAGGAAAAATCCGTCTGTGCCGCCCATTGCTCCTGATATACTGTTTGCAGCACCTGTTACGTTACCAACGGAGACTTGTAGGGCTGCATTGGCAACTTGCGCAGCTTTTATATTTTTCCGTGTTTTCTTTGACATCTTCTTTGTATCTGTTGATGGGATGCAAACAGCAAAAGCAAGAAGAGCAAAAATTCCCGGTAAACCGGCAAGTCCACCATACAACCAGTATTCATCAAATGCGTAGCTGTTTCCTGAATAGCCTCCAATTTTATTGCATCCTACTATGCAAAACGCGATGACGGTAAGATATGCAATGATATTAAGACCTACTAAAAGCATATATCTATGACGTAGTTTTCTCTGAATTTTATCAATTTGAATTGGGTCTGTTTCAACCATGACTTTTCTCCTCCAAATGTATTGGCAATGTGATTGTTGATTTACGATTCTTGACGTTTGTGTTGTATTGATTACCTGTATTTGTTTGATTTGTGCCATGATTTCTTCTGCCTTGAGCACCTAAAACTGCATCTCGTTTTTATTTTTGTGCGTATTTTATTGTGCGATTTTTCTTTACAATCAGCACTGCTTGTCACCACCTTTATTATTAGTATACCAACTTTACAACACTTAGCAAGGTGTGGCAATTCCTCCCCCACATGAATGAGGGGGAATCCTTGCCACTATTTCTTAAACTATGTATGCATCACAATGCTGCTTTTTCCAGTACAGGTCATCGATGATATCCGAAAGGTACTGGTTTTGCTTTAAGACGAAAAACGATACCGGATTATGCTTTGCAATAAAATCAAATCCCGTTCGTTCGTCGTAAATATCTTTCATGTGGCTCAGCCACTTTGAAAAATCCTTGATATGTGAATTATTCCGAAGTACAAACCCACCGAACCATTGTTGCTTAATGATTTGTCTTTCCTTTGCTCGCTCTTCGGCTTCTTGCTTATTCCATACGATATTGTCAGGTTCGACAATTATATAGGGAATCTTCCGCCTATCCATTTCGTCTATGACGGATTCCGTTTGGCAAACGAAGACGAAATCGTATTTTCCCGATTTTGCTTCTTCCATAAAGCCATTTACGTACTCTTTTTCCCATCCAGCAGTTTTTTCATAAGTAGAACTATCACTATCCCGCATTGAATAACCATATTTATCTTCCACAAGCTGGTCAAAAATCTTGTTCATATTATCCTCGGCTGCTTGCGGTTGATTTTCTACTCTAAAAAATACTAAATATTTTTCGTTGTTATAATCGAGGAAAACAGGATTTATGTAGATGAAAAGGGCAAGCCGTATAAAACTGCCGGTAAAATTGACTATGTGGCAGGGTGGTACTATAAGGCGGCCAAACTGATGCAGAATACCCCGATACACACCGCCTTTGTTTCGACGAACTCTATCACGCAAGGCGAACAGGTCGCGGGGGTTTGGAAACCACTCTATGACCAATTTGGGATACACATTGATTTTGCACATCGGACGTTTCGTTGGGACAGTGAGGCTAATGCGAAAGCTCATGTGCATATGCCGCGAAAGCCCCTTTACTGTTCGACACTTCACGGTTTTAAAATTAGGCGGGGAACAACTAAAAAAGGTAGAAGTGCTGCGCCTACAAAGGCTTTTGCGCAGCGCTTCTACCCTCTGGAAAGATTGATTTTTTCTGAAAGTGTGGTACGATTGTGGTACACGTCAAAGGGTAAAAGAAAAAGTCCTCAATTTCTAACGAATTTTCGTTAAAAATCAAGGACTACATTTGGTGACCCGAAGGTTTCAATATCCGAACCATTCCCTTTAGAAAGCGCGATGGGCTTGTCCCCATCGCGAAGGTTTAAGTTTGCAATTAGTTTGTTTTCAAAGACATACACCGTGTTCACGAAGCACTCAATTACCTGCCGTTGTACCTTGGGATCGCGCAAGTCACGCTGTTTGAACGATTTTAGCCACTGTACAACATACTCTTTCGTCAGCTTGGGGTGGGAGGTTTCTTCCTCAAAGATACTGATTTGCAGTTCCTCGCGCTGGGCTTCCAATGCCGTCAGACGTTCTTTCGTCGTTTGGGTGACGATGCCCTCTTCTATCGCTGCGGCGATGTTGTCAATTTTCTTGTTGACCTTTTCCAGTTCTTCTTGCAGTGCGGGCAGATGTGTGTTCTCTCGTTTCTGGTTTTCTACAAGAGCATCCGCCAGCATTGCAATCACACTGTCTTGCAGCACATACCCAAGCGCACGTTTGACTACAAAGGATTCAATCAGTTCCTTGCGGAACGCCTTCATGTGGCATCGCTCGCCCTCTTTGCGCTTGCGATGCCCACATTTATAATAGTAGTAGGTTGCCCCTGTATGGCTTGTGCCGCTGTCGCCCACCATCAGCGCACCGCAGTTGCCGCATACCAGCTTGCCTGTCAGAATGAAGTCCTCGTCACTCTTCGATCTGGCAGGCGCTTTTTTGTTCGCTTTCATACGAGCCCGCACCTTGTCAAATGTCTCTTGGTCGATCAGCGCCGGGAATGCGTTTTCCGTGACTATATCCCGATAGCGGTATTCGCCCAGATAGCGGCGGTTCCGCAGCATATTCTGGAAGCTGCTCTTTACAAATTTTCTGCCGTAGCCGGTTCGTATGCCGCGAGCATTCATGTCCGCGCAAAGTTCCTTGATAGACTCTCCCCCGGCGTAGCGCTCGAATACTTCTTTAACAATGGGACTCATCACCGGGTCAGGCTCGTAGTGGCGTTCCTCATTGATGCGATAGCCCAGCGGCACTGAACCGCCGTTGAACTTGCATTTCAGCGCATTGTCCGTATGACCGCGTGTCACTTTTTCCGCCAGTTCAGCCGAATAGTATTCAGCCATGCCCTCCAGCATACTTTCCAGCATGATGCCCTCTGGCGTGTTGGAGATTGGCTCTGTCGCGGAAATCACTTTTACGTTGTTCTTGGAAAGTGCGCGTTTATAATACGCGGAGTCAAAGCGGTTGCGGGAGAATCGGTCCAGCTTCCACACAAGGACAAATTGGAATCTGTGGGCGTTGCTGTCTTGGATCATCTTCTGGAACTGTGGCCGTGCATCCGTCTTGGCTGACAACGCACGGTCTATGTAGCTGCCGATGATTTTCATAAGCGTCTGTCTGGATGGAAATAAGTATGGAGTTGTTATAAACTTCTTCCACAACGCCGGTAATGCTGGACTCATTCTTTATGATGTCGTCCATAGAACGCCCACCAAGACACCAGACGGCTTGACTTCCACGCATTAGGCCGGGAGATCAAGCGCAAGAGGGAGGCGAAAGGCTGGACACAGGAATACCTTGCACAGCTCGTAGATCGTACCCCTCGTTCCATCATGTATTTTGAGAACCGGGGCCAGCATCCGAGCCTGAACACCTTTTACCAAATCGTCACCCTGTTGGACATTTCCGTAGACCAATTCTTTTATCCTGACAGGCAGAACGGCGAAAGCGACTGCCGCCAGCATATTGACAGGCTACTCAATACAATGGACGAAAAGGAATTGACGGTCATGGAGGCCACAGCAGAGGGACTACAAAAAGCCAGAGAAACGGAGGTCAAGTAAGAGGGCCTTCGTTTTTCTCGTTTTTAGGGGGCTTTTCGGGGGTGCCGCTAAATGGCAAGCAATTCGGGTGTGGCCACACTCCGAAATTTTTGCTGGGCGCAGGCCCGCAAAAATGCTTGTTGGGGAGCTCCCCAAACCCGCTGTACTTCGGGACAAATTGTCCCAAAGTCCCGGTGCGCTGCACCGTAGTCTGCGGCCCGTCACTATCGTTCCTGTGCCTTATTCTCACGCTCGTCCGTTATGCCGAGCAGATGATCAATGTTCGCTTTTATTGCCACGGCCTCCCGCATTTGCCGCTGGGCATCCCGGTATTCTGCATAAAGCTCTTTCTTTTGTCCCGCCAGCTCACGGCGGGATTTTTTTAGTGCTTCAATCTTAGGGAGCTTTGCGCCGTTCAGTCTGGTGTTCATGGTATCCTTTGCCGCCCGGTAAGTGGCAAGCTCCGCTTCATGCTGGGCCAGATACTTTTTGCTGTACCGCGCAGCCTTGTACCCATCGAACACCGGGCGGGTCTTGGCATAGTCCACCGTGGCAGCCATCAGCTCCGAGGTTTTGGAAAGGGCCTCCTCCGTTGTGCGGAGCTCGTCAGACAGCTTGTGAAAGTGATCCACAGCAGCCTCGGTGCGGGCCGTCAGCGCCGCATAGTCTGTCAGATGATGCTCCTGCAAATACTGGAGCGCGGCAGCCATCTGTTTTAGGTTGTAGACCTTGGCCCATCGTTCATAGGCCGGGCCTTTGCCCTGGGCCATACGCTCTTGAATGTCGATGATAAGATTAACTCGCCGTGGCGGAACCGTGGGCTCCTCTGGTAGTTCAGGGAGCGGACGTTCCCCAGCAATTACCGCCTTGATGTCCTCCGGGTCAAATCCGGCTCCCAGTGTAGAAGCCCGGAGCCGGGTCGGTTTTTCCTGTCCGGGCGCAAGGAATGAGATGACACCGCCGCGCCCCTGTTTTACGGCAAAGCCGGACTCCTCCATGAGACGAAGAAAGTCGGCAAAGTCCGTGGGCTTTTTGCCTCCCCGAAATCGTCGAACAAGTAAACGCCATACTTCGACAGGAGCTTCAGCCGCCATCTTCCGGCAGTCACTTTGAACACGATGCCCTCACCGACTCAGGCGCGCCGGTTCTGTTCAGCTATCTGCCGGACATTCCACGCCTATTTCGTTTTATCTCTGCTATAAATTTTCTGAAATACAGCGGCATTATCGTCTGCTTCGATTTTCAGGCAGACGCGCTGCGGCCACTCTGCGGAGATTCCATCGAGTTGCAGATTATCAACTTCCGAGAATTTCAGGAAACATTTAATCTCTGAAAGGATTTTGGCCATGTCCGAAAGCCACAAATACTACTACATGAAGCTGAAAGAGACCTTCTTCAATGATTCTAAAATTCTGCTCTTAGAGCAAATGCAGGACGGTCCTTTATACATTCTCTTGCTGCTCAAATTCTACCTTATCTCTTTGCCCTATAATGGTCTCCTGTTGGTCAGTGAAAACATGCCGCATACATTCCAGACTCTTGCCATTGTCACGCGCTATCAGGTCGGCACCGTTGAACGTGCCATCAAGATTTTTCTTAAATTCGGGCTTATAGAGATTCTTGCAAATCGCACCTACTATATGACCGATATTCAACTCTTTATCGGTCAATCTTCTACCGAGGCAGAACGCAAGCGTATGGAGCGGCTTCGTCTCCAACAACAGCTCCCATCTTCTACCGTAAGGGCGGACATTTGTCCACCAGAGATAGAGATTAGAGATAAAGAAAGAGATAGAGATAAAGTCAGAGTGAGAGAGAAAGAGGGACAGCCCATCCGCTCCGCATTCGGAGCCTATCAAAACGTCTTTCTTTCTGACAGCGAATTAGTTGAATTGCAAAATAAACTACCAACCTCATGGAAGCATTACATTGACAGGCTCTCCGAGTACATGACATCCAGTGGACGTCAATACCAAAATCACGCTGCGACGATTCGTCGTTGGGCCGCTGCTGATCAGAAGAAAAGCCATCAGCAGACGTACAGCCGTGATTACAGCGTGGAGGAGGGCGAAACTGTATGAAAGAGCTTTCTTCCGAGATTCACGTACTGCTCAACAGCGCTGCACAAAACATCGTGCTAGCCGCAGATGAGTACATCGACCCCGCCGATGGCCTGATTCACTGCAAGTCCTGCGGCGGGCAAAGACAGGCTGTAATTCCTATTCACGGTATTGCAGAGCACTTCACCCCTCGATGCCTTTGCCCCTGTCTGGCGATTGCAGAACAGCGCCGCAGAGAGACTGAAGAACAGAGAAAACGTATTGAGCGCATCCGGCGCAGGCGTGAGCAAGGCCTGCAAGACCGTCACCTATACAATTACACCTTTGCCAACGACAATGGGCAAAATCCATTGATGGAAAAGGCCCGTGCTTACGTTGATGGCTGGGATAAGGCCTACACTTCAAATACCGGCTTACTTCTTTTCGGGGATGTTGGCACAGGAAAATCCTTTTTTGCCGGGTGCATTGCCAATGCACTGCTGGACAGGGATGTTTCCGTGATGATGACAAACTTTCCCACCATCTTATCCCGCCTGACGGGGATGTTTCCCGAAGAGCGAATTGACTACATAGATTCCATCGGACGTTACGATTTACTGATTCTTGACGATTTGGGTGTGGAACGCAACACCTCTTACGCTATGGAACAGATGTTCCAAGTCGTTGACCGCCGCTACCGCAGCTGTAAGCCACTGATCGTCACAACCAACCTGTCGTTAGAGCAGATGAAAAACGCTCCCGATGTCGAGCATTCGCGTATTTATATGGTCGTATTTTGGAATACTGTGCGCCCATCCTCTTTTCCGGCAAAGATATGAGGAAAAACAATGCGGATACAACCAAAACTACTGCCAGAGAGATTTTATCCACTAAAACCACACTTTAATTTTTTTGATAAAAAGAAGGAGCTTTTGCATTGAACAATCAAAAGAAAGACGTTTCTAAATATTTTCACGATACTCTGACGCTTATGAAAAACTACCGGGATGCACTATGGAATGTAGAAGTTGCAGAACGAAATTTGCATGCCGAGTTTCACGCCGCCTATGGAGCTTCTAATAGGGCATCTTTTGACGATTTAGCTCTCCCCAAATCCGCACCTTGAAGGGTACGCACAATCCATATCACGCAGTAAAAAGATGTTGTCTGTTATAGATTCATCCGTTAATCTGATGCGGGAAAAGCACAAGAAAGGTGAGCTCTACTATTGGATTCTCTATTATTCATATCTTTCTCCACAGCGCTATGAAAACGCTAATGAGATTCTGTACGCCCTAGATGGAAAAGGCTTCACACTTTCCATACGCACCTATTACAGCCGCCGCGAAGAAGCTCTAAGCATTCTCAGTTCCGTTCTATGGGGTTACACTTCCGTGAAATGTAATGATATTCTCGACTTATTTATGGTTGACTAAAAGGAGTTCTATTTGCCGCAAAAGTCTTCTGATAATGCATCTATTGACGCTCAGATCATCCCCACCATCAAAGACCCGCAGATTGATTCTGCCTACATAAATCAATTTGCAAAGTTTATTCTCCCCTATATCCAGCAGGACTACGAGCGCGAGCTATCTCAAAAGGATATGCCAAAAGAATCCAATTAGCCCTTTATATGCAATCCGGGCGGCAGTCACATCGACTGCCGCCCGGATTTTTTTGCGCTATTTCGTATATAAATCACTGATACAAAAACACAATCCGAACCCATTCTCATAAAGAATTAAGTTCGGATTATGCTGTCTTGGTGACCCGTACGGGAATCCGAACTATACATCAAATAAAAAACAACCCTTTAACTATCTTCGTTATATCAGGATTTTATCCGATATTTACGAATTGTGTTAAAGGGATTTTTTATTTTGTTTGATTCTAAGTGGGGTACAAAGTGGGGTACAGCTACACACCTATAAATTTCTTTTATGCCGCCAAATTTGACGAATTTGTTAAAAAATTGGGAGGGCTGAAAAGAAACACTTGCGCAAACGTGCGAACTGCATACCATATTGATTACTACATCAAGCGAGGTATACAGTCATGCATATCAAAAACTCACAAAGACCTACGTTCTCGCATCTTTAGTCTTGGCTATACTAACTCCGAAGTGGCAGCCGCAATCGGTATGTCCGCCCAAACCCTGTCTGACAAATTGACTTATAAGTCTCGTTTCACCTCGCTTGAAATGGCCGCCATCGGAAAGTTGCTCAAACTTTCACCAGAAGAATACTATACCTTTTTCATTAAACCGATTGAGTCTTATACTGAACTCCATTGCTCTAATTAAAGGAGAACAATCATGCCAAATTTGCAAAATGAACTTGCCGCCCGTACATTTTATGTGTCAAAGAAAGACATCTGGAAAGTTAATGTACAGAAAGACGGAACGCGAAAATCCTTCTACTCTAAATTGCCCGGACGAAAGGGCCAGAAAGATTGTGCTGCAAAAGCTGCCGCTTGGCTTTTAGCAACTCACCGCTTACCTTGTCTGACAGTACAACCGTTGATGACCTCTTTGTTCTCTACTTAGAAGATAAAGCGTTGGAAACTACCGATACATACAATATTGCCAATCGCTATAAAAACCATATTGCTCCTGTTATTGGGCGTATCCGTATCTCACGACTTACTAAACAGGATTTGAAACGTGTTATTACAACAGCCCATAGCAAGCACCACCTGAGCCACAAAACGCTGCTTAATTTGCGCGGAGACCTTTCCGGCTTTTGCAATTATCTTGACAACAGCGGCATACGCTCTGACCTGAGAACCAGCAATATTAAAATACCAGTCAGCGCCCCATCATCAACCAAAACGGCGCTTGACCTTCAATCGCTCTATGTTCTTTTCAGCCATTCACAAGTGCTTTACAACGGCTCTGTTTGCGAGGATAGCCTGATTTACGCCTACCGCCTAAATGTCCTTACAGGCCTGCGGACGGGAGAAATGATGGGTCTTGAATGGGGCGACATTGATGATGATTATATTCATATCCAGCGTGCTATCAACGCCAAAGGTGTGATGACTGGTGGTAAGAATGGCTACGCAAAGCGCGATTTTCCACAAACGCGCCAAACACGTGCTGTCTTGAAAGCACAAGAAAAGTATCGCCAAAATCCCAACAATCCCCATGAGCGCGTTTTTGGTGATATAGGCCAGCTTTGTTACCGAGAACGCTGGGGAAAATTTTGCAAGTACAACGGGATTCCGTATGTCACTCCGTATGAGCTGCGCCATACCTTTAAGTCATTATATAAAGGTGAGATTGCGTGGTTTACCTGACGCTGAAAAGAACATTCCTACTTTTCAGGATTGGACGATTGAAGAAATCATGGGACATGTCCATTCAGGTATGCCGGGTGTGTATGGACACACGTTGGACGGTGATATGGATATGGTTCCTCAACTGTTGGAATCCGTTTTTGATGCCCGCCTTGAACGCGGAAAAGAAATTTTTTTGAAAAAAATTCAGCAGAATCCGGCTCACCCGGATTCTGAGTCTTGAAAGCTCTTGCACGGACGTGCGAACTGCGTAGAATTTTAATTGTCAGATGTGACCGCCCTTTTAGGACGAACAATTTTTACACACAAAGGAGAAATCAATTATGCAAGAACAGAAAGTTATCGGCTACCGGCGCTCGGATTTTCCGGGCGACAACGGCAAGATGGTTGAAGGGTATTGGGTTTTCCTTTCCTTCGAAATCAGCTCCAAATATGGTGCTGGATTCGAGGCAGACCGTGTATACCTGACTATCGCCCGCATCAACTCCATGGGGCTTTCCATTGAGTCGTTGCTTAACCGCAATGTGTATGTGTACTACACCAAATCGGGCAAATTGTGCGGCATTTCTCTCGCCGATTAACGCCGGTCCGGAGAGTCTGATCCCGCAGGGGTCAGACCCTTCGGCTGTTTTTTATCCGCTCTTGTCATTACGCAGGGGACTTGACAGTGTAACAACTTGGGGACATTTTTTTTCTATCACTATGCTTGCTCATTTTCCTTCTAATTGCTCACTTATTAGCACCTCTCTTACTCGCTGTGTTGTTTCTAATGGTACTACCTTTACAGAACAGGTGTGTCGATGTGTGCCTAATATGGAAGCCCATAGTATTCGTCTCTATGCTCTGGGACATACATCAAAGGTTCTTTACCGCCCCGCTTGCATTACATCTGGGGTCAACACACGCGAAGTTCACGAGTATAATGTTTCTACGGGTTGGGCGCTCCCCGATGAACGCACCGAAGAAGAACGTGAAGCCGAATCTATTCGCACATCTGTAAGTCGTTCTGTCCGCATGGTTCGGGAACTTGCTGCCTGTAATCAATGGCAATTTTTGTCACTATAACATTGTCGCCAAAACATTGGGAAAACCGTTATACCCCTGACGGCCTGCAAGATGTTATCAAATTGATGGCAAAGCGCTGGCGACGAAAACGCACTAATGGCTCTGCCTATTGTCCTGGCTTCAAGTATCTTTTGATTCCCGAAATGCACAAAGACGGTGCCATTCACTTGCATGGATTTGTTTCTTGTATGCCGTCAAAAGATTGCGTACCGTATACTTTGGACGAGGTGAACGGTGAGCAAAATCTCCCACGGGAAATTTGTAACAAGGTACGAGCTGGGCAAGAAGTCTACCATTGTAACGAATGGGAACAGTTCTTCGGTTTCAATACGATTGAGCCGATTTCTGATTTGGATAAAGCGTCCAGTTATGTTGTCAAATATGTTTCCAAGGAAATTGGGAAAACGCCTTTTAAGACCCGTTTATTGGTGTTCCCGTGGCCTTTCTCGCGCAACGCTGGTTGGAAAATTCTACTTTTCAGACGAGTACCATGTAGAACCTCAACTTGAATTTTATAACCAGTCGCTTGCTTCTATGGCTGCTGTCACCAAGTCAAACTTTTTAATGCATGAAGAATGTTTTGCTCCTCTCCTTAGTCGGCAGCATCTCGAAACAGGCTGTTATGGACTAGTCAACATTACCACTTACATTAACGGTTGCGACCATTCATCAGCTGAAGTTTTGGCTTTTCTAAATTCCAACTTTGACACTACGCCACATTATGTGGAATACAACCAAGACGCAAACTTTTCCCCTGCACGGATAGTGAAAGAGGTCAACTTTAACCACTTTATTCACGATGCTTTTGCTGCCAATGCCTTAGATTCTGAGCTTTCAGAATTACAAGCTGCTAATGATGCTGGACGGCTCGAAATTATCCACGGTCAGCCTTTCATCACGCTACCAAAAGATGACCCCTGCGCTGATTTGTTCGACACTCTAAGCTACACTCCGGCACCACAAAAAGCACAAACCTCTCCCCCCCGTGCCCTTCCTCGCCCCATTTGCAACAATGTGAACAGCTTTCCCTCTTTAAGTTTCACCTTCCGAATTGATTATTTCTTGATTACTGAAAGGAGATTTCCCATGTTTGATTTACAAAAGTATCAGCTTCGCGCACGCACTAATCTGCACAACCTCTTTGTTTCTATTCGGTCCGGCTTTATGATTGTTAGCAAAAAGCCGTCAATGCTGTTTTTTCTGTTTTGTTCCTCGCCGCCTTTGCTGCCTTATGGGGGGATTTTCTATTACCTACTCGCCCACATGGAATTTTCTGCTCCCATTTACCATTCTTTTTTCCCTTTTATGCTCTCTGCTGTAACTGCTCTTGCACTTCTTGCATGGATTGGCTACATTCCCGGTGCGCTAAAAATGCAGCATGATTTTTCCCGTATTGGCTTTGTCAATTCTGCCGGAGAAGCGCCATTCCTTGTTAGACGGCAAAACCTCGATTTAACTTTTTGGGGAAAGGGTTTTCCTCTGGCACTTTGGGACGAGCATAAATTAGAAATTGAATCTGCCCTAAATTTGTATGTTGCCAATATCTCCGAAAACAGTGACCGCCGAACGATTACACTTAATTGTGTAAGTCCAGATTATGCCTTTGAAATCGTCCCTTGGAAAAATACCTACACGACTTTTAACGATGACTCTGTTGTTCACTTAGGGCAAGGATTGCTTGGGCCTGTTTCCATTGATTTGGATGTAAGTCCCCATATACTGATTGGTGGCGAAACCGGCAGCGGCAAAACAGTTCTTTTCAAGGTGATTTTGCTTCAAATGATTCTGCAAGGCGATATTGTGTACATTGCAGATTTTAAGGGCGGTGTCGATTTTGGTTATTCATGGCGCGAAAGCGCACATCTCATCACAACGGAAAAAGCTGTCTTGGACGTATGTGAATTTCTTGCTGGTGAACTTGAAAAGCGCAAGGAACTGTTTTGCAAGGAAGGTGCCGTAAATATTGAGGAATACCGCTCCAAGACTAAGGACTACCTGCCCCGCTATGTATTTGCGTGTGATGAACTTGCCGCCCTCTTTACCACTAGAGATGCAACTAAGGAACGCAAAGAACTCCTTGCTCAGATTGAAAACTATATTACACTCTTTTGCTACTCAGGGGCGTGCTTTTGGTTTGACCGTTATCCTTTGCGCCCAGCGTCCTGATAGTGATGTGCTGCCCGGTCAGATTAAATCTAATATGACCGTTCGTATTTGTGGTCGCTCCAACGCTACACTTTCAACCATCATTATTGGTGATGGTCGCGCTTCTGAACAGATTCCTCACAATGCCCGTGGCCGCTTTCTCATGGAAGATAGCACTCTCTTTCAGGGCTACTATCTTAACGAAAGTTCTGACTCTTAATTTCCTTTTCTGATGCGGTGGCACTGATCAGTGCCACCGCTTTCTTTTTTTTTCTTTTCTATTGTTAATACCTCTTAAAATATGCTATAATCGTCTAAGAACCTAACGTACATTATCAGAGGTAAAAAGTGAAAGATACAAGAGCTTCTATATCATTGTTTTCCGGGGCAATGGGATTGGATTTAGGCCTTCTACAGGCTGGTGTAGATATAAAACTCGGTCAAGATTTTAATGCCGCTTGCGTTCACACGATGGAGCAAAACGGTCATAAGGCTATTTTAGGTGACATTCGTGCTATCGAGCCTGAACAGCTTTTGTCTGCTGCTGGTTTGACTTTTGGCGAGCCGTTCCTTATCTGCGGTGGTCCGCCTTGTCAGCCATTTTCCACCGCTGGCAAGCGCCTTGGTATCAACGACCCTCGCGGAAGTCTTTTCCGTGAATATGTCCGCATGATTGATGCTATTAGACCTCGCTTTTTTGTCATGGAAAATGTCAAGGGACTTATGAGTTCACCCTTAAAAGACGCGAATGGCAACAACACCACCGGGAAAGTCATTGATGTTATTTTAGACGAGTTTGCCAAACTCCATTACAAAACGGTTTTCGGTGTTCTCGATGCTGTCAACTATGGTGTCCCGCAGTTTAGAGAGCGCTTTGTAATGATTGGCAGCCGTGATAATGAGGATATTTTTCTTGCCCCTTCCCACACACTTCCAAACGCACCAGAACGCTGCCAACCGCTGGGTCACTCTTGGTAATACAATTCGTGACTTGGAAAATATGCCCGGTGAATGCGCTGAATTTAGCGAGTCCCGCTTGAAGTATTTGAAGATGGTTCCCGAAGGTGGCAACTGGAAAAGTCTCCCCCCGGAAGTCTTAAAGGACGCTATGGGCGGTGCATACGCATCTGGTGGCGGCAAGGTTGGTTTTTATCGGAGATTGTCCTATTCGCAGCCTTCTCCTACCGTTGTTACAAGTCCTATCCAAAAAGCCACAATGATGTGCCACCCTACGAAAGATAGGCCTTTAAGTGTCGCGGAGTATGCACGGATTCAGCAGTTTCCTGACAACTGGACTCTTACTGGCACTACGATTGACAAATATCGTCAGATAGGAAACGCCGTCCCTGTAGGGCTTGCCAAGGCCATTGGAGATGCCATTGTTTCCGTTGCCGAGGGGACTTCCACCATTCAGGTCAAAAGAGTGCGTGGCACAGCCATTCACGAAAAAATACAGGACGCTATTCGGTTAGGAGGTACACAAAATGTTAGCGATTGAACCACTAAACACATCTTATGATGAAGAAGAAGTAATCCGCGCTATCTCCCATGCCCTAAACGAGTTTTATATGTCGCTTACTAAAACTCTTGATGACATCAACATTGATAAAATTTTGAAGCGTAAAAATCCTTACCTATATAGGGCAAAGGGCATCAACAATGCAACTCAGGTTGTTGACGGCATTTTATCTGCTTATGTATCTTCCAGTGAGGAAACTGTATTCGGCAACACATTTTTTGAGCCGATTGCCATCGTTGTTTCTGGCGGACAAAAAGCTGTAACAGAAGGCGTTGACATTACTGTTGACAAGGATAATACTATTTACAGTATTGCTGTTAAAAAGTGGCACCTCTGTCTTTAATGCCGATAGTCGGAAACGGCAGGAGCAGAACTTCCAGTCCGCCCAAAAACGCGCACAGCAGGCACATAAAGCCTTTATACCCGTTGTCGGTTATGGTTACGGTAAAAAGAAGGTCAAGGCCGAGAACGAAAAGTTTTACAAGGAACTTGCCGGGAAAGATTTCTGGGAATGGCTGACAGGCGACCCAACTTTCTACACCAAAATCATCGCTTACATGGGTACTAAGCCAGATGAGTTTGCCGCCCGCTTTGAGGATTCCTACAACAAAGCTGAAAATCGTATGATTCGCGATTTCACCACAAAGTATTGTAAAGATGATGGCTCCATTGATTGGGACAAACTGATTAAATTTAACAGTGGCGATTAACGAAGTCACCCATAAGAAAGGCCGGGACATTTTGTTTCCCGGTCTTTTCGCTATCCGAGACGGATATGGTTTTCCTTTTGTCCGCGATTGCCTAAAAAGCCAGATGGGGACTGTGTCAAGAAACCGTGGAATAAATTTTTATGCCGCGAAAGTTCTTGACGCAGTCCCCATCTGGCTTATAATGCGGGAACGGACAAAGGCAAACCTTGATTTTGTTTTGAAAGTGTGGTACGATTGTGGTACACGTCAAAGGGTAAAAGAAAAAGCCCTCAATTTCTAACGAATCTTCGTTAAAAATCAAGGACTACATTTGGTGACCCGTACGGGAATCGAACCCATGTTACAGCCGTGAAAGGGCCGTGTCTTAACCGCTTGACCAACGGGCCTTATATAATACAAGATTTCGCTAAAACAGCAAGCAACTTATCGGCTACTATTGCAACCGACCCCCAAGTATTTTAGCGAAACCTTGTATCATGTGGTAGCGGTAACTGGATTTGAACCGGTGACACTTCGGGTATGAACCGAATGCTCTAGCCAACTGAGCTATACCGCCACATTTGTCGTCGCGCTCTTGAGAACGCTATATTATTATAGCCGACATTCTCCCATATGTCAAGTAGTTTTTCCCGATTTTTTTCAAAAATGCAAAAAAATCCCGCATTGCGGGTGCAATGCGGGAGAAAACTCTAAAGGCTTCCCACGAGGGGCTGCGCCCGCAGGCGCGTGTCGGAGCGCAACCGCCGAAGGCGGCTCTTAGCGCGGAGACTGAAGCTGTCCGCAAAGCGGACTGATGAGGGGCGAACTTACGGCAGTTACCCGGTTATGGGCGGCCACGGCAGCTTTCCCCTCATCCGGCCTCGGGCGGGGCCTCGGCCACCTTCCCCCAAAGGGGAAGGCTCTTTCAAATTACTTCTTGTTGGGGACCAGCACGGCCTTGCCACCCATGTAGGGGCTGCAGGACTTCGGGGATGGTCACAGTGCCATCGGCCTGCAGATGGTTTTCCAAGAAGGCGATCAGCATACGCGGCGGGGCCACGCAGGTATTGTTCAGGGTATGGGCCAGCTGGGTCTTGCCGTTCTCATCCTTATAGCGGATGCGCAGGCGGCGGGCCTGGGCGTCGCCCAGGTTGGAGCAGCTGCAAACCTCGAAGTATTCTGCTGGCGGGGGCTCCAGGCCTCGATGTCGCAGCTCTTGACCTTCAGGTCAGCCAGGTCGCCGGAGCAGCACTCCAGCTGACGGACGGGGATCTCCATGGAGCGGAACAGCTCAACAGAGTTCTTCCACAGCTTGTCGTACCAGGTCATGCTGTCCTCGGGCTTGCAGACCACGATCATCTCCTGCTTCTCGAACTGGTGGATGCGGTAGATGCCGCGCTCCTCGATGCCGTGGGCGCCCTTCTCCTTGCGGAAGCAGGGGCTGTAGCTGGTCAGGGTCAGGGGCAGCTTGGCACCGTCCAGCGTCTGGTCGATGAAGCGGCCAATCATCGTGTGCTCGGACGTGCCGATCAGGTACAGGTCCTCGCCCTCGATTTTATACATCATAGCGTCCATTTCAGGGAAGGACATAACGCCCTTGACCACGTCGCCGTGCATCATGAACGGGGGGATGACGTAGGTGAAGCCCTTGTCGATCATGAAGTCGCGGGCGTAGGCCAGCACAGCTTCGTGCAGGCGGGCGATGTCGCCCAGCAGGTAGTAGAAGCCGTTGCCGGAAACGCGGCCGGCGGCATCCAGATCGATACCTTCAAAGCTCTCCATGATGTCCACATGGTAGGGGATGGGGTAATCGGGCACAACGGGCTCGCCGAAGCGCTGGACCTCGACGTTGCAGCTGTCATCGGGGCCGATGGGCACGCTGGGGTCTATCATCTGGGGGATCGTGTACATGATTTCCTGGATCTTGGCCTGCAGCTCGGTCTCTTGGCCTCCAGCTCTTTCAAGCGGTCAGCCTGAGCGGTGACCTGCTTCTTGATTTCCTCGGCCTCGGCTGCCTTGCTGGGGTCCTTCTTGGCCTGACCCATCAGAGCACCGATCTGCTTGGACAGCTTGTTGCGGTTGGCGCGCAGGTCGCTGGCCTCGCCGATGGCAGCGCGGTACTCGGCGTCAAGCGCGATGACCTCATCGACGAGGGGCAGCTTGGCATCCTGAAACTTTTTCCTGATGTTTTCCTTGACTGCCTCCGGGTTTTCACGGACAAAACGAATGTCTAACATAGTGGTACTCCTCTATTCAATATTTGCTTTTGTAGGGGCCGGACATGTCCGGCCCGCGGCTTTACAAATAAATAGCATTTTATGGGTAGGCTGCGGGCGGGGCATGCCCCGCCCCTACAGATTTCCGGGCTGCTCACCCTTCCGGGTCATACATTCCCAGCAGGCTCACGAACTTTTGCAGCATTTCATCGCTGTAAAAGTCGATCTTCAGCGAGCCTTTGCCATCTTTGTATTCCACATGGACCTCACTGCCGGTCACTTCTTTCAAGGCCGCTTCGATCTCCACGGCGCGCTTCGGGCGGGTGAAGTTATCATCCTTCTCCTTGGGCGTCTTGGCGGGCTTCGTCAGCTTTTTGCACAGGGCCTCGGTCTGGCGCACGTTCAGATTCTGCGCCGCGACCTCCGCCGCAGCCTGCCGCATCAGATCCTCATTGGGCAGCCCCAGCAGGACCTTGGCGTGGCCAAAGCTCAGCTTGCCCCCGCTGACCATACGGCGCACATCCTCGGGCAGAGCCAGCAGGCGCAGGCTGTTGGTGACGGAGCTGCGGCTTTTGCCCAGCTTTTTGGCGGCCGTTTCCTGCGTCAGGCCGTATTTTTCAATCAGCTGGTGGCAGCCCTCGGCTACCTCGATGGGATTCAGGTCCTCGCGCTGCAGGTTTTCGATCAGCGCCAGCGCGGCGGCCTGCTCGTCGGTCACATCCTTGATGATGACCGGCACCTCATCCAGCCCGGCCAGGCGCGCAGCACGCCAGCGGCGCTCGCCCGCAATGATGATGTACCCCGGGCCGACCTTTTTGGGCCGCACCGCAATGGGCTGCAGCAGACCGTTTTCGGTAATGCTGTCGGCCAGCTGGTTCAGCGCATCGTCGTCGAACTGCTTGCGGGGCTGCGCGGGGTCTGGTTCAATCTCCCGCAGCGGCAGCGTTGAGTTGGACGCTTCGCTGCCGGTATCGTCGGACAGGTCGGCAAACAGGCTGTCCAGCCCCTTGCCAAGCCCGCCCATCTTCTTTTTGGCCATCGGCGTCCCTCCTTATCGTTCGTTGTTTGCCAAAAATTCCCGCGCCAGTTCCATGTAAGCCTCGCTGCCTTTGCCGTTCGGCTCATAGAAGTTGATGGGCATACCGAAGCTCGGGGCCTCGCTCAGGCGCACGGTGCGCGGAATGACGGCGCGGTAGACCTTGTCGCCAAAGTACTTTTTGACCTGCGCGACGACCTGCATCGTCAGGTTGAGCCGCCCGGAGTACATCGTGAACAGCACGCCCTCGATGTCTAAGTACCGGTTGTACTTTTTGCGCACGGTTTTCAGGGTCGCCATCAGCTCGCTCAGGCCCTCGAGCGCGAAGAACTCGCACTGCATCGGGATGATGACGGTGTCCGCCGCGCAGAGCGCGTTGACGGTCAAAAGGTCGAGCGACGGCGCACAATCGATGAAGATGTAGTCGTACAGCGGCACGACGGGGGCCAGCACGGTGCGCAGGCGCATTTCCCGCCGCGGCACCGACACAAGCTCGATGGGCGCGCCCGCCAGCTGGGTGTTGGACGGCAGCACATCGGCGTTGTACTCGCTCTTGATGATGGCCTCGCGGACGTCATCATCGTCGATCAGGCAGGTGTAGGTGTCGGCCTCCACCTTGTTTTTGGAGATGCCATACGCCGATGTGGTGTTGCCCTGCGGGTCCAGATCGACGATGAGGACCTTTTTGCCGAGTGCCGCCACACAGGCGCTCAGGTTGACGGCGGTGGTGGTTTTGCCAACGCCGCCCTTTTGGTTTGCTATTGCGATGACTTTTGCCACGCCGTACCTCCCCTGTTTTTGCGTTTTTTGGCGGCTTTGGGGCCGCTTGTATTTATTATAGCACAAACAGAAGGGATAAAAAAGGGGTTTTTCCAACAAAAAAGTCCGGCAGATGTTCCACGTGGAACATCTGCCGGGGGTATGCCATACCGCAAACAGCGCGGGCGTGAACGATGGCGGGAAAGCTCGCAGGCCGTTTTAGGGGGCGGCGTCCCCGACGCCCCGCGGGGGGTGCGCGGGCGGCTGCCCGTGAATGCCCGGCATCGGGCAAACATCCGCGGAGGGGTCAAGACCCCTCCCTACCAGATCGGGGTCCACGGGTGCTTTGTAGGGAACGGTCTTGACCGTTCCGGGGACGTGTGCCGTTGCTGCATGGTAAAATATTGCTGAGGTGTAGGGGCGACCATTGGTCGCCCGCCAACTTACCGCAGCAACGCATTTTCCGGGATAGTTTCTTGCAAGACAAACGGGCGCTTATGGGAAACCCGCGGGCCGGGCATGCCCGGCCCCTACCGCGCGGCAGCCAAAAAGCGTACACCAACGCAGCCGGCCCGGCGCGGCAGCGCCGCAGAAAGCCTTTCCCCTCACACCTTCACCTCAAACTCCCCTTCTTCCTCCTTCGCGCCGTTCTCCACCTTTCCCGCCGTACCGTCGCTGCTGACCGGAATTCTCACAATGTACTCCAGACACCCGTCATGCTTATCGCACCGGGTCGTGGCGGCGATCCCCTTCTGGGTCATCAAATCCACCGCGTGCTGCAATGTATTTACAAAGAACCGCACATCCCGCACCATGGGAATGGTGCGGCGGCAGGGGCTGGGGCTGTTGGGGGCGGCCAACATCTGGTCCACCAGTTTGTCCGCCTGCCGCACGCTGAGCTTATCCCGCGCCATCTTTTCCAGTGCTGCAGTGCGGCGGCCCTCTGGCAGACGCAGGGCCGCGCGGGCATGGCGCTCGGTCAGATGGTTGGCGGTGCAAAGCTGCTGCTGTTCCGGTGTAAGGGTAAGTAAGCGCAGTTTGTTGGCCAGGGCAGGCTGACTTAACCCCATCCGCCTTGCAGCCTCGGCCTGGGTACAGCCCCACAGGCGGATTACCTCTTTAATGCCCCGCGCCGTGTCGAACGGGTCCAGCTGGCTGCGCTGCAAATTTTCCAAAAGCCCCAGCGCGGCGGATTCGCTGTCGTCGTAGTCGGCCAGTATCGCCGGTACCTTGTCCAGCTTGGCCAGACGGCAGGCGCGCAGGCGGCGCTCCCCCGCCACAAGCTGGTATTTGTGCAGTCCGACCCTCCGCACGCTGATGGGCTGCAAAAGGCCGTTCTGCAAAATACTGACGGCCAGCGCGGCGATCTCCGGCTCGTCGAAGGCGGTGCGCGCCTGGTAGGGTGACGGCTCGATGCAGTCCACAGGCAGCATCAGAATGCGCCCCTGCTTTTGTATATCATTTCTAGGCAATTTCGGTTCCTCCCCTTGGGTTCAGTGTGCCTGCCGCAAAGTTGAGGGCCGGGCATGCCCGGCCCCTACTAAAGCGGCCTACAAAAAATGCTATGCTTTTCTACAAAAAGCATAGCATAAACCGCAGTTTCGGGGAAGAAAAATCGTTCGCCCTTATGTTCAATTTTTTGCGCTGTTACAACGGCTTCTTTGCAATTTTTCCGCCGTTTCGGGGGTAAACCGTCGGAGTCTGCGATATTTCGCACACCACCAGCCCGCGGGCACTGCCGTCCGGCAGCGTGAAGGCGCGCGTTTCCTCATATTGGCCGCCCAGCTTTTTCAGCGCGTTGGCGGCGGCTTTTGCTTCTGCGTCTGCCTCGGGGCCCTTCATGGCGATGAACACGCCGCCGACTTTGACCAGCGGCAGGCAGTATTCGCACAGCACAGGCAGTGCCGCCACCGCGCGGGCACTGGCCACGTCGAACTGCTCGCGCCAGATCTTGCGGGCGGCCTCCTCGGCGCGTTCCTTCGCAAACTCGACGCCGGTCAGACCCAGCTCAGCACAGGCGTAGCGTAAAAAGTCCACGCGCTTGCCCGTCGGCTCCATCAGCGTCAGCTCCAGGTCAGGCTTGTAGATTTTTGCCACAATGCCCGGGAACCCCGCACCGGTGCCGACGTCCACCAGCATGCCGCTGACCTCGGGCTGTGCCGCAAACAGCAGGCTGTCCGCAAAGTGGCGGTCCTCGATGCCCTCGGGCCTGGTGATGGCGGTCAGGTTGACCTTTTCGTTATAGCTGACCAGCAGCTCGGCGTACCTGTCCAGCAGGTCCAGCTGTGCGCCGGTCAAGGGGATGTTCCACGTGGAACATTTAGCTTGTAATCTGTTTTTATCAATCATAGCGTCTCCTTGGCTTCCCCCTCGGGGGAAGCTGCCGCCCGCAGGCGGCTGATGAGGGCAGACTGTATGTGGCTGCCCGGTTGCGGGTGAAATCGATATACTCGGCCCTCATCCGCCCTCGGGCGGGGCCTCGGGCACCTTCTCCCTCGCGGGAGAAGGCATCCTGTTTATTTCAGCTTCAGCAGCACAATACTCAGCTGCGCCAGGTCGCTGGGTGATACACCCGGTATCCGCCCGGCCTGTGCCAGCGTGCGCGGCCTTATCTTCGTCAGCTTCTCGCGGGATTCCAGCGTCATCGTCTCAATCGGCGCATAGTCAAAGTCGTCGGGGATCTTCACATTCTCGTGCCGCTGAATATCCCGTATGATCCGCTCCTCCCGCGCAATGTACCCGGCGTAGCGGATCTCCGTCTCGATGCGCTGCGCCATGGCGGGGGTCACGCCCTCGCCGCGGCCAATGACCTTCGCGATCAGATCATAGCTGATGTAGGGCCGCCGCATCAGCTCGATGGCCGAACCGCCGATCTCGCCCAGCTCCGCGCCATCGGGGGCGGCGGCGCGCAGGTCGGCCAATTTGATGCTCGTCGTCTCCAGCCGGTGCAGCTCGGCCTGCTTGACCTCGCGGTCACGGCAGAACAGTGCCCAGCGGTCATCGTCCACCAGCCCGTACTCGCGGCCAATCGGGGTCAGCCTCTCGTCGGCGTTGTCCTGGCGCAGGCTCAGGCGGTACTCGCTGCGGCTCGTCATCATGCGGTAGGGGTCCATGACGCCCTTCGTGACAAGGTCGTCCACCAGCGTGCCGAGGTAGCTTGTGTGCCGCGCCAGTACAAGTTCTTCCCTGCCCAGCGCGTGGCGGGCGGCGTTCAGACCCGCCAGCAAGCCCTGCGCAGCGGCCTCCTCATAGCCGGATGTGCCGTTGAACTGCCCCGCGCCGTAGATGCCCGCGGCCACCTTGCTTTCCAGCGTGGGCTTGGTCGTGGGGTCGACGCAATCGTACTCGATAGCGTAGGCCGGGCGCATGATTTCCAGATGCTCAAACCCCTTGATCGTACGGTACATGGCGTTCTGCACGGCCTCGGGCAGGCTGGAAGAGAGACCCTGCAGGTACATTTCCTCGGTGTCCTCGCCGCAGGGCTCTACAAAGATGGGGTGGCGCTCCTTATCTTTAAAGCGCACCACCTTATCCTCAATGGAGGGGCAGTAGCGCGGGCCGACGCCCTGGAATGTCTCCGCCGTAGAGCGGCGAGCGGTGCAGGTTGTCGAGAATGACCTTGTGGGTCGCGGGGTTGGTGTAAGCGATGTAGCAGTTGACCTTGTTGTGCATCGGCTCTCGCGTTAAAAAGCTGAAAGGTTGCAATTCCTCATCCGGGTCGCCGGGCTGACGCTCCAGCTGGGTAAAGTCGATGCTGCGGCGGTGAACGCGGGCCGGAGTGCCGGTCTTAAACCGGCGCAGCGTAAAGCCCTGCTCCACCAGGCATTTGGTCAGTGCCGTGGCGGCATGGGTGCCGTCGGGACCGCTGTCGTAGTGAGCCTCGCCCACAAAGATGCGCCCGCCCAGCGTGGTGCCGGTGGCGATGACCAACGCCTTGCAGCTATAGTAGCCGTTTAAATTGGTGATGATGCCGCAGACTTTGCCTTCCTGAATATCCACGGCCACGATCTCGGCCTGATGGATGTCCAGGTTCGGCGTTTTCTCCAGCGCGTGTTTCATCCACATGTGGTAACGCTTGCGGTCGGTCTGCACACGCAGGCTGTGGACGGCAGGGCCCTTGCCCCGGTTCAGCATGCGGCTCTGCAAAAAGGTGGCGTCGGCAGCAATGCCCATCAAACCGCCCAGGGCGTCCACTTCCCGCACTAAGTGCCCCTTGGCGGTACCTCCGATTGACGGGTTGCAGGGCATGTTGCCGATAAAATCCAGCGACAGGGTGAACACGGCGGTCCTGGCTCCTAGTGTCGCTGCCGCGTGGGCAGCCTCGATGCCCGCATGCCCGGCACCGATCACTACCACATCATAACTTCCCAGTTTATCCATACGTTTTTTTCCTCTATCATTTACCCACACAAAACGTCTCAAATACTTCCTCTATGGTCGCGTCGCTGGCATCCTCGCCGGTCAGATCGCACAGAGCCTGCAACGCATCGGTCAGGCAGATACCGGTAGCGTCCAGCCCAAAGCCTGCCTGCCGGGCCTTCATTGCTTCGGCAATGGCATCCCGCGCACGGGTGGCGGCCGCCAGCTGGCGGGCACTGCACAACTGCGCTGCTCCGGGGTCCAGCTGGGCTGTGCCCAGCAGTTCGGCCACGGCATCGGTCAAGGGTTGCAAACTGTCAGCCTCTTTGGCGCAAAGGGTGATGACCTTTTTAAATAGGGCTGCAAGGTCTGGGCCGCGTTCTCCGTGGAATCGGCCAGATCCTCTTTGTTCAAAATTGCCAACGCAGGGCGATTCTGGCAGCGGTGGGCAATTTCTAAATCGGCATCGGTCAGTGGCTGTGCGGCGTCGAACACGGCCAGCACCAGCCCGGCCTCGTCGAGCTTGCGCCAGCTGCGGCGGATGCCCTCGGCCTCGATGGCGTCGCCGTCCGCACCCACCTCCCGCACACCGGCGGTGTCAAACAGGTTCAGCCGCACGCTGCCCAGCTGCACGGCCTGCTCCACAATATCGCGGGTCGTACCGGCCACGGGTGTGACAATGGCACGGTCAAACCCGGCCAGCAGGTTCAACAGCGTGCTTTTGCCCACGTTGGGCCGCCCCAGCAGCACACAGTCCACGCCATGGCGCAGCACCGCACCGGCACCATAACCACGGATCAGGCTGTCCAGCTCCGCTTTCTGGCCGCCCAGCGTTTTCAGCAGATGCTCATCGGAAAGTTCCGGCACGTCCTCCTCGGGGTAATCGACCCAGGCGGTCAGGTGAGCGTTCAGCTTTTGCAGCACGGTCTGGATGGCGCCGATGCGTTTTGCCAGCCGCCCATCCAGGGCCGACTTGGCCAGCGCGGCACCCTGGCGGCCGTTGGCGGCGATGACTTCCATCACGGCCTCAGCCTGGGTCAACGACATGCGGCCATGCTCCAGCGCGCGGCGGGTGAACTCACCCGGCCCTGCCGGGGCTGTGCCCGCGGTGATAAGGGCTTCCAGCAAGCCGTCCGCCATAGCGGTACCGCCGTGGACCGAAAGCTCGATGACATCCTCGCCGGTATAGGAGTGGGGAGCGCGGAAGAAGAGGGCGATAGTCTCGTCCATTTCCTGCCCGTGCAGCAGGTAGTGGCCCAGCATGGCGGTGTAGCCCTTGGCCTCGGCCACCTTGCGTCCCACGTGGAGTGGGACGAAGATCTTTTCCACCATGGGGTAGGCGTCCGGCCCTGATACCCGCACCACGGCAATGCCGCCGGTGCCGGGGGGCGTTGCCAGTGCACAGATTGTCTGCTGTAAGCGATCCACTGCGATACCTCCGAGAAGTAAAGTTTCTAACACTTTATCATACCACGAATTTTTTCTTTTTCCTACCTTTTTTCTGCGGTTTTTTGAAAAATAAAAAGTTGCATTCTTATTTCACCAGCAAAAAGCGAGTTGATCCACACAACAGAGGCAAATAAAACACCCTGGAAATCGCCCGCAAGTACAACGCCGACCTGGCTGCTTTCCTACACAAGGTGCAGGCTGTCCGCCGTGCCGAGGATTATATAACTACGACGACTGCTGAGTGATTTTCAACAGCTTGTTGAAAACTGACCATTCCTTTCCTATACTGAAAATGCACCTGTGGTGGGGAACTGCCGGGCAGGTACATTTTATAAATTATAGATTAGTTGCTTCTAACTTTTCGCATTTACCAGGATGGGTTTGGATGTCTGCAAAATATGCGATTCTGAAAAAAGCGGCATGAATCATCAATTTCCAAAAGATCATGACACAGCCCTACAGCAAACTGCAGGAGACATTCAAAACGGCTTATGCGGTGCCGAAGATCCCGGCACCGCAGGATCCGAATCTTACCTTTGAAACGCAAATGCTCTGCAGCCAGCCAGTATTGTACGTTAACCACAAGCAGCTCGTGCAGAAAGTGTGCATCTACGTGGTGGGCAACGACCTGGGGGGATGTAGGTTTTGATTTTGAGGATCTCCGCATCCGAAAGGAAATAATGGGCCGTGCAGACAGAATTTTCCCAGATGGATACCAAAGCATCCAACAGGGATTTCGATTTTAGATTTCGTATAGTTTCATGTTTTCCACAGCCCTGTTTAAAACTTTTGGGATTGCTTGTTTGCGGGCCGATGACGAACATCGGCCCCTGCAATCAAACCGTAAGATTCTACACAAAGGGAGACGCCGTGTTACCGGTGCCTCCCTCTTTTTATTTAGGATAATTAAAAGTTCTCTTTCCTACTTTTCTTGAAAGAAAAGTAGGTTAAAACTCGATCTTGCCGAAGGCGAAATCGTCGCCGTCGTGGATGCGCTCCGTGGTCTTGGGGGCCATGGGCTGAGCATTGGGGTCGCGGGGACGATCCGCAAACTCACGGCCCGGCACGTTGGAACGGGGGCCGCCGTAGGGGCGGACCGCCACGGTTGTCACGGCGGGGACCAGCGCCGTAGCGGGGGCCTCTGCCGCCCTCACGCGGGCCGCGGGGGCCGCGTCCGCCACGGTTGTCACGGCGGGGACCGCGGCCGCCCGTCACGGCGTCCGCCGCGCTGGTTGCGGGCGTTGTCGCGGTCAGGCAGGTTGCAGGCATCGGGGTCGGTGGAGTACAGCACCACATGGCGGGCCGGGCCGTCGCCCTTGCTCTCGCTGCGCACGCCGTCGATCTCGGCGATGGCCGTGTGGATGATGTGGCGCTCGTAGGGGTTCATCGGCTCCATCTCGTAGTAGCAGCCGGTACGGATCACGCGGTCGGCAATGCGCTTTGCCAGGGCAGAAAGATCATCCTCGCGCTTGTTGCGGTAACCGCCCACGTCCAGGCCCAGCTTTACGTAGGGGCCTTCCATGCGGTTGATGACCAGGCTGGCCAGGTAGGACAGGCTCTCCATCGTCTCGCCGCGGCGGCCGATCAGGGCACCCATGTGCTCGCCGGAGACCTTCAGGACCGTGGCAGCGCCCTTCTTGACAGCGGTGAAGGTGAAGTTTTCCACGCCCATCAGGTTGAAGATGGGGGTCAGGTAATCAACAGCGGCCTGCAGGCGCGGGTCGGCGTCGATGTCCAGGGGAACCTCGACTTCCTCACCGGGGACGGGGGCCAACTCAGCCTCCTCGACCATATCCTCGACGACCTCCTTCTGGATTTCAGGGGCGGTCTCGTCAGAGATTTCAACAACCTCGGCGGGCTTTGTGGAAACTTCAGCCGGCTTTTCCGCCTCGGGCTCCTCGACCTTCACGAGGACCTTGGCAGGGATGGTCTTGAACAGTTTACGGGCAGGGAATTCCAGCACTTCGTAGCTTACGTTGATGTCATCGCGGTCTACGCCCAGGGCCTCGCAGGCAGCCTGTACCGCGGCTTCTACAGTCTTGGCGCTCATTTCAATGCTGCGCATAGGGGGAACCTCCTTCTTATTTCTTATCGTTACGTTCATCACAACGGGGAGCGGGGCGGGCGCATATAGAATGCGCCCCTACGGCGGCAGGGGATACACTCCCTCACAGCCGCCAACGGCGCGGGCGAGCAATGCTCGCCCCTACAGTCTCTGCAACGGGAGCGCGCCTCTTTTGCTGTGTAATCAATCCTTATTCAGTGGGGTGGTGCGCTCGTCCTTGTAGAGCTCGGCCTCGCGCTGGCGTGCCAGCTCCAGGCGCAGCTTGTTGGCCTCGCCCAGGGTGACCTCTTTTTCGACCTGCTTACCGTTCTGCTCGACGGTGACGGTGCGCTTTTTCTTCTTCTCGGCGCGCTTGGCGGCAAGCTCGGCCTCATACTGGGCCTTGAACTTCTCGGGGCTGTAGATCTTGTAGGTCACGTAGGACTGGAAGATCTGGACCACGTTGGACACGCCGTAGTACAGGGAGAAGCCGACGGGGGCATTGAAGCAGAACGTGACGAACATCAGGTTCCAGACCAGCATCATGATCTTCATGCTGCCCTGCATCTGGGCGTCCATGCCGGAGAGCTTCTGGGTGATGAAGTAGCTCACGAACATGGTAACGGTAGCGATGGCCGGGAAGATGGCGATGGGGGTCAGGTGGAAGCCGGGCACATCGCACATATCCATGCCGAAGAAGGAGGTGTTGAAGTTCTGGATCTCGGCCACAACGCTGGCGGAGATGATGGACGGGTCGATGGACGCGCCGTTGTGGATGGCCTGGATCAGCGCGGTCTGCATCGTGGAGGTGTTGGTCGTGGCCAGGCCGATGGCCTCGCACGCGGCCTTGACGGCCTCATTGCTGACGCCGAAGATGTAATGGACAGGGTAATACACAACGCCCAGGAAGCCGAACAGAACCAGGAAAGTCAGCAGCATGGGCATGCAGCCGCCCATGGGGTTGTAGCCATGCTCCTGCTGGAGCTTCATCAGCTCCTCCTGCTGTTTCTGAGGGTCGTTTTTGTATTTTTGCTGGATCTCGTTGATCAGGGGCTGGAACACCGACATCTTAGCCGTGGATTTCTGCTGGTGGATGCTCAGGGGGAACAGCAGCAGCTTGAGGATGAGGGTGGCAACGATCATGGTTGCCGCGTAGTTGCCGATGAAGCTGTACAGCACCTTCATCAGCGGGCCAATCAGGATGGCCAGGAAGTACATAAAGTTCATACTCTATCCATTCTGCCCCGTCTGCGCCCGGGACCTTTTTATTTTTTATGTAGGTCTCTGCTGCGCAGTGCAAAGACATGAGAGGCGATGTTGAAAAGCCTTCTCCCTTGGGAGAAGGTACCCGAGGCCCCGACCGAGGGCGGATGAGGGGGGAGCTTGCGGAGCTGCACATTCAACCGTTTAACGGGTAATTGTGGAAAGCTCTGCCCTCATCAGTCCGCTGCGCGGACAGCTTCAGTCTACGCGCTAAGAGCCGCCTTCGGCGGTTGCGCTCCGACACGCGCCTGCGGGCGCAGCCCCGAGGGGGAAGCCTTTAGTCGCGGCTGCGCGTCAGCCTTCGCTCCGGGTTGACCCACTTTCCCTTTTCGGGTACCGGGTCATAGCCGAATTTTGCAAAGGGCTGGCATCTTAAAAGGCGCCACACCGTTAAAATCAGACCCTTTACAAGGCCATGTACGGCGAGCGCCTGCATGGCGTATTCACTGCAGGTGGGTATGAACCGGCAGTGATGCCCGAGGTGCGGACTGATATATTTTTTGTAGCCGCGCAAAAGCGCGATGAGAAGGCGGGCGATCATTGCGGGGCCGTCTCGGGCCCGGGGGCCGGGGCGGCCTTGTCGGGCAGACCGGCCTTTGCAAACAGCTTGCCCAGCGTTTTGCTCAGCTGGGTGCTTTTCAGGCGGGGGGTCTGGCCGCGGGCGACCAGGATGATGTCATACCCGCCGATGTTCTGGGCCAGGTGCTCCGACAAAGCGGCGCGCATGACGCGGCGGGCGCGGTTGCGCTGCACGGCATGGCCGACCTTTTTGGTGGCCGTCAGCCCGATGCGGGTATAGCCAAGCCGGTTTTTGGCCACATACAAAACGCAGTGCGGATGCACATAGCTTTTGCCCCGGCCATACACCCGGTTGAACTGCCAGTTTTTATCTAAAGTGCGGTAACGCATAGTAGTATCCTCCCAAGGCTTCTCCCTCGGGAGAAGCTGCCGCCCGCAGGCGGCTGATGAGGGCAAACCTTTCGGTCAAAACCCATTTGCGGGAAATTTCCGGAAGGTTTTCCCTCATCCGTCCGTGGTCGGGGCCACGGACACCTTCCCCAAGGGGAAGGCATTCCTACACATATATTATAATGAATCCCGGCTTCTGTAAAGCCATATTTGAAAAAAGGGCTGCCGATTTTACAATCAGCAACCCTTTTGTTCACTTAATTCTCTGAAGTTATCAGACAGTCAGGCTCTTACGGCCCTTCGCACGGCGGCGGGCAATGACCTTGCGGCCATTCTTGGTAGCCATGCGGTTCAGGAAACCGTGGACGCGGCTGCGCTGACGCTTCTTGGGCTGGAAAGTACGCTTCATTTTTCATTCCTCCTGTTGAAATCCCGGTATGGGCTGTTTGCTCAGGGCTTCGCCCATACACTGGGGCAGCCTTGCAGAGTTAGATTATACGCGATTTACCCCCACTTTGTCAAGGGGGTTTGGGCAGAATTTTTCGCTCCCGCGTCAAAGAATTGGAGCTACAGAGAGTTATCCACTACATTTTGTACTATTTACTGTTGAAAATTGCATCTGTTGTGGAAAACTTTTATTTTTCTTTGCTCCGCGTAAAAATTTTCAACAATTCCGGCATATAAAAAAATTCCTACTTTATTATATATAGGTGTTGTTTAAAACCCGGTTTTGTGGTATACTGTATTTAGTATTTTTGCGCCCTGTTTGGATATGGGGCGTTTACTTATAACAGGAAGTGGGAGTATCGAGAATCATGGATTCCTTCAATGATGTAATGGACGCCGTCAAGGCGTACTGCAAAGGACGAGTATCCGATGCATCATACAGAGTTTTCATCCAGGACCTCAATCTGCTGAATTTTGAGGGCACGAACATCATCATCCTGGAGGTTCCCAACGACGTTGTCATGCGGTTTGCGGCGGCGCGCTATGCCGATCTGCTCAAGGAGGCGTTTGCCTCGATCCTCGGCTTTGAGGTGGAGCTGAAGTTTGTGCTGGCCGCGCCCGCACCGGACGGCGGCAAGGCTGCCGAGAAGCCGAAGCTGGACGAGAACGACCTGCCCAGCGGGCGGTACGAGTTCACGTTCGAGAACTTCATCAAGGGGCCGTCGAACCAGTTTGCGTTTGCCGCCGCGCAGGCCGTGGCCGCGAACCCTTCCGGCGCGTACAACCCGCTGTTCATCTACGGGCCGTCGGGTCTGGGCAAGACGCACCTGCTGAACGCCATCAAAATTGAGATCCAGAAGAACCACCCGGATTTCAACATTGTCTACGTGGATTGTGAAAAATTCACGAACGAGACGATCACCGCCATTAAGACGGCAACGATGGAGCAGTTCCGCCAGCGCTACCGCAAGGCGGACGTACTGCTGATTGACGATATCCAGTTCCTGGCCGGCAAGGAAAGTACGCAGGAAGAGTTTTTCCACACTTTCAACACGCTGCACAACGATGGTCGTCAGATCGTTATCGCGTCGGACCGCCCCGCGAAGGAGATCAAATCGCTGGAGGAGCGTCTGCGCACCCGGTTCGAGTGGGGCTTGACAGCCGACATCCAGCCGCCGGATTTTGAGACCCGCGTTGCCATTGTCAAGCGCAAGGCCGAGCTGTTGAATCTGGACCTGCCGAACGACGTAGCCGAGTACATTGCGAACCACTTAAAGCAGAACATCCGCCAGCTGGAGGGCGCAGTCAAAAAGCTGAACGCCTACTATCTGCTGGAGGGCATCGAGCCGTGCATCGGCGTGACGACGACGGCGATCAAGGACACGCTGAACGACAGCCAGCCGATCCCGGTCACGATCGAGAAGATCCTGAATGAGGTCGCCCGCACTTACAATGTGCTGCCTGCGGATATCCGCGGGAAAAAGCGCAACGCAAATGTGAGCGCCGCACGGCAGATGACCATGTATATCATCCGCGAAGTTACCGGCATGAGCATGGAAGCTATCGGCCAGGAATTCCAGCGCGATCATTCCACCGTTGTGTATTCTATTAAAACGATGGAGGAAAATATCTCCCGTGACCAGCACCTGAAAGAAATGTGCAGCGACATCATGAAAAACGTCCGCACCTGACCTACTTTCTTGAAAGAAAGTAGGCAAAGAACTTTCAATAAGTTATCCCGGGGACGGGATTTTGGATGTACTTTACGCAGCATCGCACATTCTCACCCAAGCATTTGGAATTTCTTTGGTTCTTTCTTTGCAAAGAAAGAACGCCGCGTTTTTCAACAAAGTTTTCAGTTATCAACAGTGCGTATTCCACGGGGCTTGTTGAAAAAAGTAGTTTTCCGGGTTTTCCACAGAAAAGTCCACAGACTGTTCAAAACAATCCACCCGCGATTTTCCGCGGCGCAATCGGGTCCCGCGGAGTTTTCCACGAAACTAACACCCCCTACTACGACTACTACCATAGTTTAATAGTTTCTGCGAACGGAACCGCAAAATACACTTCCTCACACCTACAAAACACCGCTCCGACTGTGGAAAACAGAAGGAGCACCCTTCCTAAAGACCGCTGAACGTTTTTTGCCGAGGCTTTTTTCCAAAAAAGCCGGAGAAAGAGATAGAAACATGAAATTTGAATGCGAAAAAACACTGCTGGCCAGCGCTATCGACGGCGTTTCCCGCGCGATCACGAACCGCGCCGCCATCCCCGTGCTGGAAGGCATCTACATGAAGGCCGAGGGCTTTAACCTGACGCTGACCGGCTACGATATGGAAATGGGCATCACGACCACGATTGAATGCAACGTGCTTGTACCCGGTGAAACTGTACTTGACGCCAAACTGCTGAGCGCCATGGTCAACCGTATGCCTGCGGGCAATGTCCGCATTGAGCTGAACGACGAAGGTCAGGCAAAAATCAGCGGTGGTGTGGCAGAATTTGAAATTCCTGCCCTGAACGCCAGCGACTACCCCAGCCTGCCCGTGACCGGCGCCGATAATACCATGACCGTCAAGTGCGGCATGCTGCGCGAAATGATCGAAAAGACCATTTATGCCGTCAGCCAGGACGACAAAAAGCCAGCCCACACCGGCGAACTGTTCGTCATTGAGCCAGGCAGCCTGACGGTCGTGGCTCTGGACGGCTACCGCCTCGCCATTATCCAGCGCGACGTCGAGTGCACCCGCGACATCCGCATCATCATCCCCAGCAAAACGCTGCAGGAACTGCTCAAGATCATGGGCGGCGCTGACGAGGACGTGAAGATCGATGCCAACCGCCGTTATGTCGTGTTTACCACCAACGGCTACACCATCATGAGCCGCCTGATCGAGGGCGACTTCCTGAACTACGAGAGTGTTATCCCGAAGGATAGAAAAACACGTATCACCGTCGAATGCAAGAACTTCATCGACACGATCGAGCGTGCGTCGCTCATTATTACCGAGCGTTTGAAGAACCCGCTGCGCATCTCCTTTGCCGAGGATCGCGTGACGGTCCGCTGCCAGACGCCGCTGGGCAAGGTCGTGGACGAGTTCGCGCCGGTCTCGATGGAGGGCGACGCGGTAGAGATCGGCTTCAACAACCGGTATCTGCTGGATGCACTGCGCTTCTCGAAGTGTGAGAAGATGGTGCTGGAAATCAACGGACCACTGAGCCCCGTCAAGCTCCTGCCCGAGGACGGCAAGGACTTTATCTATCTGGTGCTGCCGGTACGGTTCAAGAACGAGGGCTGAAGCAATGCTGTGCTGTAGGGGCCGGGCATGACCGGCCCGCAACATAAAAAGGCTTGCCCGTTGACGGGCAGTTGCCGCAAGGCCGCGGGCCGGACATGTCCGGCCCCTGCCGCTGCAATAGAAGGAATTGTATGGAAAAGATTCGTATTACCACCGAGTTTATCAAGCTGGATGCTCTGCTCAAGTTCGCCGGTCTGTGCGAGACGGGCGGAGAGGCGAAGGAGCTGATCCAGGGCGGCGCCGTCAAGGTCAATGGCGAGGTCTGCACGATGCGCGGCAAAAAGTGCCGCGCCGGTGACACCGTGGAGCTGGACGGCCAGACCGTGCAGATCGCGGAGGGCGCGTAATGCGCTTAACGCACTTAGAAGTAACGGATCACCGCAATATTGCCCACGCAGAGCTGCACCCCGACCCGCACCTGACCGTGCTGTGCGGCCCGAACGGCCAGGGCAAGACGAACCTGCTGGAGGCTGTCTGGCTGCTGACCGGCGGCAAGAGCTTCCGCGGGTCAAAGGACGCGGAGCTTATCAGGCGCGGCTGTGACTTTTCGGTCATCGAGGGCGCGTTTGAGACACAGGACGTGGAAAAATCCATCCGCCTGACCGTGGGCAGCAGGCAGAGCCAGCGCCCGGGCCGCACCGGAAAATTAAACGGCGCGGACGTTGGGCGCGCGGCGGCGCTGGCGGGGAACTTTCAGGCCGTCGTCTTTGAGCCGGACCTGCTGGGCCTGGTCAAGGGCGGCCCGGACGGGCGGCGGCGGTTTATGGATTCCGCACTGTGTCAGGTCTACCGGCCCTACCTTGTGGCGCTGCGGCGGTACATGCGGCTGACGGCCCAGAAGAACGCCCTGCTGAAAAGCTACGATATTACGCCAAACGGCAATATGCTGCTGGACACCTACGACGAGCAGCTGGCCGAGTACGGCGCGCTCATCATGGAGCACCGCTGCAAGTTTCTGGCGGCGGCGGCTCCCATCGCCGCGCAGAATTATAAGGACATCTCCCACGGTGCCGAGGTGCTGACGCTGAACTACCAGATGTGCACCGCGGCCCCCACCGCCGCGGCGCTGACCGAAAAGATGCGGGCCATGCGCAGTGCCGAGCTGCGCGCCGGGTTCTGCCTGGCCGGGCCGCACCGCGAGGATCTGGAAATTTTGCTGGACGGCCAGCCCGCCCGGGTGTTTGGCAGTCAGGGCCAGCAGCGCAGCTGCGTGCTGGCAATGAAGCTGGCCGAGGCGACAGTGGTCGGTGATTTGTTCGGTGAGCACCCGGTTTTGCTGCTGGACGACGTTTTGAGCGAGCTGGACGACGAGCGCCAGACCTACCTTTTGACCCGCATGGGCGAGCACCAGACGATTGTGACCACCTGCGACACCGCCGCTTGCGCGTACCAATGGGAAAATTGTGATGGTGAAGGGCGGAGTGGTCGAAGAAGCGTAGGGGCCGGACAGCTCCGGCCCGCAGCAGTACGGCGGCTGCCCGCTGACGGGCAATGACGCAGAGTGGAGGGCCGGGCATGCCCGGCCCCTACAGGGAGGTGCAGGATTTGTACTTTCACGCAGGCCAGGACTTTGTCCTGAATACCCGGGATGTGATCGGGGTATTTGATTTGGACACAGCCGGGGCGTCGCGGCGAACGGAGGAATACTTCCGCCACGCCGAGAGCGAGGGCGCCGTCGTGGACCTCTGCGCCCCGGGCACGCTGCCCAAGAGCTTTCTTGTTACCGATTTCCCCGACGAGACCATTTATATCAGCCAATTATCGCCCGCCGCGCTGAAAAAAAGAGCGGAGAGGCTGGAATTTTAAATTAGTACGCCCGTAGGGGCCGGGCATGCCCGGCCCGCAGCATAAAAAGTACCGCCCATTCATGGGCAATGACGCAAGGCGGAGGGCCGGGCATGCCCGGCCCCTACCGTGCGATACAAAAAAAGAGATACCCACCCACAACAGGAGGCTATCATTTCATGGCAGAAGAAATCATCACCGAAACCAACCGCGAAACGGCCACAGACCATGCCTACGGCGGTGCGCAGATCCAGGTCCTGGAGGGCCTGGAGGCTGTGCGCAAGCGCCCCGGCATGTATATCGGCTACCGGCCCTTCCGGCCTGCATCACCTGGTCTACGAGATCGTCGATAACGCCATCGACGAAGCCTTGGCTGGGTACTGCACCCATATCGAAGTAACGATCAAACCCGGTAATATCATCGAAGTTTCCGATAACGGCCGCGGCATCCCCGTGGACATCCAGCCCAAGCTGGGCATCCCGGCCGTCACAGTCGTATATACCGTGCTGCACGCCGGCGGCAAGTTCGGCGGCGAGGACTCCGGCTATAAAGTGGCCGGTGGTCTGCACGGCGTCGGTGCGTCGGTCGTTAATGCACTGTCTGAGTGGCTAACCGTCCGTGTCCGCCGCGATGGTGCCGAGTATGAGCAGAGCTTCAAGCGCGGCAAACCCGATGGTGATCTGAAAAAAAATCGGCGCGGCGGCTTCTACCGGAACGACAGTCACCTTTAAGCCCGACCCGGAGATGTTCCAGGAAACGACGCTCTATCGCTATGAAACGCTGCTCAAGCGGCTGCGCGAGGAAGCGTTCCTGAACGCCGGTGTCAAGATCACCCTGACCGACGAGCGCCCCGACGCGGACCGCCCCCAGGACGAGCAGTCCGGCGAGATGCGCACCGAGACGATGTGCTATGAGGGCGGCATCCGCTCCTTCGTCAGCTACCTGTGTGAGCGCCGCGACTTAACGCCGCTGCACCCGCAGGTCATGTATATGAAGGGCGAGGGCCAGGGCGCTGTGGCCGAGGTCGCACTGCAATACTACGACAACAGCTACAACGAGCTGCTTTTGAGCTTTGCCAACAACGTCCACACCCCCGAGGGCGGCACCCATGAGGAGGGCTTTAAGCTGGCCTGACCCGCGTGCTGAACGAATATGGACGTGCCAAGGGCATTTTGAAGGACAAGGACGAGAACCTGTCCGGCCCCGACGCCCGCGAAGGCATTATTGCCGTCGTCAGCGTGAAATTGCAGGAGGCCCAGTTTGAAGGCCAGACGAAGGCGAAGCTGGGCAATACCTTCATCAAGGGCCTGGTCAGCAATGTGGTCTACAAGGCCCTGACCGAGTACTTTGAGGAAAACCCCGCCGTTGCCAAGGCAATTCTGGAAAAGGCCACCCAGGCAGCCCGTGCCCGTGCCGCCGCCAAAAAGGCCCGTGAACTGGTCCGCCGCAAGAGCGCGCTGGAATCCAACCGTATGCCCGGCAAGCTGGCCGACTGCCACGAAAAAGACCCCTCCAAGACCGAACTGTTCATCGTGGAGGGCGATTCTGCAGGCGGCTCGGCCAAGATGGGCCGTGACTCCAACATTCAGGCCATCCTGCCTCTGTGGGGCAAGATGCTGAACGTCGAAAGCCCGCGCCGACCGCATCTACGGCAACGACAAGCTGATGCCCGTCGTGACCGCGCTGGGCACCGGCATCGGCGACGAGTTTGATATTAGCAAAGTCCGCTACCACAAGATCTTCATCATGGCCGATGCCGATGTTGACGGCTCCCATATCTGCACCCTGATGCTGACCTTCTTCTTCCGTTATATGCGGCCGCTGATCGACAACGGTTACGTCTACGTGGCTCAGCCGCCGCTGTTCAAGCTGCAGAAAGGCCAGACCGTCAAGTATGCCTATAATGACGATGAAATGAAGATTTTGAGCGCCGAAATGCCCGGCGCCAAGGTCAACCGCTACAAAGGCTTGGGCGAGATGAACCCCGACCAGCTGTGGGAGACCACCATGAACCCGGATAACCGCGTCATCGTGCAGATCAAGATCGAGGATGCCGAGCGTGCGGACGAGGCGTTCAGCATCCTGATGGGCGAGCAGGTCGAGCCGAGACGGCAGTTTATTGAGAAGAACGCAAAGTACGCGAATTTGGATGTGTGATAATTGCGCACCGCCCATGTAGGGGCCGGGCATGCCCGGCCCGCCACATAAAAAATACCGCCTGTTTGTGGGTCATACACCATGGATTACAAAATTCTTCGTCCGCGCCAAAATCCCCGTTTGCAAAATTACGATTATAAAACCGCAAATCATTATTTTGTGACGGTATGCACGCATCATAAGCAATGTGTGTTTGGTGCGGCAGGCGAGCCAAACGGCATCGGCCAAATGGCCGCGCAGGGGATAACAGCCATACCGGAGCATTTCCCGGAAGTGACCGTGGACGAATATGTGGTCATGCCCAATCATGTGCATGTGATTTTGATTTTTCCGCAGGGCGTAAAAGATTTATCCGCAGTGGTGGGCAGCTATAAGGCGTATGTATCCAAGATGTTCCACATGGAACATCCGGGTGTTCCGTTGTGGCAGCGGTCATTTTATGACCATGTCATCCGGGATGAAGCCGCATATCTGGAAATAAAAAGATATATTCAGGAAAATCCATTGAAATGGAATTTGGATGAATATAACCCCAACGTTTAGCGTAGGGGCCGGGCATGCCCGGCCCGGGACGTAAAAAGAATAACCCTCTTGCGGGCAACCAGCGGCTGCGATAAAAACAACCGTTATAATCCATAAGAGGGAAGCAAAGGCAAGGTGGAGGGCCGGGCATGCCCGGCCCCTACAGTGCAGTAAGATCAAGTAAGATTGAGTTAAGGTGATACAATGGAAGAAAACATCATCATGGTGCCGGGGTCCGGTACGAAGGTCATTGTGCGCGATGTGAAGCAGGAGATCGAGACGGCGTTCCTTGACTACTCGATGTCTGTTATCGTTGCGCGCGCATTGCCTGATGTGCGCGATGGCCTGAAACCCGTGCATCGCCGTATCCTGTACACGATGCACGAGCGCGGCAATGACCCGCAGCATCCCTACCGCAAATCCGCCGATACCGTTGGTGCTGTGCTGGGTTCCTACCATCCCCACGGCGACGCCTCTGTCTACGACGCTATGGTCCGTCTGGCCCAGGATTTCAGCCTGCGTTACCCGCTGGTCGATGGCCAAGGTAACTTCGGTTCTGTGGACGGTGACCCCCGGCTGCTTACTTACCGTTATACTGAGGCCCGCATGTCCAAAATGGCCTGCGAGATGCTGACGGATATTGACAAGGATACCATCGATTGGGACCCCAACTTTGATGAGACCAAAAAGGAACCCCACGTCCTGCCCAGCCGCTTTCCAAACCTGTTGGTCAACGGCAGCCAGGGCATCGCGGTCGGCATGGCTACCAATATTCCGCCCCATAACCTGCGCGAAATCGTCAACGGTATGGTCGCCCTCATCGATGACCCGGAGATCGACCTGGCGGGCCTGATGGAGTACGTCAAAGGCCCCGATTTCCCCACTGGCGGCATCATCATGGGCCGCTCCGGCATCCGTGCCGCTTACGCCACCGGCCGCGGAAAAATAACGCTGCGCGGCCGAGCCGAAATCATCGAAAAGAAAAACGGCCGCTACGAGATCCTCATCAACGAGATCCCGTACATGGTCAACAAGACCCGCCTGATTGAATCCATCGCGGACCTCGTGAAGGATAAGCGCATCGAGGGTATCAGCGACCTGAACGATGAATCTTCCAGCCGTACCGGCATGAAGATCGTCATCGAGATCAAGAAGGATGCCAACCCCCAGGTCGTGCTGAACCAGTTGTACCGTTACACCCAGCTGCAGGATACCGTTGGTGTCATTATGCTGGCGTTGGATGACGGCGTGCCCAAGATTATGAGCCTGAAAACCATGATGGAACGCTATATTGAGTTCCAAATGCAGGTCATCCGCCGCCGCACCGCCTTTGATTTGAAGAAGGCCAAGGAGCGCGAGCATATCCTGGAAGGTCTGCATAAGGCCGTCGACATCGTCGATGAAATCATTGCTACCATCCGCGCCTGCAAGGGCGGCTTTGCCGAGGCCCGTCAGGCTGTGATGGATAACTTCGGCTTTGACGAACTGCAGGCGGATGCCATCGTCAAGCTGCAGTTGGGCCGTCTGGCTGGCCTGGAAATCCTCAAGATCGAGCAGGAATTGGGTGAACTGCGCACCGCCATCGCCGATTATGAGGACATCCTTGCCAACGACGAGCACGTGAAGAACATCGTCAAAACCGACCTGACCACCCTGGCCGACAAGTACGGCGACGAGCGCCGCACCTCCATCGAGGCTGTCTCCGGCGAGGTAGACATCGAGGACCTGATCCCCGAGGAAACATGCGTCTTCACGCTGACCCACGAGGGTTATATCAAGCGCACCACGCTGGACACCTACCAGGCACAGAACCGCGGCGGCCGCGGCGTGCAGGGCATGACCCAAAAGGACGACGACTTTACTGAGGAACTTTTTGTCGGTTCTACGCATGATTATATGCTGTTCATGACGAACCAGGGCCGCGTCTACCGCCTGAAGGGTTACCAGGTACCCGAGGGCAGTCGCACTGCCAAGGGCACCCACATCGTGAACCTGCTGCAATTGCAGGAGGGCGAGAAGTCACCCTGATGCTGCAGCAGGCCGCCGATGTGGACGAGGACAACACCTACGCCACGATGGTCACTAAGATGGCCTTATTAAGCGCACGCCGCTGTCCCAGTTCCGTAATATTCGCAAAGCGGGCCTGATTGCCATTGCCCTGAACGAGGGCGACAGTCTGGTGTGGAGCCACCTGACCAAGGGTGACGACGAGATCATTGTTGCCACCCACGACGGCGCGGCCATCCGCTTTACCGAGGACGGCGCCCGCTCGATGGGCCGTACCGGCCACGGCGTCCGCGTCATCAAGCTGCGAGAGGGAGACTATGTCATTGGAGCCGGTGTATGCCGCCCAGGTGCCAGCGTGCTGACCATTACCGAAGAAGGCAAGGGACCGCCGCAGCCGCATTGATGATTACCGCATCACGAAGCGAGGTGGCTTGGGTATCCGTAACTACTACTAACGGCGGCGTGGCCGGCATCAAGATCGTGGACGATACAGACGACCTGATTTTGATCAGCCAGAATGGAATCCTCATCCGCATCCATGCAGCTGACATCAACACTCAGAGCCGTTACGGCAGTGGTGTGCGTGTCATGCGCCTGGCTGAGGGTGACAAGGTAGCCGTTGTAGCCCGTGTGGACCGCGACAACGAGGCCGAGACCGTCCAAATCGACAACGAGGGCGAGACCGACCCGACCCCCGAGGAGCTGGCGGCCATCGAAGCCGAAGAACTCGCCCAGGAAGCCGCCGAGGAGAGCGCACCGAGCGACGAGGAATAAACGAGGGTTATGTTACTTTCTTTGAAAAGAAAGTAACCAAAGAAACTTTCAATAGAATCACAAAAAGGACGATGCAGAGGTGAAATCTGCATCGTCTTTTTTATATTTCTGTAAAAGTTTGCAACCCATTCACGTGATATATGATTAAAGTTTCTTTGCCTACTTTCTTTTCCAAAGAAAGTAGGTTAGTCGTGGCGGATGGCCTCCAGGGCACTGATTTTTACGGCTTTGTTGGCAGGCAGGATGCCGGAGACAAGGCCAATCAAAGTCGCAAACACCAGGGCACCCAGCATCAGCCAGGGTGGGATGATGGAGATGGTCGAACTGGATGCCCCATACCCGCCCATGATGCCGGACAGGTCTACGTACTGGCCAAAGGACGCCATGATCGTGGTCAGGTTGTTCAAAATGAAACTGACCAGCAGGCTGATAAGCACGCCCAGCACGCCGCCAATAAATCCAATGCAGGAACTTTCCATCAGGAACATTGTGCGGATGTTATTGATCTCACAGCCAAGGACCTTCATAACGCCAATTTCCCGGGTGCGTTCGTAAATCGCCATCGTCATGGTATTGATGATGTTGATGGCCGCCACCAGCAGAGAAACAGCTGCTACACCGCCAAAAATCATCTGGCTGCGGAAGACTTGCTTCTGCATGTCCTCCCGCTGCTGGTTCGAGGACCAGGTGTTCTGAAAGCCCAGGTCATGGATGGCTTCTTCCACGTCGCCCACATTTTTCAGGTCGTCGACCTTGACGTAAACCTGATCGTAGGAAGAATTGGTGTCCTTGATCTTGGCCATCTTGTTGTAGGCATCCTCGATCACTTTCAGGTTCTGCATGCTCATGATAATGCCGCTTTGGGTCCACCAACCCTTGGAGGCATCCTGCTGCAGCTTGCCCACCACTTCCAATTCCCAGGTCTGGGTCTTGGGGTTGATGTCGTCGCCGTTGGTGATGGTCAGGGTCATCTTATCCTTGTCGATGTCCACAAAGGGCGGCAGCTCCTTGCCGTTGGCATCGGTCTGGCCCTGCCAGCGGTAGCGCTTGGGGCTGTTGGGGCTCTTGCGCGAGTCCTGAAACTCATACCCGGTGGACCCGCCGACCAAAATCTGCAATTTCGCCGCCTTCTCGCTGGCGGGGGTGTTCGTGAGCCAGCTGCCGCTCTGCAGGGCAAAGCCCATCGGCTCCAGTGCGGTGGGGTCGATGCCGATCAAATTGTAAATTTCCATCGTGTAGCGGTCATTGCGGCCCGCCGTGATGGTGCCCTCCAGATTATACGCCTGCGCGTAGGGCGTGGCCGCCGCCACGTGGGGGATCTGCTTGATGTTGGCGATGGCCGCGTCGTCCAGATACAGCGGCTTGCCGTCGCTGCCGACCATCGTGCCGTAGCCGTAGATCTGCACCTGGGTCAGGTCGCCCCAGCTTTGCAGCATCTCCTCGTTGGTTTTGGTCTGGGCAATGCCCAGCGAGATCATCAGCACGACCATGCAGGTGCCGATGACGACGCCGACGAGGGTCAGCGCCGTGCGGCCCTTGCGGCGCAGCAGGTTGCGCGCCGACAGGCTGATTTCATCAGAGATCTTCATCGCTGTCCTCTGCTTCCAGCGCGGCCAGTGCCTTGGCCTTTTTGCGCTTGCGTACCACGACCACGATGACTACGATCACGACCACTGCGCCGCAGACACCGATGAGCACCCACGCCCAGACCGGCATACCGGTCTGCTCGGGCTGGACGTCGTCCATCGACGGGTCATAGTTGAAGTCGTCCATGTTCATCTCCTCGGCACTGACAGAGAAGTCCTTCGAGATGGTCTGCGGGTTGCCGGAGGCATCCTCGTAGTTCAGCGTGATGATGCCGCTGACCGTGCCCGCGGCATCGGGGACGATGTCAAAGTCCACGCTGCCCTCGGTGCCGGCGGCCAGGTTGCCGAGGTACTGGTAGCCGCCCGCACCCAGATTCGTGCCGGACAGGCGGGCTTCCAGATTGCTGACGGGGTTCTTGCCCTTGTTGACGTAGGAGAGGGAGACGCTGCCGGTGTCGCCGACATAGATCGTGTCGCCGGACAGCTCGAGCTGGCCGACCTCAAAGCGGTCGGGCTGGCTGACGGGCACGGAAATCGTCGTGGTGCCGCTGACCTCCTTGCCGGTGACAGAGCCGGTGCCGGTCATATTGACGGTGATGCTGGCCACCGTGCCGGTAAAGCCGGAGGCGGGCATGACCTGGAACGTGACGTCCCGGGTCTGCTTGGGGCAGATGGTGCCGAGGTAGCTGGACAGGCTGCCGCCGCCCAGCGAGATATTCTCCGGCAGGGTCAGCGAGACGATGACGTCGTCGAGGTTCTCATTGCCGTCGGTGGCGTAGAGGCCGAGGGAGAGGTCGAACGCCTGCCCTGCGGTGACACTGTCGCCGTAGCTGGAGGTGCGCACGAGCAGGTTGGGCGAGGTCGTCTGGTCCTTGTCCACGCACTGGCCCAGCGTGACGCTGAACTGCTGCAGCGGCTTGGCGGTGTCCAGATAGGACAGGTTGATGGGCAGCGTGTTGCCGCCGCCGTTGTAGATGACGTCGCGGAACAAAATGACGTAGCTGTAATAATTATACTGCGCGTTCGCCGCAACCTCCTCCGGCGAGGCCGAGCCGTTGCGGACGTTCTGCAGGCGGGTGGCGTTGGGGTCGTCGTTGCTGTCGAACAGCTGGCCGATCTCGCCGGTGCCGGTGTAGGTGAACACGGCGGAGTTGATGCGCGCGGAGATCTCCTCCGGCTTGACGCAGTACCGCGCCGAGGCGTGGTCCACGACCTTGAGCACGATGTTGATCTTATCACCGACCTGCACGGTGGTGACCTCGCCGCCCGCAGTGTCGGTGACGGAGTAGGCGGAGACGTAGACGCCGTCGGAGCTGGTCGTGTCAATGGCCGCCGTCGGCAGTGACATAAACGCCCTGGTGGTGACGTGTGGTCAACGGTCGCACACAGCGCCGCCGCCAGCCGGTCAGCAGGGAAAATGGCGGAATTCATGGGTTGGTTTCGTCCGCCCAAATTTTAGACAGGCAGGGGAAGCTGCCGCCCGCAGGCGGCGGATGAGGGGAGAGCTTGTGTGGCGGCTCCGTGAGCGGGCCGCGGCGGAAGCGTTTCAACCGCCCTCGTAAAACCTCCACCTATATCCAGTTAAGGCTTTTTTTTTTTTCCTTCGCTGCCTCCCCGCCAATATCCAGATTCCCTTCCAGATCGGCAAAGAGGGCGTCGCGGTTTTTCTTCTTCGTCTCCTCGTCCTGCACGACGTTGGAGCAGACCTTACCGTCCAGAATCGTCACAATGCGGTCCGCGCACTCGGCCAGCTCCGGCTCGTGGGTGACCATAACGAAAGTGACACCGCTGTTCTTGGACATTTCCAGCATACGGTACAGCACCTGCTTACTTGTGCGGAGTCCAGGTTTCCTGTAGGCTCATCGGCAAAAATGACCTTGGGACTGCTGACAAAGGCACGGGCGATGCCCACACGCTGCTGCTGGCCGCCGCTCATCTCAGTGGGCAGGTGGTTAGCGCGACCCAGCAGACCCATGGATTTCAGCTCTTTGCGGGCGCGGGCCAAACGGGTCTTTTTGTCGACACCCTTGAACATTAGCGGTAGGGCGACATTCTCCGGCGGTCATGGTGGGCAGCAGGTTGTAGCTCTGAAAGATGAACCCCAGGTGCTGCTGCCGGAACTCGGCCAATTCAGTTCTCGTTCATGGCGCTGATCTCGTGCTTTCCTAATGAATTTGCCGGACGTGGGCTTTTCCAACCCGGCCAGCTGGTTCAGCAGTGTAGACTTACCGCTGCCGGATTGGCCGACGATGCAGCAGAACTCGCCCTTTTCTATCGACAGATCGACATTATTCAGCGCAACGACGCGCTCCTTGCCGACGGCATAGACCTTGCGCAGCTTCTCTGTACGGATGATTGGTGCCAAACGCACACCTCCTTACGTGCAATATACCACATATTGTACCATATTTCGACGATGGTGGGAAGAGGGGGAAGTTGTAAAATCTGTTTCTTTCCTATATAATAGACGACAAAAAGGGGGCAGACGTTACCATGGATTACACAATTCATCCGATTGCGCATATCCGCACGGATTTTACCGATAAATTCGGCATCCCGCGGCAAAGCGGCCTGGTGCCGGAGCTGACCGCGCGCATCGTGTTTGAGCCGGAATATCACGACCCGAACGCGCTGGTCGGCATCGAGGGGTATGACCGGCTGTGGCTGATCTGGCAGTTCTCCACCGTGGCGGCAGAGTATGCCGCGGGCAAAAGCTGGCGGCCCACCGTGCGCCCGCCGCGCCTGGGCGGCAACGAGCGCCGCGGCGTCTTTGCGACCCGCAGCCCTTACCGCCCGAACGCGCTGGGTCTTTCCTGCGTGGAGCTGTCGGGCATCGAGAACGGCGACATTCTGGTAAAAGGGGCCGACCTTTTGGATGGCACGCCGATCTTTGACATCAAGCCCTACCTGCCTTACGTGGATGCCCACCCCGAAGCCCGCGGCGGCTTTACCGAGCAGACGGCTGCTTACGCGCTGGAAGTACAGTGCCCGCAGCCACTTTTGGACAAACTGCCGGAAAATAAGCGGGCCGCTTTGTTAGGTGTGCTGAAAAACGATCCACGCCCGGCCTACCAGCATGACCCGGACCGTGTATATGCCATGGATTTTGGCGGTTACCGGGTGCAGTTTCAGGTCGGTGAGTCTATGTTAACTGTCATTGACATTCAAAAATAAGCATACTTACGATTGATAAAAATATAACAGTCCAGAAAATGTCCCTTAAGAACAAAAGGCGCCCTCTGCGACCTCCTCTTTGGGAATCCAAGGGGCGTGAAGCCCCTTGGTCGCGGGTCCGCTGCGTCGAAACAGCGGCAGTTTTCTTTGCGAGCTTTTGCTGTGAAAAAACTGCCATTTGGTGAAAATGGTCAAAAAAAACCGTACCCCAAAACATCGGACAAAAAAAAAATGCACACAACAGCTCTAAAAATATGTGCAACTTTCTGAACAAAACCCCTTTACGAAAGGGTGTTTTTTGGTACAATAAAGCTATGCAAAAGCGTTTGTCTGGAACTATGCCCGGAGCAAGATTGGGGCATGTGCCAAATGACGCAGGATTTGTGCGGCCCTGACAACCGCACAGCTCTATAATGCAAAACTCTAATGAAAACGGAGGAAGAAAAATGCCCAGAGCAAAACAGTCTATGGACGGCAATACCGCTGCGGCGCATGTAGCTTATGCATTCACCGATGTGGCTGCCATCTACCCCATCACCCCCTCCAGCCCCATGGCCGACACTGTTGACCAGTGGAGCGCTGCCGGCCTGAAGAACATCTTCGGCAACCAGGTCAAGGTTGTTGAGATGGAGTCCGAGGCCGGTGCTGCCGGTGCTGTGCACGGTTCTCTCGGTACTGGTGCTATCACCACCACCTTCACCGCCTCTCAGGGCCTGCTGCTGATGATCCCCAACATGTACAAGATCGCAGCCGAGCAGCTGCCCTGCGTCTTCGACGTGTCTGCCCGTACCGTTGCTACCCAGTCCCTGAACATCTTCGGTGACCACAGCGACGTTATGGCTGTTCGTCAGACCGGCTTCGCTATGCTGGCTGAGAGCAACCCGCAGGAAGTTATGGACCTGTCTCCCGTGGCTCATCTGTCTGCCATCGAGGGTCACGTTCCCTTCGTGAACTTCTTCGACGGTTTCCGTACTTCTCACGAGATCCAGAAGATTGAGAAGTGGGACTACGCCGATCTGAAGGAAATGTGCAACATGGAGGCTGTCGAGGAGTTCCGTGCTAAGGCCCTGAACCCCGAACACCCCAAGATGCGCGGTTCTCACGAGAACGGCGACGTCTTCTTCCAGCATCGTGAGGCTTGCAACCCCGCTTACGAGGCTCTGCCTGCTGTTGTTGAGAAGTACATGGCCAAGATCAACGAGAAGCTGGGTACCAACTACGACCTGTTCAACTACTACGGCGCCGAGGATGCTGACCGCGTCATCATCGCCATGGGCTCCATCTGCGACGTTGCAGAGGAAGTTGTTGACTACCTGACCGCTAAGGCGAGAAGGTTGGCCTGGTTCTGGTCCGCCTGTATCGTCCCTGGGTCTCCAGCGCCCTGCTGAAGGTCCTGCCCAAGACGGTCAAGAAGATCGCTGTTCTGGACCGCACCAAGGAGCCCGGCTCCCTGGGCGAGCCCCTGTACCTGGATGTTGCCACCACCCTGCGTGAGGCTGGCATGAACGATGTCGTTCTGACCGGCGGCCGCTACGGCCTGGGCTCCAAGGACACCCCGCCGTCCTCTGTCTTCGCTATCTACACCGAGCTGGAGAAGGACGCTCCGAAGCCCGCTTCACCATCGGTATTACCGACGATGTGACCAACCTCAGCCTGCCTGAGGTCAAGCCCGCTCCCATCACCTCCGCCCCCGGCACCAAGGAGTGCAAGTTCTGGGGTCTCGGCGGCGACGGTACTGTCGGTGCTAACAAGAACTCCACCAAGATCATCGGCGACCATACTGACAAGTACATTCAGGCTTACTTCCAGTATGACTCCAAGAAGACCGGTGGCGTCACCATCAGCCATCTGCGTTTCGGCGATAAGCCCATCCGCAGCCCCTACTACATCAACCAGGCTGACTTCGTGGCCTGCCACAACCCCGCTTACATCCACATGGGCATGAAGATGGTCCAGGATGTCAAGCCGGGCGGCGTCTTTATGATCAACTGCCAGTGGACCGATGCCGAGCTGGATGAGCACCTGAATGCTGCCGACAAGAAGTACATTGCCGACAACAACATTCAGCTGTACACCATCAACGCTATCGATAAGGCTATCGAGATTGGTATGGGCAAGCGCACCAACACCATTCTGCAGTCTGCCTTCTTCAAGCTGGCTGACGTCATGCCCATCGACGACGCTGTCGAGTACATGAAGGCCGCTGCCAAGAAGAGCTACGGCAAGAAGGGCGACGCTGTTGTCCAGATGAACTGGAAGGCCATCGATGCCGGCCTGGACGCTGTCCATAAGGTCGAGGTCCCCGCCTCCTGGTCCAACCCCGCTGCTGATCCGGCTCCGAAGGCCCTGAAGGGACCCGACGCCCTGGTCAAGCAGATTCGCGATGTCATGGAGCCCATCGCCCGTATGGACGGCGACAGCCTGCCTGTCTCCGCCTTCGAGGGCAACGTCAACGGCGAGTGGGAGCAGGGTGCTTCCGCTTACGAGAAGCGCGGCACGGCTGTTATGGTTCCCGAGTGGAACGCCGAGAAGTGCATCCAGTGCAACCAGTGTGCCTTCGTCTGCTCTCACGCCACCATCCGTCCGTTCTGCCTGACTGCTGCCGAGGCTGAGGCTGCGCCCGCTTCCACCAAGCTGGCCGACACCAAGCCCAAGGCAAGCGAGTACAAGTTCACCATGGCCGTGTCTCCTCTGGACTGCATGGGCTGCGGCGAGTGCGTCACCGTCTGCCCGACTGCCGCTATCGAGATGAAGCCGCAGGAGAGCCAGTCCGAGCAGCAGGCTGCTTTCGACTACTGCGTCGAGAACATCCGCAAGAAGGACAACGTCCCCGGTGTTGTTTCCGAGGTTTCCGTCAAGGGTTCTCAGTTCAACCAACCGCTGCTTGAGTTCTCTGGCTCCTGCGCAGGCTGCGCCGAGACCTCTTATGCCCGCCTGATCACCCAGCTGTTCGGCGAGAAGATGTTCATCTCCAACGCTACCGGCTGCTCCTCTATCTGGGGTGGTACCGCTTCTATCAGCCCGTACACCACCAACAAAGAGTCTGGCCACGGCCCCGCCTGGATCAACTCTCTGTTCGAGGACAACGCTGAGCACGGCCTGGGCATGCAGATCGGTTATGAGACCGTCCGCGCCAACCTGATCACCAAGGTTGAGGCCCTGAAGGGCAAGAATGCTGACCTGGATGCTGCCATTGACAACTTCCTGGCCACCAAGAACAACACCAAGGCAAACGACGAGCCCGCAAAGGCCCTGATCGCTGCCCTGGAGGCCTGTGGCTGCGACGAGTCCAAGGAGATCCTGAAGGACAAGCAGTACCTGGCCAAGAAGAGCTTCTGGATCTTCGGCGGCGACGGCTGGGCTTACGACATCGGTTACGGCGGCCTGGATCACGTCCTGGCTTCCGGCCACGATGTCAACGTTATGGTCTTCGACACCGAGATGTACTCCAACACCGGCGGACAGGCTTCCAAGGCCTCCAACATCGGTGAGGTCTGCCAGTTCGCTGCTGCCGGTAAGGAGATCAGCAAGAAGTCTCTGGCTGAGATCTGCATGACCTACGGCTACATCTATGTTGCTCAGATCGCTCTGGGCGCCAACATGGCTCAGGCTGTCAAGGTCATCGCTGAGGCCGAGGCTTATCCCGGCCCGTCTCTGATCATCGGCTACGCTCCCTGCGAGCTGCACGGTGTTAAGGGCGGCATGACCAACTGCCAGAACGAGATGAAGAAGGCAGTTGCTGCTGGTTACTGGAACCTGTTCTCCTTCAACCCCGCTGCTAAGGCAGAGGGCAAGAATCCGTTCACCCTGACCTCCAAGGCTGGCGATATGTCCAAGTATCAGGAGTTCCTGGCTAACGAGACTCGTTACAGCCGTCTGGCACGCGCCTTCCCGGATCGTGCTAAGGAGCTGTTCGAGAAGAACCAGGCTGCCGCCGATGCCCGTTACGAGCACCTGACCAAGCTGGTCGACCTGTACAAGTAATCTTGTATAGGCACCGCTTAACGGCATAAAAAAGTTCCCACCTGCGCTGAGCAGGTGGGAACTTTTTGTTGTGATGGGGTGAAGTTTCCCGTTCTTTCTTTACAAAGAAAGAACCAAAAAAATTATAAACAAAAGTGGGAGGTATGGCCGTAGGCCATGCCTCCCATTTTTAATTAAAAATTCTTTTGGTCCTTTTCTTATAAGAAAAGGACAGAGAACCTCATCCCATTATGCCAGCACAAAAGTCTGCAGTGCCCAAATTCCCAGGACGACGATGCCAAGGGCGATGCGGTACCAGCCGAAGGCCGTAAAAGTGTGCTTCTTGACGTAGTCCATCAGGAAGCGGATGGCCAGCATGGAGACGACGAAAGCCACAATGCAGCCTACCAGCAGCGGCCGGTCTCGCCAACCGTAAAGACGCCGCCGCCCGCCAGGAACTTGACGAGCTTGAGGCCCGACGCACCCGCCATGACCGGGATGGCCAGGAAGAAGGTGAACTGGGAAGCGCAGGCGCGGCTCATGCCGCAGAGCAGGCCGCCGATGATGGTGGAGCCGCTGCGGGACGTGCCGGGGATGAGCGCCAGCACCTGCCACGCACCGACGATAAGCGCCTGCCTGTAGGTGATGCGGCTCAGCTTGGTGGTGGTGGGCACGCGGGGGCGGCGCTCGATGAGGATGAACGCGATGCCGTAGACGATCAGCATGACCGCGACGACGACGCTGTTATAAAAATGTGCGTCGATCCAGTCGTCCAGCGCCAGGCCCAGCACGGCGGCGGGCAGGCAGGCGACGATGATCTTGAACCACAGCCGCATGACCGGCCAGCGGACGTGCTTCGCCAGGCCGGAGTCACGGCCATTGTCGGCGCAGAAGGGCCACAGCTTTTTGAAATAGAGAACACAACGGCCAGGATCGCGCCCAGCTGAATGACCACGCGGAACATCTCCATAAATTCGGCGCTGAAGCTGAATTTAAGTACCTGCTCGGCCAGGATCATGTGGCCGGTGCTGGAGATGGGCAGCCACTCGGTAACGCCCTCGATGATGCCATACGCCACCGAGCGCAGAAGATTTAGGAAAAATTCCATTGGGGTAAAACCTCCTTTATAATAAGTATATCATACCATAAAATGTCGAAAGTGACACAGCTTTTCGAGAATTTTACAAGGAATTTCCGGGTTTGAGGGTAAATTGGACAAATTCGCCTTGCTGTTTTTGGCAAATACAACTATAATAAGAAAGAACATGAGAATTTTGAGGTGAATGGAATGTTTAAAACCGTACTGTTTGACCTGGACGGCACCTTGCTGAATACCATCGACGACCTGGCTGATTCCGCCAACCGCGTGTGCAAAGCCCACGGCTGGCCGGAACATGACACCGCACAATATAAATACTTCGTCGGTAACGGCATCCCCAAACTGGTGGAGCGGTTCAGCCCCGAGGATCAGCGCGACCCAGAAACGCTGCAAAAAACGCTGGCCGAATTTGATACAGTATATGGCGCCCACATGCACGACAAGACCGCGCCGTACCCCGGTATGCCGGAATTGTTGGCGAAATTGCAAAAAAACGGCGTAAAGATGGCAGTTTTCTCAAATAAAGCCGATGAATTCGCCCGCGCCGTGGTGGCACGGTACTTCGACAGCAGCCTGTTTGAGATCGTGCGCGGCGCACTGCCCGATGTGCCCACCAAACCCGCACCCCAGGGCACCTGCGCCCTGATGAAAAAACTGGGTGTGACGGCCGAGAGCGGGGAAGTGCTCTACGTCGGCGACAGCAACGTGGATGTGGCAACGGCCCATAACGCCGGGCTGCCCTGCTGCGGCGTGCTATGGGGCTTCCGCACTCAAGGCCCGCGTAGGAATTGACAGCAGGCCGGGGCCGAGTACCTGGCCGCGACCATGCAAGACTTGGAAAAGGTGATTTTGCAGTAAAAATCAAAAAAACGGGATTCGCAGGAAGAACGGATTTTCGCAAGGGAGTGTTGTTATTATGATCGCACAGCATTATAAAGATATGCTGGGCGCAAAGTCGGTTATCCGTCAGATTTCTGAGTGGAGCACCGCCCGCGGCGCGGAGATCGGCTATGAGAATGTGTTCGATTACTCGCTGGGCAACCCGTCTGTCCCCTGCCCGCAAAAATTTACCGATGTCTGCCTGGATCTGCTGGAGCATGTGGACCCGGTCACGCTGCATGGCTACACGCCCACGCTGACGCTGCCGTCGTGCGCGCAAGGTGGCCGAAAGCCTGAACCGCCGCTTTGGCATGGACTACACCGGCGACCATATCTTTATGACCACCGGCGCAGCCGGCGCGCTGGCCCATGCGGTGCGCTGCATTGCTGTGCCCGGGCAGAACATCGTAACGTTTGCGCCGTTCTTCCCCGAGTACAAGCCGTACATCGAGGGCGCGGGGCTTACCCTGCGCGTGACGCCGCCGCGGTGCGCGGACTTTCAGATCGACTTTGAGGCGTTCGCGCAGCTCGTGGACGAGAACACCGCCGCCATACTCATCAACTCGCCCAATAACCCCAGCGGCACCGCCTACAGTGAGGAGACCCTGCAGCAGCTGGCCGCCTTTTTGACCCAGGCGTCCGCCCAGTACGGCCACCACATCTTCCTGATTTCCGACGAGCCGTACCGCGAGATTTCGTTCGGCGGCAGGGTCACGCCCTACCCCGCTAAATTCTACGATGATACGCTTACCTGCTACTCCTTCTCCAAGAGTCTGAGTGTGCCGGGCGAGCGTATCGGCTATGTGGCGGCCAACCCCCGCTGCGAGGATGCCGCCTACATCGTGCCGATGTGCGGCCAGATCTCCCGCGGCACCGGCCATAACTGCCCGTCGTCCCTCATCCAGATGGCCGTCGAGCGCTGCCTTGACGTGACCAGCGACCTGTCCGTCTACGAGACGAACATGAACCTGATCTACGACGAGCTGATCGCGCTGGGCTTCACCGTCGTCAAGCCGGACGGCACGTTCTACATCTTCCCGAAGGCGCTGGAGGACGACGCAAAGGCGTTCTGCCAAAAGGCGCTGAAATATGACCTGGCGCTGGTCCCCGGTGACAGCTTCGGCTGCCCCGGCTACTTCCGCATGGCGTACTGCATCGAGACCGAAAAAAGTCCGCCGCAGCTTTGCCGCGCTGGAGAAATTCGTGGCCGAGGAGTACGGCGTCACCAAACACTAAGGAGATTTTATGTCGATTCTACGCCGCATTTTTCCGTTTCTGCTGACGGCTGCGCTGCTGTGTGCCTGCGTGCAGATGCCCAACACCCCACAGGACGTGCTGCCCGCCCCGACGCCGCAGCCCACGGCAGCCCCCGCCGCCACGCCGGAGACAAGCCCCACGCCGACACCCGAGCCGACAGTGGCCCCCGCGATGGCGACGGCCACGAGCAACGCCACCAAGGACGCGCCGCAGATCAAGGACCCGACGACCTGGGACGACAACGCCGCAAAGACGCTGGCCGGGCTGAAAACGCAGTTTGCCGCCTATGGCCTGACGCTGGACGCAAAGGAGGGCTACCCCTACCTGCTGGCGGTCAACAACGCAGGCGGCGTGGTCACGGTCTACGCCGTGGATTCCGCCACAAAAAAGTACGCTGTTCCGTTCATGGCGATGGTTTGCAGCGGCGGCATGGACACCCCCACCGGGTATTTTTCGACCCCGGTGGACTACAGCTGGCGGCTGCTGATGGGCCCGAGCTACGGCCAGTACGCGACCCGCATCTATGACAGCTACCTGTTCCACAGCGTGCCCTACTACAGCCAGCACAAGGACGATCGAGTACGATGAGTACAACCTGCTGGGCACCCGCGCCAGCTTGGGCTGCATCCGGCTGGAAGTGGTGGACGTCAAGTGGATCTACGATAATTGCCCACTGGGCACGCCGGTGCTCATCTACACCGACGCCGAGAACCCCGGCCCCATGGGCAAGCCCGGCACCATCTACACCGACCCCGCCGATACCGAGAAGCGTGGCTGGGACCCCACCGACCCTGACCCGGCCAACCCATGGGATGATGCCTTTGAGAGCGGCACCACCATCCGCAGCCAGGCCGCCTGGGACCAGTGGGAGGAGCAGCACGAAAGCTGGCAATCCAGCCTGACCCCCACCGACCTGCAGGGCTGGAGCACTGATTCCAGCGTTGTGGGCACCCGCGGTTAAACCCTTACGCAAACATGAACAAAAGAGCCTGTCCTTTTCAATAAGGACAGGCTCTTATCATTTGCTGCGGGAAGTGTAAAGGTCACAGGTCAGCATTTTCTTCTGCGTCATGAACAAAGCGCCAAAGCTCGCCGATCGTGAAATCAACGCTCAAATCACTTTCATCGATTTCGGTGCCCACGGCTTCGCCCAGCCCCCAGGCCAACTCGATCATATCCTCATGGTCGGCGCCCAGATCGGCCAGCGCTATGCACCGCGTTCCAGCTCGGATGTGTCGCAGCTGAACTGCTCTGCCAGCAGTTCCTGCAAGTCTTCAAAGGTCACTCTTGTATTCCCCCTCTCACTGGGAAGTTTTGTGTTCTTATCATACAAGCCCACAGCGGTTCCGTCAAGGGGCAAACCAGCAACAACCGCACAAATTTATTGCGCCTGATTTGTGGAATCTGCCGAAGGCCCCGCCGGTAACTGCGGCTGTGCGTTCAAAATCCGCATAAACTCCTCGCCGGAGATGGTCTCTTTTTCGTACAGGTACTGGGCAATCTCGTCCAGCTTGCGCCGGTTGTCGGCCAGCAGCTGGTAGGCCTTCTTGTGCTCGGCCTGCACGATCTCCACGACCTTGGCATCGACCTGAGCCGCCGTCTGCTCGCTGCAGGCCAGGCTGGCGTCGCCACCCAGATAGGCGTTGTTCACGGTCTCCAGGGCCACCATGTCGAAATCCTCGGTCATGCCGTAGCGGGTGATCAGGGCACGGGCCATCTTGGTGGCCTGCTCAATATCGTTGGAGGCACCGGTGGTGATGGAGTGGAAGATCAGCTCCTCGGCCGCGCGGCCGCCGGTCAGCGTCGCGATCTTGTTCAGGATCTCCTCTTTCGTCATCAGCGTGTGGTCGCCGTCCTCCACCTGCATGGTGAAGCCCAGCGCACCCGACGTGCGGGGCACGATGGTAATTTTCTGCACGGGGGCGCTGTTCGTCTGCAAGGCCGCCACCAGCGCGTGGCCGACCTCGTGGTACGCCACGATGCACTTTTCCTTGTCGTTCAGGATCTTGTTCTTCTTCTGCGCACCGGCCAGGATGGTGTCCACGGCCTCCTGCAGGTCGTACTGGGTCACGGCCTTGCGGTGGTGGCGCACAGCGCAGAGCGCGGCCTCGTTCACGATGTTAGCCAGCTCGGCGCCGGACGCACCGGGCGTCATGCGGGCCACAACACCAAAGTCACAGTCGGGGCCCAGCTTGACTTTCTTAGCGTGCAGGCGCAGGATGCTCTCGCGGCCCTTCAGATCGGGCAGCTCGACGGGCACGCGGCGGTCAAAACGGCCCGGGCGGGTCAGCGCAGGATCCAGGGATTCCGGGCGGTTCGTCGCTGCCAGGATGACGACACCCTTTGTGGCGTCAAAGCCGTCCATCTCGGTCAGCAGCTGGTTTAGCGTCTGCTCGCGCTCGTCGTTGCCGCCAAGGTTGGAGCCGCCGTCACGCTTCTTGCCGATCGTATCGATCTCATCAATAAAGACGATGCAGGGCGCTTTTTCACCTGCCTGCTGAACAGGTCACGCACCTTGGAGGCACCCATGCCCACGAACATCTCCACAAACTCACTGCCGGCGATGGAGAAGAAGGGAACGCCGGCCTCGCCAGCCACAGCACGGGCCAGCAGCGTTTTGCCGGTACCCGGAGGGCCTACCAGCAGCACGCCCTTGGGCATCTTCGCGCCGATCTCCTCATACTTTTGGGGTTGTTCAGGAAGTCTACAATTTCCTGCAGGCTCTCCTTGGCTTCGTCCTCACCGGCCACGTCGTTGAACTTGATGCCGGTCTTGTCGTCCACCACGTACTGCTTGGCGCCGGACTTGCCACCGCCGAACAGCATGGCGTTGCCGCCGGCACCGCCCATCTCCTGCATCTTTTTGGACGCCCAGCGGTTGACGAACCAGAACAGGATGATCATCGGCAGGAACGAGATCAGCAGGTTCAGCAGCGAATCCCAGATCGTGGGCGACTGATAGACCGTGCCGAACTCGACCCCTGCATCCTCCAGCCGGGTGACCAGGTTGTTATCCTGGGCGATGGCGTTGGTCTTGTAGGAGTTATTCTCGTTATCCACAAAGTAGATCTGCTGATCTTCGATCTGGACGGTGGAAAGCTCCTTGCTCTCCAGCATCTGCAGGAAGGTGCTGTAGTTCACGCTTTTGACTTTGGCCTGCATCATGGCTGGGAACAGGAACAGGTTGCAGGCAAACAAAATCGCGATAATAACGGCATAACCAATCCAAAGTTTCTTTTTAGGGTCCTTTGGCGGTGTGGTCTCTTTCATAGGGGTTCCTCCTTTTCTTGTACATTCTATAGCATGGACTAAAATTTTGAACGGTGTATGAATGGACTTTGAAATATTAGCAAAAAGTGCAAAAATCCCTTTGTTTTGCGGAAAATGAGCCATTAGACAGATGGTGAAAATCTGTTACAATTTATTTACAACTATGAGTTTTAAACAGTTTCGACCGGGTTTTCAACAAGAATCCATTCTTTTACACATTGGAAATGTGGAAAACTATGTTGAAAATGTTGAAAACACGGTTAAATCCCGTGGAAACAACAAAAAACTGCTGGTACAACGAACCTTTTATTCCGTGGAAAACTTTGCAAAACTCGCCGCAACGCTCGGAATCAGCAGGGGAAAAGTCCATCCCCTTTGTGGAAAACCTGGTAGTGATTTCTACAGGAAAAAGGTGTAAATTTGGCTATTGTACGATATAACGTAAAACACGAGTTTTCAACACGGTTGGGGAAAACTATGTTGAAAAGTGTAGGAAACCCGGGGGAAAAGGCCCCAATAATCAACAAATGGCTGGGGAAAATAAAAAAATGGCCGAAATTGTAACAAATCCGAAACATCTGTCGTTATTATATATAGTAAATAACAACGAAAGGAAACAGCCATGACGAAAGATATGATCGTAAAAGCGGCTCAGGAGGCAGCGGCCCGGCGCAATGAGGTGTTTGCCCTCAATGACCTGCGGGTAGATTTGACCGCCCGCCGCGTGTGGAAAAACGGCAAGCCTGTGCGGCTGACCCCGCGGGAATATGCTCTGCTGGAGATGCTGATCCGCAAGCGTGACCTGGCGCTGACCCGCGGCGAACTGCTGACCACGGCCTGGGGCTACGAGTATGTGGGCGCCAGCCGCACGGTGGATGTACATATCAACCGTCTGCGCACCAAGTTGGGCCTGGATAAGGAGATACAGACCGTGTTTAAGGTCGGCTACCGGCTGAACACCCACCCGGGCTGCTGAGTTTAGTCGCCGCGCCAGATTTGTGCCACGCTGTCCTGCTCGGCCGCGGCCAGGGTGGGATAGGCGGTGTTGTTAAATAGAGAATCGTAACGGTACAGCCCAATGTAATCGATGCCAAGTGTATTCAGTGCGGCCAGTTGGTCGGCCAGGCTGTGGCCGGTCGACCATTCACCGGGGGTGTCACTGCCGTCGCCATCGCCGATGCGGTAGGCCCCCAGCCCGACGGCCAGGGTAACGTCCTCGGCCCGGGGCAGGGCTGCCCACCGCGCGGCCAGCTGGCACAGGCTTTGGGCTGTGCTGCCGTTTTTGGTGTAGTTTTGCCCCCAATACAGCTGGGGCATCAGATAGTCCACATAGCCGCCCTGTGCCAGCCATAGGGCGGCATCACTGTATTGGTCGGCGTAGCTGCGGTCCGGGTCACCAATGGGTGCGACGCCGAACCGTACACCGTATTGGTGGGCGGTTCGGTAGCACAGGGCCATCAGGGCGTTGACATTTTGCCGCCGCCAATCGTCCAGCGAAAGAGCTGTGCCTGCGGCAGCGTAGTCGTCAGCGTCAAAGGCCGGGTCGGTGGTGGGGTAAAAATAGTCGTCAAAGTGGATGCCGTCTAAGTCATAGTTATGGCACAGCTCGGCGACGGCATCGGAGATGAAAGCGCGGACCTCGGTACTGGCGGGGTTTAGGTATAAGCCGGTGGAGGTGGTTTTGGTCCATTCCGGGTGGAGCAGGGCGGGACTTTGGGCACACAGTAGAGGCATGCTGCCGCTTTGCAGCCGGTAGGGGTTGATCCAGGCTTCCAGCTGCAGGCCGCGGGCGTGGGCCGCATGCACCAGCAGGGCCAGGGGGTCAAAGCCGGGGCCTTGCCCCTGGGTGCCGGTGCAAAGATGGCTGAAAGGGTAGTAGTCGCTGGGATAGAGGGCATCGCCAAAGGGGCGCACCTGGACCAGTACCACGGTGGCCCCCAGATCAGCGATATTGTCGAACATGGCGGCAATATCTGCTGAAAAGGCCTGCGCGGAGGAAAAGTCTACCTGCTGCCACTCCAGATAGCTGACCCATACGGCATGGTAGGGCTGGCTGGCTGCAGGCTCTGCGGTGGGCGAGGGCGCAGGCGTGGTATCGGGGACAGTGATGGTGGCGAAACTGTTATATCGCCACCCCCAGAACGGTGCTGTAAAGTAAATGATAAGCAGGAAAACTGCCCAAAAGAACCCCCTGCGCCGCATGAATCAACGCCCCCTTTTACCGCCATTGTATGCAAAGAAAAGGGGACATACCTCTTGGCAAGGGGAGAAAATTCTGCTATAATATAAAATACAACTGTGCGGGCCATTAGTTCAGCGGTTAGAACTCTCGGCTCATAACCGGCTGACCCAATCATTTCCACTTCCAAAATATGATGAAGTGCCGTGCTTTTACGGAACTTCATCGCCAGAGATTTCTGCTTTGGCGATGAGTTGGCGATTTGACTTATGCACAGCACTTCTTCATCATAATAGGGGCCGTTAGCTTAACGGTTAAAGCCACCGGCTCATAACCGGTTCAGTGGGGGTTCGAATCCCTCACGGCCCATAAAAAGTACGCAGCTATGTTATTTTTTAAGATAACACGGCTGCGATTCTTTATTTTTCGTACAATTCACGGCTCAACTGATTGCGTATCGACTCCCGGCGTTTTTTGTATTGCTGGGTGTAGATCATTAAAGTCGTGCTCGGCTGGGCGTGACCTGCTTCAGCGGCAACCGTTGCAACACCGATGTCAGGATTCGACATGAGCAGGCTGACAAAGGTATGGCGAAACATGTGTGGGTGAATCCAGCCTGAAAGGGCGATGCTCATTTTTTTCGGGTGGCAATGTCCTGAAAGCAGAAATAATCAGGCTGGTGACGGGACTGCGTAAATTCAAACAGCATCCCGGAGGCATTGAATGTCTGGTTTGTGACAACGGCAACGCAGTCATAGCTGTCCATGGCGAGGATTTTTTCATCCTGCGCGGTGGCGTGTTCCACCGTGATACGGCGCTTACTGGTGATAATCTGCATACCCAGTGTGTTTTCTATATAATCGTAAATGGAGTTGGCCGCAATCTCGGGGGTCAGACCGTGAACAAACTCTGTCAAAAAATAGTTGATATCCAAAATGAGTGCTTTTCCATCCAGATACCGCACACGGCGAATGTACCACAATTCATCGCCCACGGAAAACCCACTCAGCGAGGCAAGGCGCTCATCGGCAATGACGGTTTTAAATTCTAAAACCTTTGTCACTGCGTGTAATCGGTTTCGCCGCGCGGTTTCCTGAAAAGTTTCAATACCTCCGATGGTAAATGTGGTTTTTCCCACCGGTTGATAAATCACCCGTACTCCGCGCCCCTGCATGGCCTGCACATAGCCATCGTTGGTCAGTTCAGCCAGCGCACGGCGAACAGTGTTGCGGGAGCAGGCGTATTCCTCGAGCAATGTATTCTCACTGGGCAGCAGGGACTGATAGGGATAGTCCTGCGCTTCAATACGCTTTTTTAAGCTGTGATAAATTCCTTCGTATTTTGCTTTTGGCATAGCGGAAGTCCCTTTCAACTTGTTCAAACATTTGATTTAGTATATCGTATTTTCAGCCAAAATGCAAGAGGAGAATTTGTGCGCTGCACCGAATTTCATGCCTACACATAAAATTCCTGGAAAAACGCTTGACTTGTATGAACAAGTTTACTATACTGAGGCTGTAAGGCAAACTTGTTCATACAAGTTTGAATATCCGCTTTAGCGGGATTCTGAAGGAGGAAAAAATAAAATGGGTAAGTACGAACAGGATGCACGGCTACTGCTTGAGTATGTCGGCGGAAAAGAGAACATTGCGGCGGTATCTCACTGCGTATCGCGTATGCGCTTTGTTCTGAATGACCCTGCCAAGGCAGATGTTGCCAAAATCGAGTCTCTGAAATCTGCCAAAGGTACATTCACACAGGCCGGGCAATTTCAGGTGATTATCGGCAACACGGTCAACGATTTTTACAATGATTTTATCGCGGTATCCGGCATTGATGGTGTTTCCAAAGACGCCGTCAAGAGCGCGGCCAAGCAGAATCAGAACGCACTGCAAAGAATTATGAGCGTGCTGGCTGAAATCTTTGCCCCGCTGATTCCCGCCATCATCACCGGCGGCCTGATTCTGGGCTTCCGCAACTGTATTGACAGTATTTATTTGTTTGGCAACGGCACACAGACGCTTTGTGATATCAGTCAGTTCTGGTCCGGTGTTGACAGCTTCCTTTGGCTGATTGGCGAGGCCATCTTCCATATGCTGCCGGTCTGCATCTGCTGGTCCGTTACCAAAAAGATGGGCACCACGCAGAGCCTTGGCATCGTTCTGGGCCTGACGCTGGTTTCCGGCCAGCTTCTTAACGCCTACGGGGTGGCCTCCACGGCGGCAGCCGACATCCCCAAATGGGACTTTGGCTTTTTCACGATCAATATGATTGGCTATCAGGCGCAGGTCATTCCGGCTATGCTGGCCGCGTTTACGCTCGTGTATCTGGAGCGCTTTTTCCGCAAAATCTGCCCGCCGGTCATTTCAATGATTGTGGTCCCGTTCTGCTCTTTGGTGCTGTCCGTTATCATCGCCCACACGGTTCTCGGCCCCATCGGCTGGAAAATCGGTTCTGTCATCTCCGATGTGGTTTATGCAGGTATCTCCGGCTCTTTCCGCGTTGTGTTCGGTGCTATTTTCGGTTTTGTTTATGCGCCGCTTGTTATTACCGGTCTGCATCATATGTCTAACGCAATTGACATGCAGCTGATTGCCGACTTTGGCGGCACCATGCTGTGGCCGATGATTGCACTGTCCAACATTGCACAGGGTTCTGCCGTTCTCGGTATGATTTATCTCCAGCGCAAAAATGCCGCCGCACAGGAAGTCAATGTTCCCGCCTGCATCTCTTGCTATCTGGGTGTCACAGAGCCTGCCATGTTCGGCGTCAACCTGAAATATAATTTCCCCTTTATCTGCGGCATGATTGGTTCCGCAACAGCCGCAGTGGTCTGTGTGGCAACCTCCACCACGGCTAACGCAATCGGCGTCGGCGGTATCCCCGGCATTCTGTCTATCCAGCCGACCTATATGCTCAGCTTTGCGCTGTGCATGTTGATTGCTATTGTCGTCCCCCTTTGTGCTGACGGTTACCATCGGCAAGAAAAAAGGCGTTGCCTAATTCGGTTCTGAATGTAAGTGGGGTTTGCAATGTACAATTTCAAGGACAAGGTTGTCTACCAAATTTACCCGAAATCCTTTCATGATTCCAACGGGGATGGCTTTGGCGATTTGAAAGGCGTCACCCAAAAGCTGGACTATTTGGCGGATTTGGGTGTGGATTATATATGGCTGACACCGTTTTTCCCTTCACCCCAGCGGGACAACGGCTACGATGTGGCCAACTACCGTGCGGTGGATTCCCGCTACGGCACGATGGATGATTTGGACGAATTGATTCGGGAAGCCGACAAACGCGGTATTGGCCTGATGCTGGATATGGTGTTCAACCACACCTCCACCGAGCATGACTGGTTTCAAAAAGCATTGGCAGGCGATAAAAAATACCAGGACTACTACATTTTCAAGGACGGCGCTCCCGACCGCTGCCCCACAAACTGGGTGTCCAAATTCGGAGGCTCCGCGTGGGAGTATGTGCCGCAGTTGGGCAAATGGTATCTGCATTTGTTTGATGTCATGCAGGCTGATTTGAACTGGGAGAATCCTGCTGTGCGTGCCGAAATGGCCGACATCCTGCGCTTTTGGAAAGCGAAGGGAATCAAGGGCTTCCGCTTTGATGTAGTCAATCTTATCTCCAAACCGGAACTGTACGAAGACGACTTGGAGGGTGATGGCCGTCGCTTCTATACGGATGGCTGCAATGTCGGCAAGTATCTGAAAGAACTGGTGGCCGCAGGCGGTATTGACGGTATGATGACTGTCGGGGAGATGTCCTCCACTACGCTGGAAAACTGCATCGGGTACACATCAGAGAAAAACCATGAACTGACGATGTGCTTCAACTTCCATCACCTGAAAGTGGACTATAAAAACGGGCAAAAATGGGAGCTGATGCCCCCCGACCATGGGGCGCTGAAGCGTTTGTTCCAGACATGGCAGGAGGGAATGCAGGAACACGGCGGCTGGAACGCTTTGTTTTGGTGCAATCACGACCAGCCGCGTGCCGTCAGCCGGTTCGGCAGCGACACGACCTATTGGAGAGAAAGCGCCGAAATGCTGGCCACGGCGATTCATTGTATGCGCGGCACACCCTATATTTATCAGGGCGAGGAACTGGGCATGACGAATCCTCATTTTACCGAAATTGACCAGTACCGTGATGTGGAGAGTCTTAACTACTATAAGATTCTGCGTGAGCAAGGTAAATCCGAGGCTGAAACGCTGAATATTCTGGCACAGCGCAGCCGGGATGACGGCCGTACTCCCATGCAGTGGGACAGCAGCCCTAACGCAGGCTTTACGTCAGGTACGCCGTGGATTGGTGTGGCGGATAACTATAAGAGCATCAATGCTGCGGCGCAGACGAGTGATGCGGATTCGATTTATAGCTTCTACAAAGCGATGGTACGCTTGCGGAAGGAACACCGGGTCATAAGTGAGGGAAAAATTGAATTTCTTTACCCAGATAACACGGACCTGCTGGCTTATCGGCGCTATGGCTCGGCGGACAAGGAAGAACTTCTTGTACTTTGCAACCTGACAGAGCAAGAAATCCGCGCTGAACTGCCTGACGCTTGGGCGACTGCAGAAAAACTGATAGGAAACTACGCAGATAACCCTTCAGAAACTCTGCGTCCGTATGAGTGTGTTGTATTGCATACCACAAAGGAATAAAAAGTAAAGCAGCAAGAGTGTCTACTACGAAGGCAGACGCTCTTGTTGCTTTTTTCGCATTTTTTATATCCAGCTCAAGGGGGCTTTCCGGCAGGGGCTTCGCGCTTATGTTGGCCATGAGAGGACTTGAACAGGAAACAATTGACAAACCACCCTGAATACGTTTTAATGATAGTACAATAAACCTGAAAAAAGCAGAAAAGGGGAACCCATATGAAACATGCCAAGCAAACCCGTGCACCTTGGATTCTGCTCGCCTGTTTGGCGGCCATTGCACTGTGCATAGTGGCAGCTGTTACACTATTACAACCCAACACCAAACCCAAGAACATCGAGATCCCCGGTACGCGGGGCAATATCCCGGCTGCCATCCAGCTGCCTGCCAAATCTGCCCGGGGCGAGGAACTGCCGCTGGTGGTGCTGTGCCATGGCTTTACCGGCAACCGGCAGGGAGACGGCCACTTCGCGCCCCTGGCTGAGGACCTGGCCGCCCATGGCATTGCCACTGTGCGGCTTGATTTCGCCGGCTGCGGCGACAGCACTGAACCTTACGCCAACTACACGCTGGCCAATATGGCGGCGGATGTGGACAGCGTGATCGGCTACATGCAGGCCACCTACGGCACCGGCAAAACGGCGTTGGTGGGCCACAGCATGGGTGGGCGGTTGGCCAGCCTCTACCCGCAGCTGGGGCAGTACCCCGTCACGGCACTGGCCCTCTGGAGCCCTGCCAACGGCACGGGCCTGCAGGGCTTGGAGTTTTTAAACATTGATAACTTTGCCGCCGTGGAAGAACTGGCCGCCCGCGCCGATGCCGAGGGCAGTGTAGCGGCTTGGGGCGTGGAGCTGAGTGCCGCCTACATCGACGGTATGCGGGACAGCGACCCCAACGTGACCCTGCAGGAAAGCGGCCTGCCGGTGCTGCTGACCTACAGCGGCAACGAGCGCATCTTGAGCGACACTACCCAAACCGAAACCAAGGCGGCCGTCGAAAGCCTGCCGGACGGCCAGGTGGTGCTGGACCCCTTCGTGAACGGTGACCACAATTATACCAGCGAGGACCCCGCCACCAACACCCAGCTGGACGCTGACCTGCGCCAGGTTACGGTAGATTTTTTGACGTCCCATCTGCAATAAATACCAATAAGCACAAAAAGCGCCCCCGTTCGGTTGCGGCTCCGAACGGGGGCATAAGGGGTATCGATTGGTGTGAGGAGGAATCATGTTCCAGAATTACGGTTGCGGCTCCGTAACCCTGTGCCTATATACTACCGGATAACTGCTAAAAAACTATGATACTGGTATGAACATTTTGTAAATTGCATAAAGCAAACAAAACCTCCGGCTTTCGGGCCGGAGGTTTTGTTTGCTTGTGGTTTAAGCTGCGATTAGCCGAACATATTGATCAGGATGCCGGCGGCGACAGCGGAACCGATAACACCGGCAACGTTGGGGCCCATGGCGTGCATGAGCAGGTAGTTGCGGGGGTTGTATTCCTGGCCGACTTTCTGGGAAACACGGGCGGCCATGGGAACAGCGGAAACACCGGCGGAGCCGATCAGCGGGTTAATCTTGCCGTGGGTGACAACGCACATGACCTTGCCCAGCATGAACACCGCCAGCGGTGCCGACACCGAAAGCAACAATGCCCAGGACAATGATCTCGACAGTCTGGATATTCAGGAAGGTTGCAGCATTGGTGGTGCAGCCAACACTGAAGCCCAGGAAGATGGTGATGATGTTCATCAGTTCGTTGCCGGCGGTCTTTTTGATACGCTCAACAACGCCGCATTCCTTCATCAGGTTGCCCAGCATCAGGCAGCCAACCAGGATAGCTGCATCGGGCAGGGTGAGGGAAACGATGATGGTAACGATGATGGGGAAAAGGATCTTCTCGGTCTTGGAAACGCGGCGGGGTGCGGTCATGACGATCTGACGTTCTTTTTCGTGGTCAGGGCCTTCATGATAGGCGGCTGGATAACAGGCACCAGCGCCATGTAGCAGTATGCCGCAACCGCGATGGAACCCAGCAGGTGCGGGGCCAGCTTGGTGGTAACAAAGATAGCGGTGGGGCCGTCAGCACCACCGATGATGCCGATAGCACCGGCTTCCTGGTTGGTGAAGCCCAGGATCTTAGCGCCAACGAAGGTGAAGAAGATGCCCAGCTGAGCAGCAGCGCCCAGCAGCAGGCTGGAGGGACGTGCGATCAGCGGTTCGAAGTCGGTCATGGTACCGATGCCAAGGAAGATCAGCGGGGGATAGATACCTAGCTTGACGCCTAAGTAAATGTAGTCGACCATGCCGCCGGAAGAACCCAGCAGCGCCCAGTCAATGTGGTTGGTCGCGTTGATGAAGATGTCCATGTGGAAGATGCCGTCCAGGGGCAGGTTGGTCATCAGCATACCAAAGCCGATGGGCAGCAGCAGCAAAGGTTCGAACTGCTTGACGATGGCCAGATACAGCAGCACGCAGGCCACGGCGAGCATGACGGCGTACTTCCAGCCGCCCTCGGTGAAGAAGATCTGTGCCCAGCCGGACTTGGCAAAAATCTCCGAGATGTTGGTTAAAATAGCACCCATTTCCAGACCTCCTTACATAAAGGGCGTGGTATGCTCACGCACACCGGCGTCGCCCCAGGAACCACGGCGGGAGCCGGCGGCAGGCTTGGGAAACGCGCTTGATGCCGCGAATGACGGCATTGCCGCCGCAGACCGTGGCCACGGCAGCGGAGATCGCGGCGATGATCTCGCCGGGAATGGAGCCGTTGTCAGCCTTGGCCGCAGGGGCGGCGGGCTTGGCGGCAGGGGCAGCCTTGGCAGCGGGGGCAGCAGGGGCCTTCGGCGCGGCAGGCTTGCCGTTCTTATTGTTGATGTTGTCGAAGATCTTGCCTTCCAGCGTGATGATGAGGCACAGGGCCACCAGCATCGCGAAAACCAGTGTGATGCTGGTCAGCACAACGGTACCGTCACTGGCTTCAAGGGCAAGAAGAGCTAGGTTGGGCATGGATGATCCTCCTTTGAATGGTAGCAGCCCCCGATAAAGGGCTATTTGATGATATTATAGCACAAAGAAAATTTTTTGGGTAGATTTTTTTACAAAAAAATGAATAAATTTAGGGAAATGTACAGGTGGTGCATGTAGGGGGCGGCAGGTTTCGGCGGGGTGAGGGCACCCCGCCCTACGCACGGGTTTGATGTGGGGGTGTAGGGCGGCCAGCCCTCTGGCCGCCGTGGCCGTTTGCGGCGGCGGGAGGGTGCCTGGGAGGGATGAATCCCTCCCCTACGAATTGAACCGTAAAAGGGATATTGCGGTAAGCTGCGGGCCGGGCATGCCCGGCCCCTACAGGGCGGCGATGGGGAAATGGGATATGCCGGTAAACCGCGGGCCGGGCATGCCCGGCCCCTACAGGACGCACAATTTTCAGCGGCATTTTCGGCTGGTTGTACGGCATTTTCCACAAAGATGAACAAAACATGTCCCTGCCCTCTTGACTAGGCCGCAACTCTGTGATAGCATAAGCGCAACGAAAGAACGGCAAAGGCGCCGGACAGTGTGATTCTGTCCGGCGCCTTTCTGTTTTGAAAAGTAAGAGAGGGGTTCTGTTCTATGTACAATTCCGCAGACGTTACATGGACACTGGTTGCGGCGTTTCTGGTGTTCTTTATGCAGGCAGGCTTTGCTTTGTGCGAGGCGGGCCTTACTCGTGCCAAGAACACCGGCAATATTCTGATGAAGAATATGATGGACTTCTGTATCGGCACGCCCTGCTACTGGCTGGTGGGTTTCGGCATCATGTTTGCCGGCTCCGGCGCACTGATCGGCGGGTTTGACCCGTTCATCCGCGGCAGCTACGATTTCGGTACCCTGCCGGTCTGGGTCTATGCGGTGTTCCAGACCGTGTTCTGCGCCACAGCAGCTACCATCGTTTCCGGCTCAATGGCTGAGCGCACCAAGTTCAGCGCCTACTGCTGCTACTCCGCCGCCATCAGCCTGATCGTCTATCCCATTTCCGGCCACTGGATCTGGGGCGGCGGCTGGCTGGCTCAGCTGGGCTTCCATGATTTTGCCGGTTCCACCGCCGTTCACTTTGTTGGCGGTGTTACCGCCTGCCTGGGCGCCTGGATGCTCGGCCCCCGCATCGGCAAGTACGGCAAGGACGGCAAGGCCCGCGCTATCCCCGGCCACAACCTGACCGCCATGGCCCTGGGCGTTTTCATCCTGTGGTTCTGCTGGTTCGGCTTTAACGGCGGCTCTACCGTCAGCATGACCGGCGATGACACGATGGTTTCCGCGGGCCTCATCTGCTTCAACACCAACCTGGCGGCGGCTCTGGCTACGGTGGCCGCGCTGATCGTCAGCTGGGTGCGCTACGGCAAGCCCGATGTCTCCCTTACCTTTAACGGTGCGCTGGCCGGTCTGGTGGCCATTACCGCCGGCTGCGATGTGGTTGATCCCTTCGGCGCGGCCGTCATCGGCATCGTTGCCGGTGTGCTCTGCATCTTCTCCGTTGAATTCTTTGATAACGTTGTCAAGATTGATGACCCTGTCGGCGCTGTTTCCGTGCACTGCATGAACGGCCTGTGGGGCACCATCGCCGTCGGTCTGTTTGCCACCGATGGCGGCCTGTTCTACGGCGGCGGTTTTGCCAAGCTGGGCATCCAGTTGCTGGGTGTTGTCAGTGTGGCGGCCTGGGTGCTGGCCACGATGTTCATCATCTTCACGGTCATCAAAAAGACCATCGGCCTGCGCGTCTCCGAGAAGGAGGAGATCGACGGCCTGGATTACCACGAGCACGGCCTGACCAGCGCCTACGCCGGTTTCGCCATCAACGATGCCACCTACGCTGAGCTGGATGTGAACGAGAACACCGACCTGGGTGAGGATGACATCGCCAAGGCCAGCCCCGAGAAGGTGGCGGCCGCCGTCAAGGTCACCCAGGAAGCTCCGCTGCCGGCCGAGCTGGATTCCGGCATGCACAAAGTGTCCATCATCGTGCAGCTGGCCAAGTTTGAGAGCCTGAAGCGAGCGCTGAACAACATCGGCGTCACCGGCATGACCGTGACCCAGGTCATGGGCTGCGGCATCCAGAAGGGGAGCGGCGAGAAGTACCGCGGCGCCGAAGTTGATGCCACGCTCCTGCCGAAGGTCAAGGTCGAGGTCGTCGTGAGCAAGATTCCCGTGGATAAGATCATCGACACGGCCACGAAGGCACTGTACACCGGCCACATCGGCGACGGCAAGATCTTTGTCTACAATGTGGCAAAGGTCGTGAAGGTCCGCACCGGTGAACAGGACTACGCTGCGCTGCAGGACGTAGAGTAAACGTCTCCCTATTATAATAAGGTATATAGGTCAGTAGAAAAGCGGTGCCGCGTGGGAACGGCACCGCTTTTCTGTTGTGTTATTTACCCGGCTTTTCCGGTAAAAACGGTATTCAAAATCACCAGCTTATCCGGTACCCCGGTCAAAACCATGCCGGTAAAATCCGTGGTGACACCGGCGCAGGATAAAAGGTCGGTCTGGCTGGCTGGATCGGCGGCGATGTTTTGGGCATTTGCCAAAATGCCTGCCCAGTTGATGTCCAACAGGTCGCGCTGGTCCTGGGTCAGGTCGGTCATCCAATCGGCGGCGGTGGAGGCGTCGATGTCGGCGCAGCTCAGGTATTCCACCAGCACTGCCGCCGCGCGGGCGCATTTCAGGCTGCCGCCTGCCGTGTCGGCGGAAAAATCCACAAAGCCATCCAGCACATTGCACTGCTCGGTGGTGGTATCGCGGGAGGAGGCCGCAGGTGTTTCCGCCGTGGCCGGGGCAGCATCGGACGCAGCTTCCGAAATAACGGCACTTGCGGCATCCGACGATGCAGTGCCTGAATTTCCCGGCGCCTGCCCGCAGGCTGTCAGCGTGGCCAGTGACAGGCCCAGCAAAAGGGCAATAGATTTACGCATAAAATGTCCTCCTAACAGGTTACTTTACAAATATATTATTCACAACAGCCATGCCTTGCGCCGTAGGGGGCGGCGGGCTTATCGCCGCAGCAATTGCTGCAGGCATTTTTGCGGATATACGCCTGTATATCGTCAAAAATCGGCATCAATGCCTCGCCGTTCGGGGTTAGGCGGTAGTCTACCCGGGGCGGGACCTCGCCATAATCGATGCGCTCCACCAGCCCATCGGCGGCCAGCTCCTTTAACTGGTTTGAGAGCATCTTGTGGGTCACGCCGTCCAGCAGGCGGCGCAGCTCGCCATAGCGCAGGGTGCCGTGGGCGCCCACCATGAATAAAATGCGCATCTTCCACTTGCCGCTGATCTGGTCCATGACTTGCTCCATCCTGTCACAGCCCACATCCGCATAGCGGCAGTTACAGTTCGCGTTCGGGTGCATTGCTCACACTCTCCTTTTGGGTAGCGGTTTCTAAAAAGTGCGTACTTGTCAAAATCGACAGTGTCGATATACTTAGTATAGGACATTTTTCCCGGGTTTGCAACTTGTCTATCCTTGGGATTTGCGGTACAATAGGCATACGTAACGAACTGTATTTGCGGCAGGGCGGCATGCCCCCCTGCCGCCGCGGCGGGGTGAGGGCACCCCGCCCTACATGCAGGCTTGCAAATCTGATATAAAAAATGTTCAAGAGGAGAAAACAACCTATGTATGATGATTTAGTAGAGTTTCTGCAGGAGTCCGTCACCCCGTTCCACGCTGCTGCCACCGCCGAAAGCTGGCTGTGTGCCGCCGGCTTCACCCGGCTGGAGGAGGCCGACTACTGGAACCTTGAGCCGGGCAAAGGCTACTACACGACCCGCAACGGCTCGTCCGTTGTGGCGTGGCGCGTGCCGCAGCACGCCATCGGCGGCTGGCGCATCGTGGCCAGCCACAGCGACTCCCCGTCGTGGAAAATCAAGGCCGACACCGTTGAAAATGACGGCTGCCGCCGCCTGAGCGTCGAGGGCTACGGCGGGATGATCATGTCCACCTGGCTGGACCGCCCGCTGACCGTCGGCGGGCGCGCCCTCGTCAAGACCGAGGACGGCATCGAGAGCCGCCTTGTGTACCTTGACCGCGACCTGCTCGTCATCCCGTCGCTGGCCATCCACTTTCAGCGGGACATCAACAAGGGCCACACCTTCAACCCGCAGGTCGATATGCAGCCGCTGTGGGGCCCCGCGGGCAGCCGCACCCTGACCGACCTCGTCGCCGAGTCCCTCGGCGTGGAGGCCGCCGACATTCTGGACAGCGATCTGCAGCTCGTCACCCGCCAGGCCCCGACCCAGATCGGCCCCGACGGTGAATTTTTCATGGCCCCGCGCATTGACGATCTGGAATGCGCCGCCACGACGCTGCTGGGCTTTCTGGATGCGTCCGGGGAGACCGACAGCGCCTGCGCCCCGGTGTGGGCCATGTTTGACAACGAGGAAGTGGGTTCCTCCAGCCGGATGGGCGCCGAGAGCAGCTACCTGCGGGATGTGCTGGACCGCATCCTTGATGCCGTGCCCCACAGCGCACAGGCCAGCCACCGCGCCATGGCCAACAGCTACATGCTCAGCGCCGACAACGCCCACGCGGCCCACCCGAACTTCCCGCAGAAGGCCGACCCCTGCGCGCCCGTGCGGCTGGGCGAGGGCGTTGTGCTGAAGTACAACGCCAGCCAGAAGTACACCACCAACGCCGTCAGCGGTGCGATCTTCCGCGCCATCTGCCGCAAGGCTGGTGTGCCGGTGCAGGTGTTCACCAACCGCGCCGATGAGCCGGGCGGCAGCACCCTGGGCAACCTGCAAAGCCACACGCTTCCCATCCCGATGGCGGACATCGGCTGCGCCCAGTTCGCGATGCACAGTGCCGTCGAGACGGCCAGCGTCGCCGACGCCGAGGCCATGACAAAGGCCGTGGCCGCCTTCTACCGTGTGCATCTGCGTGCCCTGGGCGATGGCACCTACACGCTGGAATGATCGCCGGCCGTTACGCACCCAGCCCCAGCGGGCGGATGCACCTGGGCAACTTGATGTGCTGCCTGCTGGCCTGGCTTTCCGCCAAAAGCAAGGGCGGGCAGGTGCTGCTGCGCATTGAGGATCTGGACACCCAGCGCTGCCCCCGCAGCTATGCGGACGCCATTGTGGACGATTTGGCGTGGCTCGGCCTTGCCGCCGACGGCCCGACGCCGCCGGTCTACCAGAGTGACCGCAGCGAAATTTATCAGCGGTACTTCGACGAATTATCCTGCCGTGGGCTGGTCTACCCCTGCTTTTGCAGCCGCAGTCAGCTGCACGCGGCCAGCGCGCCCCACCGCAGCGACGGGCAGGTCATCTACGCCGGGACCTGCCGCGGCCTGACGCCCGCTGAAATTGCCGAGCGCTCCAAGACCCGCGCCCCCGCCTGGCGCGTGCAGGTGCCCGACGAGGTCACCGCCTTTGAGGACGGCCACATGGGGCACTATGAAGAAAACCTTGCCCGCGACTGCGGGGATTTTTTCCTGCGGCGGGCCGACGGTGTGTTTGCCTACCAGCTGGCCGTCGTTGTGGACGACGCGCTGATGGGCGTCGATGAGGTCGTGCGCGGCAGCGACCTCTTGTCCAGCACACCGCGCCAGCTCTGGCTTTACCGGGAGCTGGGCCTGACCCCGCCGAAATTTTACCATCTGCCGCTGCTTTTGGCCTCCGATGGCCGCCGCCTCTCAAAGCGCGACGGCGACCAGAGTCTCGAGAACCTGCGGGAGAAATACACCCCCGAGGAGATCATCGGCAAGCTGGCCTTTGCCTGCGGCCTGCAAGCCTCCCCCGCCCCTACAACGCCCCAGGCCCTGGCCCGCACCTTCGATTGGTCCCAGGTCCCGAAAAGCGACATCGTTCTGCCGGAAAATCTGTTTTAATAAGATAAAAGGCTTCCCCCTCGGGGCTGCGCCCGCAGGCGCGTGTCGAAGCGCAACCGCCGGAGGCGGCTCTTAGCGCGGAGACTGAAGCTGTCACCGAAGGTGACTGATGAGGGCAGACCCCGCCAACGCCACCCGCTCACGGGCAGTATCCGTCAACTCTCCCCTCATCCGGCGCTCCGCGCCACCTTCCCCCTCGGGGGGAAGGCTTTCTCTGCACTACCAAAAAAGGAGTATCCCCATGCAACGCTACGAAATCACCGGCATGAGCTGCGCGGCCTGCGCAAGCCATGTGGAAAAAGCCGTTGCGGCGGTGCCGGGTGTGGCATCCGTCGCCGTAAGCCTGCTGACCAACTCGATGCAGGTAGACTACGCCCCCGACGCCGACCCCGATGCCACTGCCCGGCGCATCCTCCGCGCCGTGGACGCCGCCGGGTACGGCGCGTCCCTCGCCTCCGCCGAGAGCGAAAGCGCCGAGCTCGAGGACACCGAGACTCCCAAGCTCAAAAAGCGCCTGATTGCCAGCCTCTGCTTCCTTGTCCCGCTTATGTACGTCTCGATGGGCCACATGATCGGCCTGCCGCTGGGCAGTGTGTTCCACGGCGGCGGCTGGCACGCCATCCTGTACGCGGGCACCCAGCTGGTGCTGACCCTGCCCGTCTGCTGGATCAACCGCGCGTTCTTCATCTCGGGCTGGAAGGGCATCAAGACCCGCGCGCCCGGCATGGATACCCTCGTCGCCCTCGGCGCCGGCGCGTCGCTGGCCTACGGCGTGTTCGCCATCGTCATGATCTGCATCGGCCTGTCCACCGGCAACGACGACCTGGTCATGCAGTACCGCCACGACCTTTATTTTGAGTCGGCAGCCATGATTTTAACGCTCATCACCGTCGGCAAAACGCTGGAAGCCTACAGTAAGGGCAAGACCACCGACGCACTGAAAAGCCTGATGAAGCTGGCCCCCCAGACCGCCTGCGTCCTGCGCGGCGGCGAGCAGGTCACAGTCCCGGTCAGTGAGGTCAACGTCGGCGACCTCTTTTTAGTCCGCCCCGGTGAGAGCATCCCCGTGGACGGCATCGTCACCGAGGGCATCTCCACTGTCAACGAGGCCGCCCTGACCGGCGAGAGCATGCCGGTGGACAAGTTCCCCGGCTCCTGTCAGCGCCGCCACCATCAACCAGAACGGCGCCCTGACCTGCCGGGCCGAGCGTGTTGGCCAGGACACCACCCTGTCCCAGGTCATCCGCCTGGTGCGGGACGCCGCCGCTACCAAGGCCCCGTTGGCCAAGACCGCGGACAGGGTTTCCGGCATCTTCGTGCCCACCGTCATCTGTATCGCCGCGGCTACGTTTGTCATCTGGCTGCTGCTGGGCCAGACCTTCACTTACGCGCTGGCCCGCGGTATCAGTGTGCTGGTCATCAGCTGCCCCTGCGCGCTGGGCCTGGCAACGCCTGTTGCCATCATGGTTGGCAGCGGTGTGGGCGCCAAAAATGGCATCCTGTTCAAGACCGCCGCCAGCCTCGAAACCACCGGCTACACCGACGCCGTGCTGCTGGATAAGACCGGCACCGTCACCACCGGTGAGCCCAACGTTGTAAAAATCTTCGGCACCCGCAACGTGCCCGAGAAATTCTTGCTCAGCATGGCCGCCGGTCTGGAGCTGCGCAGTGAGCACCCGCTGGCCCGCGCCATCCTGCAGCGCGCCGAGAAGGACAGTCTGTCCTACGCCACTGTGACCGACTTTGAGGCCGTACCCGGCAAGGGTCTGCGCGGCAAGGTCGCGGGCAAGGTCATTGCGGGCGGCAATGCCGATTTCATCCGCGAGACCTGCGCCCTGCCCGACGACCTGCAGCAGGCGGGCGACGAGATGAGCCGCGACGGCGTGACCCCGCTGTACTTCTCGCTGGCCGGTAAACCGGCAGGCGTCATCGGCGTGTCTGATGTCGTGAAGGAGTCCTCCGCCGCCGCCATCGCCCAGATGCAAACTCTCGGCCTGCAGGTCGTGATGCTGACCGGCGACAACGCCGCCACGGCCCGCCACATCGGCGCGGCTGTCGGCCTCGACGCCGACCATGTCATTGCGGGCGTCCTGCCCGCGGGCAAGGAAGCCGAGGTCCGCGCACTGCAAAAACAGGGCCGCGTCGCCATGGTCGGTGACGGCATCAACGATGCGCCCGCCCTGGCCCGTGCAGACGTCGGCATTGCCATCGGCGCTGGGGCCGACGTGGCACTGGACGCCGCCGACGTGGTGCTAGTGCGCAGCGACCTGGCCGATGTGCCCGCTGCGGTGCGTCTGTCCCGCGCGGTGGTGCGCAACATCCACCAGAACCTGTTCTGGGCGTTCTTCTACAACGCTGTCTGTATCCCGCTGGCCGCGGGCGTCTTCACCGGCATTGGCATCACGCTGAACCCGATGATCGCCTCGGCTGCCATGAGCCTTTCCAGCGTCTGCGTCGTCACGAACGCCCTGCGGCTGAACACCTTTGACCCGCGCAGCGCCGCCCACGATGCCCCGCCGAAGCGCAAAGCCCCGGTCCGCGCATCTGCGCCCGAAATCCCCTGCCCCACCGGCAGCTGCCCCGTGCAGCCTGCCCCGGAAAATAAAACCACCCAAACGGAGGGAACTGCCATGAAAAAGACGATTCACATTGAAGGCATGATGTGCGGCCACTGCGAGGCCACCGTGAAGAAGGCATTGGAGGCCCTGGACGGCGTGCAGAGCGCCGAGGTCAGCCACGAGAAGGGCACTGCCGTTGTGTCCCTGACCCACGATGTGGCCGACGCCGACCTCAAGACCGCTGTCGAGGCCAGGGATTACACCGTCACTGGCATCGACGCATGAGCACCATCCGCCGCCGCTGGCGCTTCACCGGCACAGTGCAGGGCGTAGGCTTCCGCTATTATGCCCGCGCCGCAGCCCTGCATCTGGGCCTGACCGGCTGGGTCGCCAACAACTGGGACGGCAGCGTCACCCTGGAAGCCCAGGGCGAGCGTGCCGCCCTCGACGCCCTTGTCCCTCTCATCGAGCGCAGCAACCGCTGGGCCCGCATCGAGAACGTTGAAGTCACCCCCCTGCCCGTTAAGGAGCACGAATACGGGTTTGGGGAGCGGAGCGGAGAGTAATTTTCAGAGAGGAGATAGGAGTTAGGAGAGAGGAGAGAACCCTGCTGTGGGAAAATCTCCTATCTTCTCACTCCTATCTCCTCTCTTTTTGGCTTGCACTTGTCTGTTATTGCAGGTATAATACTATTATATCAACATCAAAAGGGGTTTTCACATTGCCCGGTACTTTATATCTTGTCGCCACGCCTATCGGCAACCTGGATGACATGCCGCCGCGTGTGGCGGCTACCTTCGGCCTGGCGGACTTCGTCGCGGCTGAGGACACCCGCGTCACGCTGCGGCTGCTCAACCATCTGGGTCTCAAAAAGCCGATGGTCAGTTATTATGAGCATGCGCTCCACCATGGCGAGGCCATCTTGCAGCGCATCGAAGCGGGCGAAAACTGCGCCCTGTGCAGCGATGCCGGAATGCCCTGCATCAGCGACCCCGGCGAGCAGATCGTCCGCGAGGCCCACGAGCGCGGCATCAGGGTCGTGCCCATCCCGGCGGCATCGGCCTGCGTGACGGCCCTCGCCGCCAGCGGTCAGCCCACGGCACGGTTCGTGTTCGAGGGTTTTCTGCCTGTCCCGAAGCGGGAGCGCCGGGAACGGCTGGACTTTTTGCAGAAGGAGACCCGCACGATGATCTTCTACGAAGCCCCCCACAAACTGCGGGGCACACTGGATGATTTGGCGGTGACCTTTGGCACGGACCGTTCGGTAAGCCTGTGCCGCGAGCTGACCAAGCTGCACGAGGAGATCAAAAAGACGACTCTCGGCGAGGCCGTGGCCTTTTACCGGGAAAACGACCCCCGCGGCGAGTATGTGCTGGTTCTGGCGGGTGCTGACCCGACCCGGCTGGCCGAGGAAACCGCCCCCACACTGGAAGAAGCGGTGGCTGCAGCCCGCACTTTGCAGGCAGGCGGTATGCCGCCCTCGGCTGCAGCCAAACAGGCGGCGGCGGGGACGCCATTCAGCAAAGGGCAGATCTACAAAGAGCTGATCAAGTGAGGAACCTTCATGTCCGAGACCACAAAAATCTTAGTTATTTCCGATGTGCACGGCCGCATGCGTGACCTGCGCTGGGTGCTGCAGAACGAGACCGCCGATGCCATGTTTTACCTGGGTGACGGCCTGTATGACCTGAACGGCGCGCTGGAGCTGAACAAGACCCCCGTGCCGTACCCGATCTACCGCGTGGCAGGCAACTGCGATGTGGGGTATCAGGAACCCACCGAGGGTATGGCCCCTTTTGCGGGTGTGCTGTTTTTCTACACCCACGGCCATCATTACGGCGTAAAAATGGGCAGCGAGCGGCTGGCGGAATCTGCCGGAGAGCGCGGTGCCGATGTAGCGCTGTTTGGCCACACCCATCGGCGGGAGCTGGTGCGCGGTGTGGGCACGGCGGCTACGGTGTTTAACCCGGGCAGTCTGCGGGATGGCGGCAGTTACGGCGTCATCAAGGTGACGGACGGGCAATGTGAATTTTCATGGAAGCGGGTGCCGCAGTTTTGAACGAGAGCGTAATTTATCTGCCGCAGGTCGGCAGCACCAATGCCTGGGCGAAGGAGAACATCGCCCAGTTCGGCCCGGTGGGGGCCGTGTATACCACCGACCAAACCGCAGGCCGGGGCCGTTTGGGCCGCGGCTGGGTCGACGCGCCCGGCAAAGGGCTGTACTACACCGCCGTCATCAAAACGGATCTGGCACAGCCGTCTACGCTGCCGTTGTTCGCGTCCTTGGCTGTCTGCGACGCATTAAAGCAGCGTTATGGTATTGACTGCCAGATTAAATGGCCCAACGACCTGCTGCTGAACGGAAAAAAGATCGTGGGCATCCTTTGCGAAGTCGCGCCCGACGGCCACAGCCTGGTGGTGGGCATCGGCATCAACCTGGCCCAGCCGCAGGAATATTTCGATATGGCCGGCCTGCCCCACGGCACCAGCCTGCTTTTGCAGGGCGTCAACGTGGACCTGGACACCGACCCCGAATGGCTGGCCCAGTATATGACAGATTTCGGTTTTGACCGCGCCCTCTACACCTATGAGGAGCAGGGGCTTGCCCCCTACCGTGAACAGTACAAGGCCCAGTGCGTCAACCTGGGCCGCCGCGTTACCTATATGATGGCGGCGCAGGTATTGCCAAGGACATTGACGAGGAGGGCCGCCTCATCGTTCACGATGAATCCGGCGACACCCACGTTTTCACGGGCGAAGTCAGCGTCAAAGGCATCTATGGCGCGGTGTGAGCATGGGCTGGGCTTTTGTTCCTTCTTTGCAAAGAAGGAACCGAAGAAACTCCAAACAAAAAGCAAGGCATGGGCCAACGGCCCATGCCTTGCTTTTTAATTGAAAGTTCTTTTGGTTCCTTTTCTTTCAAGAAAAGGAACGAAAGCTTAGCCCTTCTTCTCCTCGTCCAGGCGGTCCAGCAGGTCCCAGACACCCAGCATGTACTGGATACCCAGGGCACGGTCATACTTACCGTAGCCGGGGCGGCAGTTACCAGGACCTTCCTCCCACAGCTGACGGCCGTGGTCAGGACGGATGCAGCCATCAAAGCCGCAGTCATGGTAGGCACGCAGGATCTCAATGATGCCGGTCTCGCCGCAGCAATCGCGGTGTGCGGCCTCGCTGAAATCGCCATTCTCGAAGTGATGGATGTTGCGGACATGGGCGAACGGGATACGATCGCAATGCTTGCGCACGATCTCAGCCACATTGTTGTTGGGGTTGGCGTTCATGCTGCCGGAGCAGAGCGTCAGGCAGTTGTACGGATCATCGACCATCGTCAGGAAGCGGTCAATGCTCTCGGCGTCAACCAGCAGACGGGGCAGGCCGAAGATGTCCCATGGGGGATCGTCCTGATGGATCGCCATCTTGATGTCGCACTCGCGGCAGGTGGGCATGATGGCCTCGAGGAAGTATTTGAGGTTATCCCACAGCTTCTCCTTGGTGACGGGGGCGTAGGCCTTGAACAGCTCGTCCAGCTTGGCCATGCGCTCCGGCTCCCAGCCGGGGAAGGTCATGTTGTACTTCTCGGTGAATTCGAGAATGTAGTTTGCCATGCCCTTGTAGTCGTCCTGGATCAGGTCCTTCTGATAGAACAGGGCGGTGGAGCCGTCGCCGACGGGGTGGAACAGGTCGGTGCGGGTCCAGTCAAAGATGGGCATGAAGTTGTAGCAGATGGTCTTGACGCCGAACTTGGACAGGTTGCGGATGCACTGCTTGTAGTTCTCGATGTACTTGTCGCGCGTCGGCAGGCCGATCTTGATGTCGTCGTGGACGTTGACGGACTCGACGACGGTGGCGTCGAAGCCGTAAGAATGGATCTGATCGACGACGGCCTTGATCTCGTCCTCTTCCCAGATCTCACCGGGCATCTTGCTGTGCAGGGCCCAGACGATCTCCTCAACACCGGGGATCTGCTTGATGTCAGCCAGCGTGATGGGGTCGTTGCCCTCACCATACCAGCGCCAACCCATTTTCATAGACATGTGGTGCTCCTTTTGTTTGTATAGTCGTTTGCGTAGGGGCGAGGCATGCCTCGCCCGCAAGTTTCCGGTTGCGAACCCGTGAGCGGGTTATACATTTTACGTGGCGGGCCGGACATGTCCGGCCCCTACAGCGTAGCTGCAAAGGCTTCCCCCTTGGGGGAAGGTTTAGGGAAGCTACTCTTAGCCGTTCACGGCCTCGTGCAGGGTCTTGCGGACGGCACCGGCACCGGCGATCTCGGCCTTGAAGTACGCCTTGATCTTGTCGGCCAGGACGGTCTTGGTCAGGTCGCTGCCGAAGATGGACGCGTTGGACAGGATGCCGTCCAGCTGGTCGGTGACGGTCTCGGGCTTGCCGAACTCGATGCCGGAGAGCTTGGCCTGCAGCTCATCCTTCAGCGGGTCAGCACTGACCTCAAAGGCGTTGCCGTTGTCGTCGATGGCCAGCAGGTAACGCAGCCAACCGGCGATGGCCAGAGGAATGGAAACCAGCGTGTTCAGGTCGCGGCCCTCGGCAACGTAGCTCTTGATGGTCTCGCCAAAGCGGATGCCGACCTTCTGGGACGTGTCGGTAGCGATGCGCTGCGGCATGTCGGGCATGAAGGGGTTGGGCAGGCGCTGCTCGATGACCTCGTCGATGAAGGCCTTCGGGTCAAGGATCTTCGGGTCAACGACGACAGGCAGGCCCTCGACGTAGCCCAGGCGCTTGATGAGGGCAACGATGTCCTCGTCCTTCATCTCGGCGCAGATCAGGTCATAGCCCAGCATGCAGCCGTACACGCTCATGGCGGTGTGCAGCGGGTTCAGGCAGGTGGTGACCTTCATGCGCTCGGTCTTGTTGACGGTGTCGCGGTCGGTCATGTACACGCCAGCCTTCTCCAGCGCGGGACGGCCGTTGGGGAACTTGTCCTCGATGACCAGGTACTGCGGGCGCTCGGCGTTGACGAAAGCGGCAATGAAGGTGTTCTTGGAGGTGACGATGGGGGTCATGCCCTCGATGCCGTCCTTCTCCAGAGACTCCTCGACGATCTTGTGGGGGCGCGGGGTGATCTTGTCGATCATGGACCAGGGGAAGGTGATCTTGGTCTCATCGGACAGGTAGTCGATGAAGTCCTGACCGACGAAGCCCTTCTCCAGCCAAGCCTTGGCAATGGTCATCACGCTGGTCTGCAGCTTCTCACCGTTGTGAGAGCAGTTGTCCATGCTGACGACGGCCAGAGGAGCGGCACCGTTCTGGAAACGCTCCAGCAACAGGGCGGTGACCATGCTCATGGCATGGCGTGCGTGGGCGGGGCCCTCGTCGATGTCGGCCTGGACAACGGGCATCAGGCTGCCGTCCGGACGATACAGGGCGTAGCCCTTCTCGGTGATGGTGAAGGTGATCATCTGCAGGCTGGGATCGGTGAAGATCTGCTTGAAGCGGGCCATCATCTCCGCGTCGGCAGAGTTGGCGCGCAAGCCCTCGGCCACAGAGCCGATGATCTCGCGGCTGGTGGTGCCGTCCGGGTTCAGGGTGACGTTCATCGTCAGGTTGTCATACGGGGTGTAGATCTTGTCGATGATGTCGTAGTCGAAGGTGTCGGCCGCGATGATGCCGCGATCGGCCAGGCCCTCGTTTAGCAGGCGCTGCTGCAGGGCGGCGATGAAACCGCGGAAAATGTTGCCGGCGCCAAAGTGGACCCAAATAGGATGCTCCTTGGTAGCGGCAGTCATGGCAGCGTGGTCAAAGGCGGGCAGCTTGACGCCCAGCTTTTCCCACTCGGCTTTCTGGTTGACGATGGAAGACGCATTCATCTGCATAATGATTTGCTCCTTTTCGTGATGCGTAGAAGATGCTTTGGAAGGTTTGGCAGCGTACCGTCACCGCCCCTTTTGTGGTTTCAGTATAGCACGCAATTTTTCGCAAGAAAATTACCACAATTGCTTGATAAATTGCAAAAATTGCGGTAACATAGAAATAAAAGCAAAGCAACGATGAAAAAGGCGGAGGTGTACCATGTCGGCCAGTTTTAACCCCTATACCAAGCGCCAAAGCATGATCGAGCCGGATTATGAGGTGTACCGCTATCGTTCCACCTACATGAACGAAGTGGAGCTGCACCACCATGATTTTTACGAGGTTTATCTGCTGCTGCGCGGCCGTATTGAATATATTGTGGAAAATAAAATTTACCGCGTGCGCCCCGGCGACTGGATGCTGTGCAGCCCGCTGGAGCTGCACCAGGCGCGCATTGCCACCGACGCCGACGCCTATGAGCGCATCGTGCTCTGGATCGCGCGGCCCTATCTGGAGGGCTTGTCCACCCCGCGCACCAGCCTGACCCGCTGCTTTGATACCAGCGTGCCGGGCCACACCAACCTGCTGCGCCTGCCCGGTGCCATCGGCGCGCCGCTGCGCAGCACGGTGGACCGCCTGTGCGACCTGCGCGCCCGCAAGGATTATGGCAGCGACCTGTTGGCTCAAGGTGCGCTGGTAGAGCTGATGATCGGCCTGAACCGGGCGGCGGACTCCCACGGGGACCTGCGCCCGGCCGGCACCAGTGACCAGGTGGTGGACGCTGTCCTACATTATATAAATGAACACTACAGCGAGAGCCTGACCCTGGACCAATTGGCTGAGCAGTTTTTCATCAGCAAATACCACCTGCTGCGCAAATTTGATGCCCAGGTGGGCACCACGGTACACCGCTATATTTTGCAAAAGCGCCTGATGAACGCCAAGCAGCTGCTGGCGGGCGGCGTACCGCCGAATGAGGTGTGCCAATACTGCGGCTTTGGCGATTACGCCAACTTTTACCGCGCCTTTAAGGCCGAGTATAACCAGACTCCGCGGCAGTATATCCAGGAAGCAAAAGGAAAATAAGATAGCATAAAGGCTCCCCCTGGAGGGGAACTACGCCGCAGGCGGTGAGGGGTGGCTGCTTTAGCCGCCTCTTTTTTGTAGGGGCCGATGCTTGCATCGGCCCGCAAAAGCGTGTACAATATAGAAAATCTGCAAAGGGGGCTTGCACTTGGCTTTGCCGCGGCAACAAACACGCACGGTGGCGGGCGTGACCTATACGCTTACCCGCCGCCGCGTGCGCAATATCAACCTGCGCGTGCGGGCTGATGGCAGCGTAGCCGCCAGTGCCGCACCGCGTGTGTCGGTCATGAAGGTGGATGCTTTTGTTGCCAGCAAGGCAGATTGGGTGCGCAGCGCCCAGGCCCGCGTGGCCGCCCGCCGCGAACAGGAAGCCGCCCAGCAGCCGGAACTGCCCACCAGGGCCGAGGCCCTGGCCCATATCCAGGTGCTGTGCCGGGCATACTATCCCCAGTTCGCGGCCACCTGCCCGGGCGGGCATATGCCCAAGATCGCTGTGCGGGATATGACCACCCGCTGGGGCAGCTGCAGCTTAAAAACCGGCACGTTGGCTTTTGCGCGGCGGCTGTGTGTGGCACCCCTGCCCGCGCAGGAATATGTTGTAGTACATGAGTTCTGCCATTTTGCCCACCCCAACCATGGTCCCGGCTTTTGGGCGGCGGTGGCGGCAGTTATGCCGGACTACAAAGCCCGCGAACGACTGTTAAAGCAGATGTGACCACTGCCTAAACATTTTTATTACGCATTACGGAGGATTCCCCGTGGCATCATCGCAAAAAAAATACTCAACGCTGGTCAGCAATACGCTGCTGTTTGCCATCTCCAACTTCAGCTCCAAGCTGCTCAGCTTCTTCATCCGCCCGTACCTGAGCTACGCGTTGGATACGCCGGACATCATGGGTGTGTCCAGCCTGCTGCAGCAGGCCACAAACCTGCTGATCCCGGTGGTCAGCCTTGGCGTGGCCTATGCGGTCATCCGGTTCGGGCTGGACAAAGCGACCAACAAATCCAGCGTCTTTGTCAACGGCGCGGCGACTATCGGGCTGGGCTTTGTGGTGCTGCTGCTGGCCATGCCGCTGGTGCGGCTCATCCCCAACGCCGCGGAATACCTGGGCTTTTTGTACCTCTGCGTGCTGGCCAGCTGTATGAGAACGCTGTGTACCCAGTTCATCCGCTCGCGGATGCTGAACCGGCTGGTCGCCATAGACGGCGTGCTGACAACGCTGAGCCTGCTGCTCTACTACCTGCTGTTCCTGAGCGTCTTAAAAATGGGCGCTGCAGGCTTTTTGCTGGCAAATGCGCTGGCAGATTTGACATCCATGGTGTTTGTGTTCATTGCGGGCGGGTGCTGGCGGTACTTCAAGCCCAAGGCCTTTGACAAGAAGCTGTGGCGCGAGATGCTGCGCTACTGCCTGCCCATGATCCCGGCGGCCATCAGCTTTTGGATCATCAACGCCAGCGATATGTTCTTTGTGCAGGCTATGTGCGAGGATTACGCGGGCCGCAGCGGCAACTATTGGGTCGGGCTGCTGTCGGCGGGGTACTTCCTGCCGCAGATCATCACGATTCTGGGTAGCATCTTCTACGAGGCGTGGCAGCTCTCCGCTGTGACCGAGGAGCAGGACCGCGAGGTGTTCTTCTCCAAGATATTTCGCGTGTATGCCAGCGTGCTGTTCTGCTGTGTGGCGGGCATTATCTGGCTGTGCCGACTGCTCATGCGGGTGTTCAAGGCCGAATATTACGACGGCTGGATCTTTGTGCCGTTTCTGACGCTCTGCTCGATGTGACCTGCCTGAACCAGTTCCTCAACAGCGTTACGTCGTGTATAAGCGGTCCACCGGCTCGCTGGTCACATGCTGTGCCGGTGCGGTGCTGAACCTGATTCTGAACTACTGCTTCATCCTGGCCTGGGGCCCTTGGGGTGTCACTCCGGCCAGCTTCTTAGGGCTGCTGTTGGTTTTTTTGCTGCGCGCCTACTCGACCCGCGGTCTGCTGGAGATCGACTTCCACCCGGCGTGGCTTGTGCTGAATCTGGCGCTGGTGCTGGCGGAAATTTTCTGCATCATGCGGCTGGAAAACTGGGTCATCCCGGTCACAGTGCTGACGGCCATCGTCTGCGCCATCAACTTCCGCGAGATTTTCAGTATGCTGAACAAACTGGTGGGCAAATTCCTCCACCGCAAAAAGGAGTGATATTGTATGGAAACTGTGGATAACGAGGTCTTACAGGCGCTTTCCGCCCGCCCTCTGTGCGCGTGTATACCGACGAGCCGGTGACCGAAGCCGAGCGGAACGCTATTTTACAAGCGGCGTTCCAGGCACCGACGGCGGGCAACCAGCAGCTGTACACGATCTTGGACATCACCGACCCGGCGCTGAAGGCCACGCTGGCCGACCTGTGCGACCACCAGCCGTTTATTGCCAAGGCACCGCTGGTGCTGGTGTTTTTAGCCGATTGCCGCCGTTGGCTGCAGGCCTATAAGGCAGCGGGCATCGAGGATGTACGGACCCCCGGTGTAGGAGATCTGCTGCTGGCCATGGCCGATACCTGCATCGCGGCGCAGAATGCCGTGGTGGCGGCGGAAAGCCTGGGCATCGGCAGCTGCTACATCGGTGATGTCATCGAGAACGCCGAGCAGATGCGGGAAGCCCTGCATCTGCCGGAACATGTGCTTCCTGCCTGTATGCTGGTGTTCGGCCGCCCGACGGACCAGCAAAAGGCACGCCGCAAGCCTGCCCGCTTTGCCAAAGAGGCCATCGTCTGCGAGAATACCTACCGCGACCGCACCGACGACGAACTGCGCGCCGACTTCACCACCCGCGCTGCCGCCAACGGCCAGCAGAACTACGATTTCACCACCGCCATCCAGGCCTTCTGCAAACGCAAGTACGAGAGCGATTTCTCCCGGGAAATGACGAGGAGTGCAGAGGTATATCTGGAAGAGTTCCGAAAGTAAAATAATACAAAGCCGCCGCACAGTGTTTACTGCGCGGCGGTTTTTGTTTAATGATGATATGAGAGGCTACGAAGTTTTACGTTCGTTCTCTACGGTTTTCCCAGGATCGGGTGTTGCGGGCGTGTCAGGCTCAGTCGAGGGCGTTTTCGTAGGGGTCGGGCACAGCCGTCGGCACATTGGCGGTGGGAATCACCACGCTGCTGCTGCCGGAAGTCGCCCGATTCGCATACGCCACCAGAATATCATCGGCACTCCTATATAAAAGGAACACGATCTGCCCGTTGGTGTTACACCAGAAGTTCAGTACCGTGCCGTCCACACCGGCGGCTGCCTTGACCTCGGCTACACCGGCGGCAGTACCGTCGGGCGTGTTCTGCGGGGTCAGCAGGTATTCACCGGTGCCCTCGCGCTGGGCCAGTGTGCCCGTAACGGTGGGGCGCTCGTCCCGGACCTGACCGGCCCATGCGGCCAGCGTGGTATCGATTTTTTTACTGCTGTCCTGGATGTAAGCCGTCCGCGCTTCGGTATACTTCTGTGCGCCCAGCCCGGAGGCGGCCGTCACGCAGGCCTGCGCCTCGGTGACTGCTTTTCTCTCCTGTCCGGTCTCCAGCTGGCGGGAAAAGGCCGGTACGGCCACACTGGCTAAAATGGCCAGGATAACCAGAACAACGACCAGCTCCACCAGGGTAAAACCACGGCGGCTTTCATATTTCCGGCGTCGCAGCAGCATAGCGGTGCCTCCTTGTATTTTTCACATCCTGGGCAGGAATTAATGCCCAAAAATCGACTGCACACGCTTGGCGTGGGCACCAATATTGTTATATTCCAGTGCCAGATACCCCTTCACCCAGGCGTCCAGGCTTTCGTCCTCGCCGTAGGTGCCGTAGGTGCCGTCCACCTTCATGTAGTCGTTGGCGGCGGTCACCACGGGGGTGTTGTGCTTCATTTCCAGCAGGTACTCGTAGTAGTCGCTCAGGGGCAGACCCGCCTGCTGCAGCAGGGTGGGGGTCAGCATCACCATGTCTATGCGGTTCAGCGGGTCGGCAGCGCTGGTGGCGGCGCCGATGTTCTCCAGCGGGTAATTGGCCCAAATGAAGAACGGCGTGCTGCGCTCCAGAATTTGCAGGTCGTTGTCGGTTTCGGCAAAGCTGGGGTCGGCCACATGGCCCACAAAGCTGGGCGCGTGGTCACCGGCCATGGCCACAATGACCTTGCGGCCCGTCTTTTCGTACTGCGCGGTAAAGTAATCGCACAGCTCCTGCACGGCGGCGTCGCTCATGTTGGATGCAGCTCAGGTATTCGTCCATCAGCTCGTCGTACTCGCCGTAGTCGGTGGCGGCGTGTACAATATCCAGCGAAGCATCGTTCATTGTGTAGTCGCCGTGGCTCTGGATAGACACCAGGAAGCCGAACCGCGGCTTGTCCTCGGGCATGGCTTCGTACAGCTTTTCGAAGTCGCGGTAAGAGGCCGAGTCGGTCTGGTACGGGCGGTCCCCGTAGGTCTCCTGCGTGGTAAAATCGCTCTGGAAGTGGGTCTCGTCGAAGCCCAGTGCCAACCAGGCAGAGTCGCGGCGGTAGTTGGAGTTTGTGTAGGGGTGGGCAGCCAGCGTGCTGTAGCCCAGGTCCTTCAGGTAGCTGACCAGGCTGTTGGCGTTGTGCAGGTTCAGCCAGTTGAACGGCGTGATGCTGGGCATCAGCATCAGCGAGTTGCTGGACAGCATCTCGTACTCGCTGGAATTGGTGCCGCCGCCTACGTGGGGGCTGATGGTGTGGCCGTACACAGCGTTGGGCAGGTTCTTGGTAACGGGCATGACCTCGGTGTCGGCCTGCAAATCGGTCACGAGGTCAAAGTCGTAGAAGCTCTCGGACAGGATCAGCACAATGTCGGGGTAGTCCTCAGCGCTCTCGGGGCTGGCAGGGGCGATGTAGTCGTCGGCCTTGCGGGCGGTGTTCACCGCCGCAGCGTCGTTGTAGTTCTCCGGCTCAATGACAGGGTCGGCCATCAGGCTGGCGGCCTCGATGGTACCGGCCAGGTAGCCGTACTTATAATAGGTATTCTGCCACGCCCAGCCGTAGGTCGTCTTGGGCTTGATGGTCACGGGGCCGAAGTAGCCGAAGAACATGACCAGAAACACGCCCAGTGCGCTGCCCGCCGCCCGCACGCCGCGGGCCTTCCAGCCGGCGCGCTTAGGCGCACCCTTGACCAGCTGCGCCTGCACGAACACAATCGCCAGAATCGGCAGGTAGAGCAGCACGATCTTCACAACGTCCTGCGTGATTTTCAGGGTGTAGCTGCCCATGACCTCGGCGGCGGTGCCGAGGTTCAGGATGTCCTGGGGCATCAGGGCCGAGCCGTGCAGGTCACGGGTGTAGTAGTTGATGAGCGCAATGAGGGTGAACACCGCGCCCGAAATGCCCGTTGCGCGGCTCCACTTGCCGAGCAGCGCAAACAAAATCAGCGTCAGGCAAAAGGCGGTCAGCGCATTGAGCGGCGCGTAGAGCGGCCATTGAAGCTGCAAAAAGCTCTCGGTCACGCCGTCGGACAGCTCCAGCTGATAGCGGGAGATGAACCCCACCGCCACCGCCAGCAGGCAGGGGAGCACCCCCTGCAAGAGAAATTTCTTCCAGTTAAAGTTTTTCAAATGCTGCATAGGTGATGAATAAATACCTTTCTCTGTAAATTTTGTACATAACTATACATAATATATTATAACACGACACCACAAAAAAAGAAAGAGGTGCGGGCAGCACCTCTTTGGATATAGAATGATGTTTGTCAATACGGATTACAATATAGCATATATTGCAAGCACCCGCCAACCATCCACCACCCCGTAGACGCCGCCTGTTAGTCAGGCGGCGGCGCCTGTTTGGTTTGGTTTGTAGGGGTGCTTACCGGCGGGGCGTGCGCGCCAGATGGCCCGCAACAAAATGCCGTCCAGGATGAGCTTCCAAATCCCGGTAGGTTCCAGATCTCGCGTCTCGGTCGTCACGCAGCAATCGCGAACGCTGGAGGGCAGAGTACCGGTGGCGATCACAGGGGCGGCGTCGGCATGCAGCGCGGCGCGGAACTGCGCGACCATGCCGTCCAGCATGGCCGAGGTGCCGTACACAATGCCGCTGTGCAGGCAATCGGCGGTGTTTGTGCCCAGCAGACGGCGGGGCTTGGCTTCCAACTCCACCTGGGGCAGCTGGGCGGTATTTTTTACCAGTGATGCCAGCGAGCACTGCGGCCCCGGAAGGATGCGCCGCCCACCAGTGCGCCGGTGCTGTCCACAGCCAGCAGGGTAGTGGCGGTATCAAAGTTCACCACTACGCAGCGGCGGCTCGGCCCGCTGCAGCGCGCCCACGATGGCACACAGCAGCTCGCCGCCCAGCTGGGCCGGATTGTCCATGCGGATGCGCACCCCGCTTTTCAGCCCGGGGCCTACTTCCATGACCGGGCACTCGCACATCTTGCGCAGGGCCTCGCGCAGCCGCGGCGTCAGCGCCGGCACCACGCTGGAAAAGATGATGGCAGTGATCTGCTGCGGCTCCGCGCCGTACAGGCCAGCATGTTTACGATTTTGTACAGAAGCTCATCACTGCTCAGCGCGGTATCCGCAAACAGCCGTGAGGAAAACACCAGCTTACCGTCCGGCGTATACTGCCAAACGTAATATTGGAGTTGCCGATATTCAATGCCAGGATCATTCAGGACCTCTTTTCACAGGTGATGTTGCCTTATACTATTATAATATTATAATAAAGAATTCATTGCCGAATGTGGAAAACAGCCGCTATTGATTGGGCATGCCCGGCCCGCGCGCTTTCCGCCGCCGCCCGTTACTGCTTTACCACCCCTTATCCCTACAAATGGTGCCAATCCCACCCCCAATCCCCACCCGGCCTGCAACCTCCCCGCCGCCTGCCGTCAATATACACCTTGCCCAAAACCACCTACAATAAAACCCCCTATAATTTGTCAAAAACCCCAATATACCGAAAAACCCTGCTTTGACAAAAAATCAAAAAACTTGCTATAATAATCTGTGTCTCAAAGGGGACAGCCGCTAAAGCTTGTAACTACGGCCCGCGGGGCAGCCGCTGGATTTTGACAGCCGAAAGGCTTTTTGAAAAAACTTCTTCGAAAAAAGAAAACCTCTTGACAAAAGAAATTTTATGAGATATAATATACAAGCTGTTACGAAAAAGCGACAGCACAGCAGGACCTTGAAAATTGAACAAAACTGAAACTTGTGGAACCTTGAACGTGGGTTTGGAAACCCACGATAATCAATTCCAAATTTACAAGTAATTCATACAGGACGCAAGCGATTGTGTCTGAGTGATTACAGAGATTTAACGCTTTTAAATGGCGATTAAATACCATTTATAAAGAGTTTGATCCTGGCTCAGGACGAACGCTGGCGGCGCGCCTAACACATGCAAGTCGAACGGAATCAAGAGGAGCTTGCTTTTCTTGATTTAGTGGCGAACGGGTGAGTAACGCGTGAGTAACCTGCCCTGGAGTGGGGGAGCAACAGTTGGAAACGACTGCTAATACCGCAGATAAGCCCACGGTATCGCATGGTACTGAGGGAAAAGGATTTATTCGCTTCAGGATGGACTCGCGTCCAATTAGCTAGTTGGTGAGGTAACGGCCCACCAAGGCGACGATTGGTAGCCGGACTGAGAGGTTGAACGGCCACATTGGGACTGAGACACGGCCCAGACTCCTACGGGAGGCAGCAGTGGGGGATATTGCACAATGGGGAAACCCTGATGCAGCGACGCCGCGTGGAGGAAGAAGGTTTTCGGATTGTAAACTCCTGTCGTTAGGGACGATAATGACGGTACCTAACAAGAAAGCACCGGCTAACTACGTGCCAGCAGCCGCGGTAAAACGTAGGGTGCAAGCGTTGTCCGGAATTACTGGGTGTAAAGGGAGCGCAGGCGGACCGGCAAGTTGGAAGTGAAAACCATGGGCTCAACCCATGAATTGCTTTCAAAACTGCTGGCCTTGAGTAGTGCAGAGGTAGGTGGAATTCCCGGTGTAGCGGTGGAATGCGTAGATATCGGGAGGAACACCAGTGGCGAAGGCGACCTACTGGGCACCAACTGACGCTGAGGCTCGAAAGCATGGGTAGCAAACAGGATTAGATACCCTGGTAGTCCATGCCGTAAACGATGATTACTAGGTGTTGGAGGATTGACCCCTTCAGTGCCGCAGTTAACACAATAAGTAATCCACCTGGGGAGTACGACCGCAAGGTTGAAACTCAAAGGAATTGACGGGGGCCCGCACAAGCAGTGGAGTATGTGGTTTAATTCGACGCAACGCGAAGAACCTTACCAGGTCTTGACATCGTATGCATAATGTAGAGATACATGAAGTCCTTCGGGACATACAGACAGGTGGTGCATGGTTGTCGTCAGCTCGTGTCGTGAGATGTTGGGTTAAGTCCCGCAACGAGCGCAACCCTTATTGCCAGTTACTACGCAAGAGGACTCTGGCGAGACTGCCGTTGACAAAACGGAGGAAGGTGGGGATGACGTCAAATCATCATGCCCTTTATGACCTGGGCTACACACGTACTACAATGGCGTTTAACAAAGAGAAGCAAGACCGCGAGGTGGAGCAAAACTCAGAAACAACGTCTCAGTTCGGATTGCAGGCTGCAACCCGCCTGCATGAAGTCGGAATTGCTAGTAATCGCGGATCAGCATGCCGCGGTGAATACGTTCCCGGGCCTTGTACACACCGCCCGTCACACCATGAGAGCCGGGGGGGACCGAAGTCGGTAGTCTAACCGCAAGGAGGACGCCGCCGAAGGTAAAACTGGTGATTGGGGTGAAGGCGTAACAAGGTAGCCGTATCGGAAGGTGCGGCTGGATCACCTCCTTTCTAGGGGAGTCAGACGTTCAGCTAAAAGCAGGTCTTTGGCTGAACGGACAGGAAAAGCAAGTTTCAGTATTGTTCAATTTTGAGGGCCGTGCAAACGGAACCTCAAAGCATAAGGGACAACAGCGAAACCCGAAACGTGAAGAACGCGGGGGGGGTATAGCTCAGTTCGGGAGAGCACCTGCTTTGCAAGCAGGGGGTCAAGGGTTCGAATCCCTTTATCTCCACCATTTGGGCTGATAGCTCAGCTGGTTAGAGCACTCGGCTGATAACCGAGAGGTCGATGGTTCGAGTCCATTTCAGCCCACCACTGGTGATCCAGTGCGCTGGGTTACCCAAAACCTTATGTGATGTACCTTGAAAACTGAATATAGAACTGCGAAATGAGATTTTATTAGCTATGTAAAATTTCTGATTTTAATTAAAATCTATAATTTCACCAAGCGGAACTGAAGAACGCAAGCGACAGTAAAATGGTAAAATCTCGTTGGCAAATGGAGAATCTGAAATAAAGATATGTTTTCGAAAGATAAACAACGGTCAAGCTACAAAGGGCGCAAGGAGAATGCCTTGGCACTGGGAGCCGACGAAGGACGCGATAAGCTGCGATAAGCTGCGGGGAGGAGCAAATATCCATTGATCCGGGATTTCTGAATGAGGAAACTCACCAAGTTCATACTTCGGTATCCTGCACACTGAATCCATAGGTACAGGGGGGAACCGCCTGAACTGAAACATCTAAGTAGGGCGAGGAAGAGACATCAAACGAGATTCCGTTAGTAGTGGCGAGCGAACGCGGAAGAGGGGCAAACCGGAAGGAGAAATCCTTCCGGGGTATGGACCGCTTTTTAGGACTTAAGCTGTTAATCGAATGGCATGGGAAGGCCAACCAAAGAGTGTGAGAGTCACGTAGATGAAAACGGCGAGAGCTGCGCGAGTTCCGGAGTACGGCCAGACACGTGAAACCTGGTCGGAAGATGGGGGGACCACCCTCCAACCCTAAATACTACCCAGTGACCGATAGCGTATAGTACTGTGAAGGAAAGGTGAAAAGGACCCCGGGAGGGGAGTGAAAGAGAACCTGAAACCTTGTGCCTACAAGCACATAGAGCACATCAACGTGTGATATGGTACTTTTTTGTAGAACGGTCCGGCGAGCGATTGTGTATGTTGCGAGCTTAAGGTCTTAAGGACTGGAGGCGTAGCGAGAGCGAGTCTGAACAGGGCGATAAGTTGCATGCAATGGGCCCGAAACCGGGTGACCTACCCATGATCAGGCTGAAGTGAAAGTAAAATTTCATGGAGGGCCGAACCGACCTCCGTTGAAAAGGCGGCGGATGAATTGTGGGTAGCGGAGAAATTCCAATCGAACTCGGAGATAGCTGGTTCTCCCCGAAATAGCTTTAGGGCTAGCCTCATATTAGATACCCGGAGGTAAAGCACTGAATGGCCTAGCGCCCGAGAGGGTAGCGAAGCTTATCAAACTAAGAATGCCGGAGTATTGATGTATGGGAGTCAGACAGTGTGAGATAAATCTCATTGTCAAAAGGGAAACAGCCCAGATCTACAGCTAAGGTCCCAAATTGTATCTAAGTGGAAAACGATGTGGAAATACGCAGACAACCAGGATGTTGGCTCAGAAGCAGCCACTCATTTAAAGAGTGCGTAATAGCTCACTGGTCGAGCGTCTCTGCGCGGAAAATTTAACGGGGCTAAGATACAAACCGAAGCTTAGGCTGCATACGTAAGATGCGGGGTAGGGGAGCGTTGTGTAAGCGGAGAAACAGTAGCGTAAGCGGCTGTGGAGTTTACAGAAGTGAGAATGCCGGAATGAGTAGCGCGAATGTGGTGAGAATCCACATGGCCGGAAACCTCAGGTTTTTGGAGGAAGGTTCGTCCGCTCCAAGTTAGGCGGGAGCTAAGGTAAGGCCGAAAGGCGTAGCCGATGCACAGACGGTAGAGATTCCGTCCCCACCGAAAGACTTAAGCACAGGGACACTTTCAGAAGGTCGGAGCCAGGTGTTGGTTCTGGTAGTGATCGAGGGAAATATAGTACCGAAGTCCGGCTGGAAGAGAGGCGAGAAAAGCTGTGTGTATGTTTAAGGTGCCCGTACCGCAAACCGACACAGGTAGGTAGGAAGAAGATTCTAAGGCCAACGGGAGAAGGGGTTGTTAAGGAACTCGGCAAGTTGACCCCGTAACTTCGGAAGAAGGGGTGCTCACGAGAGTGAGCCGCAGAGAATAGGCCCAGGCAACTGTTTACCAAAAACACAGGTTTGTGCTAAATCGAAAGATGACGTATACGAGCTGACGCCTGCCCGGTGCTGGAAGGTTAAAAGGAGATGTGCAAGCATTGAATTGAAGCCCCAGTGAACGGCGGCCGTAACTATAACGGTCCTAAGGTAGCGAAATTCCTTGTCAGGTAAGTTCTGACCCGCATGAAAGGCGTAATGATCTGGGCACTGTCTCAACAGCCCGCCCGGCGAAATTGTAGTACCGGTGAAGATGCCGGTTACCCGCGACAAGACGGAAAGACCCCATGGAGCTTTACTGTAGCCTGATATTGGGTTTCGGTGTTACATGCACAGGATAGATGGGACGCTGGGAAAGAGTCGCTTTGGCGATTCTGGAGCGGACGTTGGGATACCATCCTTGCGACATTGGAATTTTCTAACCTGCGCCTCTGAATCGAGGCGGGGGACATTGTCAGGTGGGCAGTTTGACTGGGGCGGTCGCCTCCTAAAAAGTAGCGGAGGCGTTCAAAGGTTCGTTCGATCTGGACGGAAACCAGATGATTGAGTGCAAACGCATAAACGAGCCTGACTGCGAGACTGACGGGTCGAGCAGAGACGAAAGTCGGAGTTAGTGATCCGGTGGTATGTGAGTGGAAATGCCATCGCTCAACGGATAAAAGTTACCCTGGGGATAACAGGCTGATCTCCCCAAGAGTCCACATCGACGGGGAGGTTTGGCACCTCGATGTCGGCTCATCGCATCCTGGGGCTGAATTCGGTCCCAAGGGTTCGGCTGTTCGCCAATTAAAGTGGTACGCGAGCTGGGTTCAGAACGTCGTGAGACAGTTCGGTCCCTATCTGTCGTGGGCGCAGGATATTTGAGAGGCGCTGTCCCTAGTACGAGAGGACCGGGATGGACGTACCTCTGGTTGCATCAGTTGTCACGCCAGTGGCACGGCTGGGCAGCTACGTGCGGATCGGATAAACGCTGAAAGCATCTAAGCGTGAAGCCGGCCTTAAGATAAGATATCCCACTGAGTCAATCAGGTAAGACCCCTTGAAGACTACAAGGTTGATAGGCACAGAGTGTAAGCGGAGTGATCCGTTCAGCTAGTGTGTACTAATAGGTCGAGGGCTTGACCCCATCTTTAAGAGATACTCTATTTGCTAAAGCAGTTCGATATTCAGTTTTGAGGGTACATCCTCAGAAAAAAAAGAGACGGTCGGTGTCGATGATGACGGTGAGGTTCCACCTGTTCCCATTCCGAACACAGAAGTTAAGCTCACTCGTGCCGAAGATAGTTGGCTGGAGACGGCCTGTGAAAATAGGTAGATGCCGACTTCTCTTTTAAAGAACAAGCCTCCGGGCCGGGTTTTGGCCCAGCCTGGAGCTTGTTTATATGCACCATTAGCTCAGTTGGTAGAGCAACTGACTCTTAATCAGTGGGTCCTGGGTTCGAGTCCCCGATGGTGCACCACAAAAAATACCTCGCACGAAGCTGCGGGGTATTTTTTTATTGTATATTTTTGAGGGAACTGCCGTTTATGCACCATTGGGGACGAGAATGGCTTGCTGCGGAGGTGACCGCCGCCTGCAGCGGTAACCGCAAGTCGTAGGCCGGCGGTACGTCCCGGCCAGAAAAAATGCCCAGTGGGGCATTTCTAGAGCGCGGGAGAGTCCCCGATGCCTAAAAAGAGACTTTTGCTGCTTGCTTATAAAAAGGCACAACATGTGATGTTTACATAAAAATAGTCCGTTTTACATATAGTTATGATTGCGCTATACCCTGCGCAGGCGCATGTACAAAAATAACGTGCTATGCCCCTTGCAAATCGCTGTAGATTTGTTACAATAAAGGCAGCAGAACGGGTGGCTTGTGGAGCAGCCCGCAGAAGGAGGAACCCTTTATGAAACAAATCATCACGATCGGACGAGAATTTGGTGCAGGCGGCGGCGAACTGGGACGCCGTCTGGCTCGGGAGCTGGGTATCGCCTACTATGACCGCGACATCATCCTACGCACGGCCAAGGTCAGCGCCCATTTGACGCCGGAACAGGTGCGCCGCTGGGACGAGCGTGTGCCTCACGAGTTCGGCTTTACACAAAGCCTGTTCAACTTTTACGAGCGCCCGCTGAGCGAGGAACTGTGGGACGCTCAGGTGCGGGCCATCCGCGAGATTGCCGACAAGGAAAGCTGTGTTATCGTTGGCCGCAATGCGGACTACATCCTACGCGAATTCGACCACTGCCTGCGCGTGTTTGTGCATGCCGACCGTAACTGGCGCCTGCTGCACATGCGCAAGCTGATGCCGGACACCCCCTTTGACCAGCTGGAAGTCGACATGGACAAGGCCGACCGCGCCCGCAAAAATTACTGCGTCAAGCATACCGGCCGTGTGTATGGCGACAGCCGCAACTACGATTTGACGCTGTGCACCAGCAAGTTGGGCATTGATAAGGCGCTGGAAATTTTGCTTTGCGCGGCGAAGGATATTTGAGATTTGAGTAGATCGGGAGAGGGGTATCTGCCCCTCTTTTTGCATTTTTATGCCGAAAATCATACTTTCTTTTGCGAGAAATCAAAAAGGCTTAATTTTATTAACCTAATAACGCAGATTCGGCTTGACTTTTAAGGAAAGGATGATATAATATTCACATACGGTTTAAAAACTATCAAGGGCGATAGCGGCACCAGTTGGGCCCTATTGCCCTTTTCTGTTTTTAAGCGGTTACCCGCTGCGCGGCAGTGGCGCATTTTATGGAGTGGAAAGGAACGTATCAACATGAAAAAACTATTTTCTTTCGGCATGGCTGCTGCCATGACCCTCTCTCTGGCTGCCTGTGGCGGCGCTGCTTCCAGCGCTGCACCGTCTGAAGCCGCTTCCGAAGCTTCCTCTGAGGTTGTTTCCAGCGAAGCCGCTGCAGAGTCCACCGATGCCACCGGCAAAACCTGGGTCATCGCTACCGACACCGTCTTTAAGCCCTTTGAGTACACCGATGCCTCCGGCAACTTTGTCGGCATTGATGTTGATATTGTCGCGGCCATCGCCGAGGACCAGGGCTTTGACTACGAGATGAAGAGCCTGGGCTGGGATGCTGCCATCGCTGCCTGCCAAGCTGGCCAGGCCGATGGTATGATCGCTGGCGCTTCCATCACCGATGAACGCAAGGCCTCCGGCTGGACTTTCTCTGACGGCTACTACGATGCCACCCAGACCATGACCGTGGCGGAGGACTCCGACATTACCGGCTTTGCTGACCTGAACGGCCAAACCGTTGCGGTCAAGACTGGCACCCAGGGCGCTGCTTATGCCGAAAGCCTGAAGGACGAGTACGGCTTCAACATCACCTACTTTGAGGATTCCCCCACGATGTACCAGGCTGTTCTGGGCGGCCAGTGCGTGGCTTGCTTCGAGGATACCCCCATCATGAAGGCTTCCATCAAGGACGGCGGCCTGGCCCTGAAGGTTTTGGACGATACCGCCAGTGACCCCGCCCCCTACGGTTTTGCGATCTTCAGCGCAGACAGCCAGGAATTGCTGGATATGTTCAACGCTGGTCTGGCCGATATCAAGGCCAACGGCAAGTATGACGAGATCCTGGCCAAGTACCTGGGCTAAGATCTGCGCCATAAACAACTGAACCAGGTTTGCGCGGGGACGCCTGTTTTCGCAGGAGGTCCCCGCATTTTTCGATAGGGAAAAGGAGCGTGCTGCCACTTGGCCAGAATCATTACCAACTATGGCGGACTGCTGCTGTCGGCAATGGGGCAAACCCTGCTGCTGGCGCTGTGCGGTCTGTTCTTTGCCTGTATTCTGGGCTTGGTGTTCGGCATTTTAAGCGTGCTGAAAAACCGGGCCTGCAACATTCTTGCCACCGTGTTTGTGGATATCATCCGCGGTGTGCCAAATGATCGTGTTGGCGTTTTATGTATATTTTGCCGTGCCGATGCTGCTGAACAATATCCTGCACCTGAATACGATGCTGGGCATGAAAGGGCAGATCACTTTCTCGGCGCTACAGGCGGGCACCATCTGTCTGGCGCTGAACTGCGGCGCTTATATGGCAGAGATCATCCGTGCCGGTATTGAAAGTGTGGATAAAGGGCAGATGGAGGCAGCCCGCAGCCTGGGCCTGCCCTATTGGCGCGCCATGTACCGCGTGGTGCTGCCGCAGGCGATCCGTACGATGATTCCCTCGATCATAAACCAGTTTATCATTACCCTGAAAGACACTTCGATCCTGTCGGTCATCGGTTTCCCCGAACTGGTCAACACCGCCAAAAACGTGGTTGCGAATACGATGAGCGCGTTCCAGGTATGGACGATTGTTGCTGTGATGTACCTGGTGGTCATTACGCTGCTGTCCCGTCTGGCCAAAAAGGTAGAGAGGAGGCTCAACCGTGGGCGTCAATAAAAACAATGTTAAAATTCACGTTGAGCATCTGAAGAAAAACTTCGGCAAACTGGAAGTGCTGAAAGATGTCTCGACCGATATTTATGAGGGTGAGGTCGTGGTCATCCTCGGTCCCTCCGGCAGCGGTAAGTCCACCTTTTTGCGCTGCCTGAACCGGTTGGAAGAGATCACCGGAGGTGAGGTCGTCGTGGACGGCCACGACCTGACCGACAAAAAGACTGACCTGAATAAAGTGCGTGAGAACGTCGGTATGGTGTTCCAGCACTTCAACCTGTTCAACAACCTGAACGTCATGGGCAATATGGTGCTGGCCCCGGTGGAACTGAAAAAGGCATCGAAAGCCGAGGCTAAGGAGCGTGCGCTGCATCTGCTGGACCGCGTGGGGCTGGCCGAAAAGGCCGAAGCCTACCCGGCACAGCTTTCCGGCGGCCAGAAGCAGCGTGTGGCGATCGCCCGTGCGCTGGCGATGAACCCCGACATCATGCTGTTTGACGAGCCGACCTCGGCGCTGGACCCGGAGATGGTCGGCGAGGTTTTGCAGGTTATGAAACAGCTGGCGGCGGACGGCATGACGATGGTCGTCGTCACCCATGAGATCGGCTTTGCCCGCGAGGTAGCCAGCCGTGTGATCTTTATGGAGGGCGGCTACATCGTGGAGGAGGGCACCCCCGAAGAGGTCATCGACCACCCGAAACAACCACGTACCATCGACTTTTTGAGCAAGGTTCTGTAAGGGACTGCGGCCTCTGGCGCAAAGCCGGAGGCCCTTTGCTTAAAGGAGGCAAAATCATGAATTATGCAGAACTATTGCAGGCCGCCCGCGGGCAGATGGGCCCCTGCCGCGCCTGCCCCGTGTGCAACGGCCGTGCCTGCGGCGGCAACATCCCCGGCCCCGGCGCCAAGGGCGGCGGCACCGTGGCCATCCGCAACTTTGACGCCTGGCGCAATGTGCGGCTGAATATGGACACCATCCACGAGAATTTTACCCCCGATACCAGCTTGCAGCTGTTTGGCCGTACATTTAAATACCCATTTTTTGCCGGGCCGGTGGGCGCGATGACGCTGCACTACGGCGACAAGTACAATGACATGGATTATAATGCCATCCTGGTCCCTGCCTGTGCGGCTGCGGGCATTGCCGCCTTTACCGGCGACGGCACCAACCCCAAGGTGATGGAGGGGGCCACCGCGGCCATTGCGGCCAATGGCGGCTTCGGCATCCCCACGGTCAAGCCCTGGGATAACGCCACCGTTGCAAAGAAAATGGCGATGGCACGCGAGTCCGGCTGCTTTGCGCTGGCCATGGACATTGATGCAGCGGGCTTGCCCTTTTTGCAGAACCTGACCCCGCCGGCGGGCAGCAAGACCGTGGAGCAGCTGCAGGAGATCGCTCGGGAGGCGGGCGTTCCCTTTATTTTGAAGGGCATCATGACCGCCAAGGGCGCCGAAAAGGCAGTGCAGGCCGGTGTGGCGGGCATCGTGGTGTCTAACCACGGCGGCCGCGTGTTGGACGATTGCCCAGCCACCGAGGAAGTGCTGCCGGAGATCGTGGAAGCCGTGGCAGGCCGTGCCAAAGTGTTTGTGGATGGCGGCATCCGCACCGGCGGCGATGTGTTCAAGGCGCTGGCGCTGGGCGCAGATGCCGTGCTGGTTGCCCGCCCCTACGTTACGGCGGTGTATGGCGGCGGTGCCGAGGGCGTTGCCTGCCTGACCGAGAAGCTGGGGGCCGAGCTGGCTGACACCATGCGGCTGTGCGGTGCGGCTGCACTTAAGGATATTTCCCGGGATATGGTACGGGTCTGATTGCATTTTGGGCGCATTAACTGCCGATTTATCCAGCTTTTTGCATTTTAAACTTGCATAAAATTACAGTTTGCGGTAAAATTGTAGCATACGCTTGCTTTATTACCCTGAATCGATAAAGCAAGCGTGAGAGGGAACTGTGCAAAGTATTTTGAGGAGGTCACAACTATGAAAAAACTCATCAGCATGGCGCTGGCTGCCGGTATGGCGGTCAGCCTGGCCGCTTGCAGCGGTGCCGCTTCGTCGTCTGCCCCGGCAGCCGATTCCGCCGCTGCTTCCACCACCGAGGCCGCTGCCGACAGCGATCTGGCCTATATCCAGGGTAAGGGCAAAATGACCATCGGCTACACCGTCTATGAGCCGATGAACTACACTGATGCCGACGGCAATTTCACCGGCTTTGACACCGAGCTTGCCACTGCCGTCTGCGAAAAGCTGGGTGTGGAGCCCGACTTTGTTGAGATCAACTGGGACACCAAGATCGTCGAGCTGGACGCCAAGAGCATCGATTGCATCTGGAACGGCATGACCCTGACCGATGAGATCCAGGCCAACGCCGCCTGCACCAAGGCTTATGCCAAGAAATGCGCAGGTCGTCGTGATGAAGTCCGACGCTGACTACAGCTCCACTGCTGACCTGGTGGGCAAGACCATCGTGGCCGAGGCTGGTTCTGCCGGCGAGAGCGCCATCCAGGAGGACGAGAGCCTCTCCCAGGCTGACTACGTGAGCAAGAGCGTCCAGACCGATTGCCTGATGGAAGTAGCCGCCGGTACGGCTGACGCCGCCGTGCTGGATCTGACCCTGGCTACCGCCATGATCGGTGAGGGCACCGACTACGCCAACCTGGCCATCAAGGACGAGCTGAACGCCGAGGAGTACGGTGTGGCTTTCCGTAAGGGCAGCGATGCCGCCGACGCCGTGAACGCCGCCTTTGACGAGCTGAAGGCCGACGGCACGATGCAGGCCCTGGCCGACAAGTACAGCCTGACGCTGGCCGACTGATGGGCGAGGCAGCAGTCATCTGGGGCCGCCTGACCGAGGCGTTCTGGCTCAACTGCCAGCTGTTCGGTCTGACTCTATTGTTCGCACTGCCGCTGGGGCTGGTGGTGTCGTTCGGCTCCATGAGCCGTTTTGCCCCGCTGCGCGGCGTGGTAAAAACCTTTGTCTGGGCGATCCGCGGCACACCGCTGATGCTGCAGATTCTGGTCATCTACTTAGGCCCGGCCTGCTGGGCTTCACCAGCCCATGGCCGTCCGGCGGCAGCGGGCGTCTGGTCGCCGCCGTCGTGGCGTTCGCCATCAACTACGCCTGTTATTTCTCGGAAATTTACCGCGGCGGCATCGAGGCTGTGCCCAGGGGCCAGACCGAGGCCGGGCAGGTGCTGGGCATGACAAAGACCCAGATTTTCTTCCGCGTCACGCTCCTGCAGGTCATCAAGCGCATCCTGCCGCCCATGGGCAATGAGATCATCACCCTGGTCAAGGATACCTCCCTGGCCAACGTCATCGCCAACAAGGACATCATCATGATGGCGAAAGAGTACAGTGCCAAGGGCCTGATCTGGCCGCTGTTCTCCACAGCGGTGTTCTTCCTCGTGTTCGTCGGTGCGCTGACGCTGCTGTTCGGCTGGCTGGAAAAGCGGCTGGACTATTTCAAGTAAGGGGGCGCGGCTATGGCATTGTTGGAAGTAAACGGCATCGGCAAGAGCTTTGGTGCCACAAAGGTGCTGCGCGACATCTCGTTTGATCTGGCCGAAGGCGAGGCTCTCGCCATCATCGGCTCGTCTGGCTCCGGCAAAACAACGCTGCTGCGCTGTCTGAACTTTCTGGAGACCGCCGACACCGGCAGCATTACGGTAGCGGGTGAAACGCTGTGGAGCGCCGCCGACACCAAAACGCAGAGCGAAGAAGCCATCCGCAAAAAGCGTCTGCACTTCGGCCTTGTGTTCCAGAATTTCAACCTTTTTCCGCAGTATACGGCGCTGCAAAATGTGATGCTGGCGGGCGAACTGCTGGCGAAAGAGCGCCCGGACTACAAGCAGAACCGGCGGCAGATTCTGGCCGACATTGAAACGCAGGCAAAGGCCCTGCTGGCGCAGATGGGGCTTTCTGACCGGGAGAACCACTACCCGCACCAGCTTTCCGGCGGGCAGCAGCAGCGCGTGGCCATTGCCCGCGCCCTGGCCCTGCAGCCGGACATCCTCTGCTTTGACGAGCCGACCTCGGCCCTTGACCCCGAGCTGACCGGCGAGGTGCTGCGCGGTCCTGCGCGAGCTGGCCGAGCACAAGACGACGATGATCATCGTCACGCACGAGATGAAGTTTGCCCGCGATGCTGCGGACCGCATCCTGTTTATGGATGGCGGTGTGGTGGTGGAACAGGGCGACGCCAAGCAGGTCATCGACCACCCACAGGAGGACCGCACCCGCAAATTTTTGGCCAGTTACGGAAAATAAGCAAAATTATGGCAGGCCCTCCCACATGGGGAGGGCCTTTTTGCGTCCTTTTTCCGGCTGGATGCAACAAATATCTATCCCAGGCGGCTTGCGCCGCGTGGGGTTTGTTGCTATACTGAACATCAAAGACGCACATTACTTTTTATGCAAACGCAAAGCGGAGGAAAAACTATGCAGTTGGATAAACTTCTCCATGGCGGAGATTATAACCCGGAACAGTGGCTGGACCGCCCGGATATTCTGGCCAAAGATGTGGAACTGATGGAAAAAGCACATGTCAACGTAGTTACGCTGGGCGTGTTCTCCTGGTCCACCATCGAGCCGCAGGAGGGCGAGTTTCACTTGGATTGGCTGGCGGACATCATCCACAACCTATACGCCCACGGCATCTCCACCATTCTGGCCACGCCCAGCGCCGCACGCCCGGCCTGGCTGGCCCGGAAGTACCCCGAGGTGCGCCGTGTGCGCGGCGACCGCGTGCGCGAACTGTACAACCGCCGCCAGAACCACTGCTACACTTCGCCGATCTACCGCGAAAAAGTGGCCATCATCGACCGCAAACTGGCCGAGCGCTTCGGTGATGACCCGGCCGTGATCCTGTGGCACATCGGCAACGAGTTTGGCGGCGAGTGCCACTGCGAGCTGTGCCAGAACGCTTTCCGTGCCTGGTTGCAGAAGCGTTACGGCAGCCTGGACGCGCTGAACAAAGCCTGGAATGCCACCTTTTGGAGCCACAACTACACCGAATGGAGCCAGATCGAAAGCCCGGCGCCCCATGGAGAGAACGCCGTGCAGGGTCTGGCCCTGGACTGGAAGCGGTTCGTTAGCTACCAGAGCATCGATTTTTACAAGTGGGAGCGCGATTGCGTGCGGGAACTGGCCCCCAAGGCGGAGTTCACCGTCAACATGATGTACCGCTTCAACGACATCAACTACTTTGACTTTGCCAAGGAGATCGACGTGGCCAGCTGGGACAACTACCCCACCTGGCACAAGCCCACCGAGACCATCGAGGAGACTGCCCTGGACACGGCGATGATGCACGACCTGTACTATTCGCTGAAGGGCAAGCCTTTCCTGATGATGGAGTCCAGCCCCAGCTTTACCAACTGGCAGCCTGTCAGCAAGCAGAAGCGCCCCGGCATCGCCGAGCTGTCTGCCCTGCAGGCTGTGGCCCATGGGTCGGACAGCGTTTGCTACTTCCAGTGGCGTGCCAGCCGCGGTGCCGAGGAGAAGCTTCACGGTGCAGTGGTCGGCCATGACGGCCGCGAGGATGCCCGCCCCTTCCGCGAGACCGCCGAAGTCGGCGAGACTTTGGAGCAGCTGGCCTTTGTGGCGGACACCCGCCGCGTCAAGCAGGCGGCCATCGTGCATGACTGGGAGAACAAGTGGGCGCTGGAAGGTTCCTGCGGACCGCGCAACTGCGGCCTGGGCTACTGGAAAGAGTTGGCTTGCCACTACAACGCCCTGGCCCGTCGCGGCATCACCGTGGATTTTGTTAACCAGGAAAGCGACCTGACCGGTTACGGCCTGGTCATAGTGCCGATGCAGTACCTGCTGCGCAACAAATTTGCGCAGGCACTCTGCGATTACACGGCCCAGGGCGGCACCGTGGTGGTGACCTACTGGACCGGCGTGGTGGATGAGAGCGATCTGTGCTACCTGGGCGACACCCCCTACGGTCTGACCGATCTGTTGGGCCTGCGCCGGGAGGAGATCGACGCCCTGTACGATGGTGAGACCTGCCACTGTGCTGCCACTGACGATGGCGCGATGGAAGCGGACGGCAGCATCCTGTGCGAGGTGGCTGCCCTGAACGACACCGATCCCGCCACCCCGCTGATGCTGTATGCGGAGGATTACTACGCCGGCTGCCCCGCCGCTGCTGTGCATGCCTTTGGCAAGGGCCAGGCGTATTACCTGGCCAGCCGCTTCAATGCGGATTTTTACAATGACTTTTATGCGCAGGTATGCGAGAAAGCAGGCCTGCAGCCTGCCTGGCCGGAGCAGCTGCCCGCCGGTGTGCTGGCCACTCGCCGCGGTGATTTCGTATTTATGCAGAACTGCAACGACCACAGCGTAGACATCGATGGCGTGGAGCTGGAGAAATACAGCACCCGTTTGGTCCAGCTGGAACCTGTGGACGAGGACGACGAGAGCTGACCTACTTTCTTTGAAAAGTGAAAAGAAAGTAGGCAAAGAAACTTTTAATATTTTCCATAAAAAAGAGGGCGGTGCCGGGAAACGACATCGCCCTTTTGTAATGGCATGCACGGGGCGCTGGGGAACGCCGCCCCCTACAAATGTAGTAAGAGTATTGGCTCCCCTTGAGGGAGCTGTCACCGAAGTGACTGAGAGATGGCCCTGAGGCAGTATGTTGCTAAAGTAGCCACTCCTCATCCGCTGCGCAGGAACTCCCCTCTAGGGGAGCCAAAAAGCTTTGGTGGGGCCGTGTGCCATTGTAGAGGAATCGGCGGCGGGCGGCCGCCAAACGCGCGCTATCGGAAGTGGCGGGGACCTTTTCGGTTCCTTTTGGGTCTTCAAAAGGAACACTTGTCGGCGATATGCCGTTAAAAAAGTGGCTCACCGCAAGGTGGTGAGCCACGCCAGAAGCCGTATAAAAAATCAAAGCACGCCGTTCAGCCAGGCAACCAGCGCCGGTTTCGGCTGGAAGCCTACCTGATGGGTAACCATCTTGCCGTTTTTCAGCACCACCAGACAGGGGATGCTGCTCACACCAAACTGCGCGGCCAGCTGCGGGTTTTCGTCGCAGTCAATGCCGAAAAAGGCAGCCTTGTCGGCCATCTCATTGCTTACTTCTTCCAGCACGGGTCCCAGCATCTTGCAAGGGCCGCACCAGGTGGCGTTAAAATCCAGTACGGCCACGGGGGCGGCCAGTGCAGCGGTCAAATCGTTATGATGAACTTCCTGTACCATAGGAAAATTCCTCCTTTTATCGTGTGTTTGTCAGTATGGGCAGAGCCCGGCTGAACTATACCACTATCTTACACGATAAACCGCCAAAAAGCAATAGATAACATATTAAAATACTATGAATTAAAAATAAGACAAGTGTACATTGTGCCGAAATTTGGCCCGGCTTTTTGGCGGTTCTGCGGCTTGACAAAAATTGCGCAGGTGCGTATGCTTGAAGAAAAACACAATCAATTTGCGCGGCTTTTCGCTAAGAAGTTGCGCAAAAGAAAAGGGGAGTACAGCCCATGGCTACGGGGGCAGGGACGGGATGGACGTCCGCCGATCGAGGAAATCGCACAGGCACTTGGCATATCAAAAACAACAGTATCACGTGCATTGTCAGGCAAAGGACGTGTGAGCGAGGAGACCCGCGCCAAGGTGTTTGCCTATGTGGGCCGCCCGGGGGTTGATAGCAGCACCCCGGTGCGCAGGCAGGATCCCGGTGCAACACACAATCTTTCGCTGGTGATCCCCAAGCACTTCATGCAGTTGGACCTGCCGTTTTTGCGCAAGTGTATGGGCGGTGTCTGCACCATGGCGGCGCAGCGCGGGTACGATCTGCTGCTCTGTTACGTCAGCGATACCGATACCGTCCAGCTGGAGCGCCAGCTGGCCAGCCATAAAGTGGACGGCGTCATCCTCTCCCGTACGATAAGCGATGACCCCTGCATTGACCTGCTGCAGCAGTACGGTGTGCCCTTTGTTGCCATCGGCCGCATCGAAAATGACGATATACCACAGGCTGATAACGACCAGCTGGGCGCCGCCAGCGAGATGACGCGGGTGCTGTTCCAGATGGGAGCGCGCCGCATCGCTTATTTGGGCGGCAGCGGCACCTACACCGTCAACGCCGACCGCCTGCGCGGCTATTTGCGCGGGCTGGCGGAATTTGGTGCTTCCGCCGACCAGTCGCTGATCCGCACCGGCATTGAATCCGACGAGCAGCGCACCGACGCGCTGGAGGCTGTGCTGGAGCAGCACCCGGATTGCCTGCTGTGCTGCGATGATCGCATTGCCTTTGATTTGATGCGCGAGCTGCGCAATCGCCATATCCGTGTGCCGGAACAGCTGCGGCTGGCCAGCCTGTACGACAGCGAGCTGCTGGCTGGTATGACCCCGGCCGTCTCGGCCGTGCAGTTTGACGCTGAGCGGTTGGGTTCTACGGCCTGCCGTATGCTGCTGGACGTGATGGCGGGCAAGGATATCCCGCTGCGCCAGGTGCAGGGCTATCAGGTTATTCTGCGGGAATCGACAAAGTAATGCTACAATTTGCATAAATCTGTCAAAAAAGACAGCTTGCGCAACAAGAAATTGCGCAAAACAGTGCCAAATGGCAGAAAAACGCGAAACTTTATGGGTAAAAACTTACAAAAAGTTATCCCAAACACCGTAAATTATGTACATTGACACCAGCACAAAAATCTTGTATCCTAAGTATTGTAAAGCAGATGTGCAACATGATTGCGCAGCACTGCGAATTGTTTGAGCAACGAGCAAAAACAAGAAGAAGGAGAACACAACTATGAAAAAGCAATTGAGCCTTGCCATGGCCGGCGTCATGGCCCTGTCTCTGGCAGCCTGCGGTGGCAGCTCTGCCAGCAGCGCAGCAACCTCTACCGCTGAGGCTGCTTCCTCCACTGCCGAGAGCACCGCTGCTGAGGGCGACGTTCTCGACCAGGCTGCTGCCGCTGCCTTCGCTCAGGATGTTACCTTGACCATGTGGGGCGCTGAAGAGGATCAGGATCTGCTGCGTGAAATCAGCGACAAGTTCATCGAAAAGTACGGCAATTACGGCGGCAAGATCACCATCAACCTGGGCGCTCAGTCCGAAAAGGAGGCTAAGGATACCGTCCTGACCGACCCCACCGCCGCTGCTGACGTTTACGCATTTGCTGATGACCAGCTGAACGAGCTGGTTCAGGCAGGCGCCCTGCAGGAAGTTCAGCTGAACGCTGACGACATCAAGAGCCGCAACACTCCCGCTTCTGTCGATGCTGCCACGGTGATGGCAAGCTGTATGCTTACCCCCTGACCGCTGATAACGGCTACTTCATGTTCTACGACAAGAGCTTCTTCACCGAGGATGACGTCAAGAGCCTTGACACGATGATGGAGAAGGCAGCCGCCGCAGGCAAGAAAGTCTCTATGGACGTTGCTAACGGCTGGTACCTGTACAGCTTCTATGCTGGCGCCGGCTTGAACCTGAGCCTGGCTGATGACGGCGTGAGCACCGTCTGCAACTGGAATGAGGCTCCGGGCGCTGACGTTACCCAGGCTGTCATTGATATCTGTAAGAACCCCGGCTTCCTCGCCCTGAAGGACGAGGAGTTCACCGGTAAGCTGAAGGACGGCACTTTGGTTGCTGGCGTTAACGGCACCTGGCGTGCAAACGATGCTGCTGAAGTTTGGGGCGATAATTACGCTGCCTGCAAGCTGCCTACCTACACCCTGAACGGTGAGCAGGTCCAGATGGCTTCCTTCTCCGGCTTCAAATTGATCGGCGTCAACCCCCACAGCGCTAACGTCGGTGCTGCTATGCTGCTGGCTGACTTACGTTACCAACGAAGAGAACGAGACCTCCGCTTCAAGGAGCGCGCACAGGGCCCCTCCAACACCAACGCTCTGGCAGCCGCTTCTTCTCCGGCTCTGACCGCTGTTGTTGCCCAGTCCGAGTACGCTAACCTGCAGCGCGTCGGCGGCAACTACTGGGCTTCTGCTGAGACCCTCGGCCAGATCTGTGTCAACGGCAACCCCGATGGCAAGGACACCCAGACTTTGGTCGATGACGCTGTCGCCGGTATCACCGCTCCTGTTACCCAGTAATCTCTGCTCCTATCTATAATAATAAAGAAATGATTTGATAAGACAGCCCGCTTGTGATAGAAAACGACCGATGCAAGCGGGCTGTTTTATCCGTATGATTTATGAAGATTGTGTGAACGAAAGGGGACTTCGCTGTGGCGAAAACTGCAACGCAAGCCATGCCGGGCGAGAAAAACTTCTTCCAGACTTTTGGGGAAGCTTTTGCAAAAGGCGATATCTTTACCAAAGTTTCGTTCCTGGTATGGGGTCTTGGCTATATCGGTCACGGCCAGCTGATGAAAGCGCTCCTTGTCACCCTCGTGGAGGGTCTGGGGCTTTACTTCCTGGCATTTTACGGTGCGCCGAACCTTGCTAAATTCGGCACCCTTGGCACCGTAAAAATGGAGATGGTGTTCGACGTTACGACGATGAAAAACGTCGTGAACAATTACGATAACTCCTTCGAGATCCTGCTGATGAGCATGATTTCCTTCGTGGTCATCGCCGCGCTGATCGCGGCCGCCATGATGGTGGTCACATCCAACTACCAACTGCAAAAATCCGCGCAGCGGGCAAAAAGACCAACAACTTTGTGCAGGACATCAACGTTTACCTGAACGAAAAGTTCTATGTGACCCTGCTCACCCTGCCGGTTCTGGGTGTTGTGGTGTTCACCATTGTGCCGCTGTTCATCCTGATCGCCGTTGCGTTTACCAACTATGACCAGCAGCACATGCCGCCGAATGAACTGTTTACCTGGGTTGGGCTGAACAACTTCTTTACCCTGTTTGGCGGCGGCGGAATGACCTCGACCTTCGGCTACTCCTTCGCCAAGGTGTTGACCTGGACGCTGGTCTGGGCGTTCTTTGCCACCTTTACCAACTTCTTTGGCGGCATCCTGCTGGCCATGTTCATCAACGACAAAAAGACCAAGTTCCCCAAGCTCTGGCGTACCCTGTTCATGGTGACCATTGCGGTGCCGCAGTTCGTTACGCTGCTGCTGGTGCGCAACTTCTTCTCCAACAACGGTATTTTCAATACCATGATGGCCAATGCAGGAGTTACCGACTTCCTGCATAACATCGGCCTGCTGGATAAGGGCCTTAGTTACATTCCGTTCCTGACCCAGCCGGGCTGGGCCATGTTCACCATCATCATGATCAATATCTGGATCGGCGTGCCGTACCAGATGCTGATTGCTACCGGCGTGCTGATGAACATTCCCGCTGACATGATCGAGGCCGCCCGCATTGACGGCGCCAACCCGGTGCAGATGTTCTTCCGCATCAAGCTGCCCTACCTGCTCAGCGTGCAGGGACCCTCTCTGGTAACGGATTTCGTCAAGAACGTCAACAACTTCAACGTCATTTACCTGCTGACCCAGGACGTGTTTGTCACGAATAACCAGCAGCTGGCCCAGTCCAACGCAAGGAGATTGACCTGCTGGTTACCTGGCTGTTCCGCTTGACGCAGGATTACTACAACTACAAGATGGCTGCCGTGCTGGGCATTATGGTGTTCATTGTGTGCGCCGTGTTTACGGTTGTATGCTTCCACTTTATCAATAAGAAGGAGGCGACGTTCTCTTGAGTACCACTGCTGTATCCTCTGCCGCTGTGCAAAAGCAGCTCAAGCAGGGCAAAGTGAAAAAAGGCATCTTCTCCGTCATCCGCCATCTGGTGCTGGCTCTGCTGGCTTTTATCTGGCTGGTACCCATCGCCTGGCTGCTGCTGACCTCGTTCTCCACCGATAAGGGCATCAACTTTACCCGCTTTGTGCCGGAAAGCTTTACCATGTGGAACTACGTCAGCATTATGACACAGCCGGACTCTGTTGCACAGTTCCCGCGCTGGTTCATGAACACCCTGGTTGTGGCATGCTTTAACTGTGTGATCTCCACCTGCTTTGTGCTGATGGTGGCTTACGCCATAAGCTGCTGCCGCTTCAAGGGCCGCAAGCTGCTGCAGAACTTGTCCGTTACGGTCAACCTGTTCCCCGGCGTTCTGGCTATGATCGCTGTGTACTTCGTTTTGAAGTACATGAACCTGACCAACTCTTACGCCGGTCTGATCATGGTATACGCGGGCTCTTCCGGCCTGGGCTACCTGATCTGTAAGGGCTTCTTTTGATACGGTGCCTGTGGCACTGCGTGAGGCCGCCAAGCTGGACGGCGCTTCGGAAGCGCGCATCTTCTTCCAGATCGTCATCCCGATGTCCCGCCCGATCCTGGTGTACACCATTATCAGCTCCTTCCTGACGCCGTGGACCGACTTTGTTGTGGCAAAGATGATCCTGAACTCCGGCGTTTCGTCGGACTGGACGGTGGCAATCGGCCTGTACAACATGCTGCAAAAGGCTTTGGTCAACAGCTACTTCTCCCGTTTCTGCGCAGGCGGTGTTTTGGTGGCTGTCCCCATCTCCATCCTGTTTGTCATCATGCAGAAGTTCTACGTCGAGGGCATCACCTCCGGCGCTGCCAAGGGTTAAACCTGGCGTAAATAAGCTAAGGCAACACCGCACAATTCCCGCCTAACGGCTTAAGCACCGCTCCGGCGGCTGCGGCACGGCATCTGCGTTGCCAAAATGCTCGATAATACACAAAGTATTATCTGCGCTTTTGGCTTAGCATCTGCCGCACCTCGCTCGCCGTATCGGCACTTAGAATTATGCGGTATTGCCCTAAAAAAGGTTCCCACTGCGAAAGCAGCGGGAATCTTTTTTTGTGGTGAGGAAATTCTTTTTTACAGCTGGTACAGGGCAGTGTATTTCTCTTTCAGGTAGCGGGTGAAATAGTGCGGGTCAAACTTGCCGCCGCACAGGCTTTGCACCAGCCACTGGGGTTCCTTCATGCTGCCCCACTGCCAGACGCGCTCCTTTAAGGCGGCCTTCAGCGGCTCCACGTCGCCGGCAGCCCACTGAGCGTCCAGATCCATGGTCTTGCGCAGGTCGTCGAGGGCCTGTGCGCCGTAGGCGCTGCCGAGGGCATAGCTCGGGAAGTAGCCGATGTCGCCCATGGACCAGTGGATGTCCTGCAAACAGCCGTGGGCATCGTCGGGCACATCGACGCCGAGGTACTCTTGTACTTGGCGTTCCAGGCGGCGGGCAGGTCGGCCACGGCCAGCGTGCCCTGGATCAGGGCCTTTTCCAGCTCATAGCGCACCATGATGTGCAGGGCGTAGGTCAGCTCGTCGGCCTCGGTGCGGATCAGGCCCGGTTCGGCGCGGTTGACGGCACGCCAGATCTCCTCGGCGGAGACGTCGGCCAGCTGCGCGGGGAACAGCTCCTTCAGCGTCGGGTACAGGTAGTGGACAAAGGCGCGGGAACGGCCCACCAGGTTCTCAAACAGGCGGCTCTGGCTCTCGTGAATGCCCATCGTTGCGCCGCCGGTGACGACGGTGTAGTCGTAGGCGGGATCGATGTTCAGCTCGTACAGCGCATGGCCGCCCTCGTGGGCGACGCTGTAGAGGTTCGAGAAGATGTCCCGGGGCATGTAATGGGTGGTGATGCGCACATCGCCGCGCCAGAACTCGGTGGTAAAGGGATGTTCACTCTCGGCCAGGTAGCAGTGGGCCGGGTCCAGGCCCCACAGCTGCATGATCTTCTCGCTGACCTTGCGCTGGGCGTCGATGGGCCACTCCTGGTCGAGGAAGTCGGTGCGCACGGCCTTGCCGCGGGTCTGGATGTCCGCCAGCAGCGGGACGATGGTTTCGCGCAGCGTCGCGAAAAATTCATCGCACTGGGCAATGGTCAGGCCCTTCTCGTAGCGGTCCAGCAGGACCTCATAGGGGTCGCGGTCCGGCGCAAAATAGCGGGCCTGGGCGCGGCGGGCGGCGATGAGCTTTTCCAGATACGGCGCGAACAGGCTGAAATCGTTCGTGCGCTTGGCCTTGGTCCAGGCGGGCACGCTCTGGCTGCACAGCTTGGTGAAGGCGGCGTACTCGTCGGCGGGGATCCGGGCGATCTCGTCGTACTGGCGCTGCAAATTGCGGACCTCGGCGCGCTCCTGCTCGGTCTCGGCGTCGGCAGCGGCCTCCTTCAAAAGGGCGGCGGTGCCGTCGTTGACCAGCAGGTCAAAGCTGGCGCGGCTCAAAACCTCGGTGGCCTCGGCGCGGCCATCGGCGCTGCCCTCGGGCGCGACGGTCTCGGCGTCAAAGTCGATGACGGTCATAGCATACAGGTAGGCGTACAGCTGCTTTTCCAGCGCACGCAGGCGGATGATGGAAGGCTTCATGGTGGTGACCTCGTTTCATAGTGATGCCTTCCCCCCTTGGGGGAAGGTGGCCGAAGGCCGGATGAGGGGCAGATCTGCGGGGGCAGTCCATGAACAGGCTGCGGCGGAAGGCTGGCCCTCATCAGTCCGCTTTGCGGACGGCTTCACCCGATGGGGAAGTCCTTATAAGCATCATACCACACCTCGCGCACTTTTTCCATTGCCAACCGGGCAAAAGTGTGGTATTGTGGATATACTACTACAAAAAGGAGGTCGCCTGCCATGTCGGAGCAGCCGCTTGTCAGTATTATCGTGCCGATTTATAACGCCCAGGATCATATCGCCCGCTGTGTGGAGAGTATCCGCCGCCAGACCTACCGGAACCTTGAAATTCTGCTGCTGAATGACGGCAGCCAGGACGTCAGCCTGCAGGTGTGCGAGATGTATGCCAACGTCGATCCGCGCATTGTGCTGATCGATAAGGCCAACAGCGGCGTGGCGGCCACCCGCAACTTGGGGCTGCGCCAGGCTAAGGGCAAGTATCTGCAGTTTGTGGATGCGGACGATACGATTCAGCCCTACGCCACGGAGCTGCTGGTGCAGCGGGCCGAGGAGAGCGGCGCAGATTTGGTCATTGCGCACTACAACCGCATTACGCCGCCCCGCCCCCGTGCCGAGGATGACCCCCGCCCCGAGCGGCCGACCAAGGTGCAGACCTTCGGCTTCCTGCTGGAGGGTGCCATGACGAAAGAGGAGTTCGCCGCGGGCCTGATGCAGGAGCCAGCCAGCTTTTACTACGGTGTTATGTGGAATAAGCTCTACCGCGCCGACATCGTACACGCCCACGATGACATTATCTGCGCCGAGGACATGGACTGGTCGGAGGACTTGTATTTTAACCTGAGCTATATCCGCTATGCTGAAAAGTTCTACGCATTGTCTACGCCGATTTACAATTACTACAATACGCCGGGCAGTGCAGTGCATACGGTGCTGAATCCTGTCAATATCGTTTCTACCCGCGCAACGTTGTTTGCGTATTACAAGGAATTGTACGAGAATTTGGGGCTGTACGAGGAGTATAAGCCGCAGATTTATAAATACTTGGTTGCTGTGGCGGAGAGCTGAAAGGAAAAGAGGGAATAGCCATGGCTGTACAGCTTGGGAAAATTACGCGGGAACACGATTTTCGGACCGTATGGTCAAACGAGGCGCAGGCGTTTACCCCGTGGCTGGCTGAGCATTTGGACGTGCTGGGGGATGCGTTGGGCATTACAATAGAACTGTAAGAGCGGGAGTCGTCGGTTGGGGCGTTCTCGTTTGACATATTGGCGCGTGACCAGGATTCCGGCGAAGCGGTCGTGATTGAAAACCAAATCGAGCAATCAAACCATGAACATCTGGGAAAACTGATTACTTATGCGTCCGGCAAAGATGCAAAGTATCGGAAGAAGTTGCAGAAATGTTCAAAGAGTTTGATCGTAAAGAGGCTGCTTATCGGCTGCGTACATACCGCCACAAAGCCTACTATTCCCTTGATCGGGATGACGGGCTGGAGCATGAAGCTGTCTTTGTTGCCTTATCTCCCCATGAACTGTATGAGCGGAAAGTGACCATGCAGGAGCTTCACGCAGCGATTTCCAGTCTGCCGGACAAACAGGCAAAACGGATTTATGCTCATTTCATTCTCGGCATGACCAAACAGGACATTGCCCGGGCAGAGGGCGTCCATGAAAAAGTAGTTCGTGTCGCAATCGAGCGAGGTCTGCGGCGCTTAGAAAAAATTTTGAAAAATTCTCTGTAAGGCGTACCGATTTAGGCCGGAAAATGAAATGGCTTATGAGAGGCAAAACACTTCGGGTCACAATGGCCCGAGGTTCAGACAAGCCTCATGCAGATTGAAAATTGAATAAAAAGACACCCGGATACGAAGGGGAACGCGCTGTGTGACAGACCCGCCATGACCTCAGATTTCAGAGAATACAGTCTTTGTAAAACTGAGCGAGCGAACAGGTCCATGCCATAGGTGGGGAAAGGCTGGCTCCACCGGAACAGGCGCAGAACCCGGATACTTGCGTTTAGTCACAGTCCGAGCGTTGAAGCGGTCTTACAAGCCGTGAGCCGTCGCAGGCAATGAGAACGCCTTGCCATCAGAATGGGGAGAGTTGAAATACTATGGGGCATGAAGCCTATGTCCGTCCGGTGTGTCTGAAATGAAATGAAAACCTATGGGGAGCCCCCGGCAATGCTGTCTGATGATAGGCCAACCGATCCGGCGTGGCTCCCCATCTTTTCAAAAGAGGAGCACTTTATGGGAAATGCGTTTGGAATGATCCCCGGCTTGGAACCGGACGAATGGAGCAATGACGCCTGCCGCGGTTATGTCATTATGGCAATGGAGAACTGCGGATTTTCAAAGAAGGATATACGGCGAGTTGTGGGGCAGCTTTATGAAATATTTGACCTCAACAGCGTGGAGGACGCCAAAGAAAAGTACCTTTCCAGTCCTTGCTGACCTCGGGCCACATCGACCCGAAGTGGAGAAAGCTCAAAGGGCGGCACCTGCTGGGTGCCGTCTTTTGACATTTCCCCACGGGACAAGCGGGAAAGGCTGGCATATACACGCACTTTCGCAAAGGAGGTTTTCAATGACGCAAGCTGTCACTTATGAACGAGAAACAAAGTCTGTCGCATTTCAAGGGAAGATCATTGTGCTGGAAAGCCTCACGCCGGTACTTCCCCCGAAGGAGAAAGCACAGCGCAAAAAAGAAATTGAGCGTTGTCTTTATGAGGTGTTCCGAAAATATGGGGACAGATTTCCCTAATCATTCGCAACATTGTTGTCCGGGGCTGCTGATGGTATAATATAGTTGTAAGGTTGGTAGCTCCATTCCAACAAGGAAAGGAGCCCAATATGGAATTTATCAGAGAAGATTGTATTTACGCAAGACAGTCAGTAGACCGCAAGGACAGTATCAGCATTGAAAGTCAGATCGACTTTTGCAATTATGAATTGAAAGGTGGGAGCTGCCGGGTATTCAAGGACAAAGGCTATTCCGGTAAGAATACGGACAGGCCGGAGTTTCAAAAGCTGCTGGGCGAGATCCGCAAGGGAAAGGTTCGGCGGGTCATCGTGTACAAGCTGGACCGTATAAGCCGCTCTATTCTGGACTTTGCAACGATGATGGAGCTGTTTCAAGAGTACGATGTGGAGTTTGTATCATCCACGGAAAAGTTTGATACTTCGACCCCGATGGGCCGGGCCATGCTGAATATCTGCATTGTATTCGCCCAGCTTGAACGTGAGACAATTCAGAAGCGTGTCACAGACGCCTACTATTCACGGTGCCTGAAAGGCTTTCACATGAGCGGACAGGCACCATACGGTTATCAGTTAGAGCCTACTGTGGTAGAGGGTATCCGCACAAAGAAAATGGTTGCCGACCCCGTAGCCGCCGACCATGTTCGGCTGATGTTTGAAATGTACGCTGAACCGGAAACCTCTTTCGGAGATATTACCCGATACTTCGAGGAACATGATATAAAAATTTATGGAAAATCCATGTTCCGTACATTTCTTTCCCAGCTTTTAAGAAACCCCGTTTACGCACAGGCCGATTTGGAGCTGTACGAATTTTTCAAGAGTCAGGGCGCAGCGATTGTCAATGACGCTTCCGACTTTGCCGGAACAAACGGCTGCTATCTCTATCAGGGGCGGGATGTGAAGGAGGACAAGGACAGGTGCTTAAAAGACCAGATACTTGTTATCGCTCCCCACGAAGCACTCATTTCCTCTGACACATGGCTGAAATGCCGGAAAAAACTTATGGCAAATACCACATTCCAGCAGGGACGGAAACCGAAAAATACTTGGCTGGCTGGAAAAGTCAAATGCGGGCATTGTGGGTATGCTCTGAAAGCCACCCATGTACCAAACAGCACCGGCTATTTCCGCTGTACCAAACGGACGGAAAACAAAGGCTGTCCGGGCTGCGGGAAAATCCGCAAAGAAGAATTTGAGCAATTCATTTTCTCGGCCATGCAGGAGAAGTTCAAAGATTTTCAGATACTCCACGGCAGGGAGGAAAAAGTCAATCCGAAGCTGACCGCCTATCAAGTGGAGCTGGCACAGGTGGAGGCAGAAATTGAAAAGCTGCTGGATATGCTGACCGGGAGCCAATGCGACCTTGCTTGCCTACGCTAACAAAAAAATTGAAGAACTGGACACCCGACGCCAGACCATTTCAAAGGCAATCGCTGAATTGAGCGTTGAAACCATATCTCCCCAGCAGATAAAGAAGTTATCCTATTATCTCGACAACTGGGAAAGCATAAATTTTGACGACAAAAGAAAAGCCGCCGATGGCTTGATCTCTACAATCAAGGCCACCAGCGACCGTGTTCAGATAGAGTGGAAAATCTGACATTTCCGCTCTATCGCCCCTCATTTCTATTTTATCTTGTTTGTACCCCTTGTACACTGATGTTTGGATTTTTCAATCCGCTTTTTTGTCGTGTAATTTTGCTTGAAAACACAAACAAACCAGCCCGCAGAATCTTTGATGGGCGATTCTGCGGGCTGGTTTCTATTTCTTTTTGGCACTAACTAAGTGACATTGCTCCCAGAGGGGGCCTTTCTCAGTCTCCGATCCTACATGCTTCCAGCGCGTTGGTAATGCCGCCGTGGGTCACAGTGGAGACGCGCTCCACGATCGCGGCAGGGGCCTCTTTCATGCCGCCGCGTATCCATTCCAGCGTAAGCCCCACAAAGGCGTACTTATAAAAGTGGGCGATAAACTCCTTATCCTCGGCCCGCACAGACATACCGGCGGCCCGCTCCTCCACCACGCCGATCATCAGATCATAGGTCAGCTTATACAGGTACTGCTCGATGTACTCGCGGCTGATGGAGTGATAGACATTGATGTAAAAAACCTTATCCTTTTGCAGGCTTTGCAAAATCTGCAAAAAGCCCTGCTGCCAGGTATCGTAGGTCTTTTTGCCCGGCCAGCGCGCGGGTCGCGTCCTCGATGCAGGCCCACTCGACCAGATCGTAGATGTCCTTGAAATGGTAGTAGAACGTCATGCGGTTCACGCCGCAGTGTTCGGTCAGGTCGGTCACGGTGATTTTGTCCAGCGGCTTTTCGGCCATCAGTTCTTTCAGCGAGGCTACCAGCGCACGCTTGGTCATCTGGGACATAAGGGCAAACCTCCTTGCGGTACTGCCCTTATTATAATAGGTATTTGTGAAAAATTCCACTCAATCGCTGGCCCGCAGCAGCAGTTCCATCCCCTGCTTACCCCAGCCGAAATCCGCCGCCGCGTACCCGCGTTCCAGCACGCGGGAGAGCGCCGGGTCGTCCAGATGCAGGCGGCGGAACGGCTCCTGCCAGTGGGGCAGCCCCCGGGCCGAGAAGATGAGCATGCCCTCGGTGCCCACCATCGGCCGCAGCCCCCGCAGAGTCAGCCCGGCCGAGAGGTACTGGGCACAGAGATCCTCGCAAGAGGGCAGGTCGTCGATGGTAAGGGGCTGCACGGCCCAGATGTGGTAGCTGGCGTACCGCTCGGTGGCCCAGCGCAGCGCCATCCGCAAAAAATGCCGCAGCTGGGTGTAGTTCTCGTTCAGCACCGGCGGGGTCAGCACCGCGCCCTGGCCGTCGGCCCCGTAGCCCGCGGCCCGCAGGCTGGTGGGCAGCGGTGCGTCGTCGTACAGGGGCATCAGGGCGGCGGCCGCCTGCAGCTCCGGCTGGCCAGCATAATCCGCGATGATCTGGCCGTTTTCCAGCGCGGTGCGCTGACGGTCCGGCGGCAGAAATGGCAGCCCTGCCGGGCCGGTAAGTTCTGCCAGCGCCGCGGCCCCCGCGGGCGTAAGCACCTGGGCATCAAAAGTGTGGACATTGCGTTCGAGTGTTTGCAGCATAAAACAGTTCCCTCCGTGGATTTAAAATTCTTTACGGAACTATTGTATGTGCCCCTCGCCGCCGAACCTGCCGAAAACCGGCGAGGAAATGGAAAATTTTACCAGTTTGTTTTGCTCCACAGAAATAGAAAAGGCCCCCTCTGCGAGGGGGCTCCGCCGGCAGGTGGTGGGGGAGAGACAGCAATTTTATATGCTCTCTCCCTCAGTCCGCTTCGCGGCCAGCGCCCTCACAAAGGAGCCTTTCACTGCTTCTCATTTATATTCGGTCTCGCCAGCTCTTCCAAACTTCGATTCTGCGTAAAAAATCGGTGGTACGGGTTATCCACCGGCGGTGCCTTGGGGGCGGCAGGCTTGGGGGCAAAACGCTTGATATACGCCCGCAGTGCCGGGGCGGCCCGCAGCTTGCGGCGGCTCATTCGGCCGCGGCTGTCGAGACAGCCCCCGCGGTCAGCGTCTGCCACAGTTCCTCTCCGTCGGCGTAGTGGGCAACCTGTTCCTCATCCAGCACAGCGCGGCGGCCCACATACAGGGTGGACAGCACGCTCTGGTTGCTGTCGGTGGCATCGTCCAGCAGCGTGTAGCCGTCATAATCGCCCAGATCCATCCCGGCCAGCACCGGGCAATCGGTCCAGCGGTAGACCATATTTTGCCAATCGTCAGCGTCATCCTCGGGCGGGGTGCCGTCCAGGTAGGCCAGTGCGCCGGTGGATTTCTGGAAGCCAGCTGGGTCCGCGATGAGCATTACATACAGCGTGCCGCTATCGCTCAGGTCGGCGCTCAGCCGGGTGACGCCGGCCATCTGGTAGTAGGCGTCGGTGTTCTCGTTCGCGGCGTCAAAGTCCACGGTGTAACTGTTGACCTGCACCACAACCTTGCCATCACCGTTCAGGTCGGTGCAGTAGGGCGTCAGCGCGTCCTGCAGCGCGGTGACGGTGTCGGTGGGCAGGTCGTACTGGCCGATGTAGCCGATCTGCACGTCCGGCCGGGTCTGGAAGACGGTATCCTTGATGAACCACGCCACCACCAGAATGGCCACCACCACGCCCAATACGATGAACTTATGATAGTGCCACCAGTTCTGGGCCTTTTCCTTTTTGGTGTATTCCTTCGGCGGTTCGGGGGTATGATCGTACTGTTCTACGCTGTCTTTGGTGACCCATGCCATGGGGTGCACGCTCCTTCGGGGCTTGAAAGCCAAATTTCTATTTATTATAACACATAAAGCAAGGGGGAATTGTAAACTTATTTTGACGCCGCCCTGATAACGCCTTGCAAAACCGGGCTAAAGCGGGTATCATACAAATAAGAGCGGCCCAAAACAGCCGCAGAAAGGCTGCATTTGTATGGATAAAAACACCTTTTTATTGCAGGACACCGAGGCTTTTATGCGCGGCGAACTGGACAACGTAACCGTGGCGGGGGGCAGCATCGTGCTGGATCTGGTGCAGGGCGGCTATGTGCCCTACGGCTGCTACACCAGCGCACCGATCCCGATGCCGCTGTTTGATGCGCTGTGGCCCAGCTGGAACGCGGCCTCTCCCGAGGACACGGCGGTGGAGACCCAGGTGCGCGTCATGGTGGACGGCAACTGGACGGCGTGGAACAGCTTTGGCAAGTGGAGCCCCAGTCTGCACCGGGAAGGCCCGCCCTACCAGGCACGCGGCCCCGTGCAGCGCTGGCCTGACCGCCTGCAGCTTGACAGCAAATACGCCACGGCGGTGCAGCTGCGCATCTACCTGTACTCCAAAAACGAGAAGGTCAGCCCCGCTGTACATGCTGCTGGGCGCTACCGTGCGGATGGTGGACGTCATCCCCTCCGCGGGCGGCTCGTGAACGCACAGCTGCACCTGATGCCCTACACGGCGCCGCGCCCCGGCCCTGCAGCCCTGGATGGACCCGGCCATCTCGCTGGCCAGCCTGACCAACCGCTGGGGCGCCGACATGCTGCCTGAGGAGTTTGCCCAGGCCTTGCGGGACTGGCGCGCACCCGATGACTGCGGCCCCCGAAACCTGAGCTTTGCCGCCGCTGCGGCGGCGCAGTGGGGCTTCCCCGCGTGGGTGGCCTACGCGGACCTGGCGCTGCTGCGCGCCGAGGCCCGCGCCGGGTGCGGTGCTGTCGTTACATTGCAATCGACCCCGGCACAGATCGCCGCCGGTGCGCCGGAGCGGCACTGCGCAGCGCTGCGCGGGTTTGCCTCGTCGCTGGACGGCGAACCCAAGGTGCTGCTCTGCGACCCGTATGCCGCGGCAGAGGATTTCGGCTGCGAGATCGAGATGCCGCTGGACGACTTTATGGTCGCTTGGGACAATGTAGCCCTGCTGATGCGCCGCCGCCTTGAAGCAGCCCGCCTGGGCCCCCACCCACGGCAGCGCATGGATACGCCCCGTGGGCACCGACGCGCCCCGGCGTCTACCGCCTCTATGTGAACGGCGAGGAGCACCCCCTGCCCGACGACTTCTGTGCGCAGGGCGGCGTTCTGGCCTACAGCCTGCCGGACGAGCACCCCCACGCCACCACGGCCCACCGCAGCTTCCACTTTGTGGAGCCGGAGGCAGGCGGCATCCGGCTGGAATCCGGCGAAACGCCCTGCAAGTACACCGTCTACCTTATCGATACCTCCGGCTGCATGCTGGTGGGGGATGTGACGGTGTAAGGAATTTGCCAAATCGAAATTTGTGGAGGAAAGCCCGATGAAAGAAAAGAGTTGTCAAACTCGTTGAGAAACGATTCACTATTGAGCAAGCGTATCAAACCCGGATACAATTACTCTTGTTTTTCTGCCGGGATTGACTGCGGATCATCGATCGTTTGATAAGCAGATTCCGTATTTTGAGAACAGGTATAATGTTATCATCTGGGATGCGCCGGCACACATTCTTTTTTGTCCGGAAGCGTGGTATACATTGCACATAGACGCACCTGAGGGAGGGACAGAAATGGAAACTGAAAAAAGTATATGCCATGCCATTTGCAAAAATATATCCTATGCTGGTGGAAAAGGCAGCCCGCAAGGGGCGGACGCAGGCAGAAGTAGATGAAATTATTGGGTGGCTGACTGGTTACAGCGTCCCGCAAATTGAGGCTGCGGTGCAGAATGGAACGCTGTATGGAGATTTCTTTCGAGATGCTCCGCAGCTCAATCCGGACCGGGTGCTCATAAAGGGGCAGCATCTGCGGCGTAAAGCTGGAGAGCATCGAAGAGCCGCTGATGAAGGAGATCCGCTATTTGGATAAGCTGGTGGATGAACTGGCTAAGGGCAAAGCGATGGAGAAGATCAAGCGGACAAACAAATGAGGAAAAAGCAGCCTATTATACACCGACAGAGAATGTGGTATAATCCTTGAAAAAAACACTGTATGGAAAGGACAAACACGATGAACGCTCTGGATATTATGAAACGCCCTGCCGCCTACGTCAGCGGCTATGAAAACACCCCCACGGAGGAACAGAACCGTGCAAAGCAACTGTGCTGGGAGTACAACCGCACCGCTCCTAACGAACAGGAAAAGCGGCGCAGTATCCTGCAGACCCTGCTGGGCACCTGCTCTCCCATGACCGGCATTGAGCCAGATTTCCACTGTGACTATGGCTTCAATATCCATACCCACGGCTTGGCGGTCATCAATTATAACTGCGTCATTCTGGATACCTCTCCGGTAAACATCGGAGCAGGTGCCTTTATTGCCCCCGGCGTATGCCTTGCCTGCTCCGGTCATGCCATCGACCCGGAGCAGCGCAGCCACGGCATTGGCACCTCGGCACCCATTACGCTGGAGGAAAACGTCTGGATCGGTGCAAATTCCACCGTCTGCGGCGGCGTTACCATCGGGGCAGGCTCGGTTATCGGGGCGGGAAGCGTCGTCACTCATGACATTCCCGCCGGCGTCATCGCTGCGGGGGTGCCCTGCAAGGTGATCCGCCCCATTACCGAAAAAGATAAGTTCAAGCCGGAGGATATTCTGTTCTGAGAAATTCAGATTGGAAACGCTGGAAAAACATACGCACAAGCCCTCCGGGGACATTTTTGTTTTTCGCCATGCTTTTCTGTGGGGAGAAGGCATGATATACTGAAACCGACAACTCGGAATTATGAAAGGAGGAAAAAGTAATGGATGAACAGAAAAAAATGTTTACGAATAAATCAGTTACACTTTTTTTAGTAATAGTCATTTCAGTTAGTGCAATATTCGAAACGATAGTTATTGCACTAAGAGCTATGGGGTTGGCTGTTTTTTTAATGTGGGTTCCCACAATAGCGGCAATAATTGCAGGATGTATATCGCAGAAAGAAAGTAACGGAAAAATATCATTCAAAAAATTACTTCAGAGTATTGGATTTCAGAAGACATCAATTAAATGGATACTATTATCTTGTTTAATTCCGGCAGTTTACATAGGAATACCATATGTGCTTTTTTGGATTGCTTTTCCCAATAGTTTAGATATGAGTAAAGCATCCGTCATTCAGTTGGTTCTTATGTCTGTTGTTGGGATTTTCATAGGCTTGATTACAGCTATCGGTGAGGAAATTGGGTGGAGAGGTTATTTAGTTCCAGCTACCTTAGAAAGAGTAGGAATAAAGAAGGCACTAATATATACTTCTATATTTTGGGGTGTATGGCACTTGCCTATTCTTATATCAGGTCTGTATATGCCGGGAACTCCCGCATGGTATTCTGTTCCGGCTTTTCTTTTTATGATTATACCTGTTGGAATGATTTACGGAATAATAACGATAAAAACAAAAAGTATTTGGCCTGCTATCTTTTTTGCATGCAGCTCATAATACTTTTGACCAGTTGATTTTTGGAACAGTAACCGTTGCTAATAACAAAATGTTTTTTGTGAGTGAAACAGGTATATTTACTATTATTTTTGCATGGATCGTAGCTGTTTTTCTTTATAAAAAATGCAATGACTAAATGGTAATTTATAGATTAGGATTACCCTATTACAAAGAATTTGACAATTTCCAGTTTGTCGTCTAAAAGTCATCCTATACAAAAAGCCGTCGGAGGTTGTGCCTCCGACGGCTTTCTTTAAAAATCTATCCGTTTTTTCGCCCGCTTCTGGTACAGCACCAGCGCCACTACCAGTGTGGCGGCTTCGCCCAGGGCCAGCGGCCACCAGACGAGGGAGACATTCTCCGGGCCGGTCACCAGCCGGGTCAGCGCCCAGACCGGCGGCAGCACAAACAACACCTGGCGGCACAGCGAGATGACCAGCGACTCTACGCCGCACTCCAATGCCTGGAACACCCCCTGGAATGCGATGCACAGCCCCGCAAACAAGAAGCCCAGCGAGACGATGCGCATGCAGTCCACACACATGGCGTGAGTGGTAGCGGACAGCGAGAACAGCCCTGCCAACGGCTGGGCGAATAATTCCACTCCGGCACAGCCCAGCAGCATCAGCCCGGCCGTGTAACCCAGACCCCAGCGGATGCCCTGCTGTACCCGAGCCCGGCTGCGCAGGCCATAGTTGAACGCCACCACCGGCGTGATGGCATCCCGCACGCCAAAGGCCGCAAAAATAATCAACTGCTGAATTTTATAGTACAGCCCGTAGACTGTCACGGCATTCTGCCCCACATCGGGCATGACGGCCAAAATCAGGTTGAGGGAGTAGGTCATAACGGTGAGCAGCGCTTGCGAAATAATGGCAGGCCGATGGCATAAATAGAACGGATAACGTCCCAGCGCGGTTTCCAATAGCGCAGGCTGCTGTCCAGTTCCACATTCAGCTTCAGGTGGAACGCAAGCCCCAGCGCCATCGAGACCAGTTGCCCCACGACCGTGGCCACAGCGGCACCCCGCACGCCCATCTGCGGCAGGCCGCACCAGCCGTAGATCAAAAACGGGTCCAGCATAATGTTCACCAAGGCACCGCTGATCTGCGCCACGGTAGACCAGAGAGACCGCCCGGTAGCCTGCAGTGTTTTCTCGTACACCGAGAAGAACACGATGCCGAAGGGGATGCCGCAGCAAATGTGCAGGTAGTCGATAGCCTCGCTTAGCACCTCGCCGCTGATGCTGCCGCCCGCGCTTTGGGAGTTGACGTAAGGCACCACCCCCACCGCCGAGAACAACATAAACACCGCCGAGATGACCAGCGCCAAAAACTGCGCATTGCCCACGGCGGCATCGGCACGGTCCTTGTCGCCCAGGCCCAACAGGCGGGCCAGCAGGGCGTTGGTGCCCACGCCGGTGCCGATGGACACTGCCACCATAAACAACTGCACTGGGAAAGCCAGGCTCAAGGCGGTCAGGGCGGTTTCGCCGCCGGCTGCCATGCGGGCCAGGTAGGCGCTGTCCACTACGTTGTAAGCGGCCTGCAGGATCATGGATAAAACGATGGGCAGGCCGATGCGGGCCATCAGTTTGGGTACCGGCTCGACCGCCATCGGGTTTTGGGATTGGTTTTGCTGCATATACGTTCCTCCTGTAAAAAAGCACAAAAAAATAACGAGTGGCGCGATAACCGGATTTACGCAGTTACGCCACTCGTTATTGTTTTTATTGTACCAATTTCACCCGGGAAATGCAAAGGTGGTTTTGCACAAAGATTTTTGGGTTCACCAAATGGTTTTTATATTACCGGCCGATGGGTGCGCACTTCTCCTTCAGCCAGACCTTCTCGTCCTCATTCAGGCGGGGGCTGAGCATCTCGTAGACGTGGGCGTGGTAGTCGTTCAGCCAGTTGATCTGGTCGCGGCTCAGCTCGTCCACAAGGACCGGCTCGGTGGAGATGGGCACCAGCGTCAAAGGCGCAAAGCCCAGCCAATGGCCGTACTGGTTGTCGCCCAGGTCGATGCACTCCAGCTCGTTCTCGATGCGGATGCCTACCTCGTCGGTCTCGTAGATACCCGGCTCGTCGGTGATGGTCATGCCCGGCTTGAAGATGATGGGGTTGTTGGGACGCAGGCTCTGGGGGCCTTCATGCACGCCGGAGATAAAGCCGACGCCGTGGCCGGTGCCGCAGCGGTAGTTGATCTTGTGTGCCCAGACAGGGCCGCGGGCAAAGGTATCCAGCGCAAAGCCGGTGCAGTAATCCAGGAACACCGCGCGGGCCATGTCGATATGGCTCTGCAGCACATAGGTGTAGTAGCGGCGCTCGTTGTCGGTCAGCGGGCCGACGGTGTAAGTACGGGTGATGTCGGTAGTGCCGCAGTCATACTGGCCGCCGTTGTCTACCAGCAGGAAGCCGCGCGGCTCGATGACGCTGTTCACGTCGCCCTCGGCGTGGTAGTGCATCATGGCGGCGTTGGCACCGTAGGCCGCAATCGTGGAGAAGCTGTCCTCGAAGTAGCCGGGCATCTCGGCGCGGCGCTTCTGCAGCATCGTGTCGATGTCGATCTCGGTCAGCTGCTTACCCTCGGCCAGCGACTTTTCCAGATCCATCTGGAACCGCACCACGGCGATGCCGTCGCGGATATGGCACTCGCGGATATTCTCCAGCTCGGTGGGGTTCTTGATGCCCTTCAGCGCAAAGATGGGGTCGGCACCGGCCACGGTCTTATGGGCAGTCAGGGCGGTGTACAGGTCGTAGTTGGTGGCCTTCTCGTCCACCAGGAACACCTCGTCGGCAGGCAGGGCGTGGACGGCGTCGATAATTTCCTCGTAGCCGCGCAGCGTCACGCCGCTCTCGGCCAGCGTGGCGGCGTCGGCGTCGGACAGGCGGCCCGGCGCGATAAACAGCGTGCAGGCGTCCATCGTGACCAGCGCGTAGGCGACGGCCAGCGGGGTGCAGGGCAGGTCGCGGGCGCGCAGGTTCAGCAGCCAGCCCACGCAGTCCAGGCCGGTGACAGCCAGGGCGGTAGCACCGGCCTTTTCCAGTTCGGCGCGCACCAGGGCGATGCGGTCCGCAGCGGTGGCACCGGTCTGGGCCGGGGTCAGCAACTCGCAGGCGGTGTCAGGCAAGGGCTTGCGCTCGCCGGTAGCATCCCAGATGGAGCTGGCTACGTCCTGACTCTTGAGGGAGGCACCCTTCTTGGCCAATGCGTCGATGTACTCCTTGGCAATCGTGGCGGGCACGCAGCTGCCGTCCAGCAGCAGGGTCTGGCCGTCCGCAAAGTGGCTCCCGAGGTACTCGGCCACGGTGGGCACGCCCGCGGAGCCCGCGTGCATGCACTCGATCTCGCTGCCGGCCAGCTGCTTGTCGGCCTGCACGTAGAAGCGGCCATCGCACCACAGGGCGCTGCCGATTTGGGTCACAACGAGGGTCGAGTTCTCACCGATGAAGCCGGAGAACCACGGCAGAGCGTTATAATAGCCGGGCAGGTACTCGCTGCAATGGGGGTCGCTGGTCCATCGCACCCGTCCGCGCTGGTGCTTTGGTTCACCACCAGGGTGGAGTTTTTTCGGTGCCGGAGAACCAAATGGATCGGGCGTTGTTGTGATAGATCATTGCAGGTTACTATATCACCACAATGGGGAAACTGGTCATCAGCATAAATATTGTGTCGGCCCAAAAATGCGGCGCGCCGTTTGGGGGCAGCGGCGCGCCCCGCCATGCGGCGATGGTTTGCGTGCGTGGTAGTCCAAAACGTCTGTCGCTCCGGGGACGTGTGCCGTTTAAAACATTGCTTAATGTAGGGGCCGGGCAATATCATACCACTTTCTTAGGAAATTTATGTTGAGAGGGCGTGCCCGACTTTTTAAACCCCCTCGCGATGTCCCATTTTCAAAAAATTCAAAAATTTCCGCGCAAAAAGGCCCGAAACCCCTTGACGCGTTTGTTATAATGATATTAGCAGTTAGTGTACATAGATTGCCAACCAACTGAACATCTGAACACATCTTGAATAGAGGTACCCAACTATGGCTGAGAAAGAAAGACCAAGATCGACATTTTCTCCGGCTTCCTGGGTGCCGGTAAGACCACCCTGATCAAAAAGCTGATCAAGGAAGCTTTCAAGGGTGAGAAGATCGTCCTGATCGAGAACGAGTTCGGCGAGATCGGCATCGACGGCGGCTTCATGCGTGAGGCCGGTATCCAGGTCAATGAGCTGAACTCCGGCTGCATCTGCTGCAGCTTGGTGGGAGACTTCCGCGAGGCCCTGAAGAAGGTCGTCGAGACCTACCATCCCGGACCGTATCCTCATCGAGCCCTCCGGCGTCGGCAAGCTGTCCGATGTGACCCGCGCCGTTGAGGGCGTCGCCGAGATCTGCCCGTCATCCTGAACAGCTTTGTCACCGTGGCCGATGTGAACAAGGTCAAGATGTATATGAAGAACTTCGGCGAGTTCTATGATGACCAGGTCAGCCATGCCTCCTGCATTATCCTGAGCCGCACCGGCAACGCCAGCGAGGAGAAGATCGCCGCCGCTGTCGCCATGCTGGCCGAGAAGAACCCCACCGCTACCATCGTGACCACCGATTGGACCGCCCTGACCGGTGCCCAGATCGTTTCCGTCATGGACGGCAAGCGCGACTTGGTGGCTGAGCTGCTGGCCGAGGCCCGCGCCGCCAACGAGGCCCACGCCGACGAGGACGAGCACGAGCACCACCATCATCACCATCACGACCACGATGAGGACGACCACGACTGCTGCTGCCATCATCATCACGACGAGGACGACGATGAGGACGAGCACGAGCATCACCATGAGCACCACTATGACGAGCACGGCGTCTGCTGCTGCGGCCATCATCACCATCATCATGACCACGACGCCGACGAGATCTTCACGAGCTGGGGTAAGAGACGGCCCACAAGTACAGCCGCGAGGATCTGGACAAGGCCCTGGAAAAGCGCTGGACGAGGGCGCTTACGGCATGATCCTGCGCGCCAAGGGCATTGTGGACGGCGGCGACACCTGGTATGAATTCGACATGGTTCCCGGCGAGCACGAGATCCGCGCCTGCGGCCCCGATGTCACCGGCAAGCTCTGCGTCATCGGCTCTGACCTGAAGGAGCACGAGATCGCCGCGTTGTTTCACGTCTGATATTCAAACACAAGGTGCCCGTGCCCCGGCAGACCTGCTTTGACCGCAGCAGCCCACGAATGACAGGCCGCGATCAGCTCTCCCCTCATCAGTCCGCTTCGCGGAAAGGAGAAGCCTTTGACTGCTACTAACCGAAAGGACGTCCCCTATGCCTAAACAGATCCCCGTATACCTCTTTGTCGGTCAGCTGGAAAGCGGCAAGACCAAGTTCATCCAGGAAACGATGGAAGACCCCAACTTCGACTCCGGCGACAAGACACTGCTGCTTGTCTGCGAGGAGGGCGAGTTGGAATATGATCCCTCGCAAGCTTCGCTTTCGGCGGCGTGCATGTCGCCCAGATCGAGGACAAGAGCGAGCTGACCCCCGAAAACCTGACCGCGCTGGAGAAGAAGTCCGGCTGCGGCCGTGTCATCATTGAGTACAACGGTATGTGGCTCATTCAGGAGCTGTACGACGCCCTGCCCGACAACTGGCTCGTCTACCAGAGCCTGGCCACCGCCGACGGTACGACCATCAAGACCTACGCCGGCGACAGCGCCATGCGCGGCCTGCTGCTGGACAAGCTGCGCGGCAGCGAGCTGCTGGTGGTCAACCGTGCCGAGGCCGTGAACGACGACGAGAGCCGTCAGCTCATCCACAAGCTGGTGCGCCAGGCCAGCCGTCGCTGCGACATCGCCTATGAGTTCAAGGATGGCAGCGTAGCCTACGATGACATCCCCGACCCGCTGCCCTTCGACATCAATGCCCCGGTCATCGAGATCCCGGAGGAGTTCTTTGGCGTGTGGTACATGGATTGCATGGATGACCCGAAGAAATACGACGGCAAGACGGTGAAATACCTGGCCCAGGTCTGCCAGACCCCGCAGGCCGGCAAGGGCGCGTTTGTGCCCGGCCGCTTCGCCATGACCTGCTGCGTGCAGGACATCCAGTTTGTGGCATGCCCTGCAAGTACGACGATTACAAGTCGCTGGAGCAGCGCAGCTGGATCAACATTACGGCCAAGGTCAACGTCAAGTACCACCCCATCTACAAGGGCCAGACCCCCGATTCCACCGGCCCTGTCCTGACCGCCCTGTCTGTGGAGCCGGGCGAAAAGCCCGCGCAGGACGTGGTGATGTTCAGCTGATTACCTTTACGTTATAATAAGTTTTACCCCCCTGCCTGCGTAGAAACGCGTCCGGCAGGGGGCTTTTTGTTGTATTATAAAATGTTGCGGGGCGGGTGTTTTGCGTCAAGTTATGCCATACTAACCTTGACATGGCAATCTTGAGGAGGGTTCGTATGAATGTACTGGTCAAAGAGGGCATTTTAGGCGCCATTTTGCTGATCATGGACGTGTTTGACTGCCTGTATATTGATTAGTACTGGGTGGGCCGCACCAAAGCGTGGATCATCCCCGGCACCGAGAACCTGATGCCCTGCATAAAGGATGACTTCCCACAGTGTGGGGAGATGCCGCAAAGCGACAGAGGGGCCCGACGCGTAAGCGGGTGGCATGGCGCAACCGTGCGGGAGGGATTGCAGCCTTACGGTGTAGACCGATTTACAACACAGACAGGACGATCACTCAGCCAGCCTCGCTGACAGCTCCCTTACAGAGGGAAGCCTTTTGCGCGTCACTGTCATAAATCATTCATAATCTATACAATTCATCCCCGGTGATAAAAAACTTATCACTGGGGATTTTTTGCTGATTGTAAGCAGAGCACCCGCGGGCTATACTATAAGCATCCCAAGCAACAACACCCCAAAAACAACGTAAGCATGAAACCTAAGGAGGTTTTTGTATGTATTATTCCAGCGGTAACTATGAAGCTTTTGCTACCCCCAAAAAGCCCGAAGGCGTCGATGCCAAGTCCGCCTATCTGATCGGCAGCGGCCTGGCTGCGCTGTCCGCCGCATGCTTTATGGTGCGTGACGGCCAGATGAAGGGCGAGCACATCCATGTGCTGGAAAAGGACCCCATCCCGGGTGGTGCCTGCGACGGCTACCACTACGAGAACCTCGGCTACGTCATGCGCGGCGGGCGCGAGATGGACAACCACTTTGAGTGTATGTGGGACCTGTTCCGCTCCATCCCCTCCATCGAGGACGAGAACCACACCGTGCTGGATGAGTACTACTGGCTGAACAAGGACGACCCCAACTACAGCCTCTGCCGTGCCACCCGCAACCGCGGCCAGGATGCCCACACCGACGGCAAGTTCGGCCTGTCTGACAAGGGCGCTATGGAGATCATGCGTCTCTTTATGACCCCCGACGAGGGTCTGTACGATAAGAAGATCACCGACTTCTTCGACGATGAGGTGCTGAATTCCAATTTCTGGATGTACTGGCGCACGATGTTCGCTTCGAGAACTGGCACAGCGCCCTGGAGATGAAGCGCTACCTGCAGCGCTACATCCACCACATCGGCGGTCTGCCTGATTTCACAGCCCTGCGCTTTACCCGCTACAACCAGTACGAGTCGATGATCCTGCCCATGGTCAAGTACCTGGAAAGCTTCGGCGTGCAGTTCCACTACGATACAAAGGTCACGAACATTGCGTTCGACTGCGCGGGCAGCAAGAAGCAGGCGACCCGCATCGACATCCTGCACGACGGTCAGGAAGCTGCATCGACCTGACCGAAAATGACCTCGTCTTCATCACGAACGGCGGCTGTGTTGAGAACTCCACCTTGGCAGCCAGAACACCGCAGCCCCGCCGAGTTCCGAGATCAAGGAGGGCGGCGGCTGGGACCTGTGGCGTAAGATCGCAGCCCAGGACCCCAGCTTCGGCCACCCGGATAAGTTCTGCTATGACCCGGAACTCACCAACTGGATGAGCGCTACCATTACCACGCTGGACCAGCGCATCGTGCCCTATATCAAGAAGATCTGCAAGCGCGATCCGTTCAGCGGCAAGGTCGTCACCGGCGGCATCGTCACCGTGCAGGATTCCAGCTGGCTGCTCAGCTGGACGCTGAACCGTCAGCAGCAGTTCCGCGATCAGCCCAAGGACCAGCTCTGCGTCTGGGTCTACGGCCTGTTCACCGACAAGCCCGGCGACTTTGTCAAGAAGCCCATGCGGGACTGCACCGGCAAGGAGATCTGCATGGAGTGGCTGTACCACCTGGGCGTGCCCGAGGAGCAGATCGAGGACCTGGCCGCGAACAGCGCCAACACCGTGCCCTGCATGATGCCGTATATTGATGCCTTCTTTATGCCGCGCACTGCGGGCGACCGCCCCGATGTCGTGCCCGAGGGCGCTGTGAACTTCGCCTTCCTGGGCCAGTTTGCCGAGACCGAGCGCGACACCATCTTTACCACCGAGTATTCCATCCGCACCGGCATGGAGGCTGTCTACACCCTGCTGAACGTCGACCGCGGCGTGCCCGAGGTCTGGGGCAGCGTGTATGACATCCGCTGCCTGCTGGATGCCACGGTCAAGCTCCGCGACGGACGCAAGATCACCGATATGGAGATGCCTCTCGTAGGCAAGCTCGCCATGAAGGAGGCCCTCAAGAAGATCGAGGGCACCGAAGTGGAGAAGCTGCTGAAAGAGTATAATGTGATTTAAGCACCTTATAAAAGGGAACAAGGCCCTGCCGAAAGGCAGGGCCTTGTTGTTTGTGATGTTAACCGCGCGCGGCGATGCACTCGATCTCCACCAGGGCATTCTTGGGCAGGGCGGCGATCTGCACGCAGCTGCGGGCGGGATACTCGTGGAAATACTGGGCATAGATCTCGTTCACGGTGCCAAAGTCGCCCAGGTCCTGCACAAAGACCGTGGTCTTGACAACGTTATCGAGCGTCAGTCCAGCCTCAGCCAGTACAGCCTGCAGGTTCTTCAGGGACTGGTGGGTCTGTGCGACCACGCCCTCGGGCAGAACGCCGGTGGCGGGATCCAGGCCCAGCTGGCCGCTGCAGTAAACGGTGCTGCCGGTGTCTACGGCCTGCACATAAGGGCCGAGAGCGGCGGGGGCTTTATCGGATACGATACGCTTCATACAAAACAACTCCCTCTTAATTGGTAAAGCAGCACTGCGCACTCCCCGCCCGGCGGGAAGCCTGCAGCATTACTTTATAAGATGGCCTTATTGTACGCGCGTTTTTGGAAAATGTAAAGAGATTTATTGCTTTTTGCGCTGGACGGCTTTCATCACCACCATCACGGCGGCAAATACCACGCCCGCAATGGCCCAGATGAACCAGCTGTACTGCGGCTGGCCGTTGCCGTTGGGGCCGAAGGTGTACCACAGGAAGATGGCCACGACCACCAGCCAGTACGCCGACGATACCGCGCGGATGACCCCCTTGCGGGCTTTGGCGTCGCGGGTAAAGTCGCCTGTTTCCAACAGCTGATCCATGGCATCCTGGATGGTACCCACCCGCACAAAGGCGTAGACGCCGCAGGCCACCAAAACCAGCAGCAGGCAGACGGCGGATGCCGACAGGACTTCGGTGTCGGTCAGCATCATGGCGGCGAACAGCGGCACAGCGGCCAGGATGCACAGTACAGTGCCCAGGGTGTTGGCGCTGTTGTACCGGGCGGCAAAAGCATCCCGCCGTTCCTGCACCAGACCGGTCACGCCGTACTCGGTGTCGATGGGCTCTTTTTCCAGAAATTCGTAAGGCTTAACGGCCGCGCCGCACTGCATGAAAAGAACGACAGCTATAGCAATAAGCACCAGCAGGATGGTCAGCCCAAGGCCGGCGGAAGCTCCCTCGCTGAGGGGGAACAGGCTGTGGGTTGACAGTGCGCCGAGGAAGATCAGCGGGACAGGGCTTACAATACACAGCGCCGTGGCCAGCGCCATTTTGGGCGCGTTGGCTTGTGCTTTGGCCAGGCAGTCGTTGGCCTGGGCCAGTGTGACCTTGCGCAGGGCAGGGGTGTCATCCTCGGCGGTATATTCCGGCTCGCCCTGTTCCTCTTTTAATAAGTAGTCGGTGGTCACACCGAACAGACGGGCTAACTGCAAAATTTTGTCGATGTCGGGTACCGATTGGGCGCCCTCCCACTTGGAGACCGATTGCCGGGTCACGCCCAGCTTTTCAGCCAATTCCTCCTGGGACCAGCCCGCTTTCTTGCGTAAGGTAATGAGTTTGTCAGCAAAGATCATGGGGAAAACCTCCTCTTGGTTGTTCGGGGTTGTTTTACTGTCTGCACTCTACCATTTTTCCCGGTTGCGGGGCAAGAAAGTGGAGCTGGAAGTTTGTCAACGGGCAGTTGCAACTGCGATGTATCGTGAATTATTTTCTGCGCGGCAGCGCCAGGGCCGAAAGCAGCACCAACCCGCCCAAAGCGCAAAGTCCCGCCCCGGCCAGGCCGGTCACATCGGCGATCAGCCCGATCAGCGGGCTGGCGGGGATCATCAGCACGCTGTAAGCCATACTGTCAACGCTGATCAGCGTGGCCCGGCGGTCGCTGGGGATGGCATCGTTGAACCGCTGCATCGCGTGCAGGAACCACACGCTCAACGATGCCTGCACCAGCATCGGCCCCACCAGGCAACCCCAGGCAGGTCCGGCCCCGGCCAACAGCACACCACCGCCGCAGACCAGGGCACACAGTTGGTACAGCGGGCGTAATTTCCCGGGATGCAGCCGCCGTGCCAGCGCTGTGCATACCATGGCGGCAGCCGAGGCCAGCAGGGGAGAGACGAACAGCCAGGAGGCATCCCACCCCAGCGTGACCAGCCGCTGCTGTACAAACATCGTGGTCAGGTAGCTGGGCAGCGAGATGATGGCATCCGCAGTGATCAGCCGCACCGCCAGCGGTGTAGTGCGCAGCACGGCCGCACTATCTGTGATATGGACGCGCAGCCGGGCGGCTATATCCGCAAAGGGATTCTGCTGCCGCGCAGCTTGGGCCTCGGTCACCAGAGGCTCCTGCAAAGTCAGCACCGCCAGCAGCGAGCAAAAGCAGATCGCTGCATTGGCCAGGTAAAACCCGGCAAATTGCAGCACGTCGGAGAGTAAACTTGCCAGCGACCCCAGCGCTGTGGCCAGCTTTTGCAAAACCGAGATTTTTGCGTCAGCCTGCAAATATTCGTTTTCCCGCCCGGCAGTTTTCAGGCTGTCATAGGTCAGGGCCTCCAGCGTGCCGGAGATCATCGTGTAGGCCAGCGCTTTCAGTGCCATGGCGGCGCATACAGCGGCCAGATTGGGAGAAAACGCCATCGTTACATCGGAGAAAATTTCAAACACAGCGCTGACGGCCAGATTCAGCCGCCGCCCCAGCAGGTCAGCGGCCACGCCGCTGGGTACCTCGCACAGCAGACTGGTGAGGTGGAAAACACCCTCGGCCAGGCCGATCTGCGCCAGCGTAAAGCCGCGGGCCGCCAGCAGCGCGACCCAGACGGCGTCGGTCAGCCGCAGGCAGGAGGTAAACGAGTACACGCGCACCGCGCGCAATTGCTTTGGTAAATTCATCGGGAACACCCTTTCTTTAGACATACAAGAAATAGGTGCCCAAAAATAAACGACCCCACAGCAAAGCTGCAGGGTCGATAGTGTACACTTCAACCTTGCTTTGCCGGGTCAGTTTTAAAAATGGGCACACTTCTAGCTCTGATTGCTTAAGGGTTTCCTTTTTTCTGAAAAAGAACACCAAAGCGCCAGCGCATGGGTGTGCCCTCCTTCCCGGTAAAATATAGGGTAACTATACCACGCCTGGTGTGCTTCGTCAAGTACTACTTGACGCATCCGTCCTTTCGTGGTAAAGTGGAAATAATTTACGAAGCACAGGTGAAAATGTGGAAAACTTCAAAAAAATCACAAAACAGCAGTCCCCTGCACGCACCATCGCCTTTGGCTTTGCGGTGCTCATCTTCATCGGCGCGGCGCTGCTCTCGCTGCCCATCGCGGTGCGCGGGGCCGGGCAGCTGCCGGGGCTGGACGCCCTATTTACCGCCACCAGCGCTGTCTGCGTGACCGGGCTGGTCACGGTGGACCCCGGCGATACCTTTACGCTGTTCGGCCAGGCCGTGCTGGCAGTGCTGATGCAGCTGGGGGGCCTGGGTATATCCTCGGTCAGCATGGGGCTGGCCATTGCGGCGGGGCGGCGCATCAGTTTCCGCGGCCGCAGCCTGGTGCGGGAGGCCCTCAACGTGGAAAGTTTCGAGGGCATGGTCAAGCTGGTGCGGGCCATTATGGCCATGACTCTGCTGGTGGAGGGCATCGGCGCGGTGGCCAGCTACCCGGTGTTTGCCCGGGACTATTCGCCGCTGCATGCCGCCTGGATCAGCGTGTTCCACGCGATCGCTTCCTTTAATAATGCAGGGTTCGATGTGCTGGGCGGCGGCCACAGCCTGATCCCCTACTGCAATAACCTTTGGCTGAACCTTGTCACCGATGGGATGATCGTCTTGGGCGGCATCGGCTTTATGGTGATGCTGGATGTACTGCGCTGCCGCGGGCGGTTCCGCAAGCTGACGCTGCACAGCAAGGTGGTGCTTTCCACCACGGCCGTGCTGATTTTGGGCGGTGCGATGCTGCTTTGGCTGACCGAGCCGATCAGCTTTTTGGCGGCGCTGTTCCAAAGCATCACCCCCCGCACGGCGGGCTTTTCCACCATCGATATTGGTGCCATGACCAATGCCGGGCTGCTGGTCATCATGATCTTAATGTTCATCGGCGCGTCGCCTGGGTCTACGGGCGGCGGCATCAAGACCACCACCTTTTTTGTGCTGATGCAGGAGGTGCGCAGCATCTTCTCCAAGCGGCGGCTCGGCGCGTTCCACCGGCGTCTGCCGGACGGCTCGCTGTCCAAGGCCGCGACCATCATGCTGATGGGGCTGATGGTCGTGGGCTGCGGCACGTTTGCGCTCTGCGTGCTGGAGCCGCAGCTCGATTTTGGCCGCCTGCTGTTTGAGCAGATCTCGGCCTACAGCACGGCGGGGCTTTCCACCGGCATCACGGCGGAGTTACGCCCTGCCAGCCGGGTGGTTCTGATCGCTGACAATGTTCATTGGCCGCGTGGGCGCGGTGACGCTGCTCTCCCTCTGGGTGGAGCGCCCCGAGCCCACCGCCCGCTATACCGAAGAAGCCATTACGATTGGGTAAATGCGAAGCCGCAAGGCAACCACCGTAGGGGCGGATTCCATATCCGCCCGTGCCCGCCTGCCACAGGCACGGCTCCGCGGGCGCATATAGAATGCGCCCCTACATACTCTGCCGCCCGGCGCGGCGCAGAAAGGGTACACGTATGTTTGACAAAAAGAAAAATGCCGCCGAGAGCTACGGCGTAATCGGGTTAGGCCGGTTCGGCACGGCGCTGGTCAAGACGCTGGCCGCCGCCGGCAAGGAGGTCATTGCCGTGGACAAGGACGAGGCAAAGGTCAAGGCCGTGCGCGGCTACACCGACTATGCGTTTGTCATCGACGAGCTGGACGAGACCTCTTTGAAGGAGACCGGCATGCAGAACTGCGGCACGGTTACGGTGTGCATCGGCGAGCAGGTGGACATCAGCATCCTGACCACGATGCTGGTCACAAAGCTAGGCGTGCCCCAGGTCATCTCCAAGCCGCCAGCGAGGTGCACGGCGAGGTGCTCAAGCGCCTGGGTGCCGAGGTTCTACCCGGAGGCTGACATGGCCGTGCGCATCGGCAAGCGGCTGATCTCGGGCAATCTGCTGGATTACATCGCTCTGGATGACGGCGTCGAGGTGCGCGCATCACGGTGGGCGGCAAGCTGCTGGGCCGCACCATCCGCGAACTGGACGTGCGCAAGGTTTACGGCATCAACATCATCGCCGTTGAGCGCGACCACCGCACCGATGTGGAGTTTGCCGCGGATTATCGCTTTGAAGAAGGGGATACCGTATCGGTAGTAGGCAAGGTGGAAAAAATCGACCGCTTTGAGCGGACAATACAGGAATAAAAAGGCAAAAGGCTCCCTCTGAGAGGGAGCCTTTTTATGTTGCAACTAAATATTCAGTTCATGGTACACCGTTCCATCCAGTTCTTTCCACAAAAATTTTCCGCCCTCCAGCGTCAGGTAGCTGTGGGGGCTGTTTTCTTTGGGGAGGGAGACCGAGCCGGGGTTGAGGTAGAGGTTTCCCTTGCCAAACGCCTCCCAGGCGGGGATGTGCGTGTGGCCGTGCAGCAGGATGTCCCCGGGCTGCAGCGGCGGCAGGTGGGCCGTGTTGTACACATGGCCGTGGGTGGCGTAAATCAGCCGCTCGCCCTCGGTCAGCACCGCATAATCTGCCATGATGGGAAAGTCCAGCACCATCTGGTCGACCTCGGCGTCGCAGTTGCCGCGCACGCAGAAGATGCGGTCCTTGCGCTCGTTCAGCATCGCCAGCACCTCTTTGGGGGCGTAGCCTTCGGGCAGGTCGTTGCGGGGGCCGTGGTACAAAATATCACCCAGCAAAAATAAGCGCGGGGCACCCTCGCGGTCCCAGGCGTCCAACAGCTGATGGGTATAGTAAGCGGACCCGTGCAGGTCCGATGCGATCATCAGTTTCATAAACATCACCTCGTAATTTTATTGTACAGGCTCTTTATAAGAATTGCAAGCCGTGGCTAACCATGTTATAATGCCAAGGAAAGGATGATGATTTTAGTGGAAAAGATTCATGCTGAACGTATCGCCCGGGTGCGCACCGCGCTGGAAAGCTGCGGCCTGACCCAGATGATCGTATGTGACCCCAAGAGCGTGTGGTACCTGACCGGCGTAGCCGTGGAACCCTACGAGCGCCTGCTGGCCCTCTACCTGCCGGTAGCAGGCGAACCCACGCTTTTTTTGAATAAGTTGTTCAACGTGCCCAACCCGCCGTGCCGGGCTATCTGGCATACCGACACCGACGCGCCTGTTGAGCAAATTGCCGTCGTGGTGGATGCCGGCAAGCCGCTGGGCATCGATAAAGAATGGCCCGCCAGGTTCCTGATCCCGCTGATGGAAGCCCACCCCGCTATGCCGGTAAAACTGGCCAGCGATTGCGTGGATAACTGCCGCGCCTGCAAGGATGAGGCCGAGCAGGAGCTTATGCGCACGGCCTCCCACATCAACGACCTGGTCAACGAGGAAGCCAAGCACTACGTCAAGGCTGGCATGACCGAGCGCCAGGTGGCCGAGTTCATCGACGCCCGGTTCCGCGCCCATGGCTGCGAAGGCCCCAGCTTTACCACCATCGTATCCTTTGGCGCCAACGCTGCCGACCCTCACCACGAGCCGGATGACACCGTGTTAAAAGAGGGCGACTGCGTGCTGTTTGACATGGGCTGCGTGAAGAGCCGCTATTGCAGCGACATGACCCGCACCTGGTTCTGCGGCCAGCCCACTGAAAAGCAGGCCGCCGTGCACGATCTGGTACGCCGCGCGAACGAGGCCGCCGAGGCCCTTATCAAGCCGGGCGTAAAGCTGTGCGACCTGGACGCCGCCGCCCGTGACCTCATCACCGAGGCCGGTTACGGCGAGTATTTCAACCATCGTCTGGGCCACTTCATCGGCCAGACCGACCACGAGAATGGCGATGTCAGCAGCGCCAACCGGACCGAGGTGCGCCCGGGAATGATCTTCTCCATCGAGCCGGGCGTTTACCTGCCGGGAGAGTTCGGCGTGCGTGTGGAGGACCTGGTCCTTGTCACCGAGACCGGCTGCGAAGTGCTGAACCACAACGATAAGCATTGGGATGTGGTTGGTAAGTAAAGGCAATACCGCATAATTCTAAGTGCCGATACGGCGAGCGAGGTGCGGCAGATGCTAAGCCAAAAGCGCAGATAATACTTTGTGTATTATCGAGCATTTTGGCAACGCAGTTGCCGTGCCGCAGCCGCCGGAGCGGTGCTTAAGCCGTAAGGCGGGAATTGTGCGGTGTTGCCTAAACAAAGCAAATACTTCTGTAGGGGTCGATGCCTGCATCGACCCGCGGGCGGATGGCGAGCATCTGCCCCTACAAATTGGCGATAAATTAAACGTAGGAGCAAACCATGAAAATACCTGCAAAAGGCTTTACCCACGGGGGCAAATTCCACGCGGATGACGTGTTCTCCACCGCACTGCTGCAAATTGTGCGGCCAGACATCCAGGTCACGCGCGGCTTTGTGGTGCCCGATGATTTCGACGGCATCGTCTATGATGTCGGCGGTGGCATGTTCGACCACCACCAGGAGCCCCGCGAGACTCGCCCTAACGGCGTGCCCTACGCGGCGTTCGGCCTGCTGTGGCAGGTGCTGGGCGCCCAGCTGGTGGGCGAGCATCAGGCCCGCCTGCTGGACGAAAACTTCATCCAGCCGTTGGATCTGAACGACAACACCGGCGAGCAGAACTCGCTGGCCGACGCCATCGGCAGTTTCAACCCGCTGTGGGACTCGAAGGATGACCCCGACGTGTGCTTCTGGCGCGCCGTGCCCGTGGCAAAGCAGATCCTTTGGAAAACGAGATCGCCGCCGCCAACGCTGTCAACCGCGCCGACGACACCGTGCGCCGCGCCTATGCCAACATGAAGGACGGCATCGTGGTGCTGCCCGCCTACATGCCCTGGAAAAACGGCCTGTACAAGACCGATGCGCTGTTTGTGGTCTACCCCAGCCAGCGCGGCGGCTACAGTGCCCAGTGTGTGACCGACCACCGCACAAAGCGCAGCAAACAGCCGTTCCCGCCCGCGTGGGCCGGTAAGCCGGAAGCCCAGCTGCGCCAGATCAGCGGCCTGGGGCTGCGGTTCTGCCACCCCAGCCGGTTCTTGATTACGGCGGACGATAAAGAGACGGCCATCGAGGCCTGCCGCCGCACGCTGCGCGCCGCGGGGAAGAAGGTCAGCGAGGAATGAGCGAAGCCGAACCGATTCGCTTTGGTCCGTCCCCCAGCCCCGCCGAGGCGCAGGAGCCGACCCCCGCGCCCGCCTGGGTCTATCTGCTGCGCTGCCCGGACGGCAGCCTGTACGGCGGCTGGACCAACGACTTGGCCCGCCGCTTAAAGGCCCACCGCAGCGGCAAGGGCGGGGCCAAGTACACCAAAAGCCACGGCGGCCCGGCCGTGCGCCTTGCCTATGCCGAGCGCTGCGCTGACAAAAGCGCGGCCTTAAAGCGCGAAGCCGCCATCAAAAAACTGCCCAAGGCTGAAAAAGAAGCCCTGGCGGCAAAGTGGGCGGCGGACAACCGTATCACCATCCGCATGGCTACCCCGGCGGACGGCGCGGCGGTGGCCGAGCTGTACAACTGGTACGTGCGCCACGGCACGCAGACCTTCCAGTACCGGCTTTCCACGGCCGAGGAGTACGCCGCCAACATTGCGGGGGTGCTGGAAAAAGCACCGTTTCTGGTGGCCATCACCCCGGACGGCCGTTTGCAGGGCTTTGCCTGCGCCCACCCCTGGCACAGCCGCGAGGCCTATGCCTGGAATGTGGAGGCTACCATTTATTGCGCGCCGGATTGCGTCGGCCAGGGGTTGGGCAAGCGCCTGTACACCGCCCTGCTGGAGCTGCTGCGGATGCAGGGCTACTATAACGCCTTTGCCATCGTGACCGGCGAGAACAAGGCGAGCCACGAATTCCACAAACGGATGGGCTTTACCAAAAGTTTTGTGGAAAAGCACAGCGGCTACAAGTTTGGCCGCTGGCTGGATGTGGTGTACTGGCAGTACCCGCTGCGCACCGGAGAGGCCCCGCCGGAGCCGGTACGCTACCGGCTGACGGAGGCCGAGGTGGTTTCAATTCTGGAAAAAGTTGATTTGTAACAAAGTAAACCGGCAAAGCGCCTCTTCTGTATAACAGAAAGGCGCTGTTTTTTGTGCAGTACAGAAAAGCTATCTTAATCATTAAAAATATTGGCCGATAAAGATTGACAAAATTTAGCGGGGAGGGGTATTATACTTATATCTGGTATTTTATAGGTTTATTGTATAAATGCCAAAAGAAGAAGGAAATAAAGAATCAGAGATGAGGTAACCAAGCATGCACCTGAATGGAATTGCAAAGCGCATTACAGCGCTGGCCCTGGGCGCGGCACTGCTTACAGCCACTGCCCTGCCTGCGTTTGCCGAGGGCACACAGAAAATAACGTATAATGCAGGAAATTACACGTTTGAAAAGATCTCCCACCCCACCAAGGGCACCATGTCGGCAGACGGCATCGTGGACTATATCGGGGACGGTGCAGTGAACGTGATTACCGACCCCAGCGACCCGAACTACAACGTAGGCGACCGCGGCCAGAACTACAGCTGGTCCGCTGTTGCTTACGGTGACTGGATGTATGTGGGTACCTGCTACTCGGCTATGGGCAACACGCTGACCCTGATGCAGAATATCCTGGGCGACAAGTTCGATAAGGACGTTATGGAAGCCGGCCTGAAGGCCATGTTCAACGGCACCTTCTATTATGGCCACGAGGACGGCGCTGACAGCGGCGGCATCCTGGTCAAGGTAAACACCAAGACCGGCGAGATCAAGCTGCTGATGTCCAACTCCCTCAACGGCTATGCACCGCTGTTCCGCAACGCGATCGCCTATAACGGCAAGCTGTACTTCTGCGGCAGTGTCCATGTAGACGGGAAAAGCGGCCTGCCCAGCGTGTATGAGATCGACCCAAAGGACGACAGCTACAAGGCTGTTTACGTGGGCCTGTCCTCCATGCAGGACTATGGTGCCGCTTACAAAAAGGGCATTTCTACCGGTATCCGCGGCATGTGCGTGTATAACGGCAAGCTCGTGATCAGCAATGTTTTCGCCGATGCCACCACCGGCAAGAGCGGCGCTACCATCCTGGCTTCGTCGAACCCCTCTGAGGGCTTTACCGTGATTGCCAGCCAGGACGACCTGTTTGACTACCCGGCCTACACCTACCGCGACAGCATCTACGGCGGTTCCGTGTGGGATATGGTCGAGTACAACGGCCACCTGTATGTTTCCATCTGCACCGGCACCGAGGAGAATGCCCCCGATGACAACACGATGCAGTCCTTCGCCATCGTGCGCGGCGACGAAAAGGCCGACGGCACCTTTACCTGGACCCCGCTGATCGGCGACCAGGAGAAGGACGACGCCCGCTACACCTTCGGCATCGACCCGGAGCGTACCCGTTCCGGCGCAGCTAACCTGATCGTTTACAAAGACCACCTCTATATCGGCGAGTACAACGACGAGCAGATCGCCATGGAGCGCATCCTTTTCAACAAGACCGGCGAGGGCAGCGATGGCTCCCTGGGCGGCGTGGATTGCAGCTTTGTGAATGCAAACCTGGAACAGTCGGTAAACCTGTACCGCATGGACAAGGACGAAAACATTGAGCTGCTGGTCGGTGATGCCACCACCATGTTCCCCAACGGCGGTATTTCTGGCATTGGTTCCGGTTTCGGCCATAACGAGAACCAGTACATCTGGCGTATGGAAGTGTACGATGGCAAGCTGTACATCGGCACCTTTGATACCAGCAGCCTGTTGGAGCCCATCGGCCAGTTCTCCAACGGCGATATTATCGGCATGACGCCCGAGCAGTGGGCGACCCAGCTGCAGTACATCAAGGAGTTGCTGGAACTGCTGTACGAAAAGAACAACACCAACCCGGTGGCTACCTATGAAATGCAGGCTACGCCGGAGACTGCGACCCCGGAAACGGCTATGTATATGGATGACATGGCAGTGGAAGTTGAAGATTCCTTCGCCAGTGAGGCAGCTGACCTGACTGACATGATGGAGATAGCCCCCGATGTGTTGGGCAATGATACGGAGATGGGAGTACTGTCCTCGGAAAATTCTGTGGAGGATCGTATTACCAGTCTGCAGGATTTCTCTGACTACTACGAGACCATGCTGGACGCAGTATGAACAGCTGGCCGCTGAGTATGATCTGGGTGATGACCTGAAAGCTGCTTTTGAAAAGCTGCTGAACCAGGAGACCTGGGACAAGATCAAGAGCGTCCTTGTCTGCCTGCATTACATGCGCACCGCAAGCCGCGGCTTTGACATGTATGTTACTTCTGACGGTGTGAACTTTGAAACGCTGACCACCAGCGGCTTCGGTGATCCGTACAACCACGGCCTGCGCGTGTTTGCCGTTACCAATCAGGGCCTTTGCATGGGTACGGCCAACCCGTTCTATGGCACGCAGCTGTGGATCCAGCGCAAAACCGAGACCAAGCCGCAGCCGACGGCCCCTGCCGCTACTCAGAAGCCTACTACCGTGACCGCTACCGCGGCCGAGACCACCGCACCCGTGGCTAAGACCACCGGTGTTATCCCGCAGACTTCGGATGATATGCCTATCGTCCCGCTGACGGTTGTCTGCCTGGGTGCTTTGGGTGCCTTTGGCGTGGCCTTTGCCCTGAAAAAGCGTAACCACCAGTAACCCGAACCGCAATTTCCCATAAAGCTGAATCAGCTTTTTCTGCATGCTGACGTCCCCGTCGTTGCCCCAAGCAGCCGACGGGGACGTCTTTTTTTGCCAATTAACTAAAATGGCCGCTTAAACATTAGCTAAATTCGGGTTGACCTGCCCGAGACCGGGGGAGTATAATACAGGTACATGCAAACCGTAGGGTATCCACCCCTACCATTTTGCCTGGACGCTGGCTCCCGGCGAAAGCTTCACCGCGCCGGAAGCCGCCTTTATAGCAGCACCGGCTTTGTGCTGCACACCCTGGGCTTGCCCCTGTGGAGGGGACTACGGCGAGGTGCCTGCAAAAGACCTTCTATTTAAAAAAGGAGCAACCTGTTTATGGCAATCATCAAACTGACCCCCAGCTGCAAAGACTACCTGTGGGGCGGCAGCCGTCTGCGCACCGATTTTGGCGTGCAGAGCGATCTGGACCCGCTGGCCGAAGCGTGGGTGCTGTCCTGCCACCCGGACGGCCCGAGCTATCTGCCCGACGGCACGACGCTGGCGGACTACGTGGCCGCGCACCCCGAAGCCCTGGGCACGGACTGCGCAAAATTTGAGCAGTTCCCGGTTTTGATAAAATTTATCGATGCAAGGAACGATTTGTCCATCCAGGTACACCCCTTCAATGAGTACGCACTGAAAAATGAGCACCAGTACGGCAAGACTGAGATGTGGTACGTGCTGGATTGTGAGCCGAACGCCTTTCTGTACTATGGCTTTGACCATGAGATCAGCAAAAAGGAATTTGCCGAGCGCATCAAAAACAACACCCTGACCGAGGTCCTGAACGCCGTGCCCGTACACAAGGGCGACTGCTTTTTTATCCCGTCCGGCACGCTGCACACCATCTGCCAGGGCATCGTCGTGGCCGAGGTGCAGCAGAACTCCAACGTGACCTACCGCGTCTACGATTACGGGCGCGTCGGTGCGGACGGCAAGCCCCGCGCCCTGCATGTGGAAAAGGCGCTGGATGTGACCCTGTGCACCCCGCCGGTAAAGCATGATTTTGGCGGACATCTGGCCCAGTGTGAGTATTTCACGGTGGATGCCAGAAACGGCGCCTTTGAGGGCGTGACGGACGAGAAGAGCTTTGTTTCGCTGCTCATCACCGATGGCGAAGGCACCCTGACCAGCGGCGGCGAGACCGTGGCTGTGAAGAAGGGCGAGAGCTACTTCCTGCCCGCAGCCAGCGGCCCCTACGCCGTGACCGGCACCTGCCAGACGCTGGTGACGACCGTATAACGGAATAGATTTAAGAGATTTAGGGACAGCCCGTACTGCAGAAAACAGTGCGGGCTGTCTTTTTTTGTGCGAACCTGCGTGTGACGTTTTTTCCCTGTTGGCGGGGGTATACTCAGCCTTGAAATCAGCGGACGGCTTGTCCCACAGGCCGCCCGGATCAAACGGGGGAGGAACCGCCATGAACAAACGTCTGTTGGCAGGGCTTATGGCCTTTTGCCTTGCGGCTGGGGCCGCCAATGCCGCTTTTGCTGAGGACCCGCCATTATCTGGACCGCTACATACCGAGACCGCCACCAGCGAGACCGCCGCCCCGGCAGAGCCGACACCTGCGCCGCCCGGCCCGGCCGAGGAGAACCCGGCAGGGGAGAACACGATCGGGGACGAGCTGTCCACACCCACGCCAAGCACGACACCGGCCACCACCGCCACGCCTGAAAGCGCCGACCCGCCGGATGACGAGGATGAACCGGCGGTGAAGGCGGTAACGCTGCGCAGCGTGAAGATACAGGATAACATCAAATCTACGGGCGAGCTGGTAGCAGTCGTCAACGGACAAAGTGACCCGGTGGACGGCGTGACCTACACCTGGTATCGCAGCAAGACCGGCGCGGATGGCAGCTGGCAGCAGGTCACGGGCCAGGCTGTCAATGGTTCAGACAAGAACCTGACCGCCGAACACCCCCACGCGCTGAACGCCGTGCTGGATACTCTGCTGGCCCGCCAAAGCGACCCCAGCGCCGCCGACACCGACCGCTACCATTATAAGGTGGATGTCGCCTCCGGCGGCGGCACCCTGCAAGCCGAGGCTCAGGTAAACTATTATGTGCAGCTGCAAAACGGCAGCTTTGAGTATCCGGTGGTCAGCGACGGCAATTTTGCAAGTGACCGCTTCTGTTACCCAGAAGACCATCAGCGCGCCCACTTTTTGCAGACGCGGGATGCGGAAACGACCAGAAGCATTTACTGGTATACAACTACCGAGTGCAATCGCTGGGGTGATGGTGTCAAGGGAAAATTTATCGAGATTGCCGACGCGACCACGACCGTTTATACGGACACTGTTATTACAGGATGGGACCGCAAGGGTAATGCGATAAAAGAAACTTACACAGACCCCAACGACGTGACCCAGGCCTACGCCATCGGCAAGGCCTACGATGGCGGCCAGTTTGCCGAACTGAACTGCCAGGCTTACGGCGCCCTGTACCAGGACGTGCTGACCGTGCCCGGCGCTGCCTTAAACTGGAGCCTGGCCCACGCGGGCCGCGACGGCACTGACACGATGGCCCTGCTGATCGCTCCGGTGGATGTGGCCCAGGACATCACCGACGCGCTGAAAAATAAGACCACCCGCGCCGCCATCCAGGAAGCTTTGAACGGCAGCATCACTGTGAACGGCGTGAATGTGCCCATCCGCAACTACATTGTGGACGGCAATATCTCGGATGGCTGCACCGCATGGGGCGTACACAACGGTACCTACACGGTCCCCGGCGGGGCAGTACGTCAGCCGGTTCTTCTTGTGGCGGTGGCCAGCGCCAGCGGCGACAGCGAGGAGGGCCTCAAGCGCGGCAACCTCATCGACCGCGTCTGGTTCAGCACCGACCCTGTGCCCCCGGCTGCGGGCAGCGGCATCCTGCGCGTTACCAAAACGCTGCTGAAAACCGACGGTACCGCCCTGACCGATGCCGAGCTGATGCAGGCTAAAGAAAATCTGCACTTTACCGTGGTCAACTCGGACCGCCAGATCGTGGGGGACTTCAGCGGCAGCGCGATGCAAGCGGATAGCATCAACCCCAACATGCTGCAATACACGCTGGAGCTGCCCCTGGCGGACAGCAGCGGCAACACCTACAACTACGCTGTGACCGAGACTGCCCGCGGTGAACCCAGCGGTTACGATTGCACGCTGGTACGCACCGTAAAAGACGGCGGTGTGTGGACAGACGTGACGGATACACCGATACACAGCGGCATTGCACTGACCGCCCAGGCGGCAACAAATATTCGGTTTGAAAACACCTACGCCCGCGCCACTGGCAGCCTGACTATCACCAAGCAATTGCCCGACGATGCCGACGATGCCCTGCAAGCCGACTTCGCCGAAACAGTCAACACCTTTACGATCGCATCCGTTGCCGCAGGCAGCTACACGCCGCAGTATAGCGCGGGCGCCCGCCCGGCGGATGCCCCGGCTGCCGTCAGCCCGGATTCAAACGGCCGCCTGACGCTCTCCATCAAAGGCGCAGGCAGCGTGACCCTGCCGGGCCTGGCCCCCGCCAGCTACACCGTGACCGAATCCACCGCGCCGGACCTGACCAACTACTACCTGACCACTCCCACCGCCGACCGCACCCGATCGCTGGACGTCACAGCAGGCGGCACGGTCGAGGCGCACTTTACCAACACCTACGAACCCTACCTGTCCGTCACGATCACCAAAAAAGTGGTGGGCGATATGGGCGATACTACGAAAAACTTCTCCTTCACCGCCACGCTGGACACCACCCAGATCCGCCAGGGCAGCGCGTACACCACGGCGGGTGACGGTGCGGCGCTGACCGACACCGGCTTCACCCTGCGCAGCGGCGGCAGCGTCACCCTCACCCACCTGCGCGCGGACCAGACCCTCACCCTGACTGAGACCGACCCCGGCGACCACACGGTCAGCTGGCAGCTCAACGGTGACGACGGCCCCACCGGCGCAACCTGCACGCTGCAAGTGCCCCGGGCCCAGCCCGCCGAGATCACCTGCATCAATACCCGCAACGTGGGCATCCCCACCGGCCTGCACACCGGCGCGGCGCCCTACCTGGCACTGGTCGGCTTATGCTGGCTGGGCTGGCGGCTGCTGCGCTGCAGGGAGGTGTGACCCATGCCACGGGAGGACCTTCTGGCTACTGACAAGGAAAAAACACGTGCCAAAGCGGAAATTCACCGCTTCCTCACCCGTCTGGCAGTGTTCGCCGCGCTGTGCTGGGTGCTGTTCGGGGTCGTGTTCGGGCTGGCGGTGGTGCCGGGCGGCGCTATGGCGCCCCGCCTGTGCGGCGGCGACCTCGTCCTGTTCAGCCGGTTCGAGCGCGGCACCGCGGCCGGGCAGGTCGTGCTCTACCGGCAGGACGGCACGCTCCGCCTTGGGCGCATCGCGGCGCGTGGCGGCGATACCGTCACTGTGACCGACACCGGCGCGCTCATCATCAACGGCAGTACGGTGGCTGAGCCGGACATCACCACCCCCACCCAGCCGGTCGAGGGCGGCCCGGACTACCCCGTCACCCTCGCGGAGGGCGAGCTTTTCCTGCTGTGCGATGCCCGCGCCACGGGGGCGGACAGCCGCCTCTACGGCCCCATCCCACAGCGGCAAGTGCTGGGCACGGCCCTGGCCGCCTGCGCCGCAGCGGGCTGTAAACCCTGCTGCAACCCCAACGAAAGCAACATAAATCCATGTTTGAAGAGAGGAACCACCTATGAAGACCACCTACATTTCCCGCGCCAAATTCGGCAAATTTACCGCTGCCATCGCTGCGGCTGCCCTGCTGGCAGGTACCGCAGCGCCCGGCGTGCTGGCCGCGGATTACACCGCCCAGCTGACCAAAACCATCGACATGACCGCCGCCCCCGGCGCAGGCGTGCCCCACGGCAGCATCACCTTCACGGTCGGCACGGTCGCGAACCTGCCCTCCTGGGCGGCCGGCACTGCCGTCAAAGGCACGGCCGCACAGATCAAATCCACCGAGCTTACCGCCGCCTTTACGGGCGGCACGGTCAACACCGTCACAGTCCCTTTAACCTTTGACAGCGACGACTTCACCGCCCCGGGCGACTACATCTTCTCCCTCACAGAGACCGCTGTCGGCATCACCGGCCTGACGCAGGACACCGCCGCCCGCTACATCGTGGTGCGGGTGGTCAACACCGACCCCGCCGCGCCCACCGGCGCCCTACGCATCTCAGACATTAACATCGTCAACGCGGACGGCACGGCCAAGGCGGACGAAGTCACCAACACCTACACCGCCTACGGCCTCTCGGTGGTCAAGCACCTCAGCGGCAACTTTGCCAATGCCAGCGACGAGTTCACCTTTACCATCGCGCTGGACGACCCGGATGAAACGCCCCACGCCAGCTCGGTCACGGTAAAAACCGGCGGCGAATCGGCAGATTTCTCCACCATCACCGGCGACACCGTCGCCTTCAACGCAGACGGCACCGCTGAAGTCAAAGCCGGCATCACCGGCGGCGAAAAGATCGAGGTCACCGGCCTGCCCGCTAACACGGGCTACACCATCACGGAATCTGGCGATACAGCGTCAAGTTACACCACTACCTGGGACGGCATCACCAAAATCGGCAGCGACGACAAAACTTCGGACGCCCAGACGATGGCCGCCGCGGACAAGACCATCACGGTCACCAACAGCCGCACCGCACCCACGCCCACGGGCCTGTTGCTGGACGCTGCGCCCTACGGCACCATGCTGCTGGCGGCGGGCACGGGCAGTGCGTTGCTGCTGCGTAAACGTCATAACAGCGACGAATAATGCTGCTGGCGGCAAAACTGGCGCGGTGGGGTGACCGGCTGCTTACGCTGGCGGCGGCGCTGCTGCTGGGGGCGCTGGCACTGTTTGGGGCGTGGTCGCTGTGGGACATCGCCGCCACACGCCGCGCGGCCCTGCCGGAGCAGACGCTGCGGTTCAAGCCGCTGGCCGCCGCGCCCGCGGACAGCCCCGGCTTTGCCGAGCTGCGCGCCCTCAACCCGGACGTCTGCGGCTGGCTCACGCTGGACGGCACCCGCATCGACTTTCCCGTCGTGCAGGGGGCGGACAACATGGTCTACGTCAACACCGACGTGTACGGAGATTTTTCGCTTTCTGGCGCGATATTTTTGGACTCACGCTGCCCGGCGGACTTCACCGCGCCCTACAGCATCGTCTACGGTCACCATATCGAGGACGGCGGTATGTTCGGTGATATCGTGCAGTTCACCCAAAGCGATTACTTTGCCGCGCACACCACGGGTACACTGATAACAGACGATACAGCGTATAATATCGCGCTGTTCGCCTGCGTGCGGGCCGACGCCTACGACCCCGTGCTCTACGACCCCGCCCAAAGCCCGGACGCACTGCTGGCCTACATCAAGGCGCACGCGGTGCAGTACCGCACGCCGGGCAGCGGGCCGGTGGTGGCCTTTTCCACCTGCACCGAGGCCGCCACCAACGGCCGGGTGCTGCTGTTCGGCCAGCTGCTGCCCCAAACGTAAAAGGAGGAAATAAGGATGAATAACACCCAAAAACGCACATTGCGCCGCATAATAATAGAGGCCGCACTGCTGCTTTTGCTGCTGCCGCTGCAAGCCCGCGCGGCGGAGTACAAATGCACAGCCGAGCTGCCCGTCGAGGTCCGCACCTCGGGCGCGGCCACGGCCGAGCGGTTCACCATCACCCTTACGCCCGAGGACGGCGCCCCCGCCCCCGCGGCGGACACGGTGCAGGTCAAAGGCAGCGGCACGGCCAGCTTTACGGGGCTGACCTACACCGCCCCCGGCGACTACCGCTACACGGTGCGCCAGTGCGCGGGCGGCACGGCGCACATGACCTACGATGCCACGGTATACACGGTGACGGTGCGGGTGACCAACCGGCCGAACGGCGGCCTGGGGGCCGAGATCTGGGCCACGGGCGGCAGCAGCGAAAAGACCGGCCTGCTGCTGTTCCAGAACCGGTACGACCCGCCCGCCGCGCCGACGCCCACGCCTGCCCCGGCAAAAACTACCCCGGTCCCCGCGCACCCCGCGCCCAAGTCCGCCCTGCCCAAGTCCGCCCTGCCCCAAACCGCCGACCCCATGCCGGTGACCCTGCTGGCCGCGCTGGCCGTGCTCTCTGCCGGTGGGCTAATGGGTCTATATTATAATAAGTACGGGAGAAAGGAGAGAAAATAATAATTTAGGCAAAAGGCTCCCCTCAAGGGGAGCCTTATCCCCGCCCCCGGCCCTCGACCGGGGGCCTTTTTGTGTATCCCACTAAAATTTTACTAAACCCTACAAATTGTGGTGCGATGCGCTAAGCTCTACTATTACCACAAGTCATTCACAAATTGCCGCAAAGTTGGCGGAATAATTGTGCTTTTTTACGGCGAACAAAATGTGCGCAACTCTTGAAAAAATTTTTAATTTGGTGTACTATTATAGAAACTATCGTAGCAAAATGTTCGCTGGGATAGATTTTACTAGTGGAGATACGGAAGTTTTGAGTAAAAAAGCATTTAGATTTAACAAAACATTACTTGGTGTACTAATTTTGGCGGCGGCCCTGTTGTTGGCTGGCTGCGGCGGGGCAAAGTCTACCCGTGCAAAAGCGGATGAGACTGTGCACACCGCGCTGTTTGATTTCACCTGCGGCCAGGCCGAAGTGATCGATTCGTACAACGGAATCGACATCCCCGAGGGAGACAAGCTGGTACAATTTCACATTTCCGTTACCAACACCAGTGATAGTGGTTTCCTCATTTTTAAAGACGATTTCCAGCTCCAATGGGGCGATGGCGACAGCGATTTTGGCGTTGGCTTTGACGCTGTGGACGATGATATGCTGCCCGAGGTTACCGGGATTAGCCCGGGGTCCACGCTGGAAGGCAACATTCTGGTTGCTGTCCCGCAGGACACCACGACCCTGACGGTTGCCTATCAGGAAACTTACGAAGACGGCAGTGATGCCAATGCTTACTTTGTGGACCTTAGTTTATGAAACAACGTACCAAAGCACTTTTAGCGGCGGTCATCTCCGGCGCGGCCTTTGCAGGGCTGGTCGGCGGGCTGATCTTCTGGCTTCCCTCGTATAAAGAGAAAAAAGAGATGGAAGCCATCAAGCCCCAAGAAACGCAGAACGCCGCACCCCATACGGACGAACCCGAAGCGACCCCTGACCCGGCCGCCGAGGAAGCCGCCCAGCGGGCCAAGTACGCCGATCTCATTGCCCGCAACCCCGAGTTCGCAGGCTGGATCGAGATCCCCGGCGTGGACATTGACCTGCCCATCCTGCAAACCACCGATAACTACTTTTACTTATATCACGACCTGGACCGCGCCGATGATAAGCGCGGCATGCCCTTTGCGGATTATGAGTGCGACATGAAAAACGGCCGCCATCTCATCATCTACGGGCATAACATGGGCGTTAATAATACCGACCGCTTTTCTAACCTGCAAAAGTACCGCGATGCCGATTACTACACCGCGCACCCCTACTTGCAGCTGGACACGCTATATAAAAGCGAGATTTACAAGATCGTAGCGGTCTACGCTGTCACCTCCCGCGAGAGTGACGGCGATGTCTTCCACTTCAACGAGTATATCGACCTGGACGATGCCGCCGAGCAGACGTTTTTGGACGAAGTGGCCAAGCGCGCGTTTTACACCACCGGCGATTACGCCTACCCCACCGAGCGTCTGCTGACCTTAAGCACCTGCACCTACCAGATGGACGATGCCCGCATGGTCATCCTGGCCCGCCCCCTGCGGGACGGCGAGACCACCGAGGCCGACACGGTGCATGTCAACAGCGACCCGCTCCTTCCCGCCCGCTGGCCTGCGGGTAAATGATTTTCGCAATAACCGAAAAGCCCTAGGGCTTTTGTTATTCCTTGTGCAAACAAGGAATAATGGGTTCTATTGGTAAGTTCTCTCCCTCAGTCAGCTTCGCTGACAGCTCCCTCGCAGAGGGAGCCATTAGGCGCTGCGCGCCAGAAAGGCCCCCTCTGCGAGGGGGCTCCCGCGAAGCGGGTGGGGGAGAGAGCCTAAGACCAGCAACCCTCTTAAAAGGCCCCCTTGTGTAAAGGGAGCCTTTACCCATCCTTGGTTCACCACCTCCATCCCAAGTGGGGGTGTTGGATATATGTCCGTATCTACTGCGTCAGCAAGCAGGTGCGCTTGGGGCACTGGCTTGCAAAACGCTTTAGATAAATTTTAAAGAATAGGAGAAATTAACATGCAGAAAACGAACTTTAAAACTCGTCTGCTGGCCCTGCTGACTGCTGTGTTCATGGTTATCATGTGCGTGCCGTTTGCAGCGTTTGCAGATGGTGGCGTCAATGTTAAGTTCAAGGGCGATACCAACAGTGATGACTGGAATAAAGTCTATGCAGAGAAAACCTTTGCTGTTGCTACTGACGAGATTGAAGCTCCCAAACTGCCGGAAGGCTATGACTATTGGAAGAGCAATAACGGCACGAAAGATCTGAAGGCTGGCGATAAGCTGACCTACGCTGACGTGAAGGATGCTGCCAATGGCACGGTCAACTACACTCCGGTTAAGGATCAGACCCCGAAGACCCAGACCATCTATGTCAGCTACATTGAAGAGGGCAACCCCAGCAATGTTGTTGGCCGTGAGGAGTTCCAGCTCGATAAGAGCGCTACCAACTTCAACGCTTCTGTGCTGCAGAAGGTTCCCGAGGGCTGGGAGCTGGCTCGTACCGGTGACATCTCTCTGGGCGGCAGCGACAGCGTGAACGTTGAGGTCCCGCAAGATTGTTACTACTCAGACCATCTATGTCAGCTACATTGAAGAGGGCAATCCCGGCAATGTTGTTGGCCGTGAGGAGTTCCAGCTCGATAAGAGCGCTACCTACTTCAACGCTTCTGTGCTGCAGAAGGTTCCCGAGGGCTGGGAGCTGGCTCGTACCGGTGACATCTCTCTGGGCGGCAGCGACAGCGTGAACGTTGAGGTCCCGTAAGATTGTTACCACTCAGACCATCTATGTCAGCTACATTGAAGAGGGCAACCCCGGCAATGTTGTTGGCCGTGAGGAGTTCCAGCTCGATAAGAGCGCTACCTACTTCAACGCTTCTGTGCTGCAGAAGGTTCCCGAGGGCTGGGAGCTGGCTCGTACCGGTGACATCTCTCTGGGTGGTAGTGACTGCGTGAACGTTGAGGTTCGCAAAGTTCCCACCACCAAGACCATCAAGATCAACTACTACTCCGAAGCTGAGGAGAAGCAGATCGCTGAGGTCGAGATGACTGTTGGTATCAATGATACCTACATCAACACCAGCAAGCTGACCGCTCCCGAGGGCTACGAGCTGGTCCTGAGCGGCGACCTGGCCATCCGTGACGGCTACGTTTACGCCGCTGTCAACAAGATCGGCTCCAAGACCGTCAAGATCAACTACTACTCCGAAGCTGAGGAGAAGCAGATCGCTGAGGTTGAGATGACCGTTGCTCCCGATGCTACTTGCGTGAACACCAGCAAGCTGACCGCTCCTACTGGCTATGAGCTGGTTGAGGTTGGCGACCTGCCCATCCGTGATGGCTACGTTTACGCTGCTGTCCGTAAGGTTTCCACCAAGGAAGTCAAGATCAACTTCTACTGCCCCGAGGAGAAGAAGCAGGTTGCTGAGCCCACTGTCGTTGTGAACGCTGATGCTACCTACGTCAACTCCAGCGCTTACGCCGCTCTGGTCCCCGCTGGCTACGAGCTGGCCGAAGTCGGCGACATGCCCATCCGTGATGGCTATGTTTACGCCGAGGTCCGCAAGGTTGCCACCAAGACCATCAAGATCAACTACTACTCCGAAGCTGAGGAGAAGCAGATCGCTGAGGTCGAGATGACTGTTCCTGCTGATGCTACCTATGTCAACACCAGCAAGCTGACCGCTCCCGCAGGCTACGAGCTGGTTCTGGCTGGCGACCTGCCCATCCGTGACGGCTACGTTTACGCTGCTGTCCGTAAGGTTCCCACCACCACCATCAAGATCTCCTATGTTGACGAGGCTACCGATAAGGAAGTCGGCACCGAAGATCTGGTTGTCAACCAGGGTACTACCGTTGTGAACTTCAATGTCTTGAAGAGCGTCCCCGCTGGCTATGAGCTGTGCGAGGTTGGTGACTTCTACGTTGGCAATGGTTCCGCTAAGGTCATGGTCCGCAAGACCAAGTCCAACAACGGTTCTTCTTCCTCCAGCTCTTCCTCTTCCAGCAACAAGACCACCACTGCCTCCAGCAAGGCTGAGCAGAAGGTCGTCAAGGCTGCCGCTGCCCCGGCTAACACCGCCAAGGTTCTGCCCAAGACCGGTGCTTCTAATGTTGCTCCGCTGCTCGGCGGCAGCCTGGCAGTTGTTGCCCTGCTGATGGGCTACGGCGTTTACGGCCTCGTTCTGCGCAAGAAGGACTAAGATAAACCTTTGACCCCCCGCGCCCTTTGGGCGTAACGGATATTGGTTTACCTAAAATTGTGTGGTTTCCCCATAGGGTAGCGGTACCCAATGCTGCCGCTCCTGGGTGGGCGCGCTAGCATCCACCAAACCCGATGCGATTCAACACAAAAACACCCCCGCACGGCGTATGCTGTGCGGGGGTGTTGTCGTTATAAAGGCTCCCCTAGAGGGGAGCTCCCGCGCAGCGGGTGAGGGGTGGCTACTTTAGCACCGTGCAGCATGTGGGCCACCCCTCAGTCACCTTCGGTGACAGCTCCCCTCAAGGGGAGCCATTTGCATCATCCAAAATTCAGCCCCAAATTTGCCCTAATATCCCGGCTGGTGTGGCCCAGGCGGAGGAGATAACGGCCGGGGGCGGTGTGCCAGGCGCGGCGGGTGGGGTCGTAGTGGGCCAGGTCCCGCGCCGTCAGCACAAATTCCACGTCCCGCTCCTCGCCGGGGGCCAGCCATACCTTGCTGAAACCCCGCAAAACCTGCGGCACCCGGCCGCCCGCAATGGGGGCGCCGGTCTCGTCACTAATATAAAGCTGCACCACCTCGGCCCCGCGCACGGCGCCGCTGTTTTTCACGGTGACACATACTTTTACCTCGCCGCCCTCGGCCAGCGTGTCGGCGCTTAACCGGGCATTGCGATACACAAAGCCGGTGTAGCCCATGCCGTGGCCAAAGGGCCAAAGCACCGGCATGCGGCGGGCGTCGTACCAGCGGTAGCCCACGTAGACGCCCTCGCGGTAGTCGGCGGTCACGCCGTCACCCGGGAAATCCAGATAGCAGGGCGTGTCCTCCAGCCGCAGGGGCCAGGTCTCGGGCAGACGCCCGCAGGGGTCGGCGTCGCCCCACAGCAGGGCGTCCGTGGCCTCGCCCACGCCCTCGCCCGCCAAATACATACATAGCACCGCCGAAACATCCCCCGCCCACGGGCACTCCACAGGTGCGCCGGCGTGCAGCACCACCACGGTGTTTTTCTGCACCGCCGCAATGCGGGCGATCAGGTTGTTCTGGCAGTCCGGCAGGCGCAGGGTGCGGCGGTCGGCATCGGGGCTGACGAAACTTTCCGGCAGGCCCGCAAACACTACGGCTACATCGGCGTGCACCGCCGCCGATACCGCCCGCAGGAATTCGCCCTCGTCCCGCTCGTCCCTGTTGGCGGGAAAGCCCGTCACATACCCCACGCGGCGGCCTTTCAGCAGCGCGGCGTTCAGCGCACCGATGGCCGCGGGGCTGGGCTGACCCTCGCCATAATAGCGCGGGGTCTCGGCAAAGGCGCCGATGTACGCCACCCGCTGCCCGGCTCTGAGCGGCAGTGCGCCCAAATTCTGCACCAGCACGCCGCACTGCGCGGCCAGCTGCACCGCCAGCGCGTGGGTGGGTGCAGTGGACGGTGTATCGTTGGTTTTGGCGGCGGGCTGCGGCAAAAGCGCGGCGGCGGCCTCGGCCAGGGGTACGCCGTTCAGCGTGCCGCTGCCGTACCGCACCCGCTGCGGCCCGGCCTGCAGGGCCGCAGCGGCGGGCGGCAGGTAGATCTCCTGCAGTGTGCGCTCATCTACGCGGCGGTCCGGGGCGTCGGTGACCTGGCTGCAGCACAGCAGCGGCCCCACCACGGCATTTTGCGCGCCGCCCACAACCGCTGCCGCCAGCGCGGCGGTCAGGTGCGGGTCCTCACTGAACATGGCAAAATTGCGGCCGCACAGCGGGCTGCGCTTGATGTTGGGGTCGACCTCCGCCTGTCCCTGCGCCGCGCCCACGCTGCGCGCCAGGGCAGGGTCAAAGCTGGCCGCCACGGCACACGCCGCCGGCAGCACCACACCCGCCTTTTGCTGAACGGACATAGAAATAACGCTCCTTTTTTTGGAATATTGTTCATTATAGCACACAAAACATGGTAAAATAAAGGGAAAAAGCCGAATTGTAACAAGTCGTACACATCTGCCCGCTACACTGGGGGTGGAAAGGGGATAAACATGACAAAAGTGCTGATCGCTGAGGACGAGCGGCCCATCGCCCGCCTGCTGGAAATGAACCTGACCCGCGCCGGGTACGTATGCACCCTGGCGCCCGACGGCCTGACCGCCGCTGATCTGATCGAGAAAAACGACTACGACCTGGCCCTGCTGGACATCATGCTGCCCGGCCTGGACGGCTACGCCCTGCTGGATTACCTGCGCCCCCAGGGCGTGCCCGTGATATTTTTGACCGCCAAGGCCGCCGTGAAGGACCGCGTGCTGGGCCTGCGGCTGGGTGCGGATGATTACATTGTAAAACCCTTTGCCATGGACGAGCTGATGGCCCGTATGGAGATGGTGCTGCGCCGCGCCGGCAAGGGCGGCCACCAGCTGCAGGCCTTTGATGTGACGCTGGACAGCGCCGCCCATATGGTTTTGCAGCGCGGCCAGCCCGTGGAGCTGACCCCGCGGGAGTTTGCCCTGCTGGAGCAGCTGATGCGCAACCGCGGGGCGGCCATTTACCGCGATACCCTGATGGAGCGCGCCTGGGGCGGCGACGCCGAGACCACCCGCGCGGTGGATACCTATATTACCAGATTGCGCAAAAAGCTGAACTGGGGCGATAAGATCGAGACCGTTTACCAGATCGGCTACCGGTTAAAGCAAGAATGAGGCCCGACGACCGCCCCACTGCGGGGCCGGGAGGTACACGATGAAATTTGCCCACAAGATGATCTGCCTGCTGGTGCTGGTGCTTAGTGCGTCCTTTGGGCTGGGCGGGTGCTGGCTGCTGTACAGCGATTTTGCCGTGCAGCGCCGTACCGTTCTGACCGCTGACGCCGCCCTGCACAGCCAGATCTGCACCGACGTGCAGACCGACCTGCTGGACCGCCAGCGCCGCGGGCTGGAGATGGACGGCGCCGTGGCGGCCGCGCGGCTGGCCCTGCACCAGCAGCCTGCCGCCCTGTGGCAGGGGGAGGAGCTGGTCAGCAGCAACATCCCGGTAGAGGTAAACGCCCCGCTGGCGGACGGCACCATGACGACGGTGCGGTCCGGCGGGGGTACCTACGCCCTGTTTGCCAGCGAGCTGCAGGGCGGCTACCGCATTGTGACGGCCTACGACCTGACCGCGCTGTATACATCCCGCAACGCGGCGGTGCGGCGCTTTTTGGGGCTGGAGGCTGTGGTGCTGGCGGCGGCTGCCCTTGTCACAGCACTACTGGCCCGCCAGATGACCCGCCCGCTGCAAATTTTGCAGGCCGCCAGCGCGGAGATCGCAGGCGGCGATTACGACCGCCGCACCGCCCTGCATACCGGCGACGAGCTGGAAAACGTAAGCCAGAGCTTTGATAAAATGGCCGACGCTGTGCAGGAAAAGATCGCGGATCTGCAGGAGGATGTCCAGCGGCGGGAGGACTTTATGGGCGCGTTCGCCCACGAGCTGAAGACGCCGATGACCTCGATCATCGGCTACGCCGATATGCTGCGCACCTTGCAGATCGACCCCGCCGAGCAGCACGAGGCCGCCGGGGCCATCTACCACGAGAGCCGCCGCCTGGAGGCGCTGAGCTACAAGCTGCTGTCGCTGCTTTCGTTGAGCGATGAACGGCTGGAGCTTGCCCCTGTGGACCTGACCGACCTGTGGCCGCGGCTGCGGATGGCCTGCCCCCAGGTGCCGCTGCTGACGCCCCAGGGCGGGGCTGTGGTACACGGCGATGCGGACTTGCTGCTGGACCTGCTGTGCAACCTGGTGCAAAATGCCGCCAAGGCCAGCCCGGCAGGAATGCCCGTCACGGTGCTGCTGGCCGATGCCGGGGACACCGTGGCGCTGACCGTGCAGGACCACGGCTGCGGCATCCCGGCGGATAAGCTGGCCCGCGTGACCGAGCCGTTTTACATGGTGGATAAATCCCGCGCCCGCAAGCAGGGCGGCAGCGGCATGGGCCTGGCCCTTTGCCAGCGCATTGCCGCCGTGCATGGCGGGACGCTGCAAATCAGCAGCCAGGTGGGCGTGGGCACCGCCGTTACCGTTACCCTGCCCAAGGAGGTGCAGCCATGAAACTGTGGAAGAACCCCCGCCTTGCGGCGGCCCTCTGCGCGGCGGTGGTGCTGGTCTGCGCCGCTGCCCCGGCGGTGTTCCTCTCGGTAGTAGATGCCGCCAGCCTGGGGCACAGCCAGGCCGTGGCCGACCCCTACACGGCGCCCACCCCCACGGCGGACGACTACTACCTGCTGCGGCAGCTCAGCGCCCGGCAGCTGACCCAAAGCAAATACACCTTCCAGCCAGGCGATACCGGGCAGGAGCGCAAGCCGTTGATCTACTACAACAATCAGGCCAACGACCTGACCGATATGACAAACGGCTGGGACTATGTGGATACTGTGAACACCGCCCTGCAAAGCCTGGCCGATGCCGGGGCAATCTCTCAGGCGTGGGCCGACTATGCCGCCGATTGGTACAGCACCGAGGAGACCACCCTGACGACCTACGATGAGAGGCAATACAGCCTGACCGTGCCCTATTACAGCGTCGACAGCCTGGGCCTTGTGACCTTTAAGCGGTTTGCTGTGCAAAACGGTGTGCCCACCACCCTGATGACCCTGAAAATGGACAGCCGCACCGGGCAGGTGTATTCTTTTTGGCTGTCCACCCCGGCGGATTCTGCCGCCGCCCACGACCCGGAGTCTCTGCCCAAAGAAGCTGCCTTGCGCGCCTTTGCCGACCAGGCCGGGCTGACCAGCCTGGGGGATTGGACCCGACGGGAGGACCTGACCTACCCCCAGGCCATCTACAGCCTGAACGGACAGGCGCTGGTGGCTGCTGCGTCGGGCACCTACACCGTCAATGATTACTTTACCTACAGCGGCGCTGCGTCGGACCGCTGGTATGTCAGCATTGAACTTTCGCTGTGCGCCGAGGCGAACCTGCCGCTGCGCATGCAGGATGACACAACGAACTTGGAAAAGGAGGCAAACCCCGATGCGTAAAATGTGGAGCTTTTTGCTGGCCGCCCTGGCCCTGACCGGCTGTGCCGCCGCCCCGGCGGATGCACTGCCTGCCGCCGAGACCGCCGAGACCGCCGAGATGACTACGACGGAGACCGAAGAAGCTGCTGCCCAGCCGGTCGGATTTACTGTGGGCAACCTGAGCGAGGTCCCCAACACCTGCGGCGGCTACTGGGGCTGGAATACCGGCGACGCCTATTATGAGATTGCACGGCTGGATGATGAAAATGGCTCGGAAAGCATGCACGCCCTGCTGCTGAAGACCGACTACGCCACCGCCCGGCAGACCGTGCTGTGCAACGTACCCGGCTGCACCCACGACAGCGCGGCCTGCCCCGCCTGGCTGGACAGCTGGGCGCGCACCGACCTGCTGGTGATGCCAAGCGGCATCTACCTGTATTACACAGGATTGGATGATGTTTCCTCCTGGGAGCAGGTGGAAAAGGAGAGCCGGGACTTTTTCGAGCAGCACTATGCGACAAATTTTACCGATGAGGAAGAGTATATCGCCGCCTGCCGCCATAACTATGAGCTGATCAGCCGCCCCTCCACTATCGAAAGGCTGAATGACGACCTGACCGCCCGCGAAACGGTGCTGACCTTTGACCCGTCCCTGCTGGGCGGCGGTTACTTTGCTTACTGCGATGAGAATGCGCTGTATGCGAAAGAATATTCTGACGCAAACAGGAGCCGTATCCTTCGGCTGGACCTGACCACCGGCGAATGGAGCGCCCTCCCGCTGAATCTGGGCGAACAGGTGCTGGGCGTGAACGGCCACCGCTTTTTGACTTCGCGCCTGCTGACGGATGCCCCGCTGCCGGACTATAACGACCGCGAAGCCTATAATGCCGCCCTGCAGAATGCCCGGAGCGAGCTTGTCCTGCTGGACCCTGCGACCATGCAGAGGGAAAAGATCTGCGAAATGGAACGCCTTGACGGTGGCACGATCTATGTGAAAATGTACAAGGACCGCGTCTATGTGCAGGATAACCCCCAGGAACGCAGCGAGTACGGCACCAGCTACAGCCTGAGCTACTACAGCAAAGACCACCAGCACACGGTGCTGATCGATACGCTGCCCATGAACCTGTATCTGCCCTCCACGGACAATGGCTTTATGCCGATGTTTGGCAGCGAGGAACGCGGCTGGATCTGGGCCCAGGATTATACCGGCAATGGCGAGATCAATTATTTAATTGACCTGGATACCGGCGAGATGCACACCATGACCCAGACCCAGTACCGGGACGGCATGTACCTGGGCGTAAGCCTGATGGCCCAGACCAACGACGGCCGCTGGATGGTAGGATATAAACCCCACAGTAATACGCATAACGACCGCTGCGACTACGGCTTTATCGACCCGCAGGAATTTTGGGACGGCGGCGAAAATTATACTCCTGTGCAGATGTGGGATTAAGAAAATAAAGTTTGTCGCTCTGTGGCAAACACCCGGGCATATGCCGCAAACAAAATTTTTAAAAATGCCTGCAAAAACCTTGCAAAATTATGCACATGGTGCTACTATAAACTCGGTGAAAGAATTATATAAAGGAGTGTCGTTTTGGCAATTCAGAATGCTTACCTGCAGGGCGTGTATATGAGGGCCTGGCTAAGCGTAACCCCGAACAGAAAGAGTTCCTGCAGGCTGTTGAGGAAGTCCTCGAGAGCCTGGAGCCCGTTGTGGCTGCCCACCCCGAGTACGAGAAGGCCGGCCTGATCGAGCGCCTTGTCGAACCCGAGCGTATCATCATGTTCCGTGTGCCCTGGGTCGATGACGCTGGCAAGGTCCAGGTCAACCGCGGCTACCGTGTGCAGTTCAACTCTGCCATCGGTCCCTACAAAGGCGGCCTGCGTTTCCATCCCTCTGTCAACCTGTCTATCCTGAAGTTCCTGGGCTTTGAGCAGTGCTTCAAGAACAGCCTGACCAGCCTGCCCATGGGCGGCGGCAAAGGCGGCGCTGACTTTGACCCCCACGGCAAGTCTGATGCCGAGGTCATGCGTTTCTGCCAGAGCTTTATGACCGAGCTGTACCGCCACATCGGCCCCGACACCGACGTGCCCGCCGGTGATATTGGCGTTGGCGGCCGTGAGGTCGGCTACCTGTTTGGCCAGTACAAGCGCCTGAAGAACGAGTACACCGGCGTGCTGACCGGTAAGGGCATCCCCTTCGGCGGTTCTCTCGCCCGTACCGAGGCTACCGGCTACGGCCTGTGCTACTTTGCCAAGGAAATGCTGGCTGACGCCGGCAAGAGCTTCGAGGGCCAGCGTGTGGTCATCTCCGGCTCCGGCAACGTGGCCATCTACGCCAACCAGAAGGCTACCCAGCTGGGCGGCAAGGTCATTGCCATGTCTGACTCCAACGGTTACATCGTGGACGAGAATGGCATCGACTACAAGGTCATGAAGGAAATCAAGGAGGTCAAGCGTGCCCGCATCAAGACCTACCTGGACTATGTCCCCACCGCTAAGTATGTCGAGGGCAGCCAGGGCATCTGGACCGTCCCCTGCGACATCGCCCTGCCCTGCGCCACCCAGAACGAGCTGCGCCTGGACGGTGCCAAGGCTCTGGTTGCCAATGGCTGCTACTGCGTAGCCGAGGGCGCCAACATGCCTTCCACCCCTGATGCCATCGCTTACCTGCAGCAGAACGGCATCCTGTTTGCCCCGGCTAAGGCATCCAACGCTGGCGGCGTTGCTACCTCCGGCCTGGAAATGAGCCAGAACAGCCTGCGCCTGTCCTGGACTTTCGAGGAAGTGGATGAGCGCCTGCACAACATCATGGTCAACATCTATCACAGTGCTGCCGCCACTGCCGAAAAGTACGGCATGAAGGGCAACCTGGTCGCCGGTGCCAACATCGCCGGTTTCGAGAAGATCGCCTCCGCCATGATGAGCCAGGGCATTGTCTGATAACCTGTAAAACCGCATAATCCAAAGGCCCGCCGTGGAAACACGGCGGGCCTTTTTTGTAGCTGCTTTATTCTTTTAGACAACACCGCACAATTCCCGCCTAACGGCTTAAGCACCGCTCCGGCGGCTGCGGCACGGCATCTGCGTTGCCAAAATGCTCGATAATGTCGGGTTGCGGTACCCGCATCGTACTTCGGGGACAAAAGCCCCTCGCACTCTGCGACCGCTGCCCCTGCTTCGGTTCGCTGTATCCGCCACTGGCGGCGCTCACCTTTGCAGCACAAAGTATTATCTGCGCTTTTGGCTTAGCAGCTGCTGCACCTCGCTCGCCGTATCGGCACTTAGAATTATGCGGTATTGCCTTTACTCTTCGACAAAGGGATTGAGAAAAGCCAACATCATAACACCTCGATTGGTGGCGGTGCAGGCATCCACGAGAGTGACCAGATTACTGGACGAATAATTGCGCTGGCCGCCGCCGATGTCAGTCCATTCCCCGGGAACCGTCAGCTTCAACTGGTCGCAGAAGCGGTCCTGCAGGGTCTCGAGGTCAACGGTGCTTTCGGGCAGGTCATCGTAGGAGATCGTCATGCTCAGGATGGGGCCATTGTTGGGCAGGTAACTGATAAAGATGGTGGCGTCCAGTGTAAGAGCGTTCTCCGGTGAGGCAACTTCCTCCGGCGTGGCACTGCAATAGGTCAGTTGCAGTTGCTCTACACCGGCCGCATCAGAGTAAAAAATACAGGTATGCAGACCAGGATAATGATAGTCGCCTCGTTCAGCAGTTTCAGCGGCTTCCGTGACATCGACCAAGGCGAGAAGCGCGTTCAGCTGTTCATCGCTCAGCAGACCACGGCGGTTCGCCTGCCTCAGCTTGCCAGACATTCGTGAATACTTTTGGGAATTTTCCTCACCGACCAGAAAATTATTGGATGCACTCAAAATCTTCTGACTATAGAGGGCACTTATGGTGGGGTCCAGCCGCTCTTCATCGGTCATTACACCGGCTACGGCAGGGCGGGTGAGGGCCGTGGTGTCGGCCTGCCGGTCCCGCGCCTGGGTCAGCAGCGGCGGCGCAGCCAACAAGGCGGCGCAAAAGGCGGCCGTCAGCCAAAAACGGGGGTCAATCGTCAGCTTCTTCATGGGCGTACACCTCCTTGGGCAGGGTCAGGGCGACGGTGGTGCCTTCGCCCACGGTGCTGGTAAATTCCAGCTTGGCGCCAAAGGCGGCGGCAATGTCGGCGCAAAGGGCCAGCCCCACGCCGCTGCCGCCGTTGGCCCGGGCCCGGGCCTTGTCCACGCGGTAGAACGGCTCGGTCAGGTGGGGCAGGGCCTCCGCC
>VOFJ01003568.1_pt1 | contig 180455 bp, 234 predicted proteins | sample 5384081 | NCBI WGS metagenome assembly VOFJ01 (sample SAMN12384729, study PRJNA508395) | human gut metagenome | isolation source: healthy gut I | host: Homo sapiens | reverse complement strand
CGATCGAGTTGTTATTCGAGTAGTATGCGTACAGAATGTTGCCGTAAAAACCGACAACGAGGTATTTGTCGATCTGGTTGAGCAGCGCCACCGAGATGGAAACGCCCATCAACGGTACGCCGTATTTGAGGAACCTGTTCAGCAGCGGCTTGGAGAAATACTTCAGCCGCACAACAACCGGCAGGCTGAGTGCAAACACCGCACCGATGGCAGCTACACCATCCGCAATGGTATTGGCAAAGATAGCCGGGAACGGCGACGGATAATTCGACTTGCCGCCGACAAGCGCGAATGCAACCGCGAGCTTGAGCACCGCCGAGGTCAGCGACCACAGGATGGATGCTTTGACGCGGCCGAGCTGAATCAGCGCCGCATTAAGCACCTGAAACGCCGTGTAGGTGCAGAACATCAGCGCACCGCCCAGATAAACCGGGCTTTGCGTCACAGCTGCCGTAATGCAGCAGCCGATGGCAACGAGCACGCACAATCCCACATAGATGGTAGAAACCGTGGAGAACAGGCCGCGTCCTTCATCGGCGCGGTACTCCTCACCGACATAGCGGGTGGCGGAATTCGCCATCCAGCCCGCAAGGATGAGGTACAGCAGCTGTATCGTGGTGTTGGTCAGGTTGAATGCACTGACCGCACCCTCCACAAAGATGTGGGAATACAGCGAGGAACACCCGATGACGAGCAGTCCCTCGACCACCTTGGCCGGCAGGAACAGCATCGCATCGCGTGTCATGGTATTTTTAGAGGACAAAAGAAAAACCCTCGCTTTCCGTCAAATAGATAGGCAAGACCGCATAATTGAACAAAAGCGCAAAATTTCCGTAAAGCGCCGCGGCAGCGCGACCGGAGCCTGCGCAAGGAGCCGCAGCTTCAATTGTGTGGTGTTGCCTTAAGTATACCATGAAAGCGGTGGAAACACAAACTTCGTTTGCCGAAAAATCGCCGAAAAAGCCGCATTTTCCTGTCTCACGGTTTTGCAATCCCCCTGTTTTCATGGTATACTGATTATACTTGTCAAGTGGAGGTATTTGACTTTGCGAATCATGCATGTAATGGGCGGCGGCGATGTAGGCGGCGCCAAGACCCAGATTATGAATACCGTGACCGGACTCAACCGCAATAACGATGTAATGCTCATCTCGTTCCGCGCAGGTCCGTTTGCAGATGAAGCGCGCGAGCGCGGCATTGATGTGCGCGTGATCGAGCGGCACAATCCGTTCCGCGCGGCACGGACCATGCGCGACCTGGTAGATGCGTTCAAGCCCGACATTATTCACTGCCACGGCGGCCGTGCCAACCTGATGGGAGCCATGGTGCGCCGCAGCCGTCAGGTGCCGATCGTCACGACCGTGCACTCAGATTACCGGCTGGACTACCTCGGCAGTCCGCTCAAGCAGTACACGCTCGGCACGGCGAATGCCATCGCGCTGCGCTTTCTCGACTTCTATCAGCCGGTCGCAGACCGTATGGCGCGCACGCTCATCGAGCGCGGCTTTGACCCGGAGCGCATTGTAAAAATCTACAACGGTATGGATTTTGATCGTCCGGAGGGTGAATTTGACCGTGTGGCCTATCTGCGGGACACCTACGGTGCTAAGATCGAGGACGGCGACGTGCTGTGCGGCATTGCCGCGCGTCTGACCGCCGTCAAGGATATTGCGACCACCATCCGCGGCTTTGCCGAGGCGCTAAAATCCGCGCCGCAGCTGCGCCTGTTCATCGCCGGCGACGGCGAGGACGAGGACATGCTCAAAAAGCTGTGCGACCAGCTCGGCATGCACGAGCGCGTGACATTCTGCGGCTGGGTATCGCCGGTCATGCCGTTCTTCCGCGCGATGGATATCAACCTGCTGTCCTCGGTGTCCGAAACCTTCCCGTATTCCATTCTGGAGGGCGTTTGTGCCGGCTGTGCGACCATCTGCTCGGATGTCGGCGGCATGCCCGAACTCATCGACACCGGTGAAAACGGCTATATCTTCCCGGTCGGGGACGATAAGCGGCTGGCGGAATATCTGATCCGTCTGGGCAACGATGCCGCGCTGCGGCAGAAATTCGCGGATGCGCTGTACGAAAAAGCCTCCCGCGATTTCTCGCGCGACAAGATGTGCGAACGCCAGATGGAAAACTACCGTCATCTGCTGGCACGGTTCCATCGTCCGAAAAACGAGCGTGAGAGCATTGTCATCTGCGGCGCGTACGGACGCGGCAACGCCGGTGACGATGCCATCCTCGAGGCCATTGTGCAGGAGATGCGCCAGCTCGATCCCGAACGCACCATCTGCGTGATGTCGCGCCGTCCCAAGGAAACGCGCCTCGTTTACCGCACGAACGCCATCTATACGTTCAACGTGTTCTCCGTGCTGCGTAAATTCCGGCACGCGGCGCTCTATATCAACGGCGGCGGCTCGCTGATGCAGGATGTCACGTCCACCCGCTCGATCTGGTACTACTGCTACACGCTGTACGCCGCCAAAAAGCGCGGCTGCAAGGTAATGATGTACGGCTGCGGCATCGGTCCGATCAACCGTCCGGGCAACCGCCGGATGGCCGCCAGGACCATTGACACATCGGTTGACCGCATCACGCTGCGCGATGACAATTCCCGCGCACTGCTTGCCGAAATGGGCGTTACCCGGCCGGATATCCGTGTTTCCGCCGACCCGACCATCATTCTGACGCCGGCGCCGCGTGAAATCGTCAATATCGCCCTCGAGCAGAGCGGCATTGACCCGAACGGAAAGTATATCGGCTTCGGTCTGCGCAACTGGAAGGGTCTGGACACGGCTCTGCCCGAAATCGCGGCTGCAGCCAACTACGCCTACGAAAAGCACGGCCTGACGCCGGTTTTCGTACCCATCGAGTTCCCGAGCGACCTCATGCCCGCAGAACGTGTCGGCGCACTGCTGCACTGTCCGTGGCACGCCGTGCGTACCCGACAGCCCATCGAAGTCACCATCGGCATCCTCTCCCGCATGAAAACCGTGGTTGGCATCCGACTGCATTCGCTGATGTTCTCCGCCGGTCAGGGCGTTCCGGTCGTCGGCATGAGCTACGATATCAAGGTGGACGGCTTCCTGAAATATATCGGCAGCCGCACCTGCCTGCAGCTTTCGTCCGTCAAGGCGGAGCCGCTGTGCCGCCTCATTGACGAGTGCGTCTCCGGTGCGCTCGATAACGAGGTGCACCGCACTGCGGAAATGCTGCGAGAAAGAGAATCCGAGAATGTGAAGGGTGCAGCGAAGCTGCTGAACATTTCCGAAAACTAAACCGTAGGGCGGGGTGCCCTACGATACATGATAAAACAATCCACTAAAGGGGTTATATAGATATGAAGAACCACATCGTCTGTCTTTCGACAACGAACTACCATCCTCTGCCGACGCGCAAGCAGAACGTGATGAGCCGTCTGCGCAACAGCGAAATCCTGTATTTTGATCCTCCGGTGTCCATGATCGCACCGCTCAAGGACAAAAAAGCCTCCGCATATATCGAAAAGTACAAGCAGCCCGGCGAAAAAGTCGAGGGACACGAAAATATCACCGTGTACGCACTGCCGCCGGTACTGCCGTTTTTCAACAAATTCCGCTGGATCAACAAAATTAACCAGAAGCGGCAAGCGGCGTTCATCCGCGAAAAGATGCGCGAGCACGGCTTCGGCGACGAGACCGTACTGTGGTGCTACTCGCCGTCCTCGTGCGACATTGTGGAGCACCTGCCGCACGCCAAGCTGGTATACGACTGTGTAGACCGTCATTCCGCGTACAAGGGTCACATCAATCCCAAGGTTGTGGACAAGATGGAGCACGATCTGGCCAAGCCTGCCGATCAGGTATTCGCAACCGCGGTCGGTCTGGCAGAGACACTGGAAAAGATCAACCCGACCACCCAAATGATCCCGAACGGCGCGGCTTACGAGATCTTCTCGCGCGTACAGACCGAGAAGGACACCCTTCCCTGCCCGGAGGACATGAAGGATCTGCCGCATCCGATCTACGGCTTTGTCGGCATGCTGCAGGAGTGCATCGACTATGCACTGATCGAAAAGCTGGCGAAGAGCCGTCCGAACGCGACGATTTTCCTGATCGGACGCACGCTGCCGGGTGTTGACCTGACAAATCTCAAGCAGTACCCGAACATCGTATTCCACGGTCTGGTGCCGCAGCCCGAGCTGCCCGCATATCTGGCGCAGATGGACGTCTGCCTGAACGTATTCCGTGCCGGTGCGCTCTCCAAGGACGTTTCACCGCTCAAGTTCTACGAATATCTGGCAACCGGCAAGCCGATCGTTTCCACGCGCGAGCCGCTGCAGGTCGAGGATTTCAAGGATGTGGTCTACATTGCCCGCAATCCCGAGATGTTTCTGCCGCTGTGCGATGCCGCTGCCAAGGAAAACCGTCCGGCATGGACGGAAAAACGCCTTGCCTACGGCGCGCAGTGCTCGTGGACCGAGCGCGTGCACCAGATGGAAGAGGTGCTTTACAAAAAGGGCGTTCTGCACGAAAGTGCAGAGGAGTAAAATTTATCTTTGGGCATTTACACGAATCCCGAAAAAAGCGGGTAAAATACTTGCATTAACAAGTTAAATTGGCTAAAATAAATATGTATCGTCACCGTTGGTTTTAAGAAAGAGGTGTACTCATGACCGGCAGCGTATTTTTGAACCAGACTGCAGCTGAACAGTTTTTTGTTCTCGGGCATTCGTGCATTCTCTCGGGCATCGGTGCACATAAATGAGCGATTATAGGGCACGGGTATACCCGTGCCCTCATTTGTTTTTGTAGGAGGAATAACAAATGAAAAAAGTTCTCGTTGTCATGGGATCCGACAGTGATCTCAAGGTAATGGAAAAGTGTGTTGACCGTCTGAAATCGTTCGATATTCCGACTGAGGTCCGCATCTGCTCCGCGCACCGCACCCCGGCCGCTGCCGAGCAGCTGGCGAAGAACGCGGCAGCCGAAGGCTTCGGCGTTATCATCGCGGCAGCAGGCAAGGCCGCACATCTCGGCGGTGTACTGGCGGCTTACACCACGCTTCCGGTAATCGGCGTGCCGATGGCCACCAGCGTCATGGGCGGCATGGACAGCCTGCTCTCCATCGTGCAGATGCCCAAGGGCATTCCGGTGGCAACCGTTGCGATTGACGGCGCAGACAACGCCGCTATCCTCGCAGCACAGATGATCGCCCTGTCGGATGACGCGCTGGCACAGAAGCTCGCGCAGTTCAAGGCCGATATGGCAGCGGAAGTTACCGCAAAGGACGAAAAGGTTCGCGCTCAGTTCGCGTAATCTATATAGGTATCTCTGATACCGCATCCCCGCAAGGTAAAGGCATTGGTGCCGCTCCCATTGGCAGCTAAAATGTACAACCTGCAAACACTTAGCAGCACTAAAACTCCCGCGCCGCAGCGCGCATTAAATCCAACCACAGGTTCGTAAAAACCGGGAGCATGTATCACGGTTTTTACACAAGTGCGTGCAAAAGTTTCAACCACCGGGCGGAACTTTTGGTAGCTTAGGGCATATCCGAACACTGTTCGGTATGTCCCCTCGATTGAAAGCGTGCTTTCAATCGAAAAGTCGTTTCAAATTAACACTACTTTGGAGGAATTGGACATGGAAAAGAAAGAACAGCTGTACGAAGGCAAGGCTAAGAAGGTATTTGCTACCGACGACGCAAATCTCGTAATCGTTGACTACAAGGACGATGCAACCGCATTCAACGGTGAGAAGAAGGGCACCATCACCGGCAAGGGCGTGATCAACAACGTAATGAGCAATCACATGTTCCAGCTGCTCGAGCAGCAGGGCGTGCCGACCCACTTTGTCGAGCAGCTCTCCGAGCGCGAAACCCTGGTAAAGAAGGTCTCTATTGTACCGCTGGAGGTCATCATCCGCAACATTTCCGCCGGTTCCTTTGCAAAGCGTTTCGGCGTGGAAGAGGGCATCGTATTCGACGAGCCGACCATCGAGTTCTCCTACAAAAACGATGAGCTTGGCGACCCGCTCATGAACGCTTACCACGCTATCGCACTGAAGGCTGCTACCCGTGAGGAGATCGAGACCATCAAGGCAATGGCCTTCAAGGTAAACGAAGTTATGAAGCAGTACTTCGATACCCTGAACGTCATCCTCGTTGACTTTAAGCTCGAGTTCGGCAAGACTGCGGACGGCAAGATCGTTCTCGCAGACGAAATCTCTCCGGATACCTGCCGCCTGTGGGACAAGACCACCAAGGAGAAGCTGGACAAGGACCGCTTCCGTCGTGACATGGGCGGTGTCGAGGAGGCATATCAGGAGATCATGAAGCGCGTTATGGGCAAGTAAGCCCATCCGCAAGGCAAGATTCGGACAAGAAAAGGCTGAAGAATGAAATATCGTATTTTAAGAAAAAGCAGCACTCCGTTTGACAAGGTGCATGAGGAGTGCGGTGTATTCGGTATCGCAGCGCCGGAAGGCAAGGAGATTTCCGCCGCGCACGACGCGTATACTGCACTGTTTGCTCTCCAGCACCGCGGTCAGGAGGCTGCCGGTATCGCCGTGAACAAAAACGGCGTGATCCACTGCCATAAGGACACCGGTCTGGTCAGCGCCGTGTTCAATCAGGAGATTCTGGACAACATGCCCGGCTCGATGGCTATCGGTCATGTGCGCTACTCCACCACCGGCGATACCCGTCGCGAGAATGCGCAGCCGATCTCCATCACCCATGTAAAGGGCAATCTCGCGGTTGCGCACAACGGTAACCTCGTAAACGCAGGCGAGCTGCGCCGCGAGATTGAGCTGGACGGCGGCATTTTCCGTTCCTCGAACGACACCGAGGTGCTGGTCTACACCATTGTTAAGGAACGCCTCAAGTGCGGCTCTATTGAAGAAGCCGTTATGAACACCATGCACCGCATCGAGGGTGCCTACTCGCTGGTCGTCATGTCCCCGCGCAAGCTGATTGCGGCACGCGACCCGCACGGCTTCCGTCCGCTGTGTATCGGCCTGCTGGACAACGACTGCTACATTTTCGCTTCCGAGACCTGTGCTCTGGACGCGCTCGGTGCAAAGTTCATCCGCGATGTAGAACCCGGTGAGGTCTGCGTTGTCGAAAACGGTGAGCTGCGCTCCATGCACTGCGGTATCGAGTGCAAGTCCTCCGCGTGCGTATTCGAGTACATTTACTTTGCCCGTCCGGACTCCATCATCGACGGTGCATCGGTTGAGCTGGCCCGTCAGGAGGCCGGCAAGTATCTGTCCATCGAGCATCCGGTCGGCGCTGACGTGGTTATCGGCGTACCGGATTCCGGTATCCCGGCAGCCATCGGCTACGCGAAGTTCTCCGGCATTCCGTACGGCGTCGGTCTCATCAAGAACCGCTATATCGCCCGCACCTTTATCCAGCCGGGTCAGGACAAGCGCGAGCGCTCCGTGCGTCTCAAGCTGAATGCCCTGCGCACCGCTATTGAGGGCAAGCGCGTCATCATGGTCGATGACTCCATCGTCCGCGGTACGACCTGCGGCCGTCTGGTAAAGCTGCTGCGCGACGCAGGCGCGGCTGAGGTTCACATGAGAATTTCGGCACCTCCGTTCCGTCATCCCTGCTTCTTCGGCACGGATATTCCGGAGCGCAACCAGCTGCTCGCACACAACCGCACGGTTGAGGAAATGCGCGAGATCATAGGCGTGGATTCGCTCGGCTTCCTGTCGCTCGAGGCCTGCCGCAAGATTGCAGTCGGCTGCAAGCTGGGCTTCTGCGATGCATGCTTCTCCGGCGAGTACCCGATCCCGGTACCCGAGCAGGTGGATAAGAACATGTTCGAGATCGAGATTCCGCTCCCCTCTAACAAAGACTAACTTTTGAATTGAGAATGGAAAATGGAGAATGGAGAATGACGGTTACGCGCATAGCGCGTCAATTTAATCCGGCGCTCTGCGCCGAACCACAATTCTCAATTCTCCATTATCAATTTTCCATTTTTCTCGTTCATACGATAAATGAAAGTGAGATGTAAAACATGAGTGTAAGCCGTTCTGAAAGCTACAAGGCTGCCGGCGTTGACGTTACCGCAGGCTACGAAGCGGTCAAGCTGATGAAGCCGATGGTAGAAAGCACCTTTACCAAGGGCGTTATGGGTACGCTGGGCGGTTTCGGCGGCCTGTTCCGTCCGGATTTCAATGGCATGAAGGATCCGATCCTCGTTTCCGGGACGGACGGCGTTGGCACCAAGCTAAAGCTCGCCTTTATGATGGACAAGCACGACACCGTGGGCATCGACTGTGTGGCCATGTGCGTAAACGACATCGCCTGCTGCGGTGCACAGCCGCTGTTCTTCCTCGACTATGTTGCAGTCGGCAAGAACCACCCGGAGAAGATCGCACAGATGGTTTCCGGTATCGCAGAGGGCTGCCGTCAGGCAGGCTGCGCGCTGATCGGCGGCGAAACCGCGGAGATGCCGGGCTTCTATCCGGAAAACGAGTACGATATGGCCGGCTTCTCTGTCGGCATGGTCGATAAGGAAAAGATGATCGACGGCACCGGCATCAAGGCTGGCGACGCGCTGATCGGTGTTGCCTCCTCCGGCGTACACTCCAACGGCTATTCTCTGGTTCGCAAAACGCTCGGCATCAACGAGAAGTCTGTCCGCCGCTACATCGACGAATTCGGCAAGACCCTCGGCGAAGAGCTGCTGACCCCGACCAAGATCTACGTTAAGGCGATCCAGTCCCTGATGGGCAAGGTTGAGGTCAAGGGCATCAGCCACATCACCGGCGGCGGCTTCTATGAAAACGTACCGCGCATGCTGCCGGCAGGCATCGTTGCCAAGATTGAGAAGGCTGCTATGCCGGTTCCGCCGGTATTCGACCTGATCGCAAAGACCGGCAAGATTCCGGAGCGCGACATGTACAACACCTTCAACATGGGCGCCGGTCTGGTTCTGGCCGTTGCCGCTGAGGACGCTTCCCGCGCGGTTGCAGCAATTTCCGCTGCAGGCGAGCAGGCTTATGTTATCGGCGAGTGCGTAAATGGCGCTGAAAAGGGCGTAGAGCTGGTATAATTCTATCCCAGTTTCGTAGGGCGGGGTGCCCTCACCCCGCCGCTTCTAACGATAAGCAGATAATTTACAACGGCGGGGTGAGGGCACCCCGCCCTACGGAGAAGAAGATGCTGTTTTCAGCATACTTCGATTTTCGGAGAAAAAATAAATGACAAAAATTGCAGTTTTGGTTTCGGGCGGCGGCACGAACCTGCAGGCGCTCATTGACGCACAGCAGGCGGGCAAGATCGAAAACGGACAGATTTCGCTCGTTATTTCGTCCAACCCGAAGGCGTATGCACTCGAGCGTGCCGCAAAAGCGGCTATTCCCTCCGAGGTGCTGCGCCGCAAGGACTTTTCCGACGCGGAAGAGTACGGCAAGGCGCTTACCGCTCTGCTGGAGAACGCAGACATCGGTCTGATCGTGCTCGCAGGCTTTATGACCGTCCTGCCGGACAGCTTCTGCCGCCATTTTGAAAACCGCATTATCAACGTACATCCCTCGCTCATCCCCTCCTTCTGCGGAGAGGGCTTCTACGGTCTGCGCGTGCATGAAGCCGCGCTGGCAAAAGGGGTAAAGGTTACCGGTGCGACCGTACATTTTGTATCCGAAGTGGTAGACGGCGGCGCAATTATCGCGCAGAAGGCCGTTGAAGTAGAGGATGGCGACACACCGGAGACCTTGCAGAAGCGCGTCATGCAGAACGCAGAGTGGATTCTTCTGCCGCAGGCAGTATCCGACTTCTGCGCAGGCAGACTGCGCGTGGACGGCGCTATCGTCCATAAAAACTGAACAGGAGTAACAGCATTATGAGCAAGAATGTTTTTGACATCAGCCAGGAGCTGATGAGCAACGCATATCCCGGCCGCGGCATCATTCTCGGCCGCACCCCGGATAATAAAAAGAATGTTATCGCCTACTTCATCATGGGCCGCTCGGAGAACAGCCGCAACCGCGTGTTCACCGAAACCGAGGACGGTATCCGCACCGAGGCATTTGACCCGTCCAAGATGGTCGATCCCTCGCTGATCATCTATCATCCGGTGCGCCTGTACAACGGCACGCTGGTCGTTACCAACGGCGACCAGACCGATACCATCGTGGACTATCTCAAGCAGGGCAAAAGCTACTTCGAAGCGCTCCGCACCCGCGAGTTTGAGCCGGACGCGCCCAACTACACCTCCCGCATTTCGGGCGTTGTCAATCCGGACGGCTCCTACAGCCTGTCCATCCTCAAGAACTTCACCTCGGACCGCACCGCCAACAAGCGTTTCTTCTATGAGTACGATAAGCCGGTTGCCGGTCTGGGACACTTCATCCATACCTATCAGTGCGACGGCGATCCGCTGCCGCCGTTCCGCGGCGAGCCCAAGTGCATCCGCATCGAGCTGCCCATCCGCGAGTTCACCAACCTGCTTTGGAACAGCCTGAACGAGCAGAACAAGGTTTCGCTGTTCGTGCGCTACGTTGATCTGGAGACCGGCGAAGTTGAGCAGGAAATCCGCAACAAGAACGCAGAATAACTGCGACCTGATGAGCAGAAAGGACTATTTATGAAAGAATTAGCCTTAAAGTACGGCTGCAACCCCAACCAGAAGCCGGCCCGCATTTTTATGACCGAGGGTGAGCTTCCGATCGAGGTACTCAACGGCAAGCCGGGTTATATCAACTTCTGTGACGCATTCAACTCTTGGCAGCTCGTCCGTGCGCTGAAAAAGGCGACCGGTCTGCCCGCAGCTGCGTCCTTCAAGCACGTTTCTCCGGCCGGTGCCGCTCTCGGCAAGCCGCTGACCGATATTGAGAAGCAGATGTACTTTGTTGACACCGACAAGGAGCTGTCTCCCATCGCATGTGCGTACATCCGCGCACGCGGCGCTGACCGGCTGTGCTCCTACGGCGACTGGGCGGCTCTGTCCGACACCTGCGACGCAGACACCGCTTCCTACCTCGCACACGAGGTTTCCGACGGCATCATCGCGCCGGACTTCACCGCTGAGGCCCTCGAGATCCTCAAGACCAAGCGCAAGGGGCGGCTACAACGTTGTCAAGATCGACCCGGACTACGAGCCCAAGCCCATAGAGCAGCGCGACATCTTCGGCATCCGCTTTGAGCAGGGCTACAACAACTACGAGATCAACGAGAGCCTGCTCACCAACATCGTTACCGAGAACAAGAATCTGCCGGAGAGCGCAAAGCACGACATGATCCTTGCGCTCATCACGCTCAAGTACACGCAGTCCAACTCGGTCTGCTACGTCAAGGACGGCATGACCATCGGTGTCGGCGCAGGTCAGCAGAGCCGCATCCACTGCACGCGACTCGCCGGCAACAAGGCCGACAACTGGTTCGTTCGTCAGCATCCGAAGGTTCTCGGTCTGCAGTTTGTTGACGGCATCCGCCGCCCGGACCGCGACAACGCAATCGACGTTTACACCTCGGACGAGTATGAGGACGTACTGGCTGAAGGCGTATGGCAGAAGACCTTCAAGGTAAAGCCGGAGGTGCTCACCGCTGAGGAAAAGAAGGCGTGGATTGCAAAGAATACCGGCGTAACCGTTGGTTCGGACGCATTCTTCCCGTTCGGCGACAATGTAGAACGCGCACGCAAGTCCGGCGTGGAGTACATCGTACAGCCGGGCGGCTCCATCCGCGATGACAATGTTATCGAGACCGCGAACAAGTACGGCATCACGATGGCGTTCACCGGCATGCGTCTGTTCCATCACTAATGAAACTGCTGAAAGGCTATTATTCCTACTTAGCCGTATCCGGCGGACTGCTGCTCGGTCTGGCCGTGCAGAACAACTGGGCACTGCAGATGTTAGCGTTCGCGCTGGTGTCTGCCGGTGCGCTGTCCGTGCAGAATGCGTCCCGCTGGTACATGCGCGCAAGCATTGCCGCGGACGTGACGATGGCGTTCAAGCTCATCCTCGGTCCGGCAGTCATCCCGCCCGGCCTGCTGCGGATTGTGCTGCTGTATGCGGCGCTCGTGCCGCTGCTGCTCACCGGCTGCATGCTGCTGATGGGTGTCAAAGACCAGATGCACAAGATCGACCGCAGCACCCTGCCCGAATGGGTTTTGCTGGTGGTCTGGAGCACAGGCTGCATCCTTACGCTGCTCATCGCGCCCGGCTGGCTGAATGACTATCTGGCGCCGCTGGCGGCAAAGGCGGCAAACACGCTCCTGCCGATCGGCTATGTTGCACTTATTGTAGAAATGTTCCGCGCACAGCGTGTGTATTTACAAACGGAGGAACAATAAATGAAAGTTTTGGTTATCGGCGGCGGCGGCCGTGAGCACGCCATCGTCCATACATTGAAGAAGAGCCCCAAGGTGGACCACATCTGGTGTGCGCCGGGCAACGGCGGCATTGCCGCTGAGGCAGAGTGCGTTGCCATCAAGGCAACCGACATCGACGGCATGGTTGCTTTCGCCAAGGAGCACAAGCCGGATCTCGTTATGGTAGCACCGGACGACCCGCTTGCACTCGGCATGGTAGACGCACTCGAGGCCGCAGGCATCCGTGCCTTCGGTCCGCGCAAGAACGCTGCCATCATCGAGGGCAGCAAGTCCTTTGCCAAGGATCTGATGCAGAAATACAACATCCCGACCGCGGGCTACGCTGTTTTTGAGAACTCCGCAGACGCGATCGAGTACATCAAGAAGAACGGTGCGCCGATCGTTGTCAAGGCGGACGGTCTTGCACTCGGCAAGGGCGTTACCGTTGCTATGACCGAGGAAGAAGCCATCGAGGCGGTCAAGGATGCCATCGACGGCGGCGCATTCGGCGGCGCCGGTGCGCGTGTCGTTATCGAGGAGTTCCTCACCGGCCCGGAGGTTTCCGTGCTGGCATTCGTTGACGGCAAGCACCTCAAGACCATGCCCTCCGCGCAGGACCACAAGCGTGCCTACGACCACGACGAGGGCCCGAACACCGGCGGCATGGGTGCGTTCTCGCCGTCCCGCTTCTATACGGACGACATCGCAGCCGAGTGCATGGAAACCATCTTCAAGCCGACCGTCGCGGCCATGGAGAAGGAAGGCCGTCCGTTCAAGGGCGTGCTGTATTTCGGCCTGATGCTGACCCCGAAGGGCCCGCGCGTTATCGAGTATAACGCCCGCTTCGGCGACCCGGAAACGCAGGCTGTCCTGTCCCGACTGGACACCGATCTGTTCGACATCTTCAATGCCGTTATCGACGAAAAGCTCGAGGATATCGACATCAAGTGGGCGGACAATGCCGCCTGCTGCGTCTGCATGGCGTCCGGCGGCTATCCGAAGGCCTACGAAAAGGGCAAGGAGATCACCGGTCTGGACGATGTGACCGACTCGTTCGTATTCCACGCCGGCACCGCCGTCAAGGACGGCAAGCTGGTAACGAACGGCGGCCGCGTGCTCGGCGTAACGGCTACCGCACCGACCCTTGACGAAGCCATCCAGAAGGCTTATGCCGATGTGAAGAAAATTCACTTCGATAAGGCGCATTACCGCACCGATATCGGCGTAAAGTAATATTTTACGTTTATTGTAGGGCGGGCTGACCCCAGCCCGCCGTCGTTCGCGTCAGCAGTTGACGAAAACGGCGGTGCGGGGTCACCCCGCCCTACATTCTGCGTTAATGGAAGAAAGGAAAAAAGAATGAAAATCGAACAGCAAAATCAGATTTTGGGCTGCATGAACGATGTTCTCAACCAGAACGGCTTCCGTGCGGAGATCATGCAGAAGGACGGCGCACCGACCATTCTGCGCTGCGAGGCGATGCGTCAGGGCAAGGTTGCCAAGGACGTTGTGATCGAAGCCTGCTTCATCCCGATGCAGCTGCCCGCAGAGGACATGGGTCTGCTGCAGTTCTTCGTCACTCTGTTTCAGGGTGCACCGGAAAACAACAAGGTGCAGCTCCGCCATGCGTGCGACTACTGCAACAACTTCTGTGCGCTCGGCTCGTTCGGCTTCTTTGAGGAGGCCGGTCAGATTTACCTCAAGCACAACACATTGGTAGACGGCTCTCTCGAGCTCGAGAAAATCATTCCGTTTGTGGCGGACAACATTTCCGTGCTCATCGCGGCAGTCTCCCGCTTCATCGACGGTCTGGCGCAGATTGCCTACGCAGGCATGACGCTCGACGCTGTTATTGAGCAGGATTTGTTCCCGAAGCTCGGCTAATTGCAAACAAGAAAACACCGCAGAGTCTTGCTCTGCGGCGAGGCTGTCGCGGAACTACAGTTCCGCCAACAAGCAGGAACGGACCGTAGGCCGTTCCAAAGTCGTCCGAAAATTCCTATATAGAAACTTTCTCCCTCCAGAAGTCAAAAAAAGCGTGATACATGCTCCCGCTTTTTTGGCATTTGCAATGCAAATGCTATTTGACACGCGCTATCGCGCTAATTGGTTGAAATCACAAAATTATAAATTTATCGTCGAAAAACACCGCAGAGCAAAGCTCTGCGGTGTTTTCTTTTTCCGAGAAAGCGGTTAAAAATCTCTTCACTCTTCTTCCGAATCGGTGCCGATATCCAGAACCTTCTGCGTTTCGCTCTCGCTGAGCTCGGTAACGCCCTTCAGCTTGCGGCGGATAGCGCGCGTGCGCGTACCGACCAGCTTATCCAGTTCACGGCTCGCCTGATCAAGTCGGTTCTGCGTCTGCGTCAGGCAGGCTTCAAACTTATCAAACTCGGTCTTGACTGCGCCGAGCACGCTCCAGACCTCACCCGAGCGCTTCTGAATCGCAATCGTGCGGAACGACATCTGCAGACTGTTCAGCAGCGCCGCCATCGTGCTCGGACCTGCCAGATTAACATGGTAATCCCGCTGCAGCACCTCCACCATGCCGCGGCTGACCGCTTCCGCATACAGCCCCTCGAACGGCAGGAACATGATGCCGAAATCCGTCGTATGCGGCGGCGCAAGGTACTTATCATGAATGTCCTTCGCCTCGGATTTGAGGGTGGCGATCAGTTGCTTGACGCATGCGTCAATCTGCTCGCGCGAGCCTTCCTCATATGCGTCACGGAGCGCCCCGTAGGTGTCTCCCGGGAACTTGGAGTCAATCGGCAGCCAGACAAAGCTGCCGTCCTCAACGGGCAGCTTGACCGCGTACTCGACTACATTGCGGCTGTTCGGTACGGTCGCCACGTTGGTCTCGTACTGCTCGGGCGCGAGAATATCCTCGAGGATCGCACCCAGCTGAATCTCGCCCACAATGCCGCGGGTCTTGACATTGGTGAGCACCTTCTTCAAATCACCGACACCCTGTGCCAGCGTCTGCATCTCACCGAGGCCCTTGTAAACCTGCTCCAAGCGCTCGTTGACCAGCTTAAACGACTCGTTCATGCGCTCAGACAGCGTTTTCTGCAGCTTTTCGTCTACAATCTGGCGCATATCGTCCAGCTTTTTGTTGTTGTCCTCCTGCATGGCACGCAGATTTTTATCCACCGTAACGCGGATATTCTCCAAATCCTGCTTGGTCTCACCCGTGAAGGTGTGCAGATTTTTATCTACCGTTTCGCGGATAGTTTCCAAATCCTGTTTGGTTTCGCCGGTGAACGTGTGCAGATTCTTGTCCATCGTGCTGCGGATAGTTTCCAGATTCTGTTTTGTCTCACCCGTGAAGGTGTGCAGGTTTTTATCCACGGTTTCGCGGATATTAGTCAGATTCTGCGTTGTTTCCGCCGTAAAACCCTGCAGACGCGTCTCAAACCGGCCGAGCTGATCGGTCAGACCGCTCATTTTGTCTCCAAGGCTCTTGTCCATCGCGGAAAGCTGATTGCTCTGCGCTTCCCGGCCTTCGCGCAGGTTTTGCGTCACGAGCGTGCCGAGCGCAGTAATGGATGCGGTTGGGTCAATCTGCTGCGGAAGCTCCGGCTTTTCCGGCTTGCGGGTCAGCAGAACGATGACCAGTCCCAGCAGGATTACCACCAGAACCAGGGTTATAATGGGTATGTATTGCATAATTTCTCCTTTTACAGCACTTTCAGTTCTTTTGCGATGCGCTGCATCTCCTGATCGGTCTCCGCAATAACATCCGCACACTTCTTCAAATCATCGGACATATGCTCCGGAATCTCCACATCGGATTTATAGCGCAGCTGGTGCTCCAGGCTGGCCCAGAAATCCATCGCCATCGTGCGAATCTGCAGCTCGATGCGTACCGGCTGCGTGCGTTCCGCGAGGAAAATCGGCACCTCGAGGATCAGATGCAGGCTGCGGTAGCCGTTCGGCTTGGGATTGGCAATGTAGTCTTTCTTCTCGATCAGCGTCAAGTCGTCCTGCCGCATGAGCATGTCCGCTACCGTGTAAATATCCTCGATAAACGGACAGATCACGCGGATACCGCCAATATCATTCAGATTGTCTATCATGGACTGCAGCGTGATCGGAAATCCGCGCCGCTTGAGCTTGCCGATAATGCTGCGCGGACTTTTGATGCGGCTCTTGATGGCATCGATCGGGCTTGGCTTGCCCGAAATACGCGACTCGTCGCTCAGAATATCCAGCTTGGTTTTGATCTCGCGGATGCCGGATTCGTACAGCATCATCATCTGCTGCATTTGCATCGCGGATTCGATCAGCAGTTCCTCGTCGTGCTGCGACAGCCGGTCAATCGCGAAAAAGTCAGCCAGTTCCATAGTTTTTCCCTCCTTGGGTCACTCTCTTCTGCGGTTATTATACCACATTCGGCGATTGGGTACAATCCGCAGACGTCCCCCCTTTTGTGGGCTATCCGGCATCTGCCGATGAAGTGTCCGCTGTGCGGCAAATTTTCGGCGGCGCGTATATTTTCCGCAGCAGCCGACCATACTGTCAGCAACGGAGGTAAAGGGACATGAAGCAATATCAATCCAAACACACCGCGGCGCTCTCTACCCGCGGATTCTACACCATTCTTTCGCTGTGTGCGCTCATCATCGCCGCATCCGCATGGGTGATCTGGGGCAATGCACACCGGCAGAACGCGGTCGAGCCGGACACCGGCATGCCTATCATCGCACCGGCCGACTCGACCGCCGAAGCACCGACCGAACCGGCCACCGTTCCGCAGCAGGAGCAGGAACCCGAGTCAGTGATCGAGGAACAGCCGGTCGCGGCGGCAGAGCCGGAACCGGCGGTGACGGTCAGCGCACCCGTGTATGTGCGGCCGGTGTCCGGAGCCGTGCTGACTCCATTTTCGGGTGACACGCTGCTGTTCCAGCCGACCATGGGTGACTGGCGTGTTCATGCCGGCACAGACTTCTCTGCCGAAGCCGGCGAAACCGTGCTCGCACTGACCGACGGCACTGTACAGCAGATTGCCGAGGACGGTCTGTACGGCACCTGCGTGACACTGACGCACAATAACGGCCTGACCTCGTCGTACTGCGGCATGGACGATGTACGCGTGCAGGAAGGGCAGGTTGTCTCCGCCGGTGAGGCGCTCGGCGTGTGCGCGGACAGCATTCCCGCAGAATCCGCACTCGGCACCCATGTGCATGTGCAGGTGACGCAGAATGACGCGCCGATTGATGTACTCACGCTGCTCGATGAAGATGAGCCGGAGTAAATTGACACAGACTGTGCGTCCTCTGCTCCTTCACAAATATTTAAGGCAATACCGCATAATTGAACAAGAGCGATTTGCGAGCAAATTTTGCGTGCTGACAAGGCGCGGTTTTGCGGTAATACTTGATGTATTACCGTGAAATCGCAACAAAGTCAGGACATAAAATTTCCGCAAAGCGCCGCAGCTTTAATTGTGCGGTGTTGCCTTAAGAAATCTTTCATCATTTTGTGCAGGAATCGGCGAAAAAATTGCGGTACAATAATACCGTAAAAAGAAAACTTTCCCGCAGGAGGAACAGGCTGTGAAACAGAATAATTTGACGAAAAACAGGCTTTGGGCATGGCTGCACCGCCTGATGGGGTTGTGCTTTGGGCCGATTGAACAAAGCAAGAATCGCATTTAGCCGCTTGCGAAGCGAGGGAAATTGCGCTGACGCCGCGCGGGCGCACAAGAGGGTGGACAACCTACGGTTTTCCACCCTCTTGTGAATCTCCCCTTTTCCCTTAGATAGCTTGGCGCAGATTACCCACATGTGACCGCTTCGAAATAAGGGAACGGCAGAGGTTTTTTACTACCGTGTCTTTCTCAACATATTCGCAGTGTCAGACAGCGTACTACTACACATACGGGCTACTCTGCGCAGGTGCGGCATGACAGTGCCGCACAATTCTTTAGCGCGTTATAATAGACAGGGCCTACGAAGATAAATGGTACCAAACGCCTAATCCGTAGGTGCTGTCTATAATCTCCGACTAACGAATTGCGCGACACTGTTATGTCGCGCCTGCTTAGACTTTCCGTTATGTGTAGCAGCACGCTGTCTGTGAACTGCGAATATTTCACGAAACAAACGTAACGGTAACCCGACTGCCGTTCCCCTTTTCGAAGCGGTCACCGCTCTCCGATTTGCATCAGACTATCTAATAAGGGAAAGGCAGGAGTTCAAAGAGGAAGGAAAACCGCAGGTTGTCCTTCCTTTTTGCCCCCGCGGCGGGCGCCGCGAATCCCCGCGCTCCGCAGAGCGCAACTCCCCCCGCTGGGTCAGTGCAGCGAAAAAAGGCTGCCGCTCGGAAAGGCACAGCACCAACGTGCCTCGTGTGCCCCAGATAGTCAGTGCAGGAAAAATAAAAGGACGTACCATGAAAGTACGTCCTTTCCCTTATTCTGCTTCCTGCAGATAATAGCCGATGCCTCGCTCGGAGATCAGCTCGGCCTTCGATCCGACCGCACGCAGCTTGCGGCGCACAAGTGTCAGATAAACCTCGATGTTATTGTAGGTCGCGTCCCTGCCTGCTCCCCAGACCTTCTGGTGCAGCATTTCACGCGGCAGCACCTGTCCCGGTTCCCGCAGGAACATCTCTACAAGCTGCAGCTCCTTGCCGGACAGACGGACTTCGCCGTCATTGCTCGACAGCACACAGCGGCCGCGGTCAAGCGTCAGGTCGCCGGCGGTCAGGATTTCACTCTGCATCATTCTCGGCCGACGTGCCAGTGCATTGACATGCGCCAGAATCTCATCGCTCTGGCACGGACGCATGAGTACATTGTCCGCACCCGCATTCAGAATACGGATACGCGCCCGCGCGGTCGTGTGACCTGCCATGACGAGCAACGGTGTCATATCACCGCTTTCTCGCAGAGAGCGCACCGCATCGACGGTCTTCTCATCCAGCTTAGTGGCATTGTACACGATTACATCATATATATTCTCCGAAATATCAAGCGTGTCGCTCTCCGGCTGCTGATCATACAGAATATGTTCATGCTTCTTTGAAGGTGGCGAACAGGCGCTCGTCCTGCTCTGCATTGATTAGCAAAATACGCATGAGAACATCTCCTCCTATCGGTGTAACCATTGTGCCGAACTTGTGTGGATTTTTTGTGTATAGCTTATGGATAAATTGTTAAATTGATTCTTTTTCATCAAGCTGCCGTCAAGCGATACGGCAACCCATTTTCAACATTCACGGAATATAAAAGGGAGAAAACAACGTTTTCTCCCTTTTTCGCAATTTACAGAACAATAAGCTGCTTGGACGCATCGGTCAAATCAATGCAGCCGTCCTCAATGACGTACAGCATATCCTCAATACGCACGCCAAACTTGCCCGGCAGATAAATACCCGGCTCTGCGGTGACGATACTGCCTGCCGGCAGCGGCGCTTCTCCGCGCGGAGAGGCAACCGGAGCCTCGTGGATCTCCAGTCCTACACCGTGGCCGAAGCCGTGGCCGAAGGCATCACCGTAGCCTGCCGCCTCGATAATCTTTACGGCCTGCTGCGTCAACGTCCCGACCGGTCACACCGGCCTTGCAGGCAGCAATGCCTGCAAGCTGTGCGTTCAGCACCGTGTCGTACACGGTCTGCATCTCGTCGGTGACATGGCCGACCGCGACCGTGCGCGTCATATCCGAGCAGTAGCCGTCATAAATACAGCCGAAGTCCATCGTCACGAAATCGCCCGCTTGGATGGTCTTTTCACCCGGTACGCCATGCGGCTTGGAGCTGTTCGCGCCCGAAACGACGATCGGATCGAACGACATGTTCTCCGCGCCATAGTGTAGCATGAGGTAGGTCAGCCGTGCCGCGATCTCCTTCTCGGTCACGCCGACCTTGATGTCGTTCAGTACCTCCTCGAGCGCCTGCTCCGCGATTCGCTGTGCCGCGACGATCTTCTCAACCTCGTCCTCTTCCTTGCACATGCGCAGCTGCTCCACACCGTCCTCGAGACGGACGGCTGTCGCGTGCAGCGCCGTGCCCCAGGACATGAACTCCGCATAGGTAAGCGTTTTGTCCTCAAGAGCGACCTTTTTCGCGCCGTCCTCGTCAAGCAGCTCATTGATAAGCGCAGAATAGCTCTGGCCCGCCTTGATCTCGCGCACCTCGAAGTCCTTGATGGCCGCGTGTGCCGCTTCGACATAACGGAAATCCGTGAAGAATACCGCCTGTTTAGCCGACAGGTACACCGCGCCTGCCGTCGAGTGAAAGCCCGTGGCGTAGCGGCGGCTGATCTCGCTGGTCAGCACCAGCGCGTCATACGGCTGCTCGAGCAGCATGGCACGCAGTTCGTTTCTTTTCATGGTAATCGCCTCTTAAATATTAGCCGATGATGGATTTTACCGCATCCACGGCGAGCAGATAGCTGTGCTTGCCGAAGCCTGCAATGACGCCCGCACACACCGGTCCGATGACCGACTTGTGGCGGAATTCCTCGCGCGCATGCACGTTGGACATATGTACCTCCACGCAGGGCAGGCGCACAGCCGCAATCGCATCGCGGATGGCGTAGCTGTAGTGCGTGTACGCACCGGCGTTCATGATGATCGCATCGCAGTCCTCACGAGCCGCGTGAATGCGGTCGATCAGCGCACCCTCGGAGTTGGATTGAAACACCGCGCATTCCATCCCCAGCCGTTCGCACTTCTGTACAACCTCCGCGTTGATGGATGCCAGCGTGTTCGAACCATAAATGCCCGGCTCGCGCTGACCGGTCAGGTTCAGGTTGGGACCGTGGATCAGTAATACCTTTTTCATGGTGATACCCCCCGTTTTCTTTTGTTATCGTCTTTGATGGAAGCCTATTTTTCTTTTAATCAGTAATTACACATTGAGAATTTCTAATTTGTCCATGAAGCACTGCTTCATGGCTAAAGCGTCCTCCGCCTGCGTTCCGGCGGATTCGCAGATAAACGTCGGTGCGTAGCCGCGTGCGGCGGTTTCCTCAGCGACCGGCGTGAAATCCGGACCGTATACCGTATCCGCGAACGTCAAATGGCGCACCTCGCCCTTATCGTTATACTCGATATGAGAGAAGTGGGCGTGCAGCTTGGCGGTACGCTCGTGACCGATGGTATTTTCCATCAGATCGAACAGCGCTCTCACTTCCTCTCGGGTGTTCATATGGCCGCCCGTGCGGCAGTTGAGATGACCGAAGTCGATGCACGGCAGCAGGCGGTCATCGGCAGCCACCAGCTCACAGACCTCCTCGGCAGTGCCGAGCACGCTCTTTTTGCCCATGGTTTCCAGGCAGACCGCGCAGCCGGTCAGGTGAGCCTCATCCAGCGCACGCAGGATGTTTTTTACGTTTTCGTGCGAGTTGCGCATGGCGCGGTCACGGGTCAGCTTGCCCTGACCGCCGCAGTGCACGACCATACGCGTTGCGCCAAGCGGCACAGCCAGCCGCGCGGTCTCCAGCACATAACCGACATTTTTCTCCATGCGCTCGCTCTCCTCGGACGAGAGATTGATGAAATACGGCGCATGAACGCTCATCTGAATGCCGTGCTGCTTGGCTGCCGCACCGATTTTGAGGGCGGTCTCCTCGCCGCAGCGCACGCCGCGTCCGCACTGATACTCAAACGCGGTCAATCCCATCTGTGCGAGCCATGCAGGCGCATCCTCGCTCTTCTTGAAGCCTGCGGCGGCAAACGACTCCGAGTTGCCCGCAGGACCGAATTTCGGCTCAGCCATGATGTGCTCTCGCCTCCATTCTGCGCCGTCCGCGCGCGATAAAGCCGCGCTCAAGCTGATAGCGCACATTGATCCAGAAAAACCGGCGGTCGAGCGTTTCGACGTAGCAGGTCAGCGCGCCTGCGCGGTTGCCGCCGAACACGTCGGTGAAAATCTGGTCGCCGATAACGGCAATCTCGCGCATGGACAGGCCAAGCCGATTTGCCGCCTTGCGGAAGCCGCGCGAAAACGGCTTTCCGGCATGGCTGATATAACCCACACCGAGCGGCTCGCAGAACTTTCCTACCCGCTCGGGATGGTTGTTGGAGAACACCAGCACAGCGATGCCGGCATCCTTCAGCCGATCGACAAAGGTGTGCAGCGTATCGGGCGGCAGAGCAGCCTTGTGGGATGCCATTGTGCCATCCAGATCGACCAGCACGCCGCGTACGCCGTGGGCAGTCAGCACCTCCGGCGTAATATCGTAAATCGAATCAAATACATAATCGGGAATCAGTTTGCTCATTCATACACTCCTGTTAATACCCGTATTCTAATTTAGCGTAATGCTACATATAGTGTAATGGAATTTATTCAAAAAGTCCAGAAAAGATAATTTTATCGCAAAGGAGTCGATCCATGATGGTCTACACGAAAAACCTTATTCTGGTATGCACCGGACGCGACACGACGAAAGCCGCTTCGCTCGGCATGCCGGTTTTGCAGCTTTGCCTTGGCATTTCGCAGTCCGGGGCGCTGCAGCGGCTCAAGGTGTCCGCGGTGCAGCGACACTGCCTGCTCGGCGTGACCGACCCGCCGCAGGCTATCAACTTCTGCAGCGCCGAGCGCATTGCCGCCGATCTGGTTTTCGAGGCGCGGCGCACGGAAGCGCCCGGCGTATTCGCGGATTTTGAGCACGACACGCCGCTGAACCGCCGCCTGCTGGCCGCATTCGACGAAGCACTGTACGATGCGGATATTCCGCTGTATGTGCCGCTCGAGTGCGGACGCACGCTGTCGCACGCGATACTCACGGTCTCCACCGCGATTTCGGGCGGCAGTCTGACCGAGTACATTTCCTCCCTGCAGGGCATTTACAGCGCTGCGCGGATTGCCGCGTTTCTGCAGCCGGTTTCGCAGGATTTCACCCTGCCGTCACCCACGCCGAACGGCATTTCACTCAGTGCCGCAGCAAGAGCCGCGCTGCTCGCGCAGACCGGCGCGCAGCCGTTCTTTTCGCGCGAGCTGTGCGCGAAATACTTCACCTACATGGATGCAGACGGACAGGCACACTTTGTCCTGTACGACGATGATTCCACGCTGGCAGCCAAGCTGGCGCAGCTGGCGGGCTGCGGCGTGCAGAACGTGTTCGCGCTGTTTCCGGATGCGGCAGGGCTGCTGAAGCCGCAGACGTAAGGCAGCACTGCACAATTAAGACTACGGCGCTTTGCGGAAATTTTGTATCCTGACTTTATAACGGTTCCTTGTGCAGGCTCCGGTCGCGCTGCCGCTGATTCTACGGTAATACATCAAGTATTACCGCAAAGCCGCGCCTCGTCAGTGCACAAAATCCACTCACAAATCGCTCTTGTTTAATCATGCAGTATTGCTTTAATCCGTCGTGATATGCGCGGTCGCGGCGCGTGTCAGCTTGATGAGATCCGCCGGTGCACATTCGATCTGGAAGCCAATCTTGCCCGCAGAGACCATCACGGTCGGAACATTGTTCACGCTCTCGTCAAACACGGTCGGGAACGCCTTTTTCATGCCGACCGGCGAGCAGCCGCCGCGTACATAGCCGGTAAGGCCCAACAGTTCCTTGACATGCACCATCTCGACCGACTTTTCGCCTGCCGCCTTGGCTGCTTTTTTTAGGTCAAGCTCCTTTGCGACCGGAATAACGAATACATGAAAGCCGCCCGATTTGCCACGTGCAACCAGCGTCTTGAATACCTGATCGGGGTTCTGACCGAGCAGCTCCGCAACCGAAACACCGTCTACGGCGTCCTTGCCGTGCGGGTATTCGTGCGGCTTATAAGCGATCTTGTGCTGCTCGAGCACACGCATTACATTTGTTTTATCCGAAGCCATATTGTTCGCTCCTATCTGCAATTTATACAAATATTATAGACTTCACTTGTGCGATATGCAAGGGAATATCGGAATTGAAAATTGAGAATGAAGAATGGAAAATTATCGCGGCGGTTGAATCAATACGTCGTTTGTAAATTCATTTGCACTCGTATACCTCGTAGGGGCGAACAGTGTTCGCCCAAGTCATCGTTAAATGAGTGCGGGAACACACTGTGCTCCCCTGCGGAGTAGATAGTACAGACATTGGACAACTGCGGTACCCATTTTACCCGCCATTCATTCTCAATTCAAAAAGGGAACCGAAATCGGTTCCCTTTTTGCTTACTGCTGCGGATTTTTCTTATGGAAGTTAAACTTGGGCAGCTTGATTTTCTTAAACAGGCCGGAAAGGCGGGAAGCGACGCTGTCGGTCAGCGAATAGTAAACCGGGGTGATAAACAGCGTTGCGATGGTGGAGATAACCATACCGGTCATCATAACAACACCCATCGGCTTCATCATCTCGGAGCCTTCGCCGCTGGAGCATACCATCGGCACAAGGCCGAGGATAGTGGTCATAGCGGTCATCAGCACCGGACGGACACGGCGCGGACATGCGTTCAGGATAGCCGTATTCTTATCCTCACCGCGCTGACGGCGCTGCAGGGTATAGTCGATCAGCACGATGGACGAGTTGACGACTGTACCGGCCAGAATGATAACACCGAGCAGTGCGACCATGGAAACATGATTTCCGGTCGGCCACAGCAGGATCATCGAGCCAAGCAGACCGATCGGCAGGATCAGCATGATTGCAATCGGCAGCGAGAACGAGTTGAACTGCGTTGCCAGAATGAAATATACCAGCAGGATTGCCACCGCAAGGGCCAGCATCAGCGTACCGGTGGTCTCTGCGATCTGCGAAGCAGCGGTATCGCCTTCGCCGACCTCTACGCCGTCCGGCAGCTCGTACTTGGCAACAATGTCGTCAACAGCCGCCTTAATGGCATTGCTGTCACCGGATTCGCTTTCACCGGTGATGGTAACGGTCTCCTTCTGGTTCTTGCGCACGATGGACTGCGGGCTGAGCTCGGTGTAGACATCCGCCACCATGGACAGCGGTACGGTGCCGCCGGTCATAGTCGGAATTTGCATGGAGCGCAGTGCGTCCAGACTGGTTGCTACATCCTCGTCACCGGCAACGGTAACGTCGTATTCCTCACCGTTCATGCGGAGCGTGGTTGCGGTCGAGCCGGTCAGCTCACCACGAACCAGACCGCCAATGGTAGCCGCATTCAGACCGAAGCGAGACGCATTCTCGCGGTTGATCTTAACGGCAACACGCGGGGTCTGCTCGCCTGCCGAGGATTCCACGTTGATAGCATCCGGCAAGGCGCTGATCTGGTTTGCCAGATCGCCTGCCGTCTCAGCCAGCTGGTCGTAGTCATCGCCGGTCAGCTCAACGCTGATGTCCGAATCCGTGGACATCGACATGGTGCTGCTGGTCGAAACCGTCAGTTCACAGCCTGCAATATCCTGCAGGTCATGGCGCAGCTGCTTGGCGATATCCGCTGACGAGCGGTCACGCTGATCGAGATCTACCAGTGAAATGGTAACGCTTGCGCCCGAGGACGAGGACATGATCGAGGTCGAAGAACCGGTCGAGTAGTAGATCTGCTCCAGCTCCGGGATGGTATCAACTGCGATGGCCGCAATGCGGTCCTCGATGGCGGCAGTGTCCTCCATAGTCGAACCGTTCGGCATGGAAACCGTAACACTCACCTCACCCTCATCCATCTCCGGGATGAGCTCCATGCCCGCCTGGCTGACGCTGAGCACGCTGACAATACAGATGACAACGGTCAGCGCGACGCCTGCCCAGCGGTGGGTGATCAGGAAATTCAGCGAACTGCGGTATGCACGCGACAGCGGCTTTTCGGTGATCGGCGTTGCGCCCGAGCCCTGCGGCTTGATGCTCTGCTGCTTGGTGCCGCCGAGCAGGAAATAGCACAGCAGCGGCACGAGCGTGATGGAAATGATCAGCGAGCTGAGCAGCAGCGCTACGATGGTGATACAGAATTCCTTGAACATCATGCCGGCCATGCCGCCGGAGAGTGCGATCGGCAGGAATACGGCGACCGTGGTCAGCGTGGAGGCGATAACTGCACCGATGACCTCGCCGGTGCCCTTGGTGCAGGCCTCCAGACGGTCGTAGCCGTCCGCTCGATAGGTAAAGATGTTCTCCAGAACAACGATCGAGTTATCCACGATCATACCTACGCCGAGCGTGATACCGCCGAGCGACATCATGTTCAGCGTAATGCCCAGCACGTTCATAATCAGGAACGTAAACAGGATACAGCACGGCATTGCGATGGTAACAGCCATGGTCGCGCCGAAGTCGCGCAGGAAAAGGAACAGCACGATTGCGGCGAACAGCACGCCCATCCAGATGTTCTGAATAGCGTTATCAACCGTCATGTTGATATAGTCGGACTGATCCATAACGATATTCCACTGCAGGGAATCGTTGCTCTTAAGCAGGGAGTCAAACTCAGCCTTGGCCAGCTCGGCAATCTGCACGGTGTTCGAGCCAGACTGCTTGTTGACCGACAGGATGATACATTCCTCACCGTCAACCTTGGAGATGGCGTCCTGATCCTTCGGCTGCATGGAAACATCCGCAATCTGGCTCAGACGGACCGTGCCGCCTGCCGGAAGCGAGATCAGAGCGTTCTTAACATCATCAATGGACGAATACTCGCCGTCCGTGCGGACAGCCAGCGTCTGCGAACCGTTATCCAGATCGCCGCCCGGAATGGCGATGTTGTCCGCGCCGAGCTGCTGACCGATGGACGAAATGGTCAGGTTATAACCCTTCAGGCGGGAGGCGTCCGTGTGGACTGCGATCTCCTGCTCGTAGCCGCCCGAAATATCAACAGACGCTACGCCGTCCAGACGCTCAAGCGCCGGCTGAATCTCGTCCTCGGCGATGGACTGCAGAGAGGCCAGATCGTTGCCACGCAGCGCCACCGAAACGACCGGCATGGAGTCAATATCAATCGACATAACGGTCGGGTCGGATGCGTCATCCGGCAGCTGGCTCTTTACCTGTGCAACCTTGTCGCGCAGGTCGGTCATTGCCTGATCCATATCGGTATCATTCGTAAACCGGATGACCAGCATAGCCATATTCTCGGACGAGGTGGACTGGAGCGTATCCAGACCGGACAGACCCGCTACCGCACCCTCGAGTTTTTTGGTTACCTGCTGCTCGATATCCTCCGGACCGGCACCCGGGTAAGTAGCGTAAACAACCGCTGCCGGAACCTCCATGGACGGCATGAGCGCCAGCGGCAGGTTCTGGAAGCTGTAAAAACCAAACACAACGACCAGTATGTACAGCAGGATGGTCATTACATGGTGTTTGATAAAGGTTTGTGCGAATTTCATGCGCGCTTAGCCCTCCCCGCCGTCTGCGGCGTCCGAGGTAACGACATGCACGGCTGCACCGTCCGACAGATAGGACTGACCCTTGGTAACAACCCGGTCGCCCGCCTTGAGGCCGGAAACGATCTCGGTCGAATCCTTGGTAACCAGTCCGGTAGTGACGGTAACGCGGGTTGCGGCAGTTCCGTCCGCATTTACGGTGAACACATACTGCTCGTTGTTGTTGCCGGTCAGGATGGACTCGGTCGGCACGGAAATCGTGCTTGCGCGGCGGTCGGTATAGAAGGTGACGGTAGCAAACGCGCCGATCGGCGGCTTGGTGCCGGACGGCAGAGAAACCGAAACGTCATACAGATTGGTCTGTGCATTGGCAGCCGCCGGCAGCGTGCTGACCGTACCGTTCATCGACTCCTTGGAGACAGCGGAAACCGTGACGCTTGCGGTATCGCCGACCTTGATGCCGGTGAATACGTCCTCAGCGACAGAAACCTGCACCTCAACCGCACCGTTCTCGGCAATGACCACGCTCGGCTGCGCCGAGGATGCCATGCCGCCGCGGTCTACGTTTACAGCCGTAACCGTACCCGAGCACGGAGCGGTTACCGTGCCAAGGCTTGCCTGCTTGTTGATCTGGTCCATAGATGCCTGAATCTGCGCCAGAGACGCGGACTGCTGGGCCTCAGCCTGCGCGACACCCGCCTGCGCCTGCGTCAGTGCCTGCTTGGCCTTGGTCAGATCCTGCTCGGCAGCCGCACCGGCTTCGAGCAGTGCTTCCGTGTTGCTGACCGCCAGTTCCGCCTGCTCCACACCGACCTTTGCCGATTCAATCGCACGGTCGGTCGCGGTCTTTGTGGCGCTGTAGGATTGCTGCAGCGAGCTCATCGTCGAGGTAACCGTCGAGGTATCCACCGTAAACAGGGTCTGACCCTTGGATACGGTGTCGCCTTCGCTGACGTTCAGCGTCTGCACCTGACCTGCCAGCAGTGGGAACACCTGCACCTCATTGACGGCGGCAATCTTGCCATTCAGCGTGTACTCCGAGCTCATCGCACCCGAGGTAACATCGGTTACCTCAACCGCAGTGCTGTTTGAACTTTCCTCCTCGGTTTCCTCTTCCTTGCCGCAGCCTGCACACAGTACCATCGCACCGGCCAGCAGCGCCGCAAGGATTCGTTTGCTATTGCTCATCGGGGTCCTCCAATTCATTATATATATCTGCTATATTCGCAAAAACGGTCAGCTTATCAAGTTGTTGCCGTAATTACACCGCGTTTTGCCCACTGATAGGTGTTGTAAGCGGTCAGCAGATCAATACGCGCTGCAACCTCGGTCTCCTGTGCGGTGGTGAAGGTATCAAGCGCATCCGTGTACGCCATCTTGGAGATCATGCCGCGCGTGTACTGCACCTGGCTTACCGTAAACGTCTTTTTCGCCTGTGCGAGATCGGCATCCGCCGCAGCAAGTGCGGTCTGCTTCTCCTGCAGGTCGGTATACAGCTTGCGGAAGGAAGCGGTCGTGCTCTCCTTCTGTGCGTCGCGGTCGATCTTGGCTGCCTGATAAGCATACAGCGTGTTGGTCTTATTGTTCTCGTAATCGTCGGACGCGGTCTGCATTGCGTACTCCTTGGAGTAGATCGCGTAGCTGTTCTTGAGCGCCTCGGCAAGATCCTTGTTATAATCAATGGAGGTGACCTGCTCGGCGGTTACGACCGGAAGATCGCTCGTTTCGATCTGCGTACCGGTGGTATAGCCGCACTGGATAGCGAGCGTGTTGGTCAGCGCCTCTACCTGCGTGGTCAGCGAAGCCTTGCCGGCAACGGCGCTCTCTCGCTGCGCCTGCAGGCTCTTGAGCGTGTTTACACCGGTCATACCCAGCTTTACCTGCTTCTGCACAGTCGCAATGTTGCGGTCGAGCTGCTGAATGCTGCGGTTTGTCTGGTTGAGCGTATACTTCATGCCGCGCAGAGAAATGTACGTGTTTTCCGCACTCAGGCAGATTTCATCGGCTGCATTCTGCATCTGACGGCGGGTGTTATCAACCGTTTTCTCCTGATCTTCCTCGGCGTCGTCCTCGTCGTCGTCGAGGTTCTTGTACGATGCTTCGGCGGCTGCCAGGTTGCGCTGCAGAATGGAAATCTGGCTCTCAAGCGTCTTGCGCAGACCGGCGTTCTCCTTGTCGGTTCCCAGTTCCTTCAGCGTTTTCTGCAGTTCCTTGATCTGCTTCCGGTAGGACGAAATCTGCTCGGAAAGCTGGAAATAGCTTTCCATGTACCGGTCGCTGACATCGGTCTTTTCCGCGCTGAGCACGGTGTTGTTGTTCGCCTTGATGGTGACGTTGTTCTGGCGGACGGTCTCCTCCAGCTTGTCAAACGTCAGCTTGACCGGCGCCGTCGGCTGGGTCTGGGTGGTGCCGGTGGTGTTCGTCGCGGTCTTGGTATCGGCGGCAAATGCCGGTACGACCATGCCGCACAGCAGAGCAGCAGAAAGACCAGCTGCAATGGTTCGTTTCATTATAATATATACTCCTCTCTTATGCGGCTGCGGTGGTGATAAGTACGCCTTCCTTGGCCCATTCGTACTGGTTATATGCAGTATACAGCGACAGATACGCGCTTTCCACATTCAGCTTTGCGGTCGTTACGGCATCCTGCGCCTGCTGATACGCCAGCTTAGAGATGATGCCCTTCCTGTACTTCACGGTCGCGGTTTTCAGGTCAAGCTCCGCCTGTGACTGTGCGGTTCGCTTGGCTGCCAGAGTCGTCCGGCAGTCCTTGACGGTCTTGTAGGTGCTGTCGAATGCAGCCACTACCGACTCCTTGGCCGCCGCCAGTGCGTCCTCAGCGGACTTGACCGCCTCGGCGGTACCGCTGATGTTCTTGTCGTACGAGTTGTACGCGCTGCGCACAGCATCCTGCTTCTGCCAGATGAGGAAGCTGTTCTTCTGCGCCTGCTCCAAATCCTTCTGATAGGACATCTTATCCAGATTGCCCTCGTACAGCGTCTCAAAGTCGGCCGGCATCACGATGGTGTTCGCGTCCAGACCGCACATCAACGCAACGCTCGAACCGAGGTTTTCGCGGGTGGTCTCCAGTGTGTCGATGGACTGCGCCAGCTTGTCGCGCTGATTCTGCACCGTGTCAAGCTGCAGCTGCCCAATCATGCCGAGTTTTCTCTGAGTTTTCAGCACAGCCAGATTGCGGTCCAGCTGTTTCAGCGTTACCTGCAGGTTTTCCTTGGTGTAGCCCAGATTTTTAATGGTAATCAGCATGGTCTGTGCACCGAGCGCCAGCTGACCGGAGACATTTTTCGCCTGCTTGCGCAGCGTGTACGCCGCGTCATCCAGCTGGGACAGCATGGCCATTGCCTGCTGCATGCCGCTGACGGCATTCTGATTCAGGCTGATCTGGTAATCCTTTAATACCTGCAGCTGTGCTTCGTAGGTTTTGTACAGATCAGGCTGCTGTGTCTTGTTGATTTTCTTCATCGCATCTTCCATGCTGATGATAAGATCGGTGTAAATCTGACTTTCGCTCTGACCTGCCGAGCCTGTCGAGCCACTCGACGCATACGAGCTACTGTCCAGCGAAGCTGCCGTTTTATTCAGCATTTTCACCGTGTTATTGTCACTCTCCACCGTACGCTTGACGCCCAGCAGACCCATTTTCTTGACGGTATACGCCGCCGGTTTGCTCTGCGCGGTGCTCGTCCCGGTCTGCGGCGCTGCCGGTTGTCCGGTGCTTACCGCGCCTGCAGGCCATACAAATCCGGCGCACAGCACCAGAGACAGCAGTGTGCGCTTCCAGTTTGCTTTCATATAGGCTCCTTTCTCACAACAATTCCCTTGTGATAATGCTGGTGCGAATGTATTCGATGCTCTGCCGCGGCGATTCTCCGGTACGCAGTGTATGCGCCAGCACTTCGATCGCGCGCGTCGTCTGCGCCGAAAAATCCTGATCGACGATGAAATCCAGCCGTCCGTCCTCCAAATACTGGCGCGCATGCGGCGTCAGATCGTGACAGACAACGTGAATGCGCCGATTGGGCTTTGCGCGCTCGAGCGCGTCCATACAGCCGCGCACGGACTCGTTTGCCATATAAATACCGCGCAGACGCGGGTTCTGCCGCACCTGCTGCAGTACGCCGTCGTAGGTCAGCTCGTACTGCTCGACACTCTCGATGACGTTTACGTTTACGTTATCATCAAAAATCTCGTGCAGGCGGTCAAGGAAGCCGCGCACACGCAGTCCGTGCGCCGTGAATTCACGGTTGCCGGTAACGACGAGCACATCCTGTCCCTCAACGTACGGTGCAAGCAGTCCGGCGGCAATCCGGCCGGATTTGACCATGTTCTGTCCGATATGATACAGGCGGCGGCTCTGCCGCACATCCGAGTCGCAGGTAACGACCGGAATGCCGATTGCGACCAGCCGGTCGATTTCCTCACTCATCGCTACCGTGTCCGGCGCGGTGACAATGAGACCGTCAATGCCGCGCTCCTCCATGCGTCCGATGGCCTCGAAATACGCACGGTGCGAGCGGTTTTTCAGCTCCTCCACCAGCACATTTACATCATTTAATCCGCGGTTGTGTACAGCCACGCGAATGCCCTCGCGCATCCGGCGGATGAAAAACGCATCCCAGCTCGGCAGGATTACGCCGATGCGGAACGCGCCGTGTCCCGCACGGGCGGCCTGCCGCTGCGACGGCGTTTTGTAGCCGTATTCGCTGATTATTTTCTGCACGCGCTCCCGCACTTCCGGCGCTACATTCGGTCGGCCGTTTACAACTCGGTCCACTGTTCCACGCGATACGCCGCACTGCTCCGCGATCCACTGTGCAGTTACCTTCATAAGATATTCTCCTTTTCAGGCATCCATGTATCCTCTTTTATCCCTAAAAGACACATTTTTGCCACAATACGTTCATATTTTATCATAGTGCAGTAAAGCGCACAAGCGTTTCACCGCATTTTAGACACCAACGTGCAATGTGTTGCATTTTCCTGTGCATTTTCTATTTTAGCACAATGCACGGATATTTTGCACGATTTTTTTGCGCTCCGCTTTGCTATTTTTCACCAAACAGAAGCCCCAAAATTGGGCGGTGCGCTGAAAAATACGCTGCACCCTTGAAGCACACCCGCAAGTGGTTTATAATAGAATCACCTTATATAAAAGGAGAGAATTCCAATGGGCATTTTGAAAATTGGCGTTGTAGGCTGCGGCCGAATCGGCAAGCTGCACATCAACAACCTGATCAACTCCGTACCGGGCGTTCAGGTAGTAGCTGCTGCTGACCCGATGCTCGATAAGTCCGGCGCACGCGAGTGGCTGGCAGAGCGCAAGATCACCAACGTTTCCACCGACTTTATGGACGTTATCAACAATCCTGAGGTAGACGTAGTATTCGTTTGCTCCTCCACTGACACCCACTGCGATGTTTCCATGGCAGCAGTTCAGGCTGGCAAGCACGTATTCTGCGAGAAGCCGATCGACTATGATATCGACAAGATCAAGAAGCTGCTCGCACTCGTTGAGGAGAAGGGCGTTAAGTTCCAGGTAGGCTTTAACCGCCGCTTCGACCACAACCACAAGGCTGTTGCAGACGCAGTTAAGGACGGCACGATCGGCGATCCGCATATCGTTATCGTTTCCTCCCGTGACCCGGAGCCGCCTCCGGCTTCCTACGTTGCAGTTTCCGGCGGTATCTTCTACGATATGATGATCCACGACTTCGATATGGTTCGCTACGTAACCGGTTCCGAGGCTGTTGAGATCTCCGCTGTTGGTTCCTGCCTCGTTAACCCGAACCTGCAGGAAGAGTCCGGCATTCCGGACGTTGACACCGCTGTTGTTACCATGAAGATGGCTAACGGCTGCATCGCTGTCATCAACAACTCCCGTCAGGCAGTTTACGGCTACGACCAGCGCGTAGAGGCGTTCGGTTCTAAGGGCATGGCTTCCGATGCCAACGACCTGCTGAACACCACCACCGTACTGACCAAGGACGGCGCTCACTCCGAGAAGCCGCTGTGGTTCTTCCTCGAGCGTTACAACCAGGCATTCATCAACCAGGTTATCTCCTTCGTTGATGCAATCAACAACGATACAGAGACTGCTGTCGGCGCTATCGATGGCCTGCGTCCGGTTCTCATGGCTAAGGCTGCTACCGAGTCCTGCCGTAACGGCGGCGTATACGTTAAGGTTGAGGAGTAATTTCTCCGCTTAACAAACCAAAGTTGCATGAAAAGGAATCCTCGAAAGAGGGTTCCTTTTTTGTTGCAGTAATTAAAAATTGAGAATGGAGAATGGAAAATTAACGCGATGATCAAATTCAACTCACTGCAATTACATAACCGTATGTCCGCACGCATTTAACATTGATGCGGGAGCACAATGTGCTCCCCCTACGATTTTAATCGTGCAACTTGACAAATTGTATCATGTAGGGCGGGACAAGGTGAATTGCCCGAAGGGGCAAGAGAAGGTGCTCTGGGGTATGACCTCATCCCGCCGTTTCTCGTCGAATTACACCAATTTTATCAACCTGTACCCGTCAACTGCCGCGTTCATTCTCCATTTTCCACTCTCAATTCCCCCTGACTTAGAGTACACTCCAAGTGCTACACTAAGGGCAAAGGAAGGTGACTCCCATGACCATCGCAGAAGTGAGCAGACAATTCGACATCACACCGGACACCCTTCGCTACTACGAGCGCATCGGCCTGATCCCGCCGGTACCGCGCACCAAAAAAGCGGCATCCGCGATTACGACCAGACCTCGTGCAGCTGGATCGAGTTTATTAAATGTATGCGTGCGGCCGGTCTGCAAATTGAGGCGCTCATCGAATATGTGGCTCTGTTCCAACAGGGCGACAGCACCATCGGCGCCCGCAAGGCGCTCCTGATCGAGCAGCGCGACCAGCTCGAGGAACGCATTGCCACCATGCAGCAGACGCTCAAGCGGCTCAACCACAAGATTGAAAACTACGGAAACTGCCTCGCCAAAGAACCCGAGCTGCGCGGTAAAGCCAAAGACTGAACTGCACCAACACTTCACCACCGCAGAGTTCTCCCGCCGGAGAGCCCTGTGTATTTGTGTATTTTTACCAGTTTCCATCGTTTTTTTCGGTATTTATCACCATACCCCGCGTTTTGAGAATATTCCGCTTGTGCAATCCCTTATAATTTACCAAATTTATTGCTTTATTCCGTTAATATTGACAGTTGACGCTTGCTATCTGGTGTGGTATATTGGTAGACGGAACAAAAACTTAACAAAAAAAAAAGTGTGCAAAACCCGCTCCAAACCGAACCACCCTATCGATCGGTTAGACACGGGCAAGCGGTTCCCTGCCGCACCAAATGGCAGTCTGCAACAGGCGGAATGCCGGTTTTTACCGGCTTTGGCAATAAATATCCAAACAAGAAGGAGACTTGAACATGGATTTCCATCTGACCCGTGAACAGGAACTGGTTCGCCAGATGATGCATGACTTCACCGAGAACGAAGTTAAGCCCATCGCTGCGGAAACCGACAAAACCTCTACTTACCCCCGCGAGAACATCGAGAAGCTGTTCGATCTGGGCGTTATGGGCATGGTCGTGCCCGAGGAGTTCGGCGGCGCAGGCGCTGACGACCTGTCCTCCGCTATCGCTATCGAAGAGCTGTCCAAGCAGTGCGCTTCCACTGGCGATATCGTCGCCACCCACAATGGTCTGTGCTGCGGCCCGATCATTGCAAACGGTACTCCCCGCACAGAAGGAGAAGTACCTCCGCATGCTGACCGAAGGCCACAAGGTAGGTGCTTTCGCACTGACCGAGCCGGACGCTGGTTCTGACGCTGCAAAGGGCACCTGCGTTGCTGAGCTGCAGGGTGACCACTACGTGCTGAACGGCTCCAAGATCTTCATCACCAATGGCTACGTGGCCGACGTGTTCGTGGTCTTCGCCATGACCGACAAGTCCAAGGGCACCCGCGGCATCTCCGCCTTCATCGTGGAGAGCAGCTTCCCCGGCTTCTCCGTGGGCAAGCACGAGGAGAAGATGGGCCTGCACGGCTCCCCCACCGCCGAGATCGTGTTCACCGACTGCATCGTTCCCAAGGAGAACCTGCTGGGCCAGGAGGGCAAGGGCTTCAAGATCGCCATGCAGACCCTGGACGGCGGCCGCATCGGCATCGCGGCCCAGGCTCTGGGCATCGCCGAGGGCGCTATGGAAGAGTCCATCAACTTTGCTAAGACCCGTGAGCAGTTCGGCCGTCCGATCGCAAAGTTCCAGAACACTCAGTTCCTCTTTGCTGATATGCATGTTGCAATCGAGGCTGCTCGCCTGCTGACCTACAAGGCTGCTGTTGCTAAGTCTGAGGGTGGCCGCTTCACTGTGGACGCTGCAACCGCTAAGCTGTTCGCTTCCGAGGCTGCTATGAAGATCACCACCAAGGCAGTTCAGGTACACGGCGGCTACGGCTACACCAAGGATTACCCCGTGGAGCGCATGATGCGCGACGCCAAGATCACCGAGATCTACGAGGGCACCAGCGAGATTCAGCGCGTTGTTATCTCCGGTAACATTCTCGGTAAGTAAGAATAGGAGGAAAACTGAACTATGAAGGCAATTGTTTGTGTAAAGCAGGTACCGGATACCTCCGGTAAGGTTGCTGTCAATCCCGATGGCACTCTGAACCGCGCATCCATGGCTACCATCATCAACCCGGACGACAAGAACGCGGTTGAGGCTGCCCTGAAGCTGAAGGACGCTACCGGCTGCAAGGTCGTTGTTATCACCATGGGTCCTCCCCCGGCACAGGGCATGCTGCGTGAGCTGATGGCCATGGGCGTGGACGAGGGCGTTCTGGTCACCGCTCGTGAGTTCGGCGGTTCCGATACCTACGCTACCTCCCAGATCCTGGCTGCTGCTATCAAGAAGTATGGCGTTGACGCTGATGACGTAGTATTCTGCGGCCGTCAGGCTATCGACGGTGATACCGCTCAGGTTGGTTCTCAGATCGCTGAGAAGCTGGACATCCCGCAGGTCTCCTACGCTGCTGACGTAAAGATCGAGGGCACCACCGTTACCGTTAAGCGCGCTCTGGAGGATGGCTACATGACCATCAAGACCCACACCCCCTGCCTGCTGACCTGCATCAAGGAGCTGAACGAGCCCCGCTACATGTCCATCAAGGGCATCATGGGCTGCTACGATAAGCCGATCGCAGTTTATGACTACAACACCCTGAAGGACGATCCGCTGATCGATCCCACCACCATTGGTCTGAAGGGTTCTCCCACCAACATCTTCAAGTCCTTCACTCCTCCCCAGAAGGGTCAGGGCAAGATGCTTGAGGGCGCTGACAAGGCTACCTGCGATGAGCTGGTTGCTGAGCTTCAGAAGAAGCACATCATTTAATCGGAAGGAGAATACTGAACAATGGCTGATTTCAATAATACGAACCTCGCCGATTTTTCCGGCGTATGGGTATTCTGTGAGCAGCGCCAGGGCGAGCTGCAGCCGACCGTACTCGAGCTGATCTCTGAGGCACGCAAGCTGGCAGACGACATGGGCACTGAAGTTTGCGGCCTGCTGCTTGGCGGCAAGGGCGTAGGCGAGAAGATGGCAAAGGAACTGGGCGCTTACGGCGCTGACAAGGTTCTGGTTTGCGAGAGCGACCTGCTCGAGACCTACACCACCGATGCATACGCAAAGGTTCTGTGCGACACCGTTATGGCTAAGAAGCCGGAGATCCTGCTGATCGCCGCTACCAACATTGGCCGTGACCTCGGCCCGCGCTGCGCAGCTCGTCTGCACACCGGTCTGACCGCAGACTGCACCCACCTCGACGTAGACGTAGAGAAGTATGCTGCATTCCTGCAGGATGCTTCCACTCTGCCGCAGGCTCAGATCGATGCTCTGAACCGCGAGGACCGCAACCTGAAGATGACCCGTCCGGCATTCGGCGGTCACCTGATGGCTACCATTATCTGCCCGCGCTTCCGTCCGCAGATGGCTACTGTTCGTCCGGGCGTACTGAAGAAGGGCGAGTACAACGAAGCTAAGGCTAACGCAGTAGTTGTTGAGCCGGTAGCTTTCGAGCTGTCCGAGGCTGACATCAAGACCAAGGTTCTCGAGGTCGTTAAGGAAGCTAAGGAGCTGGTTGACCTGACCGGCGCTGAGGTAGTTGTATCTGTAGGCCGTGGTATCTCCAAGGACGTTGAGACCGGCATCAAGCTGGCTGAAGAGCTGGCTGGCCTGTTCGGCGGCGTTGTTGGCGGCTCTCGTGCCACCATCGACTCCGGCTGGCTGTCTGCCGACCATCAGGTTGGTCAGACCGGCAAGACCGTGCATCCCAAGGTGTACGTTGCTCTGGGTATTTCCGGTGCTATCCAGCATAAGGCTGGTATGCAGGATTCCGAGTGCATCGTAGCAGTTAACAAGTCTGATTCCGCTCCGATCTTCGACGTAGCTGACTACGGCATCTGCGGCGACCTGTTCAAGGTTGTTCCGATGATGATCGACGCAATCAAGGCTGCTAAGGAGTCCAAGTAATCATCTGATTGCTTTTTGAAGCGCCGTGCTGCCTGCGACCTCCCGGTTTGCGGCGGGTTTTGGAGCCCCGCTTGCAACATCCGCCATGCCCGCGGAAAGCGCAGCACGCTGCTTCTGATTGTATAAGAAAAGCCGCAGAGCAATGCTCTGCGGCTTTTTTCGGCACAAAATAAAGAGAAAGAGCCTGTCTGCGCTGCAGACAGGCTCTTTTCAATCCAGATAATTGCCTACCGGACTCCGGTTGTACTGCTTGATGATACGAATGACTACCGAACCATCCTCCTGCTCCGCCTCGTCTACGATCTTATGTCGCGTGCGGTTGCACTCCAGTGCCTGCTTGTAGTACTCGACTTCCTCGCGCACCAGGCGCACCGCAATACTGTGCTCCAAATCCTCCTTCAGCTGGAAATGCAGGGTCTGACAAATGCACGCCGCCTTAATCCGCTTCATGTCCATTCCTCCTGTTTTGTTGATGAAATACGCAAAAAACAATATACACAGTCGTTTTTACATATTTATTATACTGAAAACAGAATTTTTCCGCAAAGACGGTTTTTCACAAAGTTTGTTGTTCCCTGTTTGTGGAACATCGCCATAGGCACGTAGTTTTGTTTGTGCAGAACAGAAAAAAGACGCACAATGTGCGCCCCTACGGAGAGTTACCGGCATGTTTAGCAGCAATGTATCCGACACTGCGTAAAGGTAGAGAAATGGGAGCACGCTGTGCTCCCCTACAGTAGAAAAAATCCTCTGCCGTTCCCCTATTTCGAAGCGGTCGCCGCTCTCCGATTTTCGCCAGACTAAGAAACAAAGGGAAACGGGAGTTAAGAGGGTAGAAACCGTAGGTGTCTACCCTCTTGCCCACCGCGGCGGGCGCCGCAACGTCCCCGCCGTCCGCAGACGGCGCACTCCCCCGCTGAGGTTCAGCGAAAACTCCCCGCCCGTAAGGGACGAACACGCCCCGCGCAGTTCGCTTGCCCCAGTCAGCCAGTGCAGAAAAACCTTGCCTCAGAAAACAGGTATGCGACCCCGTTTTCCCGTTCGGAAAAAGTACCCCAAAACGAATAAAAACGCGACATCAGGCCGCGCTGCTGCACCGCCCCGTCGCGTTTCTTAGCAATAAATAAAAACGGCAGCGAGCGAGAAGAACTCTCAAGCTCTCCACCGATGATGGTAGTAATTATAGCACTCCGCCTCTTTCCGGACAAGATTCAAATGTGCCAAAATCGCATTTACAATTCGTTCATAATTGTACAATCCGACAATTCCCACAGCAGTATTCCGCAGAAACTGACAACTTATACAAAAACACGCCTGTTTTTTCGTCAAACGCGCGTCTGTTTTTTGAGATTTTATGCTGAAATCCGCGAAAATCGCTTTACAAACGGTCGTTTTCATGGTAATATATATATACTTTCGCCCCGCGCTTAGCTGACGGACAAAGGGAGCGTTCCTATCGCCTCCATTCACCAAGCCGCGGCCCGGCCTGTGGGTGAGTAAAAATCTATTTAACGAAAGGTGAAATACCGACATGATCCGTAAGGAAGACAAGACTGCCGTTATCGAGGCAAACCGTACCCACGCTACCGACACCGGTTCCCCGGAGGTTCAGGTTGCAATCCTGACCGCCCGCATCAAGGAGCTGACCGAGCACCTGAAGGTACACAAGAAGGATAACCACTCTCGCCGCGGTCTGCTGAAGATGGTTGGTCAGCGCCGTTCTATGCTGGCTTACCTGCAGAAGAAGGACATCAACCGTTACCGTGCCCTGATCGCTAAGCTGGGTATCCGTAAGTAAGAAAATGCGAAAATAGGGGAGCAGTCTGCTCCCCTGTTTCTGTATTTTAAGCTGGGCGGCATTATCGCTTTTTAGCAGTTGAAAGAGAGACCAAATCATGCAGAGCATGATTTGGAATTGAAAATGGAAAATAGCGCTCTCCTTGCGCGATACAGTAATTCTCCATTTTCCATTCCGCTTGGTTTTTGTTTCAAGTGCTAAAAAAGCTGCTGCCGCCCTCCCCAAACGATTAAAGGAGGAAACAAAATGGCAAACATCAACCACTTTGACTTCAAAAACTACCGTGTTTTTGAGACCGAGATCGCCGGCCGCAAGCTGACCGTCGAGACCGGCAAGATGGCACAGCTCGCTAACGGCTCCTGCCTGGTTCGCTACGGCGAGACCGCTGTTCTCGTTACCGCTACCGCATCCGCTAAGCCGCGTGACGGCATCGACTTTTTCCCGCTCTCCGTTGACTTTGAGGAGCGTATGTACGCAGTAGGCCGCATTCCCGGCTCGTTCATGCGCCGTGAGGGCCGTCCGTCCGAGAAGGCGATCCTGTCCTCTCGTCAGATCGACCGTCCGATGCGTCCGCTGTTCCCGAAGGACCTGCGCAACGACGTTTCCATCGTCTGCACCGTTCTGGAGAACGACTACGACAACTCTCCGGAGGTAGTTGCTCTGCTGGGCGCTTCCATCGCGGTTTCTATCTCTGATATTCCGTTCGACTACGTTGTAGCCGGCTGCCAGGTTGGCATCGTTGACGGCAAGACCGTTATCAACCCGACCTCCGAGCAGCGCGCTGCTTCCGAGATGGACGTTACCCTGTGCGCTACCAAGGACAAGATCGTTATGATCGAGGCCGGTGCAAAGGAAGTTCCGGAGGACGATATGTTTAACGCCCTCATGGAGGCTCATGAGGAGCTGAAGAAGGTCTGCGCGTTCATCCAGTCCATCAAGGACGAGATCGGCAAGCCGAAGTTCGAGTACGAGCATCATGACATCGACCACGACCTGTTCGACAAGCTCGAGGCAGCCTGCAACGACAAGTTCGAGGTTGCTATGGATACCGATGACAAGACCGTTCGTGACGCCGGCGTGCGCGCTATCGTTGACGAGTTTGAAGCAACTCTGGACGAGGAGTACAAGGAAGAGCATGGCGCTAACCTCGGCGAGTGCGTAGACAAGCTGCAGAAGAAGATCGTTCGCCGCTGGCTGGCAAACGGCAAGCGCGTAGACGGCCGCGGCATGGAAGAGGTTCGTCCGCTGGCTGCCGAGGTTCACGTTCTGCCGCGCGTACACGGTTCCGGCATGTTCACCCGCGGTCAGACTCAGGTTCTGACGCTCTGCACCCTGGGTACTCTGGGCGATGCGCAGGAGCTGGACACCATCTTCGAGGAGAAGGAGAAGCGTTATATCCACCACTACAACTTCCCGTCCTTCTCTGTTGGCGAGACCCGTCCGTCCCGCGGTCCCGGCCGTCGTGAGATCGGTCACGGCGCACTGGCTGAGCGCGCTCTGCTGCCGGTTATCCCGCCGGTAAGCGAATTCCCGTACGCGCTGCGTCTGGTTTCCGAGGTTATTTCCTCCAACGGCTCCACCTCTCAGGGCTCTGTCTGCGGTTCCACGCTGGCTCTGATGGACGCCGGTGTTCCGATCAAGGCACCGGTTGCCGGTATTTCCTGCGGTCTGATCACCGACGGCGGTCAGGAGACCACCTTTACCGATATTCAGGGCGTTGAGGACTTCTACGGCGATATGGACTTTAAGGTAGCAGGTACCAAGAAGGGCATCACCGCTATTCAGGTCGATATCAAGGTTGACGGTCTGACCCCGAACATCATCAAGCAGGCGTTCGAGAAGTGCCGCGTAGCCCGCTACGGCATTCTGGACGAGATCATGCTCAAGGCTATCCCGCAGCCGCGTGAGGACGTTTCCGACTGGGCACCGAAGATGACCACCATGCACATCAATCCGGACAAGATCCGCGAGGTTATCGGCAAGGGCGGTTCTGTAATCCAGAACATCGTTGCTGAGTCCGGTGCAAAGGTTGACATCGAGGACGACGGCACTGTTACCATCGCTGCTGTTAAGGCAACCGACGCTGACAAGGCGAAGAAGATGATCGAAGCGATCGTCAAGGAGCCGGAGCCGGGCGAAATCTACTACGGCAAGGTTGTCCGCCTGATGAACTTCGGCGCATTCGTAAACCTGCTGCCGGGCAAGGACGGCATGGTGCACATCTCCAAGATGGCTGACCACCGCATCGAGAAGGTTGAGGACGCAGTCAAGGAAGGCGACATGGTTTGGGTTAAGGTCATGGAGATCGACGACAAGGGCCGTGTAAACCTGTCCATGAAGGACGTTAAGCCGGAAGAGAAGATTCTGTAAGGCTTTATTTGAGATAAAAAGAACTCCCAATCATAGGATTGGGAGTTCTTTTTTAGTTTTCAGCAACCTCTATCAAATTACAAAGAATTTGCGCAACTTCCGCACGAGTAATCGTTTTCTTAGGATGAAAATAACCATAACGGCCTACGCCATCACCATTGATAATGCCGTTATGACGCAGTTTCATAATGGTGTCTCTATATTGAGGATTGATCTGCTGATAATCGTTAAAACCAGAACCGCCCTCGTCCTCTAAATCATACAACACACAACCTAAACCATACGCAAAATCTTCACGAGTGCAGGCTTTTTTCGGGTAAAACCAAGCATAATATCCTACCGGACTTTTGTTAGTATAGGTAACCTTTACACCGCCTAATAATTGACCGCCGCCCGTAGTAGCCATATAATACCAATCCATTTGCGATACATCTTGATAGCCGATCTCTGAACCAAGTGGTTCATCTGGATCTACCATACGGTCCAGCAATGCTGCACATTCTGCACGGGTAATCGTTGCATTCGGACGAAAAGTTCCATTTTGATAACCATTCAGCAAACCGTAATCCGAACACTCTGTAACAGCGTCATAATACCACGCATTAGGTGATACATCTGTAAAATACGCCGCACCTGCACTGCTCAGGCACATTCCGACCGCCAATGCGGCTGCCGCCAGTCGCATAAGTAATTTCTTTTTCATTTTTGCCCCTCCTGTATTTAAGTTGGCAGAATATTCTTACTCTGCTTTACTGTAAGTTTACCGCAACCAAATGATATAGTCAAGTAAATACTCATCTTTAAGGTAAAACTACAAGCATGAAAATTTATGACTATCACGGCAGAGCCAACATTTGCGGTGCTAAAATTAAGCAATTACGTCAAAAAAAGAAAATATCGCAAGAAGAACTGGCTGCAAGAATGCAGGTTGCGGGTATAGATATTGACCAACGCACTATCAGTCGTATCGAACTCGAAAAACGCTTTCTCGCCGATTTTGAAATGCGCGAAATCGCTCGTATCCTGCAGATTTCCCTCGACGAACTCGCCGAACGCTGATTCATAAGGCATTGACTTTCCCCTTAAAACCGCTATAATGAAGATAGAAAAAGAGCGCAGCCGGTTGACGGTTACTCTCTCACAAGATTACGAAGAAAATGATCGCGTACTTGTCAGGTAGGGCGGTCATTTTCTTTTGCTAATTCGATAAATCAAATCGGCAAACGTAATGAGCATAATGCAAAATTGAATCAAATCTGCATAAGACACCATGTACATCACCTCCCCCTATGTTAGGTTCGGTGAGAGAATGACCGCGGGCCGTTGTACTGGCTGCGCCGAAAACTGATGTTTCCCTCGATTTTACCTATAGCCGTACAATTCTTCCCTCTTCAAATGAAGAGGGATTTATGCTATAATGAGGGATACACCAAAATCCACCGGAAAGAAGGACAAGCCCATGACCTCTGTGCTGCTGCCCGAGGGCGAACTGCGCGTAGCACGCTGCGACATGCTCGACAAGCTGATCGCGGTCGGCGACGGCGATGCGGCGCTGCTGTATCTTTATATCCTGCGGCACGGCGGCACGGACGGCTCCGCTGCAGCGCGCGCCCTGCGTCTGAGCGCCGACCGCTACGAACGTGCGGCATTCACGCTCAACAACCTGATCGCGCCGACGGAAAAAAACAAAGCAGCAACCGACAAATCCGCCGAAGCGCCGCGCTACACCGGCGATGAGCTGCGCCGCGCCCGTCTGGATGACCAGACCTTCTCCGGCCTTTGTGACGCAGCAGAGGGCATTACAGGCCGTGCGCTGACCGAGGGTCAGCTGCGCTGCCTGCTGACAATTTACGACTATCTCGGTCTGGACGCAGGCGCAACGATTGAGCTGCTCAGCTATCTAAAAAGCGAAAAGGGCACGGTCCGCACGACCGATCTGCGCCGCGAAGCCAATCAGTGGGCCGATATGGGTATTGTCACCGCGCAGGCGGCCCAGCAGTACCTGACACGCCGCGCGGATGAAAAACCGCTCAGCGAGGCGATCTACCGCGCACTCGGTGCAGATACTGAGCAGCCCGCGCCCAAAGAGCAGCGCGTCTGCCGCTTTGCACTGGCGCACGGCTTCCCTGCCGACGCGGTGGAGCTGGCGGTGCACCGCACCGGTCAAAAGCAGGGACACAAAAGTCTGGATTACACGCTCGGCATTCTGCGCCGATGGGACAATGCGGGCGTACATACAGTCAGCGAAATCACCGCTCTCGAGCCGGAAACCCGCACGTCTGCCGTGTCTGCCGTGCCTGCCGCCGTCGGTCAGACACCCGCACAGCCGACCGACAGCGCCACACTCGCCGCTTGGGAGCAGGACTGGGCTGCACGCGTGCGCAGTCATCGCCGCAACACGGAGGAATAACCTATGGCATACGATAAAAAACTGCTCGCTGCCGCACGGCGCGAGCTGGAACGCGAGCGCACGGCTCACACCGAGGAGCTGGAAGCGCGCCGGCGTGATATTTACACACGCGAGCCGCGTATCCGCGCAATCGACCGCGAGCTGAGCACCACAGCAGCGTCCGTTCTGCGGGCCGCAATGGAGTCCGGCGGAGACCCGACTGCTGCAATCGAGAAGCTGCGCGACCGCAATCTCGGTCTGCAGGAGGAACGCGGTGGCCTGCTCCGGCAGCTGGGACTTCCCGCCGATTATCTGACCGACAAGCCGCTGTGCCCAAAATGCGGCGACACCGGCTACGCCGGCAGTGCGACCTGCGAGTGCGTCAAGGCGCGCTATGCCAAGCTGCTCAAGGAGCAGCTTTCCTCGGTGCTGCCGATTGCCGATCAGAACTTTTCCAAGTTCGACATGAGCTTTTACTCCACCCGCCCGGATGGCCGCAGCGGTATTTCGCCGCGCGAAAATATGGAATATAATCTGGGCGAATGCAAGACTTATGCCGCAAAATTCAGCAAGGATTCCCCCAATCTGCTGCTGTTCGGCTCGACCGGTCTGGGCAAGACCTTTCTCTCTACCTGCATTGCCGAGGCGGTCTCTGCACGCGGATTTTCCGTGGCCTACGACACCGCCATCAACATTGTGGCCGCGTATGAGACCATCAAATTCGGCTCCGGTGACGGCGAAGCCGCCGCAGAACGCGCTGCACGCTACGAGCGCGCCGACCTGCTCATTATCGACGATATGGGCACCGAAATGGGTACTGCCTTTACGGTTTCCGCGCTGTACAACCTGATCAACAACCGCCTGATGGCTAAGCGCCCCATGATCATCAACACCAACTTGCTGCCGGAAACGCTCAGCGAGAAATACTCGCCTGCCGTGGCCTCCCGCCTGCTCGGCGAGTTCCTGCCGCTGCGGTTCTTCGGCGATGACATCCGGCTGCTGAAAATGCGCAGAACATAAATAAATCCCTCTCTTTTGCGAGAAAGAGAGGGATTTTTAGGTAACACCGCATAATTGAACAAGAGCGATTTGCGAGGAATTTTGCGTGCTGATTAGGCGCGGCTTTGCAGCAATACTTTGTGTATTACAAAAAGATGCGGCAGCGCGACCGGAGCCTGCGCAAGGAGCCGCAGTTTAATTGTGCGGTGTTGCCTCAGATTTCGGATTGTTTACCGAGCAGCTTATCGCGCCAGCGACCGAACCGATGCGTAATCATGCGCAGCTCGATACCGACAAGCAGCGCCGCGATAACCGTACCGATGCCGACGCTGCCCAGTCCGTGCAGAAAAATCAGGCAGGTGATGAGCGAAATGATGACCATGGACACGTCAAACGCGATTTTGACGGTCGGGAACGGCTTGCCGGTCAGCGTGGAGATGGCCAGCATAGCGCCTTCACCGGCCAGCGGCATAATGTCCGCCGGAACGTAGAAAAAGATGCCGATTGCAACGAAAACAGTGGCAATCCAGCACATCAGCAAACGGATAATCAGGTTGTCCGTCGATGGAAACATCGCCGCGAGCGTGTTGCAGGTGGTCGTGAATGCGCCGAACACCATGCCGACCGGAATCTGCAGCAGATTTTTGCATTCAAAGCGGCGGCGCATCAGCAGCATTTGCAGGATGACCAGAATAACGTGGAAAATGACGGTCGCAACACCCATCTCAATGCCCCAGACGCAGGTCATGGTGTATGGAATGGAGCTGACCGGCGATACGCCGAGATTGGACTTGACCGACAGTGCAATGCCGATAGTCATGACGAAGAAGCCGCCGAAGTAATACAGCAGCCGAATACCGAGTTTAGAGCCTTTCATGCCTATTTTATCCCCTTTTAGTTGTTTAGATTGCGATAAATACGCTCGAGCAGGGTCTGTACCTGCTGCATCTCCTGCGGTGAGAAGCCGCGCAGCGCCTCCTCTTCTGCGGCTGCAAAGATAGCATTCAAGCGGCGGCACTGCTCCCGGCCGAGGTCGGTCAGACGGACATACACCGTACGGCGGTTTTCGTCGCGTGTGCTGCGTTCAAGCAGTCCGGCGCGTTCCATTCCCCGAGGATGGTAGAAAGCGAGGACGGCTCGATATGGCAGCCCTTGGCGATATCCTTTTGCATGGCACCGTCGTGATCCTGCAGGAAGTCCAGCACTTTTGGCTGTCCAGTGGTCAAACCGAGCGGTTTGATGCGCGACATGACAAGTTTCTGCAGCATGGTATGGTCAGCCATGAGCAGGTAATGAGTGGAAAATTCCATTGCATTCTCCTTTGTTCTAATTCAAACAGTTAGCTTTCTAATTATATACTTATGAGTTCGGATTGTCAAATTGCATTTTTATACTCTTTGTTATATTTTCTTTCTTTATTATAGATTACTCATTGTTATATTATTATTAGTTATAACTTTACGCTGTCTCTTTAACGATTCTGCGCCTGCGCGGCGCAGGCGTACAAGAGGGTAGCTGCCAAGGTTTCTTACTCCGAATTTTGAAGCATTTTCGGTTTCAGAAATCCTGCAGATTCTGCAAAATACCGTAGTTTTCCCGAAACAAGTGTATACTAAAAATGTTCGTTTATTATTGATAAAATAAAACAGGAGCGTATAGCTTGAAATTGCTATACGCTCTTTTTATGGTCTTGCAATCTATTTGAAAAAAGCATGAGTTTTTACACATTTCCGCGGAATTTAATCGTAATATCCGTCATATTCATGCGCACTCTGGGGAACTGGTGGCGCTCGAGGTAGTCGTAGAGCAGGCGGATCGGGAGCGTGCCCTGTGTTTTGACGTCCTGCCCGATGATAAAATCGACCGTACCGTTTTTGACCATTTTGATGTTGCCCTCGGTGATGTCGTGAACGACGATGTGCAGCTTTTCGCTGCGGTGTGCAGCGTGCACGGCGCGGTAAACGCCCTCCCGTCCCGCAGAGGTCAGATAGATGCCGCGCAGCTCGCTGTCCGACTGAATGGCGCGCATAGCGATGCGCTCGGAAAGGCTTTCATCGAGGAACGAGCATTCCGGGTGCAAAACCCGGATATCCGGAAAACTCTCCGCCATTTCGGTGCTGAAGCCGGTAAAACGCTGCGAGTCGGCATAATGTCCGCTGCGCTGACCCAGAATCGGCAGCACGCTGCCGTGCCCCTGCATGACCATGCCGAGCAGCGCGGCGGCGGCACGGCCGCTCGCGATGTTGTCCGCGCCGACATAGGCGATGCGGTTCGCGTCGGTGATATCCGTGTTGAGCGTCACGACAGGGATGCCCTGCTGCTCGCTGAGTGTGTTGATTTTGTCGCGCACGAGCGTGTTCGCGAGCGGCATAAGCGCGAGGCCGTCGATGTGCTCGGTCGTCACCAGCTCATCGATCAGCGTCAGCTGATGCTGCACATCCATGTCCTGCATCGCGCGCACGATGACCGTGATGTTTGGGAGAAGCTCACGCTCGGAAAAGCTCTCGAACAGCTCGCACAGCATCTGCACGAAGGGCGAATGGCCGGAGTGGAGCACCACGCCGATCTTCCACTGCTGCGTCTGCTGCATGACGAGGCGGTTGGAGATATAACCCATTTCACGCGCCGTCGCACGGATGCGCTCCGCGACCTCCTCACGCACACCTTCCTTGTGGTGCAGGGCGCGGTCCACCGTGCCGCGCGACACGCCGCACCGGTCTGCGATCTGCTGCATCGTTACCATAAAATCACTCTCCTGCGTTCTCTGTACTTATACTATATCATAAAAACACAGCCGTGCGCCAGATGTTACATCTGCACGAAAATGTTGTGCTGCACATTGCCTGTGATACAATGATAGCGCTCTTTTTGTGTATAATACCATAAATACTTGCGACTTTAATATGCATAATCACGAGATAATGCACGAATAAATGATAGTGCGCCCGAGCTATTGCAACCGGAAATCCGCTGTGATATTCTATGATTGTCAAGTGAACAAGGCCGTTCACGAAACCGAAAAATTCCCCAAAAGAGAGTGAGAGAAACAAAATGTCATTTTTCAGTTCCATGATCTGGATCGCGCTGAGCTTCCTGTTTTTCACCGTCATGGTGGCAGTCATTTCAGCGTGGAAGACCAGAGATGACAAGCTCGACACCGCCGAGGGCTACTTCCTCGCGGGGCGCGGACTGCCGGGTATTGTCATTGCAGGCTCGCTGTTGCTGACCAACCTGTCCGCAGAACAGCTTGTCGGCACAAACGGTCAGGGCTGGGCTTCCAATATGAGTCCGATCGGCTGGGAGGTTGGTGCACTGTTCACGCTGTTTGCACTGGCATTGTGGTTCCTGCCGACCTACCTTAAAATGGGCACGACCACCATCCCGCAGCTGATGGAGGCACGCTTCGGCCGCGGCACCAAGCTGATGTTCTCGTTCGTCATCGTTGTGATGTACTCCATCCTCAATCTGCCGGTCATCCTTTACTCCGGTGCAGTTGTATTTGAGAATATCTTCGATATTTCCGGTATCTTCGGCATCAGCAAGTTCACAGCAGTTGCGATTCTGTGTGTCGTCATCGGTATTATCGGCGGCTGCTACGCCATCTTCGGCGGTTTGAAGGCGGTTGCCGTATCCGACACAATCAACGGTATCGGCCTTATCATCGGCGGTCTGATGATCCCGTTCCTCGCGCTGGCGCTGCTGGGTCACGAGACCACCGGCGGCGGTCTGGTAGAAGGTGTCAAGTACCTCGTACAAGCCGAACCCGAAAAGCTCAACGCATGGGCTTCGTGGGATGCTGCTGAACCGGCTCTGCCGTGGCCGCTCATCTTCACGGGCATGTTCTTCAACAACCTGTACTGGTGGTGCACCAACCAGTCCTTTGTACAGCGTTCCCTCGCAGCAAAGAGCCTGAAGGAAGGTCAGAAGGGCGCAATTTACTGCGGCTTCCTCAAGACCATCGGTTTCTTCTATCTGGTACTGCCGGGCGTTATCGCCTACCACCTGCCGTCCATTCAGGACAAGCTGGCGGCGGCCGGTTCCTCCGCGATCGACTTCGCTTATCCGGCACTGGTTTCCGCCGTTGTTCCCAAGCCGGTCATGGGCTTCTTCGCCGCTGTTATGTTCGGCGCGATCCTGTCCTCCTTTAACTCGGTACTGAACTCCGCATCCACCATGTTCACCTTGGACCTGTACCGCACCGCCATCAATCCGAAGGCTTCGGATATGCAGTGTGTCAAGGTCGGCAAGATCTACGGCACCTGCGCCGGTGCAGTCGCTATCTGCGTGGCACCGTTCGTTATGTTCGCACAGGGGGCATCACCACGTTCCTGAACTCCATGAGCCAGTTCGTTTCCCTGCCGATTCTGTTCACCGTACTCGGCGCACTCATCTTCCGCAAGGCACCGAAGTACGCACCCAAGGTCATTACCGCTGTTCACGTTATCGCCTATGGCGCGTTTATGATCCTCAAGCCCTGCTACCCCACCTCGGGTGAGCCGATTCATTATCTGTACGCCATCGCTGTGCTGTTCGTCGTTGAATTTGCCATCATGTGGTATCTGAACAAATACCGCGGCACAGAGGAATATGTTCCGGCCGATGTCGGCGCAGTCGATCTGACCCCGTGGAAGTATCGCCATATCGTATGTATCATCGGTATCATTCTGGCGATCGGCATCTACATTCTGTTTTCGCCCATCGGCATTGCCGCATGAGTAGAATAAAGTCTAAGCAACAACCTCATTGAGAAAAAGAAAAGGAGAAATTACTATGAAACTCGGATTTAATGAAGCAAATGACCGTTTTTGCAAGAACCACAGTGTTATGATGGACCTCGAGCTGTGCGAGAAGTACGGCTTCGACTGCATCGACATTCAGTCGGAATGCCTGAACCGCGACCTCGAAGCCGGCAAGATCACCCTCGAGGAGATGGGCGCCTGGTTCCAGAGCCACCATCTGAAGATGCTGTCCTACAATGCGCTGTGCTTCTTCAACATGAAGCAGACGCAGGAGGAAAAGGACGCCGTGATGGCTGAGCTGGACGAGATCATCCGCCGCTGCAACATCCTCGGCTGCAAGATGATCGTTGTCGTACCGAGCAAGGACATGAAGGAGCGCGGCCTGACCCCGACCCGCAAGGAAATCCGCGAGGATGCAGTTGCTGTTCTCAAGGAAATGGTCAAGAAGTGCGAGCCGCACGGCATCCGCCTGAGCCTTGAGTTCTGCGGCGAGCCGTCCATGACCATCAACCGCTTCGAGGACGCTTACGCAATCGTTGAGGAAGTAAACAGCCCGCTGGTTGGTGTAACGCTCGATCAGTACCACTTCTACGCAATGGGCTCCGGCTGGGATACCCTCGAAAAGGCTGACGGCAAGAAGATTTTCGTATGGCACCTGAACGGCACCGAGGATATGCCCTGCGGCGCTGCTTACAACAACGACGAGAAGCGTCTGTGGCCGGGTGCCGAGGGCGACTGCCTGCCGCATGCACGCTACGCTGATACGCTCAAGAAGATCGGCTTTGACGGCGACTGCTGCACCATCGAGATCTTCCGTCCGGCATACTATGAGATGTCGCAGGAGGAGAACGTAAAGAAGTCCGCAGAAGTCACCCGTGCACACGTTGAAAAATACGCACAGTTCTAATATCGTAAAATCAGCAGTATCTCACAGCATATTCCCCAGCATTTATCACATTTTTTTTGATCTGTAAAGGAGAATTTATTATGAGCTATCTGAAGAAAATCGGCGCACTGTTTGTTTCCTCCGCATTGATGGCATCCATGCTCGCAGGCTGCGGCTCGTCCTCCGATTCCACTGGCGGCAACGGCTCTCAGGCCGAGGGCGGCGACGGCAATTACAACATTTCCATCGTGTTCAAGACCACCTCGAACGAATACACCCAGTACATGATGGCAGGCGCGGAAAAGGCCGCCGCTGAAACCGGCGCAGTGCTCGATATGAAGGGCGCGACCTCGGAAACCGCCTATGACGAGCAGCAGAACATGATCGAAACCGATCTGCACGCCAACAAGTATGACGCGATGATTATCGCACCGCTGCAGGGCGATATGGCTTCCACGCTGGTAAGCGGCACGGATATGCCCATCTTCGCAATCGACACGGACTTTAATGCACCGGAGAAGATTTCGTTTATCGGCATCGGCCAGAAGGATGCAGCGGCAAGCGGCGGCGAGAAGGCCGTGGAAGCGGCCAAGGCAGCAGGCTGGGACAAGATCGAAGCAGCGTATATCGCAGGTGTTCAGGGCGACTCCACCGCAGATGCACGCCGCACCGGTTTCCAGGAGGGCATTGACGGCGCAGGCGGCACGTTCCTCGCAGACGAGGTACAGTATGCTGATTCGGTAGCGGACAAGGCAACCGTGTGCATGGAGGGCATCATGCAGAGCCATCCGGAAGGTCTGGCAATCATCGCCTGCCACAATGACGACTGCGCGATCGCGGCAGCGCGTGCAGCAGCGAACAATCCGGCATACGCTAAGACCATCTTCATCGGCTTTGACGGCAATATTACCGCAGCACAGTCCATCCTCGATGGCGGCGAAACCATGACCGTTGCACAGAGCGGCTACGATCAGGGCTATCAGGCGGTTAAGACCGTTGTGGCACATCTGAACGGCGAAAAGGTAGACAGCTTTGTTGACTGCGGCACCAAGGTCATCGACAGCACCACCGCCGAGGACTACATGGCAACCCTCAAGAGCCAGATGGACGGCAAGGCAGTTGCACAGTAAACCGTAATACCATGCGATGCACTTGCGGCAGTAAGTGCATCGCATCTATTAAAAAATCACGTTTCTATAAGGAGAGAAAACCAATGGGCATTTTGAAAATTGGCGTTGTAGGCTGCGGCCGAATCGGCAAGCTGCACATCAACAACCTGATCAACTCCGTACCGGGCGTTCAGGTAGTAGCTGCTGCTGACCCGATGCTCGACAAGTCCGGCGCACGCGAGTGGCTGGCAGAGCGCAAGATCACCAACGTTTCCACCGACTTTATGGACGTTATCAACAATCCTGAGGTAGACGTAGTATTCGTTTGCTCCTCCACTGACACCCACTGCGATGTTTCCATGGCAGCAGTTCAGGCTGGCAAGCACGTATTCTGCGAGAAGCCGATCGACTATGATATCGACAAGATCAAGAAGCTGCTCGCACTCGTTGAGGAGAAGGGCGTTAAGTTCCAGGTAGGCTTCAACCGCCGCTTCGACCACAACCACAAGGCAGTTGCAGACGCAGTTAAGGACGGCACGATCGGCGATCCGCATATCGTTATCGTTTCCTCCCGTGACCCGGAGCCGCCCCCGGCTTCCTACGTTGCAGTTTCCGGCGGTATCTTCTACGATATGATGATCCACGACTTCGATATGGTTCGCTACGTAACCGGTTCCGAGGCTGTTGAGATCTCCGCTGTTGGTTCCTGCCTCGTTAACCCGAACCTGCAGGAAGAGTCCGGCATTCCGGACGTTGACACCGCTGTTGTTACCATGAAGATGGCTAACGGCTGCATCGCTGTTATCAACAACTCCCGTCAGGCAGTTTACGGCTACGACCAGCGCGTAGAGGCGTTCGGTTCTAAGGGCATGGCTTCCGATGCTAACGACCTGCTGAACACCACCACCGTACTGACCAAGGACGGCGCTCACTCCGAGAAGCCGCTGTGGTTCTTCCTCGAGCGCTACAACCAGGCATTCATCAACCAGGTTATCTCCTTCGTTGATGCAATCAACAACGATACAGAGACTGCTGTCGGCGCTATCGACGGCCTGCGTCCGGTTCTCATGGCTAAGGCTGCTACCGAGTCCTGCCAGGCCGGCGGCGTGTTCGTCAAGGTCGGCGAATAACTCTTCTTAGCATTTCTTTCTTCTCTTTCCATATTTCAAATTAGAAAAGCAGCTCCAAATGCTTTTCATTCCCTCAAATACAACAGCAAGACAGTTTTTAAAGTGACCTCTAAAAGTCAGACAAAATTGTTCAAGCGACCGAAAGGGCTTGCTGCCTGTAAATTACAGGCGGCAGGCCCTTTCGCTTTTCCTTTTTACTCTACACCTTCATCCTATATACAATTCGTTATATTTCATCTATATATAACAAAAAGAGTGCTGTTTCCTCAACAGCACTCTTTCCCTTTTAATACTGATACTTTTTCCGTCCCTTGACGAGAAAAAACACCGAAACCATCACGCCGAGCGCCTCTGCTACCGGAACAGCCAGCCAGATACCGGTTTCCTGCAAAATCAGCGGCAGGAGCAGCAGCATCGCCACGAGAAACACAAGCGTGCGCGAAAAAACGAGATGATCGCAGACACGAGACCATCCGAGAGCGCGGTAAACAGCGAGGACGCGAAAATACTCGTGCCCATGAGCAGGAAGCTGACCGCATAAATCGGAAAGCCGTGCATGGCAATCTCGTACACACTGCTGCCGCCGCGCGGCGTAAACAGGGTCAGCGCCGGCTCGAGCGTCAGCCACGAGAGCACATATGTGCCGAGCGAGCACGCCAGCACGAACGTCATGCAGATGCGGAAGATATGCCTCAGCTGCGGGATATTTTTTCTCGCCGAATTTGTAGCTGATAACCGGTGCAACGCCCATTGAGAAGCCGAAATACACCGCCGTAAACACGAACTGGAAGTACATTGCAATCGTGATGGCGGCTACACCGTCCTCGCCGCGGTAGCGCATGAACAGCGTATTGAACACGAACGTGGTGATGGCGTTCGCAATGTTGCTGACCATCTCAGATGAGCCGTTGCCGCACGCGGCAGCCAGTGTTGCGCCGTCAAATTTGAAGGGCACAAAGTACAAACTTCCGGTACGGTTTTTGGTGAAATACACCAGACCAACGATGGACGGCACGCAGTAGCCGAGGCAGGTGGCAATCGCCGCACCGGCAACGCCCATGTTCATCGGGCCCATGAACAGCCAGTCAAGCACCACGTTTGTGATGCCGCCGCCCACCGAGGTCAGCAGACCCAAGCCCGGCTTGCCTGCGGTGACGAACAATGTCTGGAAGGCAGTCTGCAGAAACAGCATGGGTGCAAACACCAGCTGAATGCGTTGTGTAAATACGGCAGTCTGCCCACTGCAGCTCACTCGTGCCAAGCAGACGCAGGATAGGGTTCAGAAACAGATTGCCAAACACGGCGAAAAAATCAAGCCGATGCCCAACGCAACCGCAATCAGCATGGTGAAGTTGCGGCGCGCCTCGTCTGTGCGTCCCTCTCCCTGCCGGCGGGCGATAATAGCGCTGCCGCCCGTGCCGAGCATAATGCCGGTAGCCATCTGCAGGCAGTTGAGCGGATACGACATATTGATTGCGGAAAGCGCGGTTGTGCCGGCAAACCGCGAAATAAACATACCGTCCCCCTATGACCACGGGATATGAGTTTTTAGGTCCAAGGGAAGCTGCTTGTAATCTCCGTAATATACCCATTTTATATCAGATAGCGGTTTCTTGTCAATCCGACTCACCCAAGCAGCTCTCCGAGATAAAGGTCGAAGCTCTCGTGGTCAGACCAGTTCGCTGTATCTGGTTCGCTCTCTTCAACAACGCCCCAAAGTGTCCTACACCGCTCGTCATAAAGGAAAGTATCTACATCAAGACTCTTGCGTAGGCAGTAGGCGGTCCAAAGTGCTTTGAGCTGGAGGCAGAGCAGCTCTTCACTGAAATCTGCGCTTCTTGCGAACTCCAGCAGGTAATTCAGCTCATCGTCTGGGTCCTGATTGTGCTTGCAGCAATCTTTTGTCTGGTTGTAATCGCAGTTATCGAGGTAGTGGTCATCAACCGGGTCGTGCTGGCAAGCATCGCAGAGCATCAACCGTTTCCCACACACCGGGCAGTAGGCTTTGAACCCGAGGGCCTTCACATCCCAAGCCATCTCTACCTCCGAATTGCAATGGGGACACCACTCTGCGACATACCCGCTTCTGTTACTGCTGTTCTCCATCTTTCTCAATCCTTTCTCTGCCCCTTACAACCCTCGTAGGGTACTGCGGGCAATTCTCTCTGTACTCCTTCTGCCGCTGCCGGACCTCCCGCAGCGAGAACTCGTCAAGCTCGTGCTCCCACCCTTTACCGTAGTTAACGTAGAAGTGCCATACATCACGAGTCTTTCTCTGATATGCCATTTCCTGCAACCTCCTTCGAGCCATATCTGGCAAACTGTGTTTTGAGCGTGGAGAGCTTCTTCTTGTACCGCTCGTAGTAGCAGAACTTTACTGCGTCCTCGATGTCTTTAGAGTCAAAGACCAGCCCTTGGTGGTCCTCTGACAACCTTGCCTTCTGGAGAATGTTGTCCAGAAACAGGTTATACCTGAAATTTTCGTTCTTGATTTGGTTGTACGATGAGGTGGAAAGCACCACCGTGTTCGTGTTGTCTGCCATTGCCATCTTACTCCTTTCAGTAGCGCACTCCTCCCGCCCAAAACGGGTCATATTGGAAAGCTACGTCGTACATCAGCTTCCCGGTTACTTGGTCGTGGAAGGTACTTACAAATAAGTCCCTGTGATAGCCATTCTCCTTACACCACCGGTTTACGACCCTCTGCGTCATCGGCGTGGCGAATATGTAAAGGTCGGAATAGTGGTGGAAGAAGTCCTCCTGCGGATAACCCTCAGCGGTCAGCATCTCCATCAACGTCATCTTTGGTCACCTCTTTCACTTTGTACTTTACGTCCGCCCCGTACCGGCCCTTCAAGTAATCCACGGCTGCTTCAACGGACGGAGCAATATTGTGGAACCCTTTAGCCGTGATTTCATAGCCCCACGCAGGAATCTTTGCTTTCCTGATAGTAAAGACCATCGTGTACGTCCTCCTTTTACACCTCGAACGCATCGAGTGCTGCTCGTTTACTTTCTCTCTTCTGAAACTCCTCCTCTATGAGGCGTTTAACGTGGGGCCACTGTAGCATCAGGTCTTCTGCGTGGAATGGACTTGTGTAAATGTTGTAGCTATAAATGGGGTTGTCACCGAAATGCTCACCCAAACCGCCTGTTCTGAGCCAAATATCCCCCATCGTGGCTGAACCCGAATGAGTGCTCGTACTCTCTGGTCCAAAAAAAAAAAAAAAAAGAGCAAAGAGCAGGGATAGAGCTTCAACTCTCCGAACTGAACCGATAGGCTTTCGCACTTGCGGAGCCTTGGATGTAGTTCTTCCGCACATAATCCTCAATTTTGTGCAGATTTTCTTTCAGCTTGGCGATTTCCTCTTTTGTCATCACCTCAATCATCCTCCTCGTTATCGTGCCATTGAAGCCCTCTTGCCTTATACAGCGGAATCCAGTGCGACTCATAGAAGTTGTACCCGGCCCCGTCAATGCCAAAGAAGTACCCGAAGTCCTCATTCTCGTAAATTCGGAAACCGCACTCGGACATCTTCTGAATCCCATCGCCCTCTTCCAGCCACCAGTCATCGCAGGAATCCCCGAAGGACCACATCGTTCCCCACATAGGGAGCGACCCGTCACGCTCCACCTCGAAATCTTCCTTCCCAACCTGAATGGAAGTACCATCGTTGAGCGTGATAAGGTAAATCCCGTCCGGCTTCGTCATGTTCTCAATGACGCCGGAGTGTTCGAGGGTGTCCCACTCATCCAGCAGCTCGTAGACGTAGACCTCATCTCCGATTGCAGGTTCAGTGACTTCCCGCCACTCTTCCGGCTCCATCGACATTAGCTTGCTCAACATAGGCTGGGGAATTGCATTGAACTGGCTGACCCAAAGCTCTGCGGCCTCACGGACCGTCTTATATACCCTTGTCATCTCTGCTACCTCCTATTTGACAAAAGCTACTGTTCTTCCGCTTCCGTCCTGCCCAACAAGTATCACGCTCTCATTGCCGCCCTTCGTGAGTTCGTAAGACTTTGTCTCCTTTGTCAGAAAGTGGTTTCTTGTAAGCAACATAGCCCCAAGCATCTCTGCCAATCTCCTCGCAGAAAATCTTTCCATCGAAATTAACCACGTATTCCGTTCCATCTTGTCTCGGAAATGTGCCGGGTCCGAAGGGCCTCTGCGTTCCGTAGTATCTGAAATATCCTTCTTTCATGTCGAACCTCCTTACTGGTACAGCTCTGCGGTGAGCCTTACTCTCGAACGAATCCCGACTGCCGCCAGCTCTGCAATACGCCGTTTGGCATCCTCCAAGGTTTCGTATGTGCGGATGCCCCACTTCCAACGACCGTTGTACTTGACCTGCAATGTGAACATCGTATACACCTCCTTACTCATACCAGCCGTCGTACCGGCCTGCATAGAAATCTTCCTCGTTTTCCCGGTACAGCTTTTTTCCCACTCGCTCTCAGTGATTTGGTCAAGCTCTCCCGTCCATCTGTCATAAACAATAACCATCAGCTCTTCCATCGTTCTGCCTCCTGTTACTCTTTTTATAATTTTCCTTCCTACATTATTATTATAGTAAACACAGGGCCGAAGGGCAAGGCTTTTTCTTGCGAATTTGCAATTTTTGTTCGCTATTTACCTTTCGGTAATAAACAGAAAAAAGGCCCTCTTTCGAGGGCCTGAATCGTTCGTATGTTACCTTGCAGTAATCTGCTGGAGAAAGCTCCGAGTACATCGTCTGGAGCAGCGTGAGCTTGGACTCCGCAACCACCAGCTTTTTCTCCAGCTCCGCAGTGCTCTTCTCTGCCGGAGTAGGAGTGACCGGCTTGGCGGGCTTGTGTGCGGGCTGTGTATCGCCCAGCGCCAGCGAAACCATCAGCGCAATGTCAATATGCTGCATCTCGGCTTTCGTACACTCGCCGCAGAAATCCCCGACCCGTTCCAGCGATACGGTGGTCACCTGTTCGCAAAGGGCCACGCTGTCTCTTCCGGTAGCCCGTACTACGACGTGAGTGGGCAGGTCGTTCTTGGGCTGTGTGGTCAGGTACACTACCTCTATGGTGGGGGAATGGGTGTTCCCGGAGTCATTGGAAACTACCACTGCTGGCCTTCCGGCTTTCTGTTCAGAGCCGCACTCGTTCCCGTAGGACTGGATGTAGTAAATCTCGCCTCTCTTAACTCCCACGGTCATTCCCTCCCATACTCGTCAACGATAGTCCGAAAGTGCATCGTCCATTGCGTCGTAGTTGAACAGCACATCCGAATTGTTCTTCAGATACTCCACGCAAGCCTCCTCAACCTCCGGCGTGATTTCCTCTTCGGGAATATCCAGAATATCTCTCAGCCTGAACGAAACCTCCTCCTCGATAAAGCACCATAGCGGATGCTCCAAAGCCGAGAGGGCCTCCGTGAGCGCTTCGTCCTGCTCGGCAACGAACCTATCAAAATCACTTACAGGTTCGCCGGTCAGGGTGGCTTGGTCAATCTCAATGCGCTTCCTGATGATGTCTGCGGCTTTCTTTCTATCCACGGTCACATATCTCCTTTCAGTTCCCAAAAATCGCCCTGAGCGAGTTCTTTAGCGGCAAAATGTACGCATTTCGTGCAAGGGGTTCCAAGGTTCTTTCTGTGTTCGCAGTAATCGCAGTCGCCCTGTACCATATTCTCAAGGCTTTCGATTCGCTTGTTCTGTTCCTCGGCTACCTGTCTCCAGCGGGCGTTTTTTCGGCCCGGAGGGCTTCCATCTCGCTGCGGTGCCGAACCTCCTGTTCTTCGAGGGCCTTATGAGCTTCGCCCAGCGCCCTGTAAACCTCAGACCCGCCGCACACCGCCTTATTGATGCTCTCTCCGATAGACATTAGTCTCCCTCCCATACACCGTCCGGCCTCATCTGCGCCATAGCCAAGAGCTGGTACAGCGGCCTGATTGCGTTCTCTCTGGTTGCGACCCAGTAACCGGTAACGCCCTGCTCGATATACTTCTGCATTTCCTCTTCGGGAAGTTCCTCGTTGGTGGACTCCAACCCGGCGATGGCCTTCTTCAGGACCGGAATGCTCTCAGCACCGGAAAGGCCGTAGATACTGCGTATGCCCTTTTTCTCCGAAGGCGTAATCCTTGTAGTACCACCGAGCGTAATTGTAGGTAATATTCACCCACATCTCGTCAGTCCCTCCAATCGCGTATGTACCGCCTCGCATCTGGTGCGGAGCATCCATAGTCAGCGTTTTCACGGGTTACGGGGTCCACCAGCGAAATATCGTAGCTCATTCTGCCAACCTCCTTAGTGCATCAACAAAATCGTCAAATTCTTTCATGTGTCCTACTTTGACCAAAGGGTCATTCTCCCGAAAAGAGCTGAACTTTCTCCCCATCGTAGTCGAGGCAGGTGTACCCTTTGTGCCTGTACCGTCCTTGACGTATGGTGCTCTTTACAAGATATACCATGAGCTTTCTGGGATTGTGCTCACCAGCGAATCTGTTTCGCACAATGTCCCCTTTGACGAACTCCATCACTGCATATACCTCTCCTTGCCGGTGTACGGCTGTTTCAGCCATTCGGCAACGCACTTCTCGCACTCGTTATCGCAACCAGCATAGTCATGCTCGCCAGCTTTGCAGGCATTCGTGTAGCTCCAGTTGGGGAGAAATAGCTCCAGTTCAGCATCGGTCATGTCTCGAATCCTGTCAGCATTGGTTTTTTGACGGAAACAATTTTTTGTGCGGCCCCGTGTGTAGTCCGGGGCAATTTTTCTCTTTACCGCAGTCTTTGCACTTCATGGGTCATACCTCATTTCAAATTTTGGGCATCCGTAGGTTTCTGCGAATCCGCTACCTTCTTCTGGGTGCAGGTCACACCAACCATTGGGGCTTGTCAGGCCATCTGTGGAAAAAAATGGTTGCAGTAGTGACAGCACTCGTAGAACTTACCACTGGAGAACCCATCGCAAATATCTCTCAGTGTGCAAACCTCTTTCAACCCCGGAACCCTGTCAAAGATGGGGTGCGGAGTGCGAACCCACCACTCTGTACCGGTTTTCTCTTCCCGCATGGTTTGTGGGAAGGTTGCTCCGTTCTCCATGAACCATATAGGCTGAATTTCTTTCTCAGGAAGGTCTGGCAGGGGCATCCAGTGTGTAATGGTTTCCTCAATCTCATCGTTAATCCAATCCGGGAAATGGACGGGGTATTGGAAGTTACCGTCCGGCCTAAAGCGAAGGATTGTCACCTTGCACTGGTTCCCTCCGAGGCTCTCCGGGGCCTTACGGCGCAACGCCACTAAGTACCTGCCCGGTTTTTCTGGGGATTCCTCGCGGATGTCCACCCACTGTCCGGTGCTCTCAAGTGTGGCATCAACTGATTCGAGGTTCGCTATCTCCGACCAAGCGGCAGCGTAATCTCCGCTTGTCCTCTTTACAATGTCGAGCGCATCCGTTTTCTTAATAAGCTCGTCCATACGACCTCCTCAATCCACTGTGGTGATATAAACGATAATCGCCTTGGTCCAAGGCAGCGCGTCGTAGTGTGCTCTGCACTCACTTTCGGACTCCGGCAGTTTCTCGAACTCCTCATCTGTGAGGTATTTTTCAAGGGTATCGAATACATCGTCCCAGCTCTTGAACGCCATGTAATCGTACTTTTCACACATCAGGTACTCATCCACGGAAGCGTGTCCCCATGCCCCACACCAGTATCCGCTGTCATCTCCGCAGATTTCGCCATCCACCATTTGGAACCACAGGTAGGTCTGGGTTTTCCCTCATCAGCCGAAAAAGTTCTTCTCGGTTCTGCTTCTCTCGTTCAGTAATCACCGTACATCCTCCTTCGGCGGGCAGAGCAGAGGCATCCAGTAGTCTGGAAGTTCATCCGCAATCCTGTCCCAATAGTATTTCCATCGCTCAACACGCCTGCCTCTGACCAACGACCTCTCGTAAATCATCGGCCTACTTCTGGGGTTCCTTTTTGTATGCAGTCAAAACCATCACTGAGCAGTAATCACTGTCAGGTAGCTTGGGCAACCGTTCCTCGACCGGAATCCACTGTATGTCCTGCAATTCTTCGGGTGTAAAGCCCGAATCCTCGTAGGCCGCCAGCTTCAAAACTGCCTCGTCAATGCTGCCGTCAATACCCCAAGCCCCGCTGGGATATTTCTTCGTCAGGCGGTTCACTCTTCATCACTCCCTTCGCAGTCCAGCCACTCATTGTAGTCTGCCGGTACGCAACCTGCAAAGCCCTTGTCCGAGTGGGAGATTGCCCAGTGAATCAGGTACTCAAGGTACTCGTGCCACTTGTCCTCCTCCTGCTCATCGACCTCAATGGAGACCAAGAGTGAAGGGGAAAGAGTTAAAGCGGGCCGAACCCCATAAGTGCTGCCGTAGTACCAGTTGCCGCAGTTACCATCGGAGAAGACGTACCAGACGTAGAAGGCATAGTTGGTGTTCGGGGAGCGGCTGGGCGTTTTCCAAGGTGTAGCGAGCCAATAGGGCGTATCAATCTTCGGAATAATGTCGTAATACTTCCCGTACTGCTCCAGCGTGAGCAGACCGGCGAACACCCTTGCCGACTTGTACTCTCTCTGTCCCAGGGTGCATTTGAGGTCAATTTCCATCTGGAGGACGTCCTCGCCCAGCTTTGCACCAGCGGCAATCAACTCTTCGGCGTATGTATCTTCGAGATAGGCCCTCACCGAGCTGTCTCGGAAGTCGTTCGGAGCAACCTTGTACTCCACCTCGTCCTCCCGGAAGGGCATCTCTGTTACCGAGTCGGCCTCCAGCACCAGAACTCCATCGTCATCGGCGTCCAGTGCTGTGTAGGCGTGTCCCCAAATTTCAAAGTTTTTCCCGAAGGGAACGTCTGCGAGCTTTACTTGCTTCATCATTCCTCGTCATCCTCCTTAAACGCTGCCAAAAAATCTTCATCAGAGGGGAGTTCGTCAAGGCCCCACTCTGCTGCAATGCTTACTGCGCTGTAACCTTCGCTTTCCTGTTCCTGAAGGAAGTGGAACCTATCGTCCTCTGTGAGCGGCGTATGTCCAAAGCCCTTGTACCCCTCGAAGGTTCTCTTGTCGAGGTCAATGACCCAAGCCCACTCGCAGAACAATCCGTCTGCGGCAAAGGCAATGGAGTCTTGCAGCTTCATCCCTTCGGGGTGGTCCTGAACCATCTGGAGAATCGCCGCTCCGGTGTCCCTGCTGAACTGAGGATTGTCCTTTTCCATCCGGTCGGCATCGCTAAGCGAAACGTACCCGTGTTCGTCGGCCCCGTACTTCCTCCAGAGCGCACTCAGTTCTTCCGGCTCAATGTAGGAGCAGTTACGAAGCGCCGCCTTGAACTTGTCCTCGTCCATGCTCCGTAGGAAGGTGAGCGCCGTCATCCCCTGACCTTCAGGGTAGCCGTCCCACTGTCCGTACTGGGCGATTTTATACTCACCATCGAGATAAACCGCCGTCAGATTTCTCGTTCCCATAATGTACCTCCTCGTTATGTTTGTCTCTTAATGCAAAAGGTTCGAGCTGTGCACTCTGATTTCGTGCTGCTTGCCAAAGATTCGATTGAGAACCAAATAATTGCTGGCCCCAAGTCTGTCCTTGGCGTAAACGTAAACGGTCTCCATCGCCTTCTTACCTTTGGGTGTGAAGTCAATCTCGAAAAGGATTTCTCCTTTTTGCCTTCTGGTTTAATGTACCGCTCATCGTGTACCTCCTGTGCTACTGCTTCGTAATTTTTCTTCCTATGTTATAATTATAGTAAGTTTGGCTTATAAGGGCAATAGCTTTTCTTAACATTTCCGCAAGAATTTTCCGAGAATTTACCATTTGGTAATATTCACTCAGGGAGGCTCACCAGCCGCCCGCTGACGGCCGCCAAATGTGAAGGCAATACTCGTGCTTGTTCACATACTCGCTCTTCTTCGGGTGGAATTGGATGCACTCCTCCTCGTCCTCGAAGAACAGCTCTTTGATGTAGCACATCTCGTCCCAAGTGGGGCAGCGTTTCTGGTTTTTCGGCGTGACGCTGATGTGCTCCCAAAAATCTCCCTTCGATATTTCGTCTACGCTCGCCAGCACATAGAAGGCCCTGCCGCTAACGAACACCTTGAACGACCCGAAGTGTGAGTCCTGCCTCCAAATAGGGTGCGGAACCCTGTACTGGTCCAGCTTGTGTAAGTCCTTCATTCCGATTCACCCCCTTCCTGCGGGCGGTGTATTGTGCCGCTGGTCCAAGCCCCCCGTCCTGATACCCAGTGACTCGAACTGCTCGAAGAGCGAGTCCCTGATTCCGTCGAGGTATCTCTGGAAGTGCCGCTTCTGGAGGTTCTGCCTCCAACCATCGCTCCAGTCCTCGTCCCGCTGAAGCAGCTCCACCGCCAAGCTCCACTCGTTATCCTCCAGCGCAATGTAAAACAACTGGTTCTGGAGGATAGCGTGTTTCTCACGCTCAACCCACTTATCACAGGGAACGAAGCTGGGGAACTTCTTGCGGATGGAGCTTTTGAACTCTTCGAGCACGTCCTCCTCCCACCACTCGGTATCTACATCGCTGTACTCCCAAAGGCAGAGGGTCCTCGAACGGAATGTTTCTGCGGAGCTTCAGGTCATCTGCGTCACCGCCAATCGGTCGGTATACGCAGAGGTCATCGTTGTCTATGTAATAAAGGCCCTCGCACTTTCCGAAGGTGCAGACATTTCCTCTTCCCATCAGTGCCACCTCCTCACCAAATCCGGTAAAAAGCCCTGCCGCCATCGACCTCTTGATTCCAATGCACCCAAACTCCGAACAATCGGGCATATCCTTGTTGTAAACGTAGCAGAGCGGTTCGCCGTTCAGAAGGTCGGCCCTGTCTACCTCCCACTCCTCTTCGTAATCGCTGACGTAGAGGTAGGAGTCCATCACTCCGAACTGTGTGTAAGAGCGAATCACCGAATAGACCAGCGCATTGTGGCTCTTCTCGAAGTCTCTCACCAGCTCCAGCTCTTCTCCTTCGACCCAAAAGTAGGCTCCCAGAGGAGGTTCGCTCCGGCTCAGGAGGCCCTGCTTTTCAAACTGCCGGATAGTCGGGCCGTAAATGCCCAGCTCTCTCATGCGGCGTACTGCTTCCGCCTTTTTCTTCTCAATGCTCACGTTCATTACTCGTCATCCTCCTCAAAGTCATCGTCGGGAATCAGCTTGTCCGCCAGCCTTGCGAGAAACGGTACTCTCGAAACCACGAACTCCATCAGGAACCCTCCTTATTCCGAGCATCAGGAACAGCCCTGAAAGGTACAGGGCCACCAGCATCAAGTCCTCTACCACCGTTTTCACCTCCCTCAATGCTTGTAGTAGACCGCCGGGTTTCCGTTTTCGTCCCGGAAGTGATACCATCGGGTTTCCCCGTCCTTGCAGAACCCCATGTTTTCAACTTCCACCAGAGCGCAAACACCTGCTGCCATATCGCCCGTCATTGCAAAATAGGTGCTCTCTGCTCGTATCTCGTCGAGCGTCATCCTTCTGCGCTTTATCGTTCCGTACATCTCTCTCAACCTTTCTCCCCCCGTATAGCCGATAGGCCAGCTATGTGTGTTATCGGACTACCGAGACCCTGCGGTCGTTGTCATAGAAGTCTGCGGAATACTTCATCTCGTAGGAGTTCGGAACCACCTTCACCTTCAGCGAACCGGTCCGAACGGAGACGTCCAGCAGCTCTACCTGAACCGTGTGAATGTAGCACCCGTTCGGGGTACGGTAGTGTCCGGGACTTGTCTGTGACTGCCATTGTGTAGGTCTTGCTGCATCTGGGTCTGGGAAGGCTGTTCACTACCTTCTTCATCTGCTTGGCGAAGTCCTGCTTGGAAAGGCTGCTCTGCATATACAGCTCCTCAATGAGCTTGTACTGCTCCGAAGTAACCTCTCTGCCTACCAGCCGTTCAAATTCAACCTGCATCATAGTTCTAATCCTCCGTAATTTACTGTTCTTATAATTTCCTATCTGATGTTATAATTATAGTAAACTTGGGCTGATAGGGCACGGGGTTTCAAGAACATTTTTATAATTTTCTCTTGGAGTTTACCTTTTGGTAAGATTTCGGCGCACTCCAGCGGTAGGGCGCATAGGAGGGCCTATACAGGGCGTTTCTCTCAGGGAGTATAATTTCTCCGGTGAACCGCTTGGAACGAATCCAGCCACTCTCCCGTCGTTAATACGGGCCGTCCTCATCGTTGCCCGAAGGGGGAGCGTACCAGAAGGCGTTTCCTCTGTACGCACCCTGACCGAAGTGCGAAGGAGATGCCCGATGCTATGTACTGCGCTCGAATCGAAGCACTCAAAAATCGAAGAGTACCTTTTTCTTTATCATCTTCATTTTCAATTTCATCTTCATATTCATATTCAATTTCATTTTCATATTTTTTGCCGCAGTTTTGCCGGACTGTTTGCCGAGGTGTTTGCCGGAAGATTTGCTGCAGCAAAATTTCGTCTCAAACAAAAAAATAAGCCCCCAGCCATTTGAGGCTGAGGGCCTATCTTTTCTCTTACACCACGTTCAGGTACTTCACGGCTACCCACGAGGTGATTTCCTTCAAAAGGGCTTCTTTTTTTTTTTCGCCCTTATGCGTTGCAATTTGCGATACAGTGTACTGTTTTCCGATGACAAAGGACGGAACCTTCGTGCCACGGGCGGTGGTCAGACCGCCGTAAACAGCCCCGGAATCAACGGTGACTTTGCTGCCAACCTTGACTTCGCTGGACGTCGTCGCTCCGAAGCGCTTCCGGTCTTGGTGCAGTAGTCAAGGCTGACCCAGCCAGCGCCGGATTTCAGCTTGCCCCCACTTGGTAGCACCAGTGCCAGAGGACTCTGCTACGATAGTGTAGACGCCCGGCTTGATGAAGCCTTTAGTGCTGTAATTAGTGCCGGGGCCAGAGCGGATGTTCAGGTCGCTTGCGGTAATCTTGACGGTGTAGTTGGTGGTAGTAGTGCCGGACGTGTTGCCGCCAGTAGTGCCGGAGGTTTTGCCGCCGAGTTGTGCCGTAACTTTGCTGGCAAGGTCGCCCATGCGAGCGTACATCCAGTCGCCGGGGCAGCTCTTTATTGGCAAACCACCGGTGGACGGTCAGCACCATCTCGTCAGACTTGGGGGAGTAGTTGAGGGTCTTGTTCTTGTCGCCCAGCCAGAGCAGCTTCTTCTTCCCCCGTTGCGCTTGCAGATGTCCACGCAGAGCGTGATAAGCTTCTGGTACACGACGTCCTTGAAGGCATACGGCGCGGTGGTGTCGGACGCGCACTCGATGGTCACGGCTCGCTGGTCGTTGGCGTTCGAGGAGGAGCACCAAGAGCGGTTTTTCTCCTCGCAGTACATACCGACCCTGCCGTCCACGCCGATGCCGTAGTTGCATGACGCCTGACGGGACGTAGGGGCAAACACGTTGCCCAGCGTCTCCACGGAGCACTGGCCCACCACGCAATGGGGCGTGATGCGGTCAATATCATGGGTTCTCAGGCCCGAATGGTTCGGGCTGAGTCTTGTGTAACTGACTAATGGGCTATTGCTCACAGCTTACTCCTCCTTCTTCTCTTCTGTCTCAGGAATCTCCAGCGTAACAGTATCGGGAACCTCCACAATCGGGATGACGCCCTGATTCAGCTCGTACACAGCGGCTTCAATAAGTGCGTCGAGCTTGGCTTCGTCAACGGTAATGCCGTGTTCTCTGAGCCACTGAATTGCATAGGCTTTCTTCTCCTCGCCCCGACCAGCGCCCTGATAAATCTGCTCGGCGGCGGCAACCGCAATCTTGACCCAAGCGTTAATTTCCGCCTGCTGCTGCGCTGTGGTCTTGGAGCGGATATAAGGGATGACGACGGCGGTGACGAGGGCCGCAATGATAGCGGCGGTAGTCTCAACAATGGGCGTAATATCGAACATGGTAACTTCCTCCTTGTGTTTTCATAAATTCACCCCTTGCCGGTTTCATCTTCCGGCAGGGGGTTGCCATCTGCGTCAAGCCGGTGTTTGTTTCGGCTGACCTTTTCTCCGAGGCTTTTTGCCCGCATAGGTAATCAAGTACCCAATACAGGCGGTAAAAACGGTGGTGGTCACATCTGACACGGACTCCCGGTAAAAGATGGGGAGAGTGTACGAGGCAATAACCGCTCCAGTAGCGATAGCCGTCGCCCACACGGCGAGAATCTTTGAGAACTCCATTGGCTTCTTCTTCGCCTTCTCACGCTTGCGCTTCCTTCGCCATTTCTTCCACCACTTCACGAGTCCGTCTAACAATTCATCGCCCCCATCTCCTTTCCTGTATCACTATCTCTATGGCACCAAGGACCGCCAAGAAAAACAGCCTCAGCAGCCACATATCATTCATCCAGCAGGGCATGAATGCCCTGTTCCGCTAAAAATCCTTCTGTTTATGCTTGATGTCGGCGGCGTACTTCAGCGCAGCCTCCATGTCTCCGTTCGTGTGACCTCTCTGCATAGCATGGGCCGTGGCTTCGCCGAGGGCAATACTGGCTCTGGTGCTCTGGACGATGAGAAGAAAGAGTTGCTGCTGGTCAGCGTTCTTCTTATCCTGAGAAGCCTCTCTCGCTTCCATTCGGGTTTTTAACCTCCACACAATCAGGCCCATGACCGCAGAGGGAACTCCCATTGCGGCGATGAACGCCACAACGAGGTCCACGAAATCTATCTGAACCATTTGGGACACCTCCTCACAAAAGTAAAAACGAAAAGGCCCCGCCACACGGCGAGGCCCTCCCGTTCTTCAGTGATTACTCCTCGACTTCGACTTCGAGGTCAATCAGGATGCCACGGACCTGCTCACGGATGAGAGCGGGGACCTGCTCCAGAGTCTTTTTTGCCCTTGACAATCAGGGTAGCGTAGACAACAGCCATTACTTTCACCTCCCTCCACAGCAGCAGTTTTATGAGAAACTCTCGCAGGAAAGACATTACTGCTCACCTGCCAGAATTGCCTCCACTTCAGAACGGAGTGCAGCAGGGACGTCATCAATGGTTTTCAGCCCCTTTTTGGATGAGAGAAGCATAGATTCGTGCCATCTTACACACCTCCAATCATGGACTCGTACACGTCGCAGAGCGCGAGCTGAGTCATGGTCAGCTCGTCCGCCAGAGCGGTCACCTGCTCCGTGAGCTGCTCGTTCTCTTCGGCGAGCTGCTCGTTGGTTTTTCTTCTTGTTCAGCTCCTTGATGGAGTCAATGCGGACTCTTTTTCAGACCCATTACTGGAAACCTCCCTTGGATAGAAGTGATATAGCCGCCTTCGTCAGAGTCGCCACGCTCGGCAGTAACCCTGAAGTTGAAGGCAAAACCATTCGTTGCGGTATCGTTCTGGAACAGGTAGTTCCGACCGGCCTTTGCCTCGTCAGTGCAGTCCTCCCACACCGGAGAATCGTCCTTGGCGTTGTTCGTGACCTCGACGGTGTAATCGGCGTCGTCAGGAATATGACCGGTGACCGTGATGGCGCAGATACTGATGGCATCATCGGCATCCATAGGCTCCTCAAGGGTGATGACCGCCTTGACAACCTTCTTCGCAAAGGTCAGAGTCAGAGTAGCAGTTTCCTTGCCATCGCTGGCCTCGATGACCATGGTGTGGTTGCCGTTGAGCAGCTTCATGAAATACTCGCCGGTGACAGCGAAGCTGTTGTTCTGGTTCTTCGTGGCGGTGAAGGTGCGCTTGACGTTCCCGTCCATCTTCTCGGTAACGGTCACGGAATCCGCAGCGTCCTCATCGTTCACGGAGTAGGACACGGTGAACCCGCTGGTCTTGGTGCCGAGATTCTGGTTATTGGTGTAGTCGCAGGTGATGACCGGGGCGGTGTTATTGTTTACCGTCCGGGTCGGCGAGGTGGTGTAAGCGGATTCGGCGTTGTAGGAGTCGTAAGCCTTGACACGGTAGGCCACGCTCTCCCAGCCCTTGGTGATGGTATCGGTGTAACTCAGAGCGTTGTTCTTGAGCACCTGAGTCCATTCGCCATCGCCAACCTTGCGCTCCAGAATGTAGCCGGTCACATTAGATTCGGCGTCACTCGAAGCAGACCAAGTAATCTGCAAAGTGGAGCCGCCCTTCACCTCAGAAGGAACCGAGATAGAAGGCGGTGCGGAGGGTGCGGTGTTATTGATGACCTCAATCTGGGCGCTGGTGCGGTAGCCGCTCTGCTCGCCGTTCGAGTCATACGCCTTCACTCGGTACATGACGCTCTGCGTACCGTAGGCCACGGTGTTCTGCGTCGAGGTGGCGTTGCCCTGATAAATCTGGCTCCAACTGCTGCCGCCGTTGTCCGAGCGTTCCACGATGTACCCCTCGAAGTTGCCGTCCGGGTCGGTACTTGCGCCCCAAGAAATCGTGATGGACGAGCCACCGGAGATATTCTCAGGCACATTGATGGAGGGCGGTACGGTCGGGGGCTGGTTCGTCTGGACGGAGCCATCGTCAGAGACCGAGAGTGAAGAGTCAAGAACCAAAGCGGGCCGCACCCCAACCGAATAGTTGTAGTCCCAGTAGTTGCAGTTACCATTGGAGTAGACGCTCCAGACGCTGATGGTACTGTAGGTGAGCGGGGAGCGGAGACACCAGTCGGTGGCGGACCCGTTCAATTTAGCGATGCGCTTGTTATTAGCGGAACTGGATGTACCAGAGCTGAAGTACGAGAGCTTTGCGCCGTCACGGGGGAAGTACGAGCTATCACTGGTGCTGAAGCCCACCTCGTAACCGGACAGCAGGAAGATTTTTTGCAGCTCAGGCCGTTCGACCCGGACGCCACAGAACCACCGGAGCCAGTACCGTTCTGATAGGGGATTTTCACCTGCTTGATGGCGTTCTTGATGTCATCGTCGAACAGGTTCAGGAAGGTGCTGTTCAGGTAGGAGTGGATGTCCGAGTTCTTGTAGTCGTTGTTCGAGCTGTCCCATGTGCGGTTGGAATAGATGTCTTTCAGCAGCAGCCAAGTGCCGTTGCAACTCGAATCGTACATACTGGACGGAAGACCCTGATGCACGACCAAGAAGTCCTTCGGAGTACCTCCGAGATTCAGCTTGACGGTACTGCCAACTGACATCGAGCCGAGTTGAGTGCTCATATTCTGATTTCCTCCTTTATGATGTTTTCCACCCTCTTGCGGTATCTGTCACGCAAGATGTAGGTGTTACCGTGTGCAGCGTGGGCGTTCCACGCCTGAAAGCTGACGATGATGTCCTCTTTGCTGACTTCGCCTTTCGGGTAGGCTTTTGACCCAGTACCGCAACCGGGCATTCATGCGCTGAATGGAGGACCGGCGCAGTTTCATCACTACTTTACCCGTTTCGGTAAGGTAGGTATGGAAACCGCAGAAATCAATCCCGTTTCGCAGCGGGAAGATTGCCGTTTTCTCGTTCAGCTCCAAGCGCAGGTTGGAAAGATAGGAGCGGATTTCTTTCAAGCAGTACCGGAGATACTCCTTGTCCTCATGGATGAGGTAGAAGTCATCCATATACCGCCCGTAGTACCGAATCCGCAGTCTCTCTTTCAAAAAATGGTCGAAGTCATCAAGGAACAGCAGCGCCAGTAACTGCGATGTCTGATAGCCCAGCGGAAGCCCGTCTGAGGTGTCTATATAAGTACACATCAGCTCGAACACTCTGTCATCCTCGACCCGTTCCCTGAGTTTTGCTTTCACAAGGTCGTGGTCGATGGAGGCGAAGAACTTTCTGACATCGCATTTCAAAACCCATCCGTCGGCGTAATCCCACTCGCTCGCTCATAGGCTTGTAGGGCAAGCCATGCGACCTGCGGTGCTCTTCGTCTTTCTCTTTCCTGCTGCGGAAATAGGAGAGCATTGCAGAGCGGAGTCTGGTAAGCCCGTAGTGAGTGCCTTTGTTACGCTGGCTGGCGTAGTTGTCAAGGATGAAGCTGTGCGTGATGGCCTCGTAGAGGATGTTATCCACCAGTGCGTGTTGAACCACCTTGTCAACGAACGCCGGAGCCTGTACCAGACGGAGCTTCGGTTCTCGTACATAGAAAACCTCGAACTTCCTCGGTACATACTTTCGGGTCCTGAGAATATAGGAAAGCCTTTCGGTGAGCTGCAAGACATTCGCTTCGTACTGGGCGGTGCTGTACTTACTCCTTTTCCCTCGCCTTGCTGCAAGGAAGGCGTTGTACAGCACATCAAACTCGCACATCTCGTCGAAGGTCATAGGCATCACCTCTCTGTATTGATAAAACTAAACGCCGTGGCAGCCGACTGCCCCGCAGGCCTTCGGCATCGGCGTACTGTATTCGCCCTTGCCGGTTGCACAATAGCAAGGAGCAGGATATGACTCCCTTTGATGATGGGGACACACTTTTCACCGTAAGGCTACTCATACCGGCCTTTTCCATCAGAGCGGGCCGCACCCCAATCGAATTGTTGTAGTTCCAGTTGTTGTAGTTACCATTGGAGTTGACGTTCCAGACGTTGTTGGTATTGTTGGTGTTCGGGGGCGGAGCCACCAGTTGGTGGCGGGAATGAGTCATACCCCGATACAAAGCGGCTGTGCTACCGCTGTGCATCCTGATTCAGCTTTGCCACCACCGAAGCGATGACACGGGCGATACGTTCATCCTCTTTCACTCTCTCTTTCTCCAGAGCAGCGGAGCGGGGGGCGTCTGCCCGTACAGAATCTTTCTTCTTCCATGACAAGCTCATGTACTTCACATCGGTTATCAGCTTTGTCCAGTGCTGGCTCCTCTTGAGGTTGATGTACCCAAGCTCCAAAGCTGATATTGACGAGCTGGAGCATCAGGTTACAGCCTTTGAGAGCTTCGTCGATGAACGCAAGTCTCTTGTCATACTCAACCTCAAACCGGCAGTCGTTTGCCATCTGGATGCTGACCACGATATTCACAACCGTTTCTCTCAGGAGCCTGATATAGGTGTGAATCGTACTCTTTGGAAAGCCCTGTTTCCCAGAAGAACGTCGAAGGCGCTCCGCTGCTTCTGAACAGAACGCCTGAACCTCCTCCGGTTTCATTGTTTTGAGCTTCAGCATCGTTGAGAGGACGTCCTTGGATTCAAGGCTCTTCTCGCTGGACGGTTTTGTAACCGTGAAGGTGTAAATGAGCAGGTCTTTTGCCTTATTGCCTATCTGAAAATCTTTCGTTGTTTCTGCCACGACCGCATTTCCTTTCTAAGCACACTCCGTTAAGAGCCAGCTCAATGTCGCTCGGCTCTCCGTAGAACCGGCAGCAGTCGTGCCGGATAACAAGTACGCCTTTTTCCTCCGCTGAAAGTGGTTCCGCAGAGCACAAGCTCGTCCTCATGGGCGATATGCTCGCAGGGTGCTTCAAGCTCGGTGAAAAGGCTACCGATAACGCAGGACAGCTCGTTGGGCGGTCTGGCAAAAACAAACTCTTCCATATCCATCAGAACTCAATCCTCTTCGACTCGGTGTTCCAAACGCCCTCGACGGTAACACCGTCCAGCGTCTCGAAGGTTACGGTGAACGGGTTGCCGGTCACTTCGGTGTTGTACATCAGCTCCAGCAGGGATAGGCGGGCGTCCAAATCGGTCACATCGTTCCGAATGGCGTAATGAGCGTCAACGTCGATGTTGTGGGCGTCAATCAGCTCCTGAGCGTCCTGCAAGAAGATGGGCAGGACAGTGACCATGCAGTATTCCGCAACGTCCTCCGAGGTCATCCACGCCTCTGCGGAGTAATCAATCTCAACGCCGGACTCGTCCCCGATGTCAATGCACACCGGGTATCTCCGCACGTCCACGCCGGTAGAGGACGCTGCACTGACCCACTGGGGATAATTGCCGAGACAGCCGTAGTAGATGAGGACCTCGCCCTCGTCGGGGTCGTATGCGTAGATGCCGAACTCGTTCAGCCAGAAGCCTTCGTCCAGACCGCCGTTCAGGTCGGACCTGTATTCTACAATCATCTCCACGCTGGCCCCGTCGTAGGTGGGGACAGTGGACGTAGCTGCCGCCACCGGAGCCACAAGGTCGGTGAGGGTCTTGGGGTTTGTGTCATCGGGGCAAGCGCCGCTGCCCACCATGATGCGGGAAAGGGAGAGCGTCTTGCCAGCTACGAGCTTGGCAATCAGCGCCCTGCCTTTATCTGTGACTGTGAAGCCATACCAACTCATTCTGTTACCTCCATTTCAGGTAGTTTTGTCTGCATGATGTTTTGGAACGCCGGGACAGGGCGGACAGTGTCCGCAAGGTCAATTCCCACGCCTATTTCAGGGAGAGTGGTGCTCTGATAGCCCCCCTGCCGAGAATACCGGTGATGGGAAGTGTGCAGCGCATCTCCGGTGTGGTCGTGTAGGCGATGACCTTGATGCCTACGCCAGCCGCCCGAACAATGGGGGCGTTGAGGATGGCCTGAGCATCATCTTCCGGTGTAAGCTCGTCCGTCTCAAATATCATCGTTGCCGGGTGCTCTGCGTCCTCGTGGTAGTACAGGGGCTTATCCCAAAACATCTGAAAGGCATGGATGATGTCATAGTAGGTGCAGCGGTTCGTGTTCCTCCAAATCTTGTAGAGCAGGAATCTGCGGTACTCTTCATCCTCCAAGACGTACACCGACTCGGAAATACAAGCCAGCTCGCCAGCTTCTTTTCGGGTCAGGACCACGATGTCTCCGACTCCATCAAGCTGTTTTCCAACGGAATCCGTGACGCTGCGCTTTGTTTTCAGGTCCTCGTAGAACGTCCTAACATCATTGAGCTGTTTGCCAACTGCCTCCATCAGAGCGTCTATGACCGGCTTTTCCTTGAACTGCTCAACGAGGTCCTGCTTCAGCATCTCAATGTAATCAACCATCAATGACCACCCCAATTCGGCTTTCGCTGGTGATTGCTCTCTGCCTTGCAGTGATGCTCACGCTGCGCTCGGTATAGGCGGACGGGCTGGAGCCGGACTCGGTGGAGGAAAACAGCCGGATGTCAAAGTAGTCGATGCCGGACACCTTGTTATAGAGGGCGGTCGTGAACCGCTGGGGAATCACGTCGCTGCCAGCCTCCACCCCTTCCATGCACTCAAGGATGGTTTCCTTGATGAGGTCGGCATAGTTGGTGGGCGGGTTGGTGCTGCCGCTGAGGGTGACGCCGACTTGGAACCAGACATACACATAGGTCGGGCGGTTGAACCGGACGGTGATGTCCTCGCCGTATACGCCCGGAAGAACCGTCTCGACGTCCCCGAAGGTATTGATACCACCGGCCTTCGTATTGAGAATCTGCTGGGCAATCTCGGTGGCGCTGCCGCCCGTCTACGACTATCTCGATACTGTGAGGGGGTCTGCCCATGCTGTCTGTGGCGTCGGTGTAATTCTCATAGGGAGCGACCGACTCCACACCTTGCACGTTCTCCAGAATGGCGCTCTTGATGCTTTCAAGCATCGCCGAGGAGCGGTTGTAAATCTTATCAGCGTAGGACTGCCGGAACTCGACGTCGGTCTCTGTCAGGCGTCCGGCGATGTACGAACCTACGTTGGTTACAGACTCCAGACCAGCTACCGTTTTCACAATCTTTGTGATGACGCCGTTCGGGATGAAGGTATCGCCGTAGTCCACCGTTCCAAACTGGATGATGCTGGCTACCGTTTCGGTGGTCAGATTCTCGGACAGCACCATCGTGTTGGAGCTTGCTTCGTCGGTTGCCTCAATAGTGAGCCTTCCGTCTGCGTAGTCCACCTCGAAGGCATCGTCCGTTATGGAGGAGGCAAGTGCTTCAAGGGTATTAGCAGAGTACAGCTCGCCATTAAGGGGCAACGCTCAGGGCCGCAGAATTACTTTCGGACGCCAGCACTACCACCGCCTTGTTGAACGAGGACCGGGTGATTTGACCGTCTGACTGGTTCGTGAGGTTGATGGCAGGGTTTGTATCGCTGGCGATAAGAGTACCTGCCGGAACCACCGTACCGTCCAAGCCCGTACACAAGATGGAGTAGAAGGACTTCGCTGGCATCTCTCTCGTGCTGCCGCCAAACTGGGCTGCGTTGTCCAAGCTGCTGTCCGTTGCGGTGGAAGGGTACTGGGAGTAGTAAACGTCAAGGCCGAACTCCCACAGCTCGGCAATACGGTCTGAAATATTGGTGAGAATATGGTTGAGCAGGGACTGGGGGTTCTGGCGTGTATTCACGCTCAGCTTTTTGCTCATGTCCTCATGCATCTCTTCCAAGATGACGTCGAGGCGCTTGATATTAGGACCCTTCGGGGTCAGGCCGTATGTTGCCACTGAATTTTCACCTCCTCGGTATAGGTGTCCTCATCGGTGCAGAAAACAACGGTGATAGAAGCGAAGCGGGTGCGGTTATCAAGGGCAAAGTCTATGCTCTTGACGTCCGTGACCTCATCTACGCTCATCACCGTTTCCCTGATGAGATGTTTGATTTTCGTTTCGCTCGGGTTCTTGATAAAGACCTCTTCAAAGTACGGGAAGCCCATGTCGGGGCCTAACCGCCACTCATCCAAGAACCAGAGCAGCCGGATTCGGACGGCTTGGCATACGCTCTGAGTAGGAGATACATCCCCACTCATAGACAGCTCCAAGTCCCCGTCCTTCGTGAGTTTCAGGTCTATCATGCAGTTCTCCTTTCTCAGTGCGGACCGGTGGTGCCGCCTCCGCTGTCACCGGTATGCGTATGGGTGGCAAGGCTGATGCCGGAGCCGGTCACGTCTCCAACTGCGTCGATTTTGCCAGTGACTTGGAGGTCGCCGTCGATAACCACCATCCCCGACTTCACCGTGAGAGTGGTACCGCCAGACTGGAGCACCACGGCGTCCTCGGAACAGGCTTTCTGCATGGCAGGGTTGCCGGTGTTCTTGAGGCTCGGAATGGCGACGGCGTTGCTGAGGTCGAAACTCAGCTCCGTGTCTGTTTCTTTGCCGTAAAGCCAGTAGTCGAGGGATTTTTCCCCGAATACGAGCAGGCAACTGTCACCCGGCTTGATGGGGAAGGCAATCGTAACATTCTCGCTCTGCGGGAAAACGACGGGTACGCCGCTGATAGTGGGGTAGTCCATCGTCTCTCCGTTCGGTTTCTTGAATTTTGCTACCGGCTGTACAGAGGCAAGCCCTTTGGCGGGGTCGTATGACTTGATGGTGGCGGGTACGGCGGTGTGCATCTCATCGGTTGCCTTCTTCGCCGCCTTCTTCACCTGATTCACAAACTCCTGCATCATCTCAGCTCACCTCCAGCAGTCTGGCAGTGCAGGTCCATGAACTACCGTAGTTGTCCCCGTCAATCGTGATGGAGTACACTCGGAAATAGCCGGTCACCTGCTTGCTGTTCAGGTACACATAGTCATCAACCGTAATGGCGGCGTTCATCAGGAACTCCACGTCCCAGCCGTATTCATAGCCATCCGCCTCATCGGAGATTTGCACTCTCGTTGGAGTGTTCACCAGCCCGGTCTCAGCGGAAAGCTCGTACACCTCTCGGCTCATTGTGTCCTTCGGTTTCTTTACCTGAAGTACGCCGTTGTTTACGCTCCACACAAGGCCGCTGGTGTCACACGCCTTGGTGAGTACGTTATCCGCAGGGCCTACATACGAGAACCCATTCGGAATATCCTTGAACTCGGCGTTATAGGAGAACGATACTGTCACGCCCATCTGGTCCGCAACGTCCTGAATGATGGTCTTGCAGTTCACTACGCCGTCGTAGCCGACTGAAACGTAAGTGTCCCGCAGCTCAATCCGGTTGTCCACCAGCTCAATTTCCGTGAGTATATCACTGCCGTCGAGCTTCGTGCTTGCGAAGGTCACCACGCCGGTGAACACGAGGGGCATCACGCTGCCGTACCCTGCCTTCAGTACCACCACGCAATCGTCCTTATTCAGCTCCGCGAGATGTTCGGGGCTGAGGTTCCAAAGTGATACCTTTGCCGTGTTGGCGCTGTCCGTGTCCGCTCTCTCGACGGAGAACGAGATGTGCAAGGGCCTACTGCCCTGACCGATTTCAAACCCCGTTGAGCCAGCCTGACCCGCAGAGAATCGGTATTGTCTATCCCAGTTTTGCACCTTATCGCCTCCTTGATATGTAAAGCGGAGGAGCTTGTTCTCCTCCGCACACTCCGGTCACGCCGGAATGAAAATGAATTTTGCTCTCCCCTCAACAAAGTCCTTCCTTCCGATGGAGTCCTGCTCAGAGAGAGCGCCGAACACGCCGAGAGGTGTATTTTCTGCGCCCCAAAACAGGTTGAGAGGGAATTGAGGGACAATCTTTTCTCCAATGCGGATAGGATTGCCCAAGGAATCGTACCAGACCGAAGTACCAGTAGCCCTCCGTATCGTTGTAGGTGAAGCGTATCTGGTACTGCGTACCGAGCAGCGTGATTTTGGACACGCTGTCGTTCATGTCCGGTACTTCGATAGCGATTGCGTCCACCAAACCACCTCCTTATATCAAACCAAAGCCCGAAGCGGCTTGGTAGAGGATGGAGCCTTTGCTGCCCCCGCTGGAGCCACCAGAGGAACCTCCCGAAACTCCCGGAGCTGCTTGAACCGCTGCCGGAACTGCCCGAAGAGGAGCCGCTGGACCCACCGCCCGAGGAAACCGTGGACGTGCTGGCGCTCCCTGCGGATGCGCTGGACGCCCCGGATTTTCCGTAGCTGTCAGGTATGGTGACAGTAGAGCTTTCGGTGACTACGATTTTCTTGAAAGATATGGGTATCTCTCTCGCATAGCCCGCCGAAGTATTTTTGGCAATGGAGATGCTCGTAATTGCCATGTTGTCGTACACGGCGTCTGAGGTCACAATCGTATTGATGACCTTTTTGGAAAAGTACAGCTCCTCCAACTGCTTGACAACATTTTGGACCCTGCCGGAGCCGGAACCGAATCGCTGTTTCCAAGTGACCGGCGTATCGGTAACGAACAGGGTCATGGATATGGTTTCGGGTTTCAGGACGATGGTATCGCTCACGCTGAACCCTTTTTTTCGGTAGGGTACTCCGGCACCTCGGCAGAGTAATCGACGCTCTGGTCAATCAGGGCGTCAAATTCAATCCCGTCGATGCTAACGGGCTGTTTTGCTCTCGCCATACCATCACCTACCTTGCAAAGGCCAGAGCACGGGCCATCTGGCTGGTGGCGTCATCGGACGCCTTTTCCATGGCAGCAGAACTCTTCTCCTGCCCAGCCCTATCCCCGTTGAACTGGTTATTGATATTGACGTTCTGGGTAACAGTCCTGTTCGATGTGCTGGAGCCAGTTACGCCTTGCGCCGTACCAGCAGACACCACGTTGGCTTTTGCCATCACGGACATATCGCCAGTGAGGTGCTGCAATGCGCCCTCGACCTTCTTCTTCCCTGCGTTGATGCCACGCACCATCAGGTCGATCATGTCGGGCATATAGGTGTGGAAGTCGCTCAGAGGACCATCCTCAGGAACAGAGAATCCAAGGAAGGACTTAATCTTATTCGCCACGCCGGAGATTGCATCGCCAATAGCGCCGATGCAGCTCTTGATACCGTTCACGATACCGTTGATGATGTCAGCGCCCCACTGGAACGCTTGCTCTGGCAGGGATTTTATCCAGTCGATGGCTGCGTTGAACCCGTTTACGATGGCGTCTTTGATGCCGGTCACCTTTTCGATGACCGCTGTCTTTGCGGCCTCCCATATACCACCGAGCCACGATGACAGTCCGCTCCAGATAGAAGTGAGTACCTGCCAAGCCCCGGTGAACAGAGCCTTGATGGCGTCCCAAACCGCAGACGCTATATTTTTAATCGCTTCCCACGCTCCAGACCAGTTGCCGGTGAACACGTTTGCGAGGAAGTCAATGATACCCGCAATCGCACTCAGGAACGGTTGAATGAGAGAGATGAGCGTGTTCCATATTGCACTGAATACAGCGGTAATGGTTCCGCCCCATTGCTCCCCAAAACGCAGAAAGCGCATTGAAGATGGTCTTTGCTGCGGAGGATAGTGCGTTCCACAGCGTTTCGAGCAGAGTCTTTATGCCCTGCCAGATTGTCTGGAGGGATTGCATGACGCCCTCGCCGTTCTCGGCCCACCAGTCGGACAAGGCCCCGAAGATGGTCTGCGCGGCGCTCTTGATGACATTCCACACATTCAGCAAGAAGTCTTTGATGACGTTCCACGCATTGAGAATGGTCTGTCGGGCGTTATCTGCTCCTATTCCAGCCTTATCGAAGATGGTTCCGATGAGGCTGTTGTCGCCCTTCATGAACGCTATGAAGTCCTGAATCAGGAGTACCAGCAGTAGAATGATACCAAACACCAGCAGTGCCTTTGCGCCAGCAGCGCCGATACCCTTCGCAAGGGGTACTGAACCCCTTAGCTGCGTCGATAATCTTCTTTGCGTTTAGAACGGCAAAAGTCGCGGCAAGGGTCACGGCAAGTACACCAAGAATCTTCTCGGCACCGCCAACCTTTGTCGCAAAGTCGTTGATGCGCTGCACGATGTTACGCAGCGTCGAAATAGCCCGTGTGCCGAAGGACAGGACCTTTTGGAACACTGGCATAAAAAAACTGACCGATGAGCTGCTTCAGCTCCTTCAGCCGTGACTGGAAACCTCTCAGGGTGCTCGCATAAGAACCCATGCTGCGCTCGCAGTCGCCCACGGCATCGGCACTCTGTGACAAGATGGCCTGATAGTTGACCTGCATCTTTGTCACTTGGTCAAGGGACTCGTAAGTGCCGGTCAGGCCCAGAGTCATCATGGCCTGTTCTCTGGTGGCGTCGTTTAGTACTGCGCCCAAGCTCTTCGCCGCCTCGGATTCGCCCATTGACAGCTTTGGTCATGTTGTCAACAGCGTAGGTCTCGTCGATGTTGCCGAAGGACGCCAAATCAAGGGGCAAGGCTGGTCATTTGCTTAGACAATTCTGCGCCAGCCTCACGGGTCATACCGAAACCAACAAGGAGGTTTTGCTGGTCAGCCAGATAGGTCTTAATATCGTTTTTGTTTCTGCCAATGGCATCGGCATAGCTCTGCGCCCAAGCGTCTACATCTTCTCGGATATTTCCGAATACGACGTTGAACTTGTTCTCCATCTCCTCCACTTCGGAGGCCAGAGACACGCAGTCGTTGATAGCAGACGCAATACCCGCAATAGAGACTGTCAGACCAATGGCCCCAAGAGCTTTCGTTGCCATCGACTTCAGCGATTGTACGCTGCTCTCAACCTTGTTCTCGGACGACTTATCAAGTTTGTACCCGAACAAGATGCCGATGTCTCTTATCGTCATGCCATCAGTTCACTCCCTTGGCAATCTCATCCGCCCGGCCCAGCTTCTACATCCTGCTCCATGCGATAGAGCGCATAGAGCTTGAGAGCCTCGTCCAGCGTATAGCAGGACTTCAGCTCAGACATGGTGGCAAGGCGGGCCTTGATGAGAATGTACATCCGCAGCTCTAATTCGCAGAATACGCTCAGGTCGAGCTTTCCGTACTTGTCTGGCTCGGAGCCACCGTCTTCGTCAACGCCTCGATTACTGGACCAAATCGGCCTCCGAGCTTCTTGAAAAACCGTTGTAGTTGGTGCGGATGACCTCAAAGGCCAGAATGAACATATCCTGCACGTCGTCACAGAACACCTCGTTGGCTACATCCTCGGTGAGAATCTGGACACGCTCACCGGGGATTTCAACCGAGATGTTCTTCCCCTGCGATGAGCAGGTGCTTGAGAATGGACTCAATCTTGTCGCCAGACAGGGACGAGAACGCTGCGCTGATAGCGGGACCGGCGTCCTTCACGTCGATGTCAAAAAGGCCGTTACCCATATTCTCCGCCGCAGTGCCGGACGGAATCAGCGAAGTCAGGCCAGTAACGAGGGGCAGAACAAGAGCGGCGAGTTCGCCGCTCAGGTTCGCCGCCTTAAACGCCGGAAGGGGCCGGATGTAAAAAGTGTTTTCGCCAACAGTAACTTCTCTGCTTTCGAGCTGCTTCATGGTTTTCCTCCTTATTCGTTAAACACGGCGTCGCCGGTATCAAGCTCCCACTCACGGTTGTTCGTTTCCCTTGCCACGAGTAACCGCAGCCTTCTTCATGCACCAAGCAGCCTCGGTGCTGAACACCAGACCACCCTTCAGGTCCTTGATGAGCAGCGGGAACATACCATCGCCGGTATCAAGGTCCTTATCGCACATCTCAGAGAAGAAGGCGTTACTGTCACTGGTCTGGAGCAGGGTGATGTTCACCTTGAAGGTATTGTCAGGAGAAACGGCTCGAACAATCTCGCCGTCGCAGCCCACCTTCTTGGTGATGCCGTCGCCGTTCGCTTCGATGGAGATGAAGGTGTCATCCGCAAAGCCGGTGACGATATGGGAGCCAGCCGCAATGGTGACTTCCTTGGGGTTGTAAGTTTTAATCTTGCTGGACATCTGTTATCCCTCCTAGCTCAGGCGCTCGTAGGTCAAGCTGCCCTTGATTTCCGCCAGATGGATAGCGCCAGCCAGTCGTGCAGCGAACCCGCAGTCCATAAGGATTCGGGATGCCTTCTGAGTGCTGGTAATATCAGCAGCCAGCGGGACACTTGTGGTGTAGCCGGGAATGGCATTGCCGTCCTCGTCATACTCCGTAGGAGCGATTCCACCATACTTCTGCCCATCCTTCAGAGAGGCGCGCATCTGGTTATCAATAAGCCCGATTCCGTTGTCGATATAAGGAATCTTCGGATTGACAATAAACAGGTTCACGACCCGCACCTGCATATCATTCTGCAACCAGTCACGGAAGCGAATGACATCAATCCACTCGCCTCCATTGACCTTGCCGCCCATGGTGACGTTCTTGGATGCCACGGTCACGACGTAGCTGATGTTTGCGGCACTGAGCTTGTTCATGAAGGTGGAGGACAGCTTGGAGGGCGTGACAGTCGCAAGAGACTTCAGCGCCCAAGTTTCCTCACCGGCATGGTAGTTCATGGCCTTGACCGCCATCGCAGCAGCGATGCCGTACTTGTTTTCGGCAGGTACGTCGTTGTCGAGCTGGTCTTCCGTCACCTTTGGGTACACGGGATAGGAGCGGAAATACAGGTTCGGTTCCACAATAGGCTGGTCAGGGTTGTCCTCAATATAGCCGCAGATTTTGGTATGTGTCTCGGTCCACTGGATAATCTCCTCAACCTCGTCGTCATCAATGCCCACAGGGCAGATGCAGTACCACCCATCGGTATTCAGAGCGGTAGTCAGGACGTCCACGGCCTTCTCGGCAGTAGGGGCGTCCTCCACCATAACCTCTTTGATGACAGCGACATAGATGCGGTTCGGTCGCGGGGACTGAGAAAACGCAACACGGGCTGCCACGCCAACAGGGTCAGCGCCATCGCCGGTTGCGGTGAATCCCAATTCAGTAAGCTCCTCAAGACTGCGGTAAACGCCAACCGAGGGGATTTCTCCTACGGGGCTTGCAGGCTCAGGGCCAAGAATCAGGATATTGTCGAAGTTGGCATCATTGGAAATAGGAGTGTCCAGAGAGATGTCAACAGTCGCAATCAAATCGAGATTTGCGCTCATTGGTTCTTTTCCTCCTTTACGAGTTTGTTGTTGATTTCAACATTCTCGAAGTAGTCGCCCTCGTTCTCGACCACTTCGGGGTTGCCGCCGCCGCTGGGGGTTTCTTGTACCACCGGTTCCAAGGCAATCACATCATCTGCCTGAATATCTCCGCCAGTAACATGGTTGCCTTCCTCATCCAGCTCCTCGTGCTGCACACTATCAGGAGACAATGTGCCGCTGTAACCGATAGCGGTTGAGGTGAAGTTCACCGTGACCTCTATCATGGCTCGATACTCATAGCTGGTATCGCTGATGAGGTCGGAAAGGTCCTGAACGGTGTTCGGAACGATGATGGAAATGTCCTTTCTGCGGCAGTATTGCACCGTCATCTCGGAATTGAGAAAATTCACGAAAAGACATCATGTCATCGGCGGCGGTGTTCTCCATGGCTGCGGTGTAGCCGTTTGCCAGCTCTTTCTTCTCTCCCAAGGTAAACAGGTCTATCTGGACCGTGACCGAGGACGGATAGAAGCTGACCGGACGCCCATCAATAATCTTGGTGGGCGGGAATACTGGGCGGGTAACAGGGCCGGTTGTAAGCACAACGAGGGGCTTTCCCTTCTTCTGTTTTGCCATACCGCTCTGTCTGGCGAAGGTGATGGTAGCGCCTTTGAAATAGAACGAGGTCAGCTCATATAGGGCATCCCTCACTCCCTTTACATCCACGGGCATACACCTCCTTCATCGGGTCCTGCGGTATTCGGTGCGGTTTCGGTTTCGGCAACCTCCACAAACTCGCTCTTGCAATGGAACAGCATGGTGTGGTCCCAGTAGAGGGAGCTGACGCACTCATACCAGTGACCGGCATAAAATAACCAGTCACCCCGTCTGCCGGTTGACTGGTCTGCCGTTGTAAATTGATAATCGCCGTATGCTTTCAGGCGCTTGGTTCGACGCTCGCCTTCAGGCAGAGCTTGCAGCTCGTCCGCTGAGAGAGGCTGCACGTTCAGGATAACTTGCTTGTCCTCGTAGGAGGCGTAGCCATAGCCATCCACAATCTCTTCGTCTCCGAAGTGTCTGATGGTAAAGCTGCGGCGGAATATTTTCAGTCCGCCCATTTACTCCTCCCCCTTTCCCTTCACAACGTAATGCACAGACTGGCGCATACGCCCTGTGTCAATCAAGGGGTGACTGGAGCCTTTGGCCTTTATGGTGGATGGGGCGTTCGGGGCGAAAGAGCCGTTGCCGATTTTCTCCTGAACAAGGGAAACGCCGAAAGCGCCGACCTCCTTGAATACCGCTTCTGCCGAACCGCCGTTGCACAAGTTTTTCACCTGCTGAGAGCACATCGCATTGATTTTGCTCTCGTTCTCATCAACGCTCATTCGCAGGAACGGTCTCGAAGGAATGTGCTCAGTGCCAAGCTCATTCCACGCAGCAACCGCCGCCATGTCAGTGCCGTCCTCTTCGGCGGCGTGACCTGCCTGAAACCCGACGAACACCTTCTTGTCAATTAGCTCATCTATCTCCCTAAAGAACCGCTGCCCTTCAGGGGTGAGCCTATCCCAACCGCCGCTCATCTCGTCTCACCTGCCGACCTGATAGGGATAACCACCAACCTGCGTAGCGAGAGGAATTGGAGTCCGTATGGGGTCAGGGCGAGTTCGGCATCCGCAAGGAGATTCGTTTGCTGGTTCACGCTGAATCCGATAGACGTTTCGCCTTCGGAGTAGCTATTGACTCTCAGAGAGTCCCCAACGGTTCCAAGCTGGCTGCTGTCACCATATCCAGACATCTTCAGGCGATGCGCCGTCAGTAAGGCAAGGGGCTTGCTCATAGAGCTTGCCGAACACCTTTTGGCTGATGAGGGGCTTTGTCAGGTCAATCCAGCCCTCAATAGTCTCGTCAGACAGGTCGTCGAACTCGGTGGCTACCAGCCTCACAATTTGGAGTGTCTTGGACACGGTGAATCCCTCCCTTACTGCTGATTGGTTTCGGTTGTGGTATCGGCAGCGGGTTCGGCCTTGCCCTTTGCTTTGGCGGCATCGGTCTTCGGGGTTTTGGCCTTTGCCCGTTCAGTCACCTCAGAGAGGGTGCCTCTCTGGATGAGAAAGTTAACAGCATCGTTGTCCTGATACTCCTTCGCCGTGATATTCGCCGTCTCGTCGGGCAGAATCACGGTCTTTCCGATGCTGATGACAGAATTTCCGTTATTTTTCAGCTTCATAGACATCCTCCTGATAAATAAGTAGAGGGGCCTTCACAGGCCCCTCCCCACACATTGAATTTAGATACCCACGGCGATGAGAAGGCTCATGGGGTAGTAGATGATAGCGCCAGCGGTCCGAGCCTCGCAGGGAACCACAACCTCCAGACCCTGAGTCTGAATCGGGTACTGCATAAAGGGCAGCGGGTTCTCGATGGAGAGCTTGCGAGCGTCGTTCTTGAAGAGCAGAGCCACGGCCTTGCCGTTGGAAGCAGCGGCGTAGGGATTGGTCTCCACGCTGTCAGCGTCCAGCTCAGGGCAGGACACAATCTGCTTGATGTCAGGGATGTTGTCCTGAATGTACTTCAGGACGGTGGTGGCGGTCCCTTCGATGCGCTTGTTCTGAATCTCGATATAGGCGTCCGCAGACAGGGCCAGAGTGTCCGGCTTCTCCACCTTCTTGGTGACGGTAGCCATCTGCTTCAGCATACCGGTGATGTCAGCGAGAATCTCGTCCTCGGTCTTGTCGGCCCAAGAGGTAGTACCCTTGGGCACCGTTGGCGAGAACGTACAGCGGCACATCGTTGTCCTTAGAGAGGACGCCTTTCAGGCCGGTCTCGGGGTCGCCGTTCCATGCAATCTTGTTGTTCAGGTAGTCAATCTGGTAACGAGCAGCCTCCGCCTTGCGGGTGTCGAGAGACTTGCCCGCCATGCGGGAAGCTCTCATCTCCTGAATGGAGTAGCCGTAGCTGTCACCGATGGACTTGATGATTGCGGTGGTCGGCTTGCCCTTCACGTCAGCACGAGGCAGGTCGGTGGCGTAGTTGGAAATAATCTTCGCCAGACCAACCTTATCGTAGCTGTAATAGGTGATGGTCTCAGCGCCGGGGTCAACCTCGCTGGACATCGGGAACAGGCTCAGGGCGGTGAACTCGGGGTACTCGACGTCGTAGGACTGAGACTTAACGAAGTCCAGCTCACGGGCGAAGAACACGGACGCCGCCTCAGCGTCGTCAAAGTTCATGCTGCGAGTACCAGCCAGAGACGCAGGGATGCTGGAGGCCCAGCAGAGCGTCATAGTCGTTCTGGTCGTATCTCATGTGTTTCTGATTGCTCATTGTGTGATTTCCTCCTCTCGTTAAGCGCCAGTGGCGTCGTTACCGGGCTTCCACTTGCTCTCAGAAGCGTTGTACTTGAGGACCTGACCCTCGGTAGCAGGGGTAGTGAGGTCCACATCGGTCAGGTCGCTCAGTGCAACCTCGGTGGTGCCAGAATCGGAGCCGGAGGCAACATCAACGCCGTACAGCTCCACGGGAGCCACGCCGTTGGAGGGGCCGCCGATAAAGCGACCGGCAACCGCAACGCCGCCCGTGGTGTCAAAGCGACCAGCGTCATCGCCGCTCACAATCAGGTGAACGGCATCGCCGTACTTGGGTTCAGCGTCCTCGGCGAGAGCCACCCAGATGCGGCCCTTCCGCATGACGCCAATGGTCTGGTTGTTCATAATGCTCACCACGACCTCAAGGTCGTGCTGATTGGTGAAGCCGTTCACGATGACGCCCTCGAAATCAGCCGCCTTGCTGGCGGAGGTGGGCAGCGCCACATTGCTACCCGGCAGGGAGCCGCGAACAACGCCCATGCCGAAGCGAAGCACACCGTTCTCCTCCTCGTTGAAACGGGAGTCCACCGGGTAGTGGAACATATCATAGATGCCACCCGCAATACCCTTGCCGGTAGCGAAGCCGTAAGTGGTCTGTACGCTCATCTTACTTCTCCTCCTTCTTCATTCGTCTGTCAATCATCTTCTGACGGGCGTCAGCAGCGGAGCCGACTGCCTTGGTGGTGGTCTTGGAGTCCTTGTTCATCATCTGCTGGCGCTGGTAGTTGGTGTCCTTGCGGGTTTTCATGTCAGACACCGCCATATCGAAGGCGGCGTTGACATAAGCGGCGCTCTTGCCATCCAGCCGCAGGGAGGGCTTCAGCTTCTTGAGAACAGCCTTCTTGGCGTTCTTCACGCTCATGGACTCCAACCCGTCCATATTCAGGCGGTCGCCGATGCGAACGAACCACACGGAGCAGCTCACGGAAGTCGGTTGCGGAGTCGGCTCGGTCAGCGTTCTCCTTCGGCTTGTCCTCATCGCAGTTGGTGTCATCGCCATCCTCTTCGGCAGCCGGGGTTTCATCCTCGCCGTCGAGGTCCACGTTGGCAGCTTTGAGGCAGTCGATGATACCAAGCAGAGTGTCGATGTCCTCGTCCTGCTGGGCGATGACGCCCATGGCCTTGTCCATATCTTCGGGGTCGCCCTCGGCGTCACGGCGGTCACGACGGTCCTTGACCATCTGCACACCGTCCTGATTATCCTCGGCGGGAGTAGGGGTTTCGGTAACGCCCTCGTCGCCCTCCTGGGCAACGGCGGTGTCAGTAACGGTGTCCTCAGCGACGCCCCTCGTCGCCGGACTTCATGCGCTCGGCCCGGCGCTGCTTGAACGCTTCTACGGCAGCGTTCATCTCGTCAGGACTCATCATGCCGTCCTTGCGGGTCTTCTTGTCAGACAATAAGTTTTCCTCCTTTTAGAGTAGTGTTGGAATCACGAGCATCAATATTGAGTCGGGCTTGCTCGCCAGCCCTTGCTTGCCCCACAAGGGCAAGATGGTTGATAACGATGTCTCTCTGGATGGCGTCGTAGGGTTGACCCTCCCAAACACCCGGTGTTTCCTCCAGACGAAGGTTGTAGCCGAGAGACAGCTCTCTCAGCCCGCACTGCTTCATGGCGTCGGTGTTATGGATAATGATTTCAGCCCTGACGTTATCCCCGTCCTGATAGCCCTCGGAAAGAATCGTTCCAATGGTTTCCTCTTCAACATTCCCTTTGTCCACATATCCTGCGTCATGGGTAATGATGATAGGCTTGCCTTTGTAACTTGCGAGGCTCTCAGGAGCAAAGACATCTTCCGGGAGCCGAAGCTCCCTTCTCGTGCTGCCGTCTGGATTGGTGTACTCGAAGATGCCCACCGAAGTGACAATGGGGTGGTCAATGAGATACCCTTCTTCGGTGAAGTAGGTCTTATCGAGCTGTATGCTGTCAAGGCGGCGCACTCGCTTCAAGGTCGGAGTTTCCATTCCATTCCTCCTCTCAGGTTTTTATCGTTCCATCATATCAACCACCTCCGTCGCCGGATATTGGCAGGTCGATGGACTTGTAATCAAATACCGCCAGAGCGACGCACCGGCATTGGTAGTCCTCGCCCGGATGGCACCTTCGGCCCGCCTTTATGTCAACAACTGGAGGGTCATCCCACCGGAACCGCTTGTTGTTGAGCGCCCGGTGGCTGTCTCGGACTCGGCTGTCTCCAGAAGTGGACCACACATATTCCTTCACGCCAGCGTCTTCCTGTTGCTTGCGGGAGATTTGTGCGTTGAGCTTTGCTGTCTGGTCCCTCGCAATGAACTGGGCGTGACGCTTGTTTACGCCGTAGATATGCTGAATCTCTTTGGCGATGTCCTTGGTGGGCCTACCGTTGCGGTAGCCGTCAAGAATCATCTCCCGCATTTTCTCCGAGCGTATCTTGCGGAATGGTTTTGATGAGGGCTACGTTGTCCTCAACCCACTTTTTTTCAAAAGCTCCTCGTAGAACTCCCCCTCGTAGTAATCGTCGAGAAGGTCAATGCCAAGGGTGGCTTTGACGTCCTTCTTCCACTCACGAGAAGTAGTTCTCTTGGTGTTTTTGGCTATGCGCTCAATACGGTCATACAGACCGAACTCCTCCATATCCTTTTGCAGGTCGGATGCCAGCTTGACCAAGAGGTGGATAACCTTCGAGAGAAAAAATCGAGCAGACCGTCGCTGCGGGCGTCGTCAAGATGCTCCGCCTTTGCGGCTCTGCTTATCTGAGGGAGGTACTCCTTGAGCCTTTTGTTGAGCAACTGCATATAGGCATTGGTGACACGTTGAAACTCACGTTCTGCCTGTTCGGGGTAGCGGGAGGGGCGTTTGCTCAGAAGAACCTTGTGGCTGCCAAACTTTTTCTTTACAGCTTCCTGCACCATACGCCTGATGGGCTATATCATTCACGAGCATCGCCTCCTTTCGGGCAGTAAAAAGGACGGCGGTAAAATACCGTCGTCCTCTACTGTTTATTCGGTTGTATTATCGACGAGAGAGTGGTGGGATTCGTACCTACGTCGTTGGGAGTATAATTTCTACTCCCAAAAGAAACACGCCCTGAAGGGGGCCTCCAGAGGGCACATGGGAGCCGCCTATGATGAGGCGTTATTCAATCTCTTCGCCTCTGGCATAGGCAGCTTTGGCTTGGTTCAGGCTCATGTGGTTGGCGCAGTCCTCTTCGTCAGGATTGTCCTCCTGAACGGCGTCATCCTCCCAGCCGCACACTTCGCAAATATCAAAGCTGCCGGTCTCAGGGAAGAGATATTCTCCGCACACGGGGCAGGGTGCGGGTGAAGCTCGAACCCGCAGGTCTCGTAGATATGGTTCTCACCAATCTGGTTGCTACCGCACCTTGGGCAAAAACAGTTCGTTCACGCCTTACCTACCTTCCTTCTTGCAGTTATCGAAATACGTGTTTGCCAGCTCCACGTTGGGCTGACCGGTTTTCTTGTTGAACTTTGCGAGCATATATGTGGTGACAGAACCTCCGGGGTAGCCAGCGGCATACTCTGTGGTTTTCCGGTTAAACCGAACAACCTTGCCGTCCGCTGTGGAGTACCCATCAATGTCCCCTCCACAAGGTTGCTTGAGGAAGTTCACAGCCTTTTTCTCGTACTCGGCATCGCTCTTCGCTCCTACCTCAGCCCCATGTTTTTTAACGTGGGTTTTCAGCTTTGCCTTAGAACCAAAGCCCTTGCAGGGGTCGTTCGCTCCCGTCGCAGACACCTTTGCCGAGGGCTTCTCTGCGCCGCTGCCCTTCGGGTAACGGCCCGAGCCGGGGCCTCCGTCTCCGCTTGATTCTATTATAGTATTGTCCTCCGAAAAGGGCAAGGCGGTATCAGAATCTTCCTTGGAATCCTGAATGGATTCCTGCTCTTGGGACAGGATGTCATTGAGGACCCGGATGCTGTCCGCAAACGGAGCGAAGAGCGATTCGCGCTCGTCGCTTACAGCTTTCAGAACCTCACCCAAGTCGGACATCTGGGGCGCAACGACCTCGGAGTGGTCAGCGCAGTCGATTTCTCCATCGTACTGTGTGCAGAGGAAGTATTCGGGGACTCCGAACTCTTCAGCGAGTCCGGTACGCACCGTCAGCGGAATCAGCTCCGTCGGGGTGATGCCGAACTCCTCCTGTGTCTCACGGACCGCCGCCTGTTCCGGCGTCTCGCCCTTCTCGATATGCCCTCCGGGGCCTCCAATGGTGAACGGGTAGAAGTCGGACTTCCTGACGCCGGTGAGCACCTTGCCGTCTCGCAGTACAAGCACTCCGACGGTCGTAGGTATGGCGGCGTCGCTCTTTTCATCCTCATCAGCGGCAACCTCTGTGGCTGCGGGAGCTTCATTGGGGGCGGATTGCTCCGGAACCACCAGGCAGCTCCTGCTGCTCTCGGCGTTTGCCTCAGCAGCTTCAACCTCAGATTCAACCTGCCCGTTCTGGGCCTCAACCATCGCTGAGTACAGGTCCTCATCTTCCTCGTCAATGATTTCCTCAACGGTGAACTCGTCATCGGACGCCAGCTTGCGGCGAACCTCGGACGGGTCAAGAGCTTGCATATCAACGTAGATTTGAGCTGTCTGCGCCTTTGTGAGAGATGCAGAGGCTTTCGTCTGCTCAACCGTTGCCTGTTCCGCATCGCTGAGGCTCCATAGGGGATTGAACACCAGCTTGTAATCCGGCTCTTCGTCAATTTCACCCGAGGCGACCCCGGCTCTGAAAACCACATCCAGCAGATACCGGAGGTTCCTCTTGAGCATGAGTTTTTGGATTCGCTCGACGAAGTTGTAGTAGTTCTCAAGGTCACTGGCTCCTGTGGCGTTTTCACCGGCAGGGGAGCGACCGAAAAAGAAGGGTTTGCGGGATGTTGGTCAGGGCCGAGAGCATATTGCACCGGGTGGAGTCAATGACGTCCTTGACGCCGCTGAACGAAATACTCTTGAAATCGTAGTTCTCGCCGTCAGCGTCAATCGCAATGCTATTCAAAAGCCCACGGGCCATGTCGATGACTTCCAGTCTACGGACTACTTGGTCCTCGCCGTCATCGGTGGCGAGCAGGGACGCAAGGTTCTTCATGGAGTAGATGGCCTGAACCGAACGCTCCAGCAGTTTGGTGGCGTCGGTGTGCGCCGTAACGGTTTCCCTCAGAGCACGTTTGATTCGGATGTACTCAGGCATACCCCACATCTGATAGGTGGTATTGGACACCTCCTCTGGCAGAACACCATTCCTGAATACAAGGCATCGGCTCTCGTGAACCATGAACGAGCCGTACATACTGGTGACGTAATAGAACTCCGGTTCGCCGAACTTGGAAGTCCGGTTCACGTTGCCCTTGCCGCCATAGTCCTGCATATACAGGCTGGCGTAGTCCGGCTGGACCACCGCCCGTTCAAAACACTCTCAGTTCGTCGATGCTCTTGATGTTCTGCCAGTCAACAGGCTCCTCCAGCCCTCTGCCGTCGTCGATGAGCATAACAATGACGGACCCGCCATAGAGACGTGCCCACTTGATAGCCGTTGCGGCCTTCTCTTCCCATTCCAGCTCGTCCAGACACTCTTCCACGAAGTTGTCCAGCTCGTCGCTGTTCAGGTTGAGGTTGAAGCCGTGTTTCAGCGCCTCCTCAGCAGGGGTGTCAATGATTTTGGAAAACAGGCCATTTCCCTCATACAAGCTGGTGAGCTGCATATCGGGAATGATAGGCTCTCTCTCATAACGGTACGACTCAGAATTGTCCTGCGAAGTACCGTACTTGTTGAGGACGTTCGTGTAGCCGTCATCTCTGTACGGTCTGACCGCCTTGCCTTTCTGCTGTTGAAGGACCTGACGACCCCTAACCATTTCTTTACGACGGTTCAGCTCGCTCTTTGAAGCTCGCATAGGGTATCACTCCTTCTCCTTTAGAAACTGATGCGCTTGTTTGCTGTCTCCCAAACGCCTTCCACATCGAGATTGTTGAGGGTCTCGAAAGTGACAACGAACGGATTGCCCTCAACTGGCCTGTTTGTGACACAAAGCTCTAATAGTTCGATGTCTGATGCAAGGTCATTCTGTACCGCCTCCATCTCGTTGAGCAGGTCCTTCGTAAAGCCCCAAAAAGGCCACAAGATTCCCTGTGCCTAAATACTTCTCTTGAATAGGCGAAAGCTGGTTGAAAATATCCTCCATGAGAGCGTCGTCGGCCTTGGCAACATAGTCCTCGGTAACATATCCGCTCAAATCTGCGTTTCCGTAACCGATGGCCTCCAAAGCGCCATTGATGAGTATATACTCAATATACTGGTTTCCAGCGCCAGCATTGTTCTGGAGAACGTAGTAGATGGTGTTCGGTTTCGCCTCCTGCGGACTGGGCAAGGTCTGCTTGACCTCTTCGTCGGTAGCCACGTTCTCTTCAGGGCACCGAACCTTGAGCCATATTACGAAGAATATCCAAACTCCCAAGCGCTCCACACGGATGTACGGATATAGCCTGCTGCACATCCCATTTCTGAGTGGTCTTTCTGGTTCCGCTGTCGCCGAAGCCGATGACAGATACATACAATTTACCAGCAATCAGGACTTCAGGAGGGATGTCGATGGGTACGCCATCATATTTGATAGGCTTATTGTTGCACTTTTTCCCGCTGTTGGAGAACACAACCACAACGTCAAGTCCGTCCCACGAATTGTCGAATGTGAATGCAGCCTTTACCACACCGCTGCTGCCAGCGACGAGTGTGCGCTGCCCAAGGTCGTGAGTGACCTTTTTGGTCGTTTACGGTAAAGATAATCAGCACATTTTTCCCTCCTGTCCTCGTTAGAGTAGATTTCCAATATCAAAGGTGCTTTCAAGCTCGTTGTAGGCGGCGCTCGTTGCGTCCACCATATCCTTGAATCGGCTCATCGGGAAGCTCTCAAAAGCTGGTCGAGATACACCTCGTTCCAAGGGCCGTATACCATGTCGAAGTTACCCGCCTGCCATTGTGCGGCAACGGGTTCTGCTCTGGCCTCTTTAGAGCCGGTCTCCGGGATTGCCTTAACAGGGAAGCCGGACAGGAACTTGACAAAGCTCCTTGCTTGGGCCTTGCCAGCCTGTCCGGGGTCCTGCGGCAGTCGTATGTGAACCGAGCCGAGCGTGGCCCGGTCTTTTTCTGCGGTAAGTTTGATGAGCTGGCGTACATCGTTGGCCTCCATACGAACGTTTACGACATCGGCAACAACGTAAGTGCCATCTCTCCTCTTCCCCATAAGTACGCCCGCCGTGTAAGCGGGTTCGCCGCCCTCGTCCTCGGAGGTGGCTGCGAGGTCCCACGCTCTCGCCCACGAAACAACATCTAATGGGGGAGCGTCAAAGAATACTGCGTAGCTGCACTCTCTTGAAGTAGAGTCCGGCAGCGGGTTTGATTTTCCAGTTGCCTTTGCAAAAGAGCTCTCGTTCTACAAGCGGGAGCGCCTTCAGGTTGGCAAGGTATGAAGGATTCGTCTTGAGAAGAATCTGGTTGTCATAGATGGTGCTGGCGATGAACGTCACCGACTTCGGCTCGTTCAGCTCTTCGGGTGACTCCAGCTTGAACTGCTCAATCAGCTCTTCCTTGGTGTCTGCCCAATAGAGCTGGTCCTCTCTGCGTAGCATCCAACGTATAACGCCGGAACGCTCCTTGATGGGGTAGCCGGTATCAGGGTCAATCCACCAAGAGATGAACTTCGCCACCCAGCTATCGGCATCAGGGTTGCAGGAGGCTCGCACATACGGAGTTACTCCGCAGGTGCTTCTGTTACGGGAAAGCATATAGAAGAACGTCTTTTCCGAGAAGTGAGTCAGCTCGTCAAAGTAAAGTCCGCATATCTGAGAGCCTTGCCATTTGTGGACATCCTGCTCTCGCTCGATATGGGCGAAGCTGATTTTGGACACCTCGTATGTGTCCGTCACTCCCTCGGAACACCCAACGGCTTCTGCCAAGCTGCGGGTACGCCCTTGCAATACCGCTATACAGCTTCATGCCTTCATCCCACAGGCCACCCTGAGAGAATATTTGATTGTGGTTCTTTCTGAAGAACACAGCACCATAGCCCTCACGGTCTTTCCATCGAAGGGCGTCAATGAGCATACCGCAGGTCTTTCCACCTCCGGCTGCCCCTCCATAGATGCAGATTTGAGCGTGAGATGCGAGGAAGCGTTCCTGCGCCCCTTTCTGGGGAGCGATTATTCTTTTACTCATCGCCATCAACCCCCATTCCGTTATCAGGGACGTAGACAACTACATCCTCGCTGTTCTCCTCTGCTTCTACATCAACACGGTACTCTCCAATGCTGCCAGCTCTCGACCTGCGCTCAAGCTCGGAGCCGAGTTTCACGGCTTCTCTGATATCCTTGAACGAAAGCTCGGAAGCATCCAGCTTTTCGAGCGCCTCCAGCGCCGCCTTTTGCAAGCGCATAGCAATATTAGTATGGCGCTCATACATCTTCCGTCTTTCCTTGACGGCGTGAGCGAGCGCCTGTTTTTGAACCTCGTTGTCGTAGGCTCTGACTCGTTCATCCCAGAACCACCGGGACTTCCAAGTTGTAATTAACTGCCTACTTTTCGACAAGTTTTCGGCAACGGCTGTTACAGTGCGTGGCGGCTCCATATCTCGGTAGGCGAGGAAGGCAGCCCACGCTTGTTCCGTCTCCTTCGGTTGCCGTCCCCAAAGGCAAGGTTCCTGCGTGGATTTCTTGCTACCCATATCGCCTCCCCTTTCCTGAGCAAGATTCGGAGGCTACCACTGTTTTATCTCATTCAGACCTCCTACGCAGAAGTTTGTATGCTTGAACCACTACCAGCACTACATTCAACAGTATGGTACTGAAAGAGCGTATCGTGACCCCGTAGATAATGAAAAGAAGAGCGCCAATCAGGTCAAAAATCCTGATTTTGCGTTTCTCCGTTCATCGTGAAGGCCAGAATGATGAAAAGCGTTCCGGCTATTCCAATCCACTCCATACATCAAGCTCCTCGTTCGTACTTATCAACCTTGTTGACAACTATGGTAGTAATGGGGAGAATGATGACTTCATAGGCGGTTTTGAGCACCACCTGTGCAACGAGCATCTGTACCAGCGATTCGATAGGCATTTGCCCAAGGAACGCAATCGGGATGAACACAAGGCTGTCTGCCACCTCTCCGAAGAAACTGGAAGCGATAGCCCGAATCCCGAACTTCTTATGGTCATCAGGGTGTTTGCTCTTCAATCTACGGAATACTCTGTCGTTTACAAGGTCTCCAATAACAAAGGCCGACAGCGATGCCACCAGAACTCTCGGAGCGCTGCCCAGCACAGTCTCAAACGCCTCTTGGTTCCCCCAGTAGGAAGGGAGCAGGGCTGGCAATCGCCAGCTCGAACGCCAGTACCATCACCACATTCATGGCGAACCCCATATAGCAGGTGATTCTACTCCACCGATACCCGTACACCTCAGAGAATACATCGCTGAGGATGTAAGTCACAGGGAAAATGTAAATGGCTCCTGTCATAGTGAGTCCAAAAGGGAATTGCATCTGCTTGGAAGTGATGACATTGCTGATGAGCAGGCAGGCCACCGAGATAACGGTCAGCAGTACCTGAAGGAAGCTGTACCTCTCGTTGCGAAGGGTTACTTTCTTGTTCATGCCCAGTAGCCCTCGCTTTCCTTGCCGACTCTCACGTCGAAGTGTACGGCGTTTTTGACCTCTGCCTCCACTCTCAACTTTGCTGGGGCATATCTGCTCTGGATGAGGTTGAATACCCACTCCACGGCGTCCTCAATGATGAGGTCTTTGCCGCAACCGTGTCGGAACTCTTTGTCGAGTTCGATGTAGTCTGGCAGGTACTTGTCCGGAACCATATCAACGCTCATCTGAGCGGTGTAGTGCTCGTTGCCTTGCGGGCAGTAAAGCTGGAGGTCGAAATCAAAGTGGATGTCGCTGAGTTTTTGATGGTGTTCCAGACGAGTGACGCCGTCATTCTGCTTCACTGTGATGAGCGCTGGGTCTGTTACGCCGTTTTCTGCAAACGCTCTCGCTCTATCAATACAGGTGGCGCACTCTCCGCAGGGCGTATCTCCACCCTCATAGCAGGACCAAGTGAGATGATAGGGGGCCTTCAGGGATAGTCCGGCGTGTACCACCTCTCCCTTCGTCATGGTAATGAGTGGAGCTACCAGCTTAACCGCACCGCCAGACCCTTCTTCGATGGCCTGATTCATAGCTTCAGCAAATTTCTCGGAGCAATCAGGGTAGGCACTACCGGCAGCGTCATCAGCGTGAGCGCCGTAGTAAACCTTGGTTGCGCCTACGCTCAATGCAAATGCCGCAGCAGCAGAGAGGAACAATCCGTTACGGAACGGCACATAGGTGTCAACCGTCCCTTTGCCGCCCATCTCCATGAGCTGGTCCGAGTAGCTTTCGTGCTTGATGGCCTTGTGGCTGTGCTTCAGGAGAGGGCAGTCGCTGTACTGCATTACTGCGCTCATGTCCACCTCGTAATACGGAACACCATACCACTTTGCTACCGCCTTGGCGCTCTCGATTTCCTTATCGTGCTTCTGCCCATACAGCATATTGAGTGCGACTACGTTATTGGAACCGTATTCGTCCACCGCCATAGCAAGGCAGGTAGTGCTGTCAATGCCTCCGCTCAGGAGGACAACTGCTTTCTGTTTTTCCATAAGTGAGGTTTTCTCCTTTCGAGGTTTTTATCACTTGCTGGTGGTTCAAGACTCTTTGATAGTTTCGATAGGGAAATGACTGTCGCTACGGACAACCACTCTCAGATGCTCCGGCTCATATACGTCGGTGAGCTTCTGAACACCTCATCGCAGAGCTGCTCGCTGGTGAGATGCTTGCCGTTCAGCTCCTGCTTGAAGTACGCTTCAAGGTCGAGAAAGTCGGCAATCGTGGTCATTCAGCTCAATCTCACAGCTCACAGACGCCCTGTAATAGTTCGGACCCAGCGGGCAGAACACAGTAACAGGGACATCAAGGAATCTCATGCGAGTGATGCCATTGTCGTTTGAGTAGGTTTTCATAGGTTTTCGTACTCCTTTCAGTGGTCAAGTGATTTTGCATATTGTGACCACACCTTGAGGTTGTGAAGGTTGACAGGCTGACCGTCGAGCTTTTTGTCGGGGTAGATATTCTTCTTCCCGCACATGGCATTGCCTTTCAGCTCGAAGGTAACTCCGTACCTACCTCCGCTGCTCCAAGATGTAGAGTCAACCGAATCAAACGGGTATTGCTTCAGCTTTTTGGTGTCGGTATAGCCCAGACCGTGAATTTGCGTCCCAGTCCTATGGGCCTCCTGAATGAACCAAGGGAAGATTTTCTCTATCGCCTTGCCGTTCGGGTTCTTTTTGCAATACCTCCAATGGAGACATAGTTGTACTCCTTGCACATATTCACGAAATACTGCCAGCCACGATTACTGTGCCAGACAGGGATACTCTGCTTACCCGTTTTTGACTCTATCCTGCGACGGAACTCCTCCACCTTCTCCAGCCCGACAATTCTGTCGATGTCCAGCTCGAAAAAAGTGATGAACATTCCAAGTGTTGATAAAGTCGATATAGGCGTCCACATATCGGTCCCACTCTGCCATCGTTTTAGAGTGTCCTTTCGTGAAGAAAGTAAAAGCCCCACTGTCAAGGAGATAATCCTTACAGTAGGGGCTTCTTACGCTGTTCATGATTTTTTTTCTGATTTCTTACTGCCTCCCTGAGCTGAAGCAAAAGAAAACAGGATGTACGGAGGCTTTGCCTCATCGAACATCTCGGTTTTGCCCTCAATACCGGCGAGATACAGTCTCATGGCAGGTCAAACCATTCCCCCGCAGTGCGGACACTGGATTCGCTCAGGCTCAGGTTCCTCAACGGGTTTATCTTGCTTGTCCTTCAGGTACTCGTCGATGTCGATTTCAGGCAGTTCGAAGAACCCGAACTCCTCCATGTCCATCTCGATGTCGCCCAGCTCAATGTTTAACTTTGCGAGGTCCCAGTCTGCGAACTCGGCAACCTTGTTATCAACAAGCCTGAACGCCTTCACCTGCTCCGGCGTGAGGTCGTCGCACAGTATGCAAGGCACCTCTCTCATACCAAGCTGTATTGCAGCTTTGAGCCTTGTGTGACCGGCAATGATGACATCGTCCTTGTCGATGAGAATGGGAACCTTGAAGCCGAACTCCTTGATGCTGTTTGCCACGGGAGTCACGGCCTTATCGTTCAGGCGAGGATTGTTCTCGTACTGAATGAGTTCATCAACGGGCTTTTGGATGATTTCCATTCTTTCAACTCCTCTTCAAATCTTTCGTTTCGGTAATATCCGCTCAAAAAAATATGCGGAACACGCATCGGTTCCGCACATTACAAAATTCTACGGTACTATTGTACCACGGACGTATTGACACAGGTCAATGACAGCTTTTTGACACGAAGTGTTCCCTTATAACTACCTCAAGTTTCAGCTTTTACAGGCTCCGTTGCTGTATAATTGGGATATTCCATTACGAAAGGAGCCTTCACATGGCAAAAAAGAACACTGGCTGGTCGAGTACAGCCGAAAAGTAAACAACTCGTTTGACGGTTCGGAGGTGTATTTTCTTGAGAATCCTGCGGAAAATGCTCTTCTGAACGACCTTGAGCACTATCCCCATGCCTTTGTGCTGGCCTGCTGCATGGACAGGCAGGTATCGTCGGATAGGGCTTGGAGAATACCTTGTATCATAAGGAATCTCTACAAGGAGTTCACAGTAGACGAGCTGGCATCCATACCCTTGGAGGAGTACCAGCGCATCTTTCGGGAGAACTCTCTGCATCGTTTCAATGATGCTATGGCAGAGATATTCTACAAGGCGGTCTGGCGTCTCAAGACACAGTATGGCGGCGACGCTTCGCGGATATGGTCAAAATAATCCGAGCAGCGCCGCCGTAGTTTATCGTTTCTTGGAATTTGATGGCGTGGGCGTGAAGATTGCGACGATGGCAGCGAACATACTTGCCCGCCAATTCAAAGTACCGTTCTCGGATTACTACTCCATTGACATTTCTCCTGATGTCCATGTGTTCCGAGTATTCCGCAGGACAGGACTTACAAAACCCGATGCAACAAGGGACGCTGTTATCTATAAGGCAAGGGAATTATGCCCGGATTTCCCCGGAATCACTGACGCTGCCTGCTGGAGAATAGGTAGGGGCTTCTGCCATGCCTCTTCTCCTGACTGTGAGCACTGCCCGGTATCAGAGCATTGCCCGAAACTAATCGACCCACCCGAAGAATAATGCGCTAAGGTCTTGCAGGGCCGAGCGGTTGTAACGGTAGATGGTTCGTTCATCTACGAAGTAAACTTCCGCGAGGTCCTGCACTGTTTTTATCTCCTCGTCGAGATAGAGCGCCCTGACAACTTCCCATTTTCCGCATTATTTCTGTCTTTCCAGAGGATTCGCAGCGGAATTTGTAGTAGTCGAGCATCCGAGTTACATGGTCGAGGATGATACGAACTTTTCCGACTCGTTCCTGTATTGACTGTACAGAAAGGGTGTGGCTGTCATAGCTGCACCCCATGATGTCGAGCAAAGTTTGGAGGTCAAGGTCATCTTCGAGCTGTGCAGCGTCGTACACGGCACTTTCGCTGTATTTTTACCATACCCCTGTACTTTTCCATCAAAAAGACGGGTGTTGTACAGCCTTTTGTCCCTGTTCTCCTGTCGGGACCTGTCAAACTCCTTATGGTATTCCTCAATCGCAACACGAGATGCAGTCTCGGTTATTTTCTTGAGCTGGTCAGCACTCAAACTGATTCCATCGCTGTTTTTCTTGCCCATGTTTCTATCCCTCCGTTTTGGCTCCTACCGGACGCCATATTTATAAACCGCCTCGGAGCCAAAGCCGAAGCTAAACACGTTCGAGGCCCAAACTAATGCGAATTGCCCTGTCAAGGTATTTGTCTGCCTCAGTATTGATGACAGTGCCAAGGTAATCAGACAAGCAACGCTTGTCGATAGTGAGGATGTCCTCCAGCGTAGCGATACTGGGGGCTTCTTCAGACCATGCTGTCTGCCAAGGAAAACGTGAGTGGGCAGCGGTTTCTTTTTTAGCGCTTGTTACGACAGCCACTATGACGCTGTTCCCATTCACATTCCCTTTATCATTTTGTATGATAACGACCGGCCTGCAGCCACGCTTGCCTCCGTTCCCTTCATTTCGCAGGTCAGCATAGAAAATATCGCCTCGCCTTGGCTGCACAGACTTACTGGTTCTCCTCCGGCTCATGCTCACCGCCCCCGTCCTTTTCTGCTCGTGCGGCGTTTGCGGCTGCCAGCAGTTCCAGAGTCTCGTCCAGCCGGACGCTGAGTACGTATTTTTTGACCATCTGCTGTGTATGAGATGGACAGAACGCCGTTCTCCCCCAGCTCGCAAGCAGTCTGCAAGGGAGAACCTGCACCCCCCATCTTCTTTTTTCAGCAGGCGAGCCAGTGTACACTGAGCGTCAAGCTGTACGCTATCGCTGACGCCGCTTACTTCCATCGGCACTCTAACTATTTCGCTCATTGATTTCGTCCTCCGTCTCAGGTTTCTTTTCTTCAGGCCATAGATTTTACAGAGAGTCCTGTCCAGCAGGATGCCGCCCTCAAGGTGATACTTCTCGTCGAACTCCCTTTGCCCCATCGTATGGCACTCAGTATGGTGCTCCCCGACAGAGAGGCATTGCCTCCATGCCCTCGTGAATGATTTCCTCCCGGTTGCGGCCCATTCCAACTCTGTCAACGTGATGCAGTTCCGCTCTGGAACCGCAGACGCAGCATTTTCGGTTGATAAGGCAACTGTAAATGTAATCTGGAATATCATCCACGAACTGCAATAGCGGGAAGTGGCACGGAATATCCCACTGGAGGATAAATGACACCAGATACTTCTGAAAAGCGCAGACAAGGGACATAGGAGCGTTCGACAGCGAGAAAATCTTGTCCGCTGTCTCTCCGAAGTCCTCGGCGAGAAACTTGAGCTTCATGTACTCTTTGGTACGGTCTTTGCCCTCGCCAACGTAGTCTGCGATTTCCCCGATAAGGGCGTAGCAGGCCCTCCGCTGCTTGTCAGACAGAGGTCTGCTGTCAATCATCTGCACGAGGCAATCCTTATATCCGCGCTTGGTCATTGTGAACCAGTCATCGTAGAAGCACTTGATGGTCACAACGCCGTGTTCATCAATATCAACGATTTGCCCCTTCACAACGTCCATCGCAGTTTTCCTTTACTTGCCCCCCGTACTGCCGAAGCCGCCACGGTTCTCGCCGCCGAGCGAATCCACCTTCACGAATACCAGTCTCGGCTGTCGCTGCATGATGCGGAACTGGGCAATTCTGTCGCCCTTGTGAATCACGGTGTCCCTCATGGCAATGGCGGGGAAGCCCCACACATCGTCACCGCCGTGATAGCTGTTATCAATAATCCCAAAGCTGTTCGCAAGGATGATGCCGAAGTTTTTTTTTGTAGGTAGAGCTTCTCGGAACAACATGGGCCTCAAACCCGTAGGGAAGTCTCATGCTCACACCGAGGGAAATAATCCGATACTCTCCCTGCTTCATCTCCACATCCTCTGCGGAACGAAGGTCAACCCAATCGCCCCAGTTTTTGTGTTCAGGAACCGGCAGCTCAGTGTCATGTACGATAATGGGAATCACAAACTCTTTCATTTTCATGTACCTCCAAGTGTGTAATTAAAACGGCGGGAAATCGTCGTCTGGAATCTCTTCAAAGTCACCAGCGTAGTCGGTCTGCCCGTAGTCCTGTGCGGGCTGCTCGCCATCCTGTTTCGGTTTCTGCTTTGGGAACCCAACGTGGTCGCACACTACCTCCACCGACTTGCGGCGTGTCCCGTTCTGGTCCTCCCAGTTGCGAGTTGTGAGAGTGCCGGTGATTTCGATGGGGTCTCCTTTGACAAAATACTTGTTCACGAACTCCGCTGTGTTCCTCCAAGCTACGCAGTCAATGAAATCGGATTTGTCCTTTACGCCGGGCCGGTCTACTGCGACACCGAACGAGCAAACCGAGATATTGGACTGCGTGGTTTTGAGTTCAGGGTCTTTCGTAAGTCTGCCTGAAATATTTACGCTGTTCATGTGTTTTCCACCCTGCTTATAATCGACGTAAGAGTGCCGGGATTGAGCGGAAAGGCCAATGAGGTAACTTTATACTCCCTTGGCCTAAAACGCCGTCCTGCGTACTCCTACGCTGTCTCCTGCGTGTTTGGGATTGATGAGATAGAAACCTCTACGCGAGGAACATCGCCGTACAGCTTTTTCACGATGCAATCCACCACCTGCGCGTCATCCCTGTATGCGATACCGTTGAGGCTGTCGCAGATGGATTTAAGCACGTTATCGGAATCAGGCTTCTTGGTCGGGCGCGAATCGCCCCTTCAAGCATCTGACGCCTCTTTTTTCTGACTGGCAGACTTCGGAATGCCATAGTAGGCGGTGACCTCAACCCTTAGCATCACCTTCTCAGCGAATCGGGCCTTGCCGCACTGCCTTTGGTACTCCATCCTCACAAGGTTCTCATAAATTACCGTGTCCTTCGGAGTGCGAGTGGTAATTCTGCCTCCGTATGTGCTGAACTGGGGGCGGCCTTTACCCTTCGGCTCTCCAAGCACAGTAAATTCCACCCTCATCAGCTTTCCTCCTCCTGACGTAAGGAGTACCTCGTGTAGTGCTTCCCGTTGCTGCTCTCCATCGTGGAGACAATGGGGTAGCCCCTTGCGTAGTGAGTAGATAATTCCTGACAGCCTCGTGGCGTGGAATTTCATAATCGCCTCCCACGAAGTAATGCTGCCATTCTCCTGAAGGTGCCTAAGCACCTGCTGCCTTTGTGTCATGGTTTTCATTCTCGGTCCTCCTCTCTGTCTGGTATTCCGTATTCGAGGTAGTAAGCGTAGCTCTTCTTTCCCTCTACACGCTCTTTCATCTGCCGGACTATGTAACCGTTCTTGACGAGTATCGCCCGCAACCGCGAGCCGGTCATCTTCCAGCATGATTTTCAACTTTTCCATCATCAGCCCTCCAGAAACTCTTTCATCTCCCGGAACCGTTTGTTCGCCTCCATCTTTCGGAACGACGAACCCGTGAACTTCACGGGGTAGCACACCTCAAAGATTCGGTCATAGATTCGGGAATATCGGATGTCTACCACATTCTTCATCGCCGCAAGGTCGAGGTTTGTAGTGAGAATCATCGGGAGCCTCGCCCTATACCGGCTGTCTACGATGTTGTAGACCTTCTCCAGCGCGAACTCCGTAGAGCGCTCGGCCCCTAGGTCGTCTATGATGAGCAACTTTGCCTTGTTGAGCTGACTCAGAAGTTTGCTCTCGTCCTCCTTGAAGTTCTGAGCGCTCTCCAGCAGCTTCACAAAATGAGGTCATTATCACCGGGACCTTTTTTCTCCAGCAGCGCATTGGCAATACAGGCCGCCGAGAAGGTCTTGCCCGTGCCTACGTCGCCGTAGAATAAAAGCCCCTGATTCTTTTCCAGCATCTCCGAAAACCCATCCACATACCTGCGGCAGAGTCGAAGCGCTCTGGCGTTCTCCTTTGTGCTCTGGAAGCTGTCGAAGGTCTGGTCGGAGAACTTTTCGTCCATCAGGCTCTTCTTCCTGAGTTGGTAGACAATCTCCATGTCCTTGAGCTGCTGCTGTCGGCGTTCCTCCTCCTCCTTCTCCCGTTTCATGCACTCACACATTATGGGGAATTTTTTTCGGATGTTTTTCGCCGCTGTCGTCCCAAGCAGGAACTTCGATAACGCACTCCCTTGGAGTATGGCACTTGCCGCAGTAGAGAAGCCCGTCCTCGGGGTTCACATAGTCCTCGTCGTACTTGGGCTGGTTTGCGTAGCCTCTGCGGGCTACACTATCGAAACACTGACTCAAAAAAAAATCACTCATCGTCTTTCGGCCCCCAGTCTGCATAAGGGTTATCAGGGTCAAAATCATCCTGCGCTGCACTCGGCGTCACCTGCGACGGCCCGTAGTCGTCGTCCCACCGCTCCTGATTTAGCCAAGTGGCGGGGTATGGGATGAACTGCCCTCTGTCCTTGGTCCACTGTTCGCATTTCTTGGCGACCTCCAGAGCCGCCATAATCTTTGCAAACAGTTCCTTGTCCGGTGAGAGCTTCTTCCAAGCCTTCCTTGCGCCACCCTTGTTCGATTTCCGGGGTACGCCTTCCAAAACTCATCGAATCGCTCTTCCTGCAAACTCTTCTTCGGAACTGAAACTGATACTCTATCATCTTCAATATCAATTTCACTTTCATTTTCAATTTCATATTCAATTTCATTTTCAGAGTTTGCCGGATGGTTTGCCGATACATTTGCCGGACTATTTGCCGAGGTGTTTGCCGGACCGTTTGCCGAAAGATTTGCCGCAGCAAATCTGGAATTAGTGCTGTCAGCACCCCTTTTACCGGCATCGGAGCGCTTTGCGCTTATCTCTCCGTCTTTGACCATCCTCTTCTGATAGAGGCGTTCACCTTCGAGCGTAAGCACTCCCTCTGAAACGAGTTCCCGCAACGACCTGTCAATGACATCTATCTGATATGGCATCAAATACGAGAGCTGGTCTGCGAAATTGCGAATGGTGTCATCACTCTTTTTCTCCCGTTCCTTCAGCGTCACAACCCCGTACTCTGGCATCTTGTGAAGGATGCACATAAGCCGAATGTAGACCCCTGTGCTCTCAGCGCTGCAATACGCCAGCTTCTCATCTACGAGGAAGTCCAGAACGTACAGCGGGAGATATGGCTGGTCTCTCAATGCCATCTGTCATCACCGCCTTTCAATCGGTATGGCGGCAGCCGCACCAGCTACCGCCGCACCGTACAAGGAGTATCACTCCTCTTCAACAACCTCTTCCTGCTGTGCTTCTTCTTCGTTCTCCACGAACTCCTGAAGCTCTGCCATCACCTTGGCGTAATCGGAAACCCGAAGCCCCGTGGTGCTGGTAAAGCCCATCTCATTGATAATGTGCTTCACCACCTCATTGGCTCTGTCCCCAAGGTACTTTTTCGCGGTTCGGAACAGCTCCTGCCGCTGCTCATTTGTGATTACAGGGTCATCATCCTCCTGCATCACCACTGTCTCGCCGCTAACCTCGGTGAACTCCGCATCCACCGCAGGAATAGCGCCCGAAGCAATCATCTCCTCCTCGGGTAAACGCCCTCATAATCTTTCGGGAAGGCATCTCTTACGCACTGGCTGACCGCAACCTTGTTTATCATCGTGGCGGGCTTGGACTTCCAGTTCGCCATATTCTTGTTGTACTCAGCGAGGGACACTTCCTTAAACGCAGTGCGTTCTTTGCCACCACGGAGGAAAGTCACCCGGCACCACCCGCCGATAAGGGTCTCGCCCGGATAGAGGCAGCACCCCTCCTTCTGCACGATAGTGTTAGCTCGCTGGACGGTAATGCCATCGTTTTTGAAGAGGTAATCGGGATTGTTGAAAGCTCTGCGGAGATAGGCGTCCTTACCGACCACCATCTGCGCCGGTTCATCTTTGCTGTACTTTAATCAGGTAAACCTCTCCGCTCACCAGCGGGTTGAGGTTCTGCATCTTGCAGGTATTCATAAAGAACACCAGCTCTTGGTCGGTAGTCAGCTCCGACCGGCCTCTCACCAGATACCGTTTTACGAAGTCGAGGTCCAGCTCTACATGGCTGCCAAGGACATCGTAACTGACGGACAGCGCGTTCTTTTCAGCCTTACTCAAAGCGTTACTCATTGTCAGTACCTCCTATACTCACTTGCGAAATGAAACTTTGGCGACTTCCTTTGTAAACCACTCCGGGGATATGCACCTGACCCTTGGTCGAGCGAATGAGCCGCATCACAGCCGCCGTATCAACCGGGCGAAGCTCTACACCAGCTACCAGCACAGGAACCTTGGAACTGTCGATACTCTCAATCTCCCAATCCTTCTTGGTGGTAACACCCTCTGCCTTGGGCTTCTCTGCGGCTACTGAGACCATATTAGACATCTCATCCATAATCTCGGCCTCTTCAACCGCAGCATCGGCAGCGGCAGATTTACCCTGAGCTTCCAGAGCAATGGCCTCCTGCAACCGGCGCTCGGCCTCTGCTTGAGCCGCCCTGCGAGCCGCCTCCTCAGCCTCCCTGCGGATGCGCTCCTGTTCGGAAATATAGGCCCCCATCGTCTGCTTCAGGATTTTCTCCGCATTGGACAACGGCTGGAGCATGGCCTTCTCCCTCGCGCATATTTCGGCGTGAGCCTTGTGTGCCGCCTCCTTCAAGGGCTTCCAGAAGTCTTTCACCTCTGCGGCGCGCTGCTTCAGCAGCCTGCCGAACTGTCCCGCCTCCTTGTAATCGTCCTCGTTGTCAATGGTAATGGCCCCGGCTTGGAACTCAATGTCCGTAACCTCTTGACAAAGAGCTTCTTCTCTCTCCACCAGCTCCAAGTCCTGAGATTCCATTACTGCTACTGTGGTTTCGGTGTTCATCTCATTTACCTTCCTTTCGCAAATTTCTGCTTGTAATTCCTCACGGTCATCAGCGCAGTGAAAACCCTCCAGCACTCCGTAGCGGCATCGCCGAACGGGAGCATTTCGTATGTACCGTCTTTCTTGAGGTGTATGATGGCCTCCCCGAACTCCGATACACCGGTGTGTGAGCAGTAAGCTCTGGCGTAAGCCTCAAGCTGCACCCCGCAGAGCATCGACTGAACCGAGGCAGAAGTCTTGAAGTCAATCAGCATATCCGCTCCGTCTACCTGCGCCAGCATATCCGCTGTGCCTGCATAGAGCAGACTCTTGTGGTACAGCTTCACCTCTGTGCCATACGGGACAACCTTGTGCTCCTTGAACCAATCGAGGAACCCACTGAAATATCCCTCGTGTTCGGGAGGAATGTCCTCAATCCCGAATTTCACATAGTTCTCAATGGCGTTATGGACCGCAGTGCCTCTCTTGGCTGCCCGGTCCAGAATCGCCTTATCAATGTTCCCATAGACATCGCCGGACAAGGGCTTCATTACTGTGGTGACGCTGGGAAGAGCAACACCGTTCAGCTTGTAGATATGCTTCCGTTCATCGAACGTCAGCTCCGGCAGTTTCAAAACTTCCATCATCTCTCAGGTTCCTCCGCTACGCCTTTCATTGCGCCGCACTCTTCCATCAGGATTTTTGTGGCGTTATCCTCGAAGCACTCCTCGTGGTAGAACTCGCAGTCCATCTCGTAGTAGGTATCACCTGCTACAATCGACTCATCGCCGCAAACCTTGCAGTAATAAACTGCGGGCGGTTCTGGCGCGTTAGGACACTGCGGATGGCAGGGAGTCATGTGGCAGATTTCGCACATCTCTGTTCCTCCTTCCTCAACTGATTGATAAAGCCCCGAAGGGGCTTTATGTAATACCTCTGAATGAGGTCCTCCAGCTCGTTCTCGAACAGCAGGTAGAAGTAATCCTCGCCCTTGCCGTTCAGCTCGCATTTTCTCTTGGTGTATTCGATTGTTTGGGAAATCTCCTCGTCCTCGAATACGAAGCCCGTCTTTTGGGACACCTGTTCGACAATCGCCTCAGCTCTCCCAAGGTCGATAGCCCATCGCTCGGTCGTGACCTTCATCGGAATCCTCCTCTCTGTGTTTACTGTATTTATAATATTCCTTCCTACATTATAATTATAGTAAACTTAGGGTAATAGGGCAAGGAGGTTTGGAAACTTTTTGTGGGATTTGACGGAAGATTTACCTTTCGGTAATATCTCAAGCTACGTCGAGCGTTTCCATCGTCTGGAGTACGTTCCAACTGTACTGGGTGGAGTAAACGCCCTGTGACCAGAGGTCCTGAGCGCCGCCCTCTCCCGCAGTTGTAACACATCAAGGCCAAATGGTAGTCGCCGTACCTTCTCAATGAATCCTCCGAGCAGGTACGCTCCAGCCTTGATGTTGTCCTCTGGATTGTGCTGTATGTCCGTCACCCCGTACTCTGCCAGCTCTGCTTGCAGCCACTCAAAATTCATCTGGTGAATCTGCATCAGGCCATAGCAGATACCATTCTCGGCTTCTGGGTTGTAGCTGCTCTCACGAAACATCACCGCAAGCAGCAGCTTGTACGGAACTCCAAAAGTTTCTGCGGCGTCCCTCGCAACAAGCTGAAGGTCATAAGAAAGTGCGATTGAGTCTGTGAGCGTTCCGTTTTCCAGCATCTCCTCAACAGTCGGCTCCTCCGGCTCTTTCGGAGCATACGGTGTAGAGCTTGGAGAAGGAGCTGTTGAGGGAGCGACGGACTCCTGTATCTCCGGTACCGGGGCAGGGAGTTCCGTTTTGCTTTCCGCACTATCCAGCGACGATGTACAGGCTGCGATAACTACCGCAGTGCCTGCAACAACCAATGCTGCCAGCGCAACTCTAACAATTCTTCTACGCCGGGCAGCCTCTCTTCGCCTCCTCATCTCTTTCCTTGTCATGGTGAATATTCCTTTTCTTCTGGTCTAATGACGAACTGGGCAATATCGACTTTCGACATATTTCTGATACCGTCCAGCAGTTCCTCGACCGTAGTGATACCGTAGTCAGCCTGCAATGTCCTTATCAGGGCCTCTCTGCGAAAGTCTGCCACTGTTGCCCTCCTTTCCCGGCATCAGCGGCTAATCAAAACTACCGCTCCTGCCAGCTCTTTCAAGGAGTGCGAGGGCCTCTTCAGTCCTACGCTTAGCCTCAAGGAGTTCCTTTCGGAGTTCTGGAATCATCGCAGCTTCTGCCTTGTCTATCATCCCGTCATCCATAATATCGGAAAGTGCCTCGGTCACATTCTCAATCGTCCCTTTGACGTTCTGCAACCGAAGCACTGTCCTTTCCCGCAGGCACGTTCTCAATGCACCTGCAATCTTTTCCGAGGGGACACCTCAGTTGCACAATACCACGAACGCAGTTCTGGCTCGTTGTAGGCATCTGCCATCAATGCAATAACATCATTGGGCGGTCTGGTGATGTCCAGCTCGTATTTCTTGAGGCTATCCTCTGTGACGCCGGGAAGGTGAGTTACCGCTGTGGCTCTGGACGCAAAGTCCTCATTGTACTTTGCTGCCCGTAAACGTGCCTGACAGTACCTATTAGACCCTGCTACTGTTACTTGTCTTGACATTTATTTCTCCCACCTTTTGCGGTATGATATGGTTGTAAGGAAGAGAGTCCTCCTTACGAAACGGTAAGGCAGAGCGGAAAAAAATATCGTTGAACTCGTCGAACGATAGCTCAAACAGCTTGGAGAGTTGAGCGCACTCTACCAGCGTTACAGGCACCCTGCCCTTCTCCCGGTCTTTGTAGCCAGAAACGGGGATTCCAAGTTTTGCGGCGACTTCTTCCTCGCTATACCCGATTCTCCCCGTGCTTTCTTGAGGGGGGAACGGGAACTGACGAAAATTATAATTTTCCTCGCTATCTTTTTGAAAAAGGTAAGTCGCCATCAAAAAAAATAACGACAAACTCCTCAAGCGATAGCTGAAGCACCTGCGTGATGGTAAACGCATCACTGAGCGTCACTCTCACGTTCCCGTTTTCCCGCTTGATGTAGCTATCAACGGTACGGTCAATAGCGTCCGCAAGCTCCTGAGCCTTGACCCCTCTGCGGATGCGAGCCACCCGCAACTCTGTCAGGTTCATCCTCGAACCTCCTTTCTTCTGTCCTCTTTTTTATTATAGTATAAAGGACACGCAATTTCAAGCCTGTTCTTATAAAATTAGTAACTTTTCTTGATGTTCGTTATAAGATTGGTGTACAATATTACGCAGGAGGTAATTACTATGGCAGACTTTTCAAGCAAGCTCAGAGACATCATCGAATCCAGAGGCGTCACGCAGTCGTGGCTCGCCGAAAAACAGGGGCAACGGAGGCTACCATCTCTCGGTATCTATCCGGCGTCCACAAGCCCAACTTGGACATTGTGGCCCGCATCGCCCAAGCACTGAACGTGTCCATCGACTATATCATGGACCTATCACTCAGCCCTACACCCTATAAGGAGCCAGAGCGAGAAATTGTGATTCTCGCAGACGCATATCGCAGGGCAGACGATGACCACAAGAACATCGTCTGGAGCGTGCTGGACTCCTACCTTACGCCAGAGGAAAAAACATTCGTATCGCAGCCAAAGCAAGACGCGACAGCCGGATAAAACGGCAGCAGTCTGCCTTGGTGATTGACTTCGTACAATTCAAGAACCGCAATACCGAGAAAGCCGACCTCGCTGCCAGCAAGGACGGCTTTCATACTATGGAGGTGAACAAGGATGGGGAAGATAGCTGATAAGCTGAAACAGATACGGGTAGCAATCTACGTCCGGGTGTCTACCCACTACCAGATTGACAAGGACAGCCTTCCCGTCCAGAAGGAAGAGCTGATAGCCTACGCCAAGTATGTGCTGAACGCCGATTCCTACGAGATATTCGAGGACGCAGGCTTCTCTGCGAAGAATACAGACAGACCCGGCTTCCAGCAAATGATGTCCAGAATCCGCGAGGGGGAGTTCTCTCATGTACTGGTATGGAAGCTGGACCGAATCAGCCGAAATCTTCTTGACTTCGCAGCGATGTACGATGAGCTGAAGCGTCTCGGCGTCACATTCGTATCGAAGAACGAGCAGTTTGATACTTCCTCTGCGATGGGCGAGGCAATGTTGAAAATCATTCTCGTTTTTGCAGAACTTGAAAGGAAGATGACGGCAGAGCGTGTCATCGCCGTGATGATTTCCAGAGCTGGCAACGGTCAGTGGAATGGCGGGCGCATCCCGTTCGGTTACAACTATGACAAAAATGCCGAAACCTTCTCGGTCAACGAAACAGAAGCCGCAGTCGTACTGAAGATGTTCGACCTATATGAAGAAACTCACTCTCTCTTGCAGGTAGCAAAGGCTCTCAACGCCTCTGGAAGCAGGCATAGGAGCGGCAAGGAGTGGACGCCCACCACCGTGAGTATCATCCTCAAAAGTCCGTTCTACACGGGCGCGTACCGCTACAACTACTACGATATGTCCAAGCGTAATAGCAGGCAGGATATAAAGCCGGAGGGCGAGTGGGTCATCGTCGAGGGCCATCACCCAGCCATCATAGACCCTGTGCGCTGGAAGAACGCCGTAGAGCTTCTGGAGCGCAACAGGAGGGGATGGCAGTCTGCGGGCAAGACCTACACACGAAAGAATATCCATGTATTCGCCGGGCTTCTCACCTGCGGCATCTGTGGGAATACCATGAGCGCCACCAGCAACGGAAGAGCGCACAAAGACGGCTACCGGCCTTCCAACTACGCCTGCATGAGTCATCGGAAGAACAACGGCTGCACGAACAAGTACATCACCGACACTAAAATAGGGCCGTTCGTGCTGAACTACATCTCAAATCTCATCCGGGCAAAAGAGAGCTTTGGGAAAACGACCTCTCCCGAAACTCTCCAGAAAAAGCTCCTACGGGGCGATATGTTCAAGGACATCGTCCGCATCAAGGAGCCGGGTCTGATGGAGCTGTACAATCTCTATCGCTCACAGTTGCCGGGCGTGAAGTATGCGTCCAAGGTTGCCGAGAGGAGCGGTTCCAGTGATACAGCCTCGGAGAAGGATGTCCTGCTCTCTGAACGCCGCAGGTTGGAACGGGCGCTCTCAAGGTTGAAATCTCTCTACTTGTACTCCGAAGAGGATATGTCTGAGAGGGACTATGTAATCGAGAAGAACCGTCTAACGGAATCTCTCGACAAGGTGAACGAGCGTCTGGACAAACTCAACGACGGGCTGTCCTCGCAGTTCTCCATCAGCGATGAGGAGCTGCTTGCGAAGGCCAGCTACTTCATCATGAGCCAGAAACTTCTCGACAGGAGATTTGTCGATTACAGGAAGCTCTTGAAGGAGACTGACCCCCGAATCCTCAAAGAATTTATAAACTCGGTAAGCTCCAACTTTTGTATAAAAAACGGGCGAATCGAGTCCATCACCTTCAAAAACGGCATAATCCACGAATTTGTGTACGCCGACGAAGAACCTGTTGCCGAGGCTTCAGAGGGGCTAAAAACGCCGAAAAAATCCCCGAAATACGCTGATTTCGAGGATTTTTCTTTTGGCTCAAGGGCCTTCTAAAAAACTGTTATCGAATGAACATCGCATCCACGATGGTGTACATCGAGAGCAGCATCATCATTGCAATGTTCGGCAGTGCGAATCGGAGCAGCGATGCGGCGTTGAATTCGCGCGCAAGTGCATTATTCTGCTCCATTGCGAATCTCCTTTTCAAAAGAATCGGTAAATTTTCGGGTCATTTCCACCATCATGGCGAACTGCTCCGCGCCCATGGCAGCGGCGGCGCGTTCCTCTGCGCGGTACAGACCGCCCAGCTTATCCGCTGTGTAACGCTTTTGCCGGATTCGGTCAGGCGCAGCGGCTTTTCCTTGCGGCCGGAGACGCTCACCTTTTCCAGATAACCGGCCTGTTCCAGCTCCTGCACCACCGTGTGAATTGTCTGCTTGGGCAGCAGGCACATCTGCGCAATTCCACCTTGTGTCATCTCCGAAAACTGATCTAACATATACAGCACCGTTACTGTACTGGGTTTCATGCCGCTGTGCTTCGCCCAGATGTCGTATAGCTCATCCTGTCGAAAAATATATGCGCACAAGTCGTTCATTTGTCTGCGAAAATCCATAATACACCTCAATAGTCCTAAATCGTATCACGCTATTATAGTATGATTTAGGACTATTGTCAAGTAAAAGAAAAGCAGACCCGTAAAAGAGTCCGCTTCAAATTTACCCCATCAACATAGTCCAGAGTGCGCTGAACGGCATAACGAGTATCAGCGCAGGCATGAGATCGACCAGCGGCACGGATTTGATCTTGGAGACACGAAAACCGGCCGACATAGTCAGCACGCCGCCGCACGCGGACAAATCCGCGAACATTTCCGGTGTGAGCGCACCGGACAGCAACCGTCCTGCGGTAAACACGCACAGGAGAATCACGCACTGCGGCAGCGGGATGGCGCAGATGGCCTTGCCGAGCGTAGACGCGAAGATCATCGCAGTGAAGAAGTCCAGCACGGACTTTGCAAACAGCAGATTCGGATCGCCCGCGATGCCCTCAGTCAGCGTGCTGTACCAGCCGAAGCCCGAGCAGCAGAACAGCGCAACCGCCGTGATGTAAAACTCCATATCAATATTATCCCCGCCGAGGTGCATGGTTTTGACCAGCCGATGAAAAAACCGGCTTGCCCAATCCTCAAGGTGCAGCAGATGCCCAATGGTAAACCCCACCAGAATCGCCAGCACGACCGCTGTCATGCTGACCGCTTTGATAATGGAATTGATACCGATAGCGATCGAACACATGCCGAACAACGTCGGCAGATGCTCTTTCAGGCTGTTCGGCAGGATGTGCCCCAGTGCGGAACCGATCACGCCGCCGGCCAGCACCGAGATACAGTTGACAATTACTCCGATTGGCATAGGATTTCCTTCTTTCTCTTTCCCCTTCTCCTCTGTTTTCCATTTTACCGTAGAAAAGCGTCTTTGGCAAGCAAAAGAAAACCGCACAGCCGAAGCTGTGCGGTTTAGGAAGGTTTTGCTTACTTTACGTTCTCGCAGAAGCGCATGAGCATTGCCGCTACCTCAGCGCGGGTAGCATTGCCCTTCGGGTCCAGCTTGCTGCCGGACTTGCCGGTAACAACGCCAGCGCCGCACGCCCACTGGATTGCAGGAATCGCGTAGGAGCTTATGCTCTGTGCATCATCGTAGGAGAGAATGTTGGTGTCCTCACCCACAGAAACGTCGTACTTCTTGTACTGCGCGTAGCGGTACAGGATAGCCGCAAGCTGCTCGCGGGTAACCTTGTCATTCGGGCCGAACTTGCCGCTGCCGTAGCCGGAAACGATGCCGTTAGCATTCGCCCAGGCAACCGCATTTGCGTAGTACGCGCCGGAAGCCACATCCGTGAAGGAAGCCGCCGAGGTGCTCGGCTGGTTCTCCAGGCGGTACAGCACGGTAACGACCATGCCGCGGGTGGTGTTCGCCTTCGGGGAGAAGGTGTTGTCGGCGGTACCGTTCATCATGCCCTTGCCGGTTACATAATCAACCGCGGAAGCGAACCAGTCGTTCGCGGAAACGTCGTTAAACTTGGTCTCGGACGGGGTTTCGGTGGCCTTAACATAGCTTACGCCAACCTTCACTGCGGAAGCAGGCATGGTGAAGGTGTAAACCGTGTCGCTCTTCTTAACGGTGGAGACCGTCTTGCCGGAGCCGTCGGTAACGGTCAGCTTGTCCAGCTTGTAGCCCTTGTCCGGGGACAGGGTAATGGTGATGGTCGCGCCCTTTTCCGCGTTGGACGGAGAAGCGTTTACGCCGCCGTTGTTGACCGCCGAGGTGGTTACCTTGTAGGTCGTCTTGCCGGAGGAGCTGCCGCCGGAGGAGCCGCCGGAGGAGTGAGTATACTTAAAGGTATACGACTCGGTCGGCTTAATCGTCTGGCCATTTACGGTGATTTCCGCACCCGTCTTGTTGGAAACGGTAAATGTCTTGTTTGCAGTGCCGGTGTACGGAGAAGTACCGCCAATAATTTCAATCGTACCGTTTGCTGCAACAGCGTTTACAGCATCCTGCAGAGAAGTATACTTCGTTTCGCCAATCTGTGCAACAGCCTGAGAGGTCATGCTGATGGTGAACGGAGAGAAGCCATGCGGGTTGGTAAAGGTTGCCGTATAAACACCGTTTTCATCCTTGGTTACGGTTGCTTCGTACTCATAGCCCTTGTGCTGTACATACAGCGTGTCGGTGTTTTCTACAAAATCAGCCGGGAGCTGAATGGAAACGTTGGTTGCATTGGTAACCTTCAGCGTGTCAGATGCTACTACCTTTTCAGCCTTAGTAGTACCATCTGCCTTGGTACCAACTACAACAACATCATACTTCGGGGTAATATCAAGCGTGTAGGCAGATTTATTATACGCCTTCGGCTTTACTTCCAGATAAGTACGAACTTCGATTTTTTCCTGATTCGGAACTTCGTTCTTTGCTGCGTCCTGATACTGCTTACCCAGTGTGTTGCTATTATCGCTGATATTAGCTGCTACTTTCTGTGCTGCCTTAGAAATTTCCGGTGCAGAAACTGCCTTTGCAGCAGTAACAATATTGTCCACCTTGTCAGATGGAATATTATTGTTCTTTGCAAGTTCTTCCTTGCTCGGTGCAGACGTTGCTCCAGCAACCGGAACTACCTGCAGGTCATTTTTATCTGCCAGTTCAACATGGAACTTGTAATCGCCGGTAACTGCCTTAGCAATGTACTTCTTTTCGGCATCAGTAGAAGTTGCAAGATACTTAGACGGGTCAGTGGTAAAGTAACCGCCGGAGATAGAGATAGAACCAATATCATAATGGGTCTTTCCGTCCTTGCTATCGCCGCCCTTGTAAATCTTACCGTTAAAGTTACCGTCAGTAATGGTCAGCTGATGTAAATCAGGAGCAACATCACTCTTGCAGCCAGTGCCGCAGTTCAAAATTGCATAAACCGTAGCACCATTAAAGGTACCACCATTGATAGTTGCGATATTGTGGTTCTGGAATGCAGACTGTGCGTAGTTGGTGAAAATACCACCATTGATAGTCATTGTGGCACCATCATCATTTTTCACAGTATTAATGCCGCCAGTAAATGTACCGCTTTCAATCGTCAAGGTCGGATTATCGATACCATCTCTCGACTTACTGTAATCAAAATATCCATTTTCAAACAGGCTGGAATAGCCACCCTCGTTATTAACGGTAACATTTGCAACCGTCATAGTACCGTGATTCAAGAGAGTATAATAAGTGTTGCTCCCCCCAATACCATCTTCCTTACTGCGGTCGTAAGTGCCACCATTCAGAGTAACCGTACCCTTGTTATAAATAGTAGTTTTCTGATGGGTTACATTATCAACCGTACCCTTACCGTTAATCGTCAAGGTTGCACCCTGTTCAACAGTAATGGTATGGCCGGTCTTGTTCGTCAGCTTCTTACCATTCAGGTCGAGAGTAATGGCCTTGTCAGCCGGAATAACAACATCTTCAACTGTGTTTTTCAGCAGAGTTACAGTATCGCCATTGTTAGCTGCTGCAACAGCGTCAGCCAGCGTAGCATACTGAACATCGTCAATCGCCGCCGCGTTATCAGACTTTACCTGTGCGGTGTACAAACCGTCAGTGCCTTCAACGGTTTCATAGCCGGACGTTGCAAAATTCGTTCCCGTACCCTCAGCAGCATTATCTACCGGATTAAAATGAGCGAATGTACCGCCGGTAATCAAAACTTTAGCAGTGCCATTTTTATAATTTTGATCATAGCAGTTTATCGTTAAACCATATTGATTCTGCACACCATTACTATTCAACTGCTTAATCGAATAACTACCGTCTTTTACAACCAATGTTCCTTCAAAAACGTAAATCGTTGTAATATTACCAACGAAAGTACCGTTTTCCAGTGTTGCCTTTGCGGTTTCATCCTGCACATCCACAGCATAGCAATCGTCTTTTTTCGCATCCAAAGTACCGTTGCCGGTAATCGTCAAATCGCCATTTTCTCGTACAGAAATCAACGACCAGTTATTATCCTTTTCTGTTGGAGCATCCCACAAGTCTTTCGTATTATACAACTTGTGTCCTGCCAGATCCAGCGTCAGCTTCTTCGTGACTACCAGTGTCCGCTGTACATCAATATCGCCGTTCAGCGTGATTGTATCGCCGTCAGACGCGCTATTGATCGCTTCAACCAAAGAATCATACGAGTCAACACTCGTATCCGCCGCAAATGCCACCGGCGCCATGGTCAGCACCATCATCACAGCGAGAAAAGCCGATAACAGTCTTTTCTTCATGTTTTTATCCTCCTCAAAATTATTTTTTCCGGCAAAAGCGGTGCCGTTTCGCCTTTCCTTCGCAAAATTTGTACTTAGGAAGGTTTTGTGTCTGAGGGCGAGTACCTCAGACACAAGGGTACCCTTGTGCCACTTTATTTGCCTACATCATATCACTGTTTTACATTTTTTGCAATGATATTTATCACAAAATTTTGTCGATTTGGTGTCGGTTTTGTGTATTTATAACTTTTTCATTGCTTTTGCACAATTGGAACCGACAGTATTTGTACATATTATCACCGCTTGTGTTTTGCGCCCGGTTATGCTATGGTAAAAGCAGTAATTTGGAAAATTTGTGTTCAACCGCTTCTGAGTCCGTTTTATCGGACACCCGATATGCGATACTCAAAGCATGAAAGGGAGGCATGGCATATGAAAAACGACGATTACGGCTTCTACGGCAAGGGACTTGACGGCTATGTGCACTACCGGCAGGGCATGCAGGAAGCGGCGCGCAATGCACCGAATGCGTCCGGCGGCCGCCGGCCTGTCTCCGCAGAGCAGAAAACAACCGAGCCTGCACCGAAATCCGACGAATCCGGTCAGATCAGCAAGTGGATCCTGCAGCATCCGCTGCATACGGCGTGCATGATCAGCTTGTTTATTGCGCTGACCTGCGTGATTATTGAAAGCCTGGGCGAACCGTCCATCCAGTTTATGACGGCAACGGCTGTCATCTGCGTGGTTGCCCTGATTTTCCTCGGCATAGAGGTTATCAACTTTATCATCTGGTTTTTCAAAAACTGCTGAGCACCAAAAAACGAGCCGACAGCATGGCTTTCGGCTCGTTTTCTCTTTGTTGCTATACCTGCGGGAAACGCGTATATCAGTATCCCTCCGACCGGTTTACGACATTTTTCAGCGGGTTTCCGGTCAAATACCGCTCCAGATTGTCCATGCAGATATGCCAGATCGTGTTCTGCACGTCCGCGCTGCCGCCGAAGCTCGGGCCTGCGATATGCGGCGTGAGCAGCACGTTCTCCATGTCCCACAGCGGACAGTCCGCCGGAAGCGGTTCGATCTCAAACACATCGAGTGCGGCGCCGCCGAGGTGGCCGTCCTGCAAAGCCGACACCAAATCGTCCGTCCCCGCCAGACTGCCGCGTCCGACATTGACCAGCACCGCGCCTGCTTTCATCGCGTGCAAACGCTCGGCCGTCAGCAGACCCGCGGTCTCGCGCGTATTCGGAAGGCAGCCAATGACGATGTCCGCCCGCGGGAGCAGAGCGTCTAACGCATCGAGTGTATGCGCTTCGTCGAAGTCTGCCGGTACGGCCGAAACCGCTGTGCGCTTCACGCCAAGCACAGCTGCGCCGCAGACTTTCAATCGGCGGGCCACATTCGCGCCGATGTCGCCCATGCCGAGTACAAGTGCGGTCTTGCCGGAAATCGTCTCCGCATGGTCGTATTGCCAGATATGCGCCTGTTTATTGCTCCAGTACCGTCCAAACGAGCGGTACAGCGCCACCAGACTGCCAATCGCGTACTCCGCGATGATCGTGCCGAACGCACCGGACGCATTCGCCAGCACCACGCTCTGCGGCAGGTTTTCCATGCGCGTGTACTTGTCCGCGCCCGCCCAGGTCAGCTGCAGCAGACGCAGGTTTTCGGTCTGCGCCAGCTGGGCTTCACTCGGCTCGCCGAAAATAACCGCAGCCGCGCGAAGCTGCTCTGCGGTCGGGTGTTCGCCGTTCTCCGCGAACGTGAACGTGCACTGCGTGCCGAATCGGGTATTTAACGTCTCGCGCATGGTCAAATCGCACTGCGCGAGCACCAAAACGGATGTTTTTTCGTTCTGCATTGTGTTTTCTCCGTTATCTGTCAGGATATTTACAATTATATAGTAAGGATTTTCGGTTTTCAACAATGGGATAATAAAAAGCATCTGCATGAGCAGACACCTTTCAAATTATTTTTATAATTTCATTTCCCGGTCTTTCTACGCAGATGGGTCGCCAGCGCATACAGAACGGCGATATCCTCCTCGTCCAGACCTGTTAAATCCAGCGTCTGCGTTTTTGCAACACACAGCAGATAGTCCGTCGAAACCTTGAAAATCTCGGATAATTCGATAATATACTGCGTACTCGGTACATTCAGGCCCAATTCCCACGCATTTACGCTCGACCGTGTGATGCCCAGCCGCTTTGCCAACGCGGCCTGTGAGAGGTTGTGACTCTCCCGCAGCATTTTAATTCGTTCCCCTATAATCAGCATGCAATCACCTTATTATAGGGTATGCCAATCACGATGATATTACGATATCATTATGATATTCATAATTGACATACATATTTCTTCCAGCTATACTAAAGAAGATAACAGGAGGACGATACATGGTAATCTTACGAACGCTCTTAGTATGTCTAATTATAGCTCTCATACTCTGGGGAATCTATGCTGCCCTTCGTTCCATACTATCCAATAAGTGGCTTCATGACGAGGCACGACAGGATGTTGTACATCTGTTTAATCAAGACTTACCGAAATGGTTGGAAGCAGCTTATACCGCCTTAAATCAGCATTTGCAGACACAAGGCAGCAAATGTGACTGGAGCATAGAAATCACATGCCCCTCCCATGCTGTTATTGATCGATGCCGTATCAATTTTTCCGGTTCGCAAGGTATTATTCTGGACAGTGCCAATCAGCAATTATTCTATTATAAAACAAAGGATTTGCCGGAATTACATGCCCTTCAATGCACAAATGCCCATCCGTTAGAAGCATTTGAGTGTTTTTCTCTTCCCTACTCCGATATTCTCCAGGCACAGCTTATTACTTCAAAGCACGCCTATACGCAAATGAAAACAAAAAGGCGGCATTTCTCAAGACGCCGCCGAACAACATGCCGCCGGGCAAACGGTCTATGACAAATTAGCAATCGTTATTCAAAGCAAGAATCCCTATCACCCATATATAGAATTAGACTTTTCTAATCATACCGCGGTATCTGAAATGTGGAAAAGCCTTCAGACCTCCAGTATATTAGGAAATATCTTTGAAACCGAGACTAAATTCAGCATTTCCTATGCAGGCTGCGATACCGATATCAAGATTCGGAAGCGTTTCTCCGCTATTCCATCGCTTCCATTCGCTCTGACGTCGATCGGACCGGCACAGCTGAATATGTTAAATCAAACCCTGCTCCATCTGGAAGCGATTGCACAAGCTGATTCGTCCAATTCCGCACCTGTTTCATGATTTCCATAATAAAAAAGCGTCTGCTCACGCAGACGCTTTTTCCATATTCACTTACGCATCATTCGACAGATGGAACTTATCGAACGCATAGAACACAAGGCTCATGATCATGCCGACGATAGCGGCGAGTGTCATGCCAGAGAGCGAAACATCGCCCAGCGCCAGCGTAACGCCGGACAGGCCGGTAACAAAGATAACCGAGGTCAGGATCATATTGCGGTTCTTGCTGTAATCCACATGGTTATCAACCAGGATACGCAGACCGGAGGTGCCGATCATGCCGTACAGCAGGAACGAGATACCGCCGATGACCGGACCCGGAATGGTCTGGATAAGGGCTGCCAGCGGGCCAACGAACGAGCAGATGATGCTCAGCACAGCCGCGCCGCCGATAACGCGCACGGAGTACACCTTGGTAATGGCCATAACGCCGATATTCTCGCCGTAGGTGGTGGTCGGCACCGAGCCGATAAAGCCGGAAATCATGGTCGAGAAGTTATCCGCGAACAGCGAGCGATGCAGACCGGGGTCTTTCAGCAGGTCGCGGCCGATGACCTTGCCGGTGACGAGCTGATGGCCGATATGCTCGTTCGCGATAACCAGAAGGACCGGAAGAATGATAAGGATGGCGTTGATGTCAAACTTCGGGGTCTGGAAGTTCGGGATGGAGATAAAGCTGGTGTGCAGCGCATCCACAATAGTCTGGGGCTTGATGACTTTGGTAATGACACCCGCGATATAACCGCAGATGATCGCGATCAAAATCGGGATAGTCGAGAAGAAGCCGCGGAACAGCACGCTGCCGAATACCGCAACGGCCAGCGTTACGAGGAACGTGATGACCGTGCCTCTCGTTACGCCACTACCGATAATACAGCCGGTTTCAGCCGCTGAGCCTGCCAGCTCCAAGCCGATCAGCGCAACGACCGGGCCCATGGCTGCGGGCGGCAAAACGACATTGATCCAGTCCGTACCGCACTTATAGATAATGAACGCGAGCACACAGCCGCACGCACCCACGACAACAAAGCCGCCGAGTGCATACTGATAACCCCAGTTGTTGATAACGATGGTCGCCGGTGCGATAAATGCGAACGACGAGCCGAGATACGCGGGCGCCTTGCCCTTGGTGATGAAGATGAACAGCAGCGTGCCGATACCGTTCATGAACAGCACGATCGCCGGGTTCATCTTGAAGATGAACGGCACGAGCACGGACGCGCCAAACATCGCAAACATATGCTGGATGGACAGCGGCACGAGCAGGCGCGGCGGCACCTTTTCCTCTACCTGAATGATTCTGTTGCTTTGCATCGTTTTTTCATTCCCCCTAAAATATTTCTCTTTTACCAAAACCCGTCAGCGGAACAGATTTTTGATCTGCTCCATCCGGGCACACGTCATATTATACCCCATTTCATAGCCCCATTCCAGCTTTTTCACGTCTTTTTCAAAGCTGTTCAGCGATTTTTCCGGCTGAAGGAGCACAGTGTCCTGCGGTTTGTTCTCCGCAAGGCGGTGACAGAAGCAAACTGTCTCGTTGTAGTGCTTGGCACGCTCAAGCAGCACCTTGGGCATTGCCGGATATTTGCGTTTCAGCCACTTTGCGGTGAACTGCACGCCACGTCCAAGCGTTTTGCGGTAGCTTTCCGGCTGCGTGAGCACGATCAGATTGCGCTCGTTGCCGTCGTGCAGGCTGCGCAGAATCGGGATTGGGTCGGCCAGACCGCCGTCGTAATAGGTCTCGCCGTCCATCTGCACCGGCGGAAAGTAGATCGGGATGGCGCAGGTCGCTCGCAGTATCGTACACGGACGATCCATGCGCATGCCGTCGAGGTATTCGGCCTTACCGGTCTTTGCATTGGTAACACCCACCAAATATTTACCCTGATATTTGTGAAATTCGTCCCAGTCAAACGGCACAAGCTGGTTCGGGATAGTATCGAACACGAAATCCGTACCGAAAATGGAGTGATCGTGCAGCAGGTTGCGCGCGCCGAAATAGCGCTTGTCGCCACGATACTGCCGCAGTATGTTAATGTTGCGCTCACGCTGCCGCGAGAGATACGACGCCGCATAGGTGATGCCGGCGGAAACGCCGATGACGTAATCGAACATGATGTCATTATCGAGCAGCGCATCCATCACGCCGCAGGAGAATACCGGGCGGAAAGTTCCGCCTTCTAAGACTAAACCGGGCATAATTAACCTGCCTTTTTCCTGCTATTTTTCTGAAATCGAGAGAGTTTTCGTATTGTTCGGCACACGCTGTCTGGTGCAGTGAAAATCCACGCTATTTTTTACAAAAAGACAGACCAACAATCGAAATCATCGGTCTGTCTTTTCTGACTCTCAGCGGAAAACCGCCGAGTAAAATGCTATTGAATTAGCCGATCATCTTTGCGGTGCTTACCTTGATGCCGGGGCCCATGGTAGAAGCACTAACGCAGGAACGAACGTACTGACCCTTTGCAGCAGCCGGCTTAGCCTTGATGATAGCACCCATCAGAGCGTCGAAGTTGTCCTGCAGCTTCTCAGCGCCGAAGGAAGCCTTGCCGATCGGGCAGTGGATGATGTTGGTCTTATCGAGACGGTACTCGATCTTACCGGCCTTGGACTCCTGAACAGCCTTGGTAACGTCCATAGATACGGTACCAGCCTTCGGGTTCGGCATCAGGCCCTTAGGACCAAGCACGCGGCCCAGACGGCCTACAACGCCCATCATGTCCGGGGTAGCGATAACTACGTCGAACTCAAAGAAGTTCTCCTTCTGGATGCGCTCCATCAGGTCCTCTGCACCAACGATGTCTGCGCCTGCAGCCAGAGCCTCGTCAGCCTTTGCGCCCTTAGCGAATACAGCAACGCGAACCTGCTTGCCGGTGCCGTGGGGCAGAACGATCGCGCCGCGAACCTGCTGGTCAGCGTGACGGGGGTCAACGCCCAGCTTCACGTGCAGCTCGATGGTCTCATCGAACTTAGCCTTCGCGGTGGAAACAACGGTGGAAAGCGCTTCAGCCGGATCGTACTGCTTGGTGCGGTCGATCGTCTTTGCGCTGTCTACATACTTTTTTTACCTTTATGCACAATAAATCCTCCTTAAGTGGTTAAGCGGGAACTTGAATAACCCTCCCACTGTATGCGGCAGATAGCCGCAGCTTCGTACAACAAATAAAAACCGGAGATTACTCCTCGACGGTGATACCCATCGAACGGGCGGTGCCGGCGATCATGCTCATAGCGGCCTCGATGGAGGCGGCGTTCAGGTCGGGCATCTTGGTCTCGGCGATCTTCTGGCAGTCAGCCTTGGACAGCTTTGCAACCTTGGTCTTGTTCGGTACAGCAGAACCGGACTCGATGCCGCAAGCCTTCTTGATCAGAACCGGCGCCGGAGGCGTCTTGGTAACGAAGCTGAACGAACGGTCAGCATAAACCGTAATGATAACCGGAATGATCATGCCGGCATCGTTCTTGGTGCGCTCATTAAATTCCTTGGTGAAAGCCATAATGTTTACGCCGTGCTGACCCAGTGCGGGACCAACGGGGGGCGCGGGGGTTGCCTTGCCGGCAGGGATCTGCAGCTTGATATAGCCTACTACTTTCTGAGCCATGTTGAAAGGTTCCTCCTTCAAAAAATGTGGTGGCTGGCGAGTTCCTAATTGGCACGGAACTCTCCCACTTGCCGTAAATGCGGAAATCTATCTTCCGCTCATTGTCACTCGTCGAGAGTTTCAACCTGATCGAGCTCAAGCTCGACAGGGGTTTCGCGGCCGAACATGGAAACGGTTACGTTTACCTTGTTCTTATCCGGCTCAACCGACGATACAACGCCGATAAAGCCTGCCAGCGCGCCGTCGATAACGCGAACACTGTCGCCTGCGGCGTAGTTTACCTCGATCTCGCGCTTTTCCACGCCCATTGCGATGATCTCTTCCTCAGTCAGCGGAATCGGCTTGGAGCCGCCGGACTTGTCCTGACCCAGAAAACCGGTGCAGCCGCGCGTATTGCGGACCAGATACCAGGTTTCATCGGTCATGATCATCTTAACAAGCACGTAGCCCGGGTACAGCTTGCGCTCTACCTCGCGGCTTTTGCCGTCCTTTACCTCAACGACCTTCTCGGTCGGGATGTTGACGGCTTGGATCAGGTCATGCAGCTTGCGGTTTTCGACCGCTTTTTCGATCGAAGAGGCTACCTTGTTTTCGTAGCCGGAGTACGTATGAACAACGTACCATTTTGCAGCGTCTGACATTGTTGCCTCCTTTTTAAGTTAGGCGGCGAAATGTTTAAGCAGCGTCTGGACACCAAGACCGAATACGATGTCAAGCACCCAGATGAAAATGCCGATGATGACTACGCAGGCGATAACGACCAGCGTATTATTCGTCGTCTGCTCACGGGTGGGCCAGACGATCTTACGACATTCGCTCTTCAATTCGCGGAACCACTTGCCGATACGAGCAAAGAGACCGGGCTTTTTCGCTTTGGTTTCTTCAGCCATTAAGCTACTTCCTTTCCCTTACTTCGTTTCGCGGTGAAGCGTGTGCTTCCGGCAGAAACGGCAGTACTTGTTCATTTCCAGACGATCCGGATCATTCTTCTTGTTCTTCATTGTGTCATAGTTTCTCTGCTTGCACTCGGTGCAGGCCAGCGTGATCTTTACGCGCATAGATAACGGCACCTCCTTTTAATATCTCGCTTCGTTTCCGTATCCCCTGTGACACGGCTTGAAGCTAATTGCCTCCCTCTGTCAGCGTTCCGACGTCAACTTTTCAGACACACGAAAAAATAGGCGCAAAAAAAGAACCTGCATAGGTGTTTTTAGTATAGCATGTGAACGATTTACGGTCAAGCATTTTTTCTGAAAAAGTGCTGATTATTTTCGTTTTTTATGGTATACTCAGGGTAATCACACGGGCAGAAAACACCGATTTGAAAAACTGCCCAAGAAACAGGAGTATGACTATGCGTATTTTGGGCATTGATTACGGAGACGCCCGCACCGGCCTTTCGATCTCCGATCCTTCCGGCTTTCTTGCCGGTTCGCCGAGCGTCATCCATGAGTGGAATTACGCCAAGCTGGTGGACAAGCTGGTGGCCTTCATTCAGGAAAACAAGATCGAGGAGATCGTCCTCGGCCACCCGAAGAATATGGACGGCACGGTTGGCCCTCGCGCCGAAAAAGTGCGAGACTCTGGCGAAGGAACTGGAGGAGCGCACCGGACTGCACGTTGTGCTGTGGGACGAGCGCCGCACGACGGTCGCCGCACACGAAATCCTGCATCGCAGCAGCGGCAAAAAAAAAAAAAGCACCGCCAGAGCGTCGATGCCGTTGCAGCAACGCTTATCCTGCAGGGCTATCTGGATTTTAAGCGCCGCCAGTAATTTCCGTTTTACCTATTTATTATAGTATCTTTCGGCACCTGTTCCACGCAGGTGTCGTTTGCTTTTCCAATAACTTCTTTCGATAAGAAACATTTCTTGACGATTTGGCTTTTTTCTGCTACAATAAGAAAAACTTCAATACTTTACCGTGTGCAAGTCCCGCTGCATGCGGTTTTTGTTTCTAAGGAGAACCATCCATGTCTATTCTTTTCAGCCTGCTCACAAACCCGGTCACGATATCCGTACTGGTGCTCTGTGTTCTGTGCCTGACCGGTTTGAATGTGCTGCTGTCCATGCTCATCGCGTGCATCATCGGCGGCGTGGCCGGCGGTATCCCGCTGCTGAACGCGCCCGAGGGCACGCAGACCGTTATGCAGCTGCTGACCGGCGGCTTTGCCAGCAACGCTACGACTGCGCTGGCGTACATCCTGCTCGGCACGTTTGCCACCTGCATCGCCACGACCGGTCTGGCCGATATTCTGTCGAAAAAGCTGTCACGCCTGCTCGGCGGACACAAGCTGGCGCTCATCGGTGTGCTGACGCTCGTTGCCTGCCTATCGCAGAACCTCATTCCGGTGCATATCGCGTATATCCCGATTCTCGTGCCGCCGCTGCTCGGCATGATGAACCGTATGCGGCTTGACCGGCGTGCCGTTGCGTGTGCGCTGGCGTTCGGCCATAAAGCGCCGTATATCACCATTCCGTTTGGTTTCGGATTGATTTTCCAGCGCGTTATCGCGGATAATCTGAGTGAAAACGGTCTTTCTGTAACGGTCAAGGACGTTACCGCCGCCAACTGGAGTATTGGCGTTGCCATGCTGATCGGTCTGTTCATCGCCGTATTTGTCCTGTACCGCAAGCCGCGGGACTACCACGACATTGAAGCAGACACCTCCGCTGCCGAGGTAATTTCGGAAAAGCTCGAGTACCGCCATTATGTCATGCTTGCCGCCGCGATTGTTGTCGCAGTCGTGCAGGTGATCAGTCAGGATCTGGCGCTTTCCGCGCTGTGCGGCCTGATCATCATCATCGTGTTCCGCGCTATCAAATGGAGTGACATTGACGAGCAGATCGAGGGCGGTATCCGTCTGATGGGTCAGATTGCCATTATTATGCTGGTGGCAGGCGGCTACGCCTCGGTCATCAAGGCCACCGGCGGCATTGACGCGCTCGTTAACGCCGGTATTTCCGCCGTAGGCGGCAGCAAGGCTGTCGCTGCGGTTGTCATTACGCTCATCGGTCTGCTGGTGACGATGGGTATCGGCACCTCGTTCGGCACTGTGCCTGTGCTGGCTGTGCTGTTCGTGCCGATGTGCAGCTCGCTTGGGTTCTCCACTCCGGCTACTATTCTGCTCATCTCAGCCGCTGCTGCCCTCGGTGATGCAGGCTCGCCCGCGTCCGATACTACGCTCGGCCCAACCTCCGGTCTCAACGCTGACGGTCAGCACGACCATATCCGCGATACCTGTATCCCAACGTTTATCGCGTTGAATATTCCGATTATGATCTGCGCGATTTTGATGTCGCAGGTGCTGTAAAATAACACCCCCTGCAATAATATTAAGGTTTAAGGCGCGGCCTCCAGCTGCGCCTTTTCTCCGCCGTGACGATAAAAACGCTCGAGATTACTCGAGCGTTTTTATTTTATCCACAGCAATGTGGGTAACTCAGTGGAAAGCTACTCCGTCTTTTCAGCCAGAATTTCCGCAATATCGTCAACCAGCTGTTCCCAGTCATCCTCGGTGCCCTCGGTCTGCAGAAAACCGGTACCCATATCGTTGACAAAGGCGTGTCCGATGTCGATATAGCTGTCGTAATCCGGCTCATGATAGCCGTATTCCGTGCCGAGCAGCACGATTTCGTCGCATTCATCGCCCTGCAGATGCGCCATCGCTACATTGAGAAAGCCGTTTTCCGCCATGCTGTCGTCATCGTCCGGCGCCGCCCATGCACGCTCCCAGTATTCATCCTCATCCTCGTTGAACAGGCCGTCCTTGTAATAGTCCAGCTCACGCCGAATGCTCTGCTTGAGAAAATTTCGGTCCATGTTGTTCGCTCCCCTTTTCTCTGTTTTGCGACTTTATTATAGCATGTGCAACTCGTTTTTCAAGTCGGTAAATTATCCACAAACTTGTGGACAAATTTGTGCGCAATTTCTTTTCATACACGCTCCGCTGTGCTATACTGCTGACAGAACCATCAGGCGAACCGAGGGACCCAGCATGAAAACATTAGGCATTGACATCGGCACCACAACGATCAGCGCGGCTGTACTCGAGGACGGGCAGTTTCTCGCCAGCGAAACGCGGGCAAACGGTGCCTTTATTCCGTCTGCGCTGACGTGCGCACGCGAGCAGGACGTGGAAAAGATCACACAAATCGCACTTTCTGTTATCGAAACGCTGTTTGAACGCTATCCGGATATTCATTCCATCGGCGTGACCGGGCAAATGCACGGCATTCTGTATGTGGACGCGGACGGCAATGCCGTCAGTCCGCTGTACACCTGGCAGGACGCGCGCGGCAGCCTGCCGCACAGCAAAACCGAAAGCTGGGTGCAGTATCTCACGCGCGAGACCGGATGCCTTGCCGCAGTCGGTTTCGGTCTGGCAACGCACGCGTACAACCTTGCCGCCGGACTTGTGCCGCCCGCCGCCGTCACCTGCTGCACCATCGGTGACTACCTTGCCATGCAGCTGTGCGGATTGGCTGCGCCGCGCATGGATGACAGCAATGCCGCAAGCATCGGCTTCTTCGACGCGGAACACTGTGCTTTCGACCAAAACGCTCTGCAAAAAGCCGGTATCGACCCGAACTTTGTCCCGCAGCTTGCCGCCGAGCCGGTAATCGGGCACTTCCGGAATGCGGCTGTCTGTGCCGCCATCGGTGACAATCAAGCCAGCTTTCTGCGCTCGGTGCGCGACAAAACCGCCGAAATGCTTGTGAATGTCGGCACCGGCAGTCAGTTTTCCGTGTTCACGCCGCACTATCTGCAGGCAGACGGCTTAGAGACCCGTCCCATGCCGGGCGGCGGCTATCTTCTGGCCGGTGCTTCGCTGTGCGGCGGACGCGCTTACGCACTGCTCGAGCAGTTTTCCGCTCCGCCGCGTCCATGCTCGGCACAGAAACGAACAGCTGCTACGACGCAATGGCGCGTCTGCTAAATGAAAATCCGCGTCCGGATGATGTGCCTGCCGTCTGCACCCTGTTTGAAGGCACGCGCGCAGACAGCAGCCTGACCGGCAGTATTTCCGGCCTTACAACGCATAATTTCACGCCTTTACACCTGATTTACGGCGTGATGGACGGCATGGCCGACGAGCTGCATCGAATGTACACCGCGTATCGGCAGGCCGGCGGCACGCCGAAAAGGCTGATCGGCTCGGGCAACGGTCTGCGGCAGAACCGGTATCTGCAGCAGCGCTTTGAGTCTGCCTTCGGCTGTCCGCTCACGCTGTCCGACGGCCGCGAGGAAGCTGCCGCAGGCGCGGCGCAGTTCGCCGCAGAGCAGCAGATTTGACAGCAAAAAAGCTATCGAAAAGTCATATCATCAATATTCTCAAATATTTCGCGCGTTAGCGCGTATCAAATAGCATTTGCTTTGCAAATGCAAAAAATCCGGGGACATGCGCCTCGGATTTTTGACTTCTGGAGGGAGAAAGTTTCGACCATCGGGAGGAACTTTCGTACGACTTTGGAACGGCCCACGGTCCGTTCCTCTTGTCGGCGAAACTGTAGTTTCACGACAGCTTATGCAAAATGGAACAGATTGAGTCCAGTCACATCGTCATATTTACGGTCGATCTTGCCGTCGATCAGCCGGATTACCATCTCGCAGGTTGCGCTGACGACCGCGCGGTTGAGGTGTCCGCCGAACACCTGTCCCCGCTCATTGCCCGCGCTCAGGTGCAGATGGCAGTAAAATCCGTCGTTCATCGTGTCGATCGTGCCGGTCAGCGACACAATCTCAAAGCTGCCCTTGAAATCGTTCGCGTAATACTTCTTTTCCGCAACATTGTACACGCCGACCGTGAAATCATTGATCGCACCGAGCGCCTGCACGCTTGCGAGCGTAACGTGCTCCTTGAGAGCCACCGCCTTCACCTGCTCTAAAATCTCCTCGCCGCGATCCATACGGACAAGAATCGTATCGTCAAATCGTTTGTAATCCATATTGCGCCTCCTGTTCTCTCATGATTGTAGCATTTCTGCGTTTAAAATGCAATTTCCGTTCCCGCTCGGCGCGGTGCTGTGCTATAATCAGAGTAACCATCAGGGTTCGGAAAGGATGGAATGCTATGCAAGCCTTCAAAAAAGTCGATATGGAAAACTGGCCTCGCCGTGAGCACTACCGCTACTATACCGAGGCTCTCAAGGTCGAATTCAACATGACGGCGCCGGTGGATGTGCAAAACCTGCTCCGTTTCTGTCATACACACGGCTGTAAATTCTACGCAGCGGCGATTTACTGCGTCACCAAGGCACTCAACCGCATCGAGAACTTCCGCATGTTCAAAAACGCGGACGGCGAACTCTGTGTCTGGGATAAAATCGTGCCGAATTTCACGTTCTTTCATCCGGATGACTGCACGTTTTCCGACTGCTGGACGGACTTTTCCGAGGATTTCCCCACGTTTTACAACGCCATTACCGCAGATATGCAGACCTACAAGGATGTCAAGGGCATCAAGACCAAGCCGAACCAGCCTGCGAATTTCTACTGCGTATCCTGTACGCCGTGGACGGCGTTTACCGGCTGCGGCAGCCGCGTCGCGGACGGACAGCCTGCATACTTCCCCATCGTTGTCATGGGCAGGTATGAAAAATGCGGCGGCAAGGTCAATATGCCGGTCAATATCACCATCGCACATGCGGTAGCAGATGGATACCACGCAGGCCTGTTCTTCCGGTATCTGCAGGAAGAACTCAATTTCTTGCGCTAACTATACAAAAATCCACGCTCTTCTTTGTGAAGAGCGTGGATTTTCTTATTCATTCTGTCCAAATATTGCCCCATCCAGCATCAGCACATCCTCCATCGGAATCACCGTGCCGTCTGTCAGGGTCAGCCGCCGCGCGAATTCATCCGCCTTTTTGACCACACCGGAAACTGTGCGGTATGCACCGCCGGATTTGCGTTCATCCGGCACAAAATAGGTGATCTCCACCTCGGGTTCTGCATCAAGCACAGAAAGCAGCAGCTGATACCGCTCGTTGAGCGCGGTCAGCATGGTCTCATCCAGCTCGATTTTACGGTCGGTCAGCCGCGCTGTCTCACGGATAACACCAGCATATCCGGTCAGCGCCGCAAACGGTGAAAACTGCGCCGCACGGTCGCTTATGGGCATCTGCGGGCGGGTTGGGGAGACATGATGCGGCAGATTCATAATCCCGGCGTATTTTCGATTGTCTATTACGGACATGCTTCACCTGCTTTCTTCTACTGCGTTTCGTCCAGAAAAATCCACAGCAGCTCATGTACGTCTGCGGAACTCCGGTCGGCCATGGTGATTTTGAGATGTACCCGGCTGCCGTCCCGTATCTGATAGGTCATCTTCAGCGAACCATGCGCCGCAATCTGCTCCTCTATATAGCTGTAATCCAGCAGCTTTGCAAATTCGTCATGATACTCCGGGTGGACCAGTTCGCGGCAGTACTCACGCACGGAAGACATAAACGAATGATGATTATTCTCCAGCATGGTCTTAAAATATGACGGAACATAGATATACCGACAGGTATCCTGCTTGGTATTGACCATGTACACTCCCCTGTAAAGCGGTGCGATCGCCTGCAGAAAACGGGTGACATCCTGCTTTTTGATGAGCAGCTGCTCCAGCTTGTCGTCGATGATACGCATTTGACGGATACCGCCGTTATTGCGGTAAAACTCCATCTTGTCATGCCGCATGGCCGTTTCAGCCTGATTGACTGTCTCGTTCAGCGTCTGTCTGTCCGTGCTCTCAGACACGCCGACCGAGACCTCATACCCCATCTCACGGATGGTGTCGCAGAACGCCGCAAGGCTTTCTGCAAGCTCCTCCGGCTGACGCGCCGGACACAGCAGGACAAACTCGTCACCGCCGATACGATACGCGCAGTCATCCGGGAAATACTTTCGAATCCCGTCCGCAATCGAGCACAGCATGTGGTCGCCGGCCTCATGTCCCAAGTGGTTGTTGATCTCATGCAGGCCGACGGCATCCATATAAATGCAGGTCAGCCGCGCATAATTCGCCAGCTGAAAGACCTTGAGATCGTGCTCGTACTTGCAGCGCGTGTACAAATGGGTCAGCACATCATGATTATAGTAGTCCTCGGAATGGTCGGCTGTGTGGTACGACAGCTGCAGTTCCTCTTCACCGAGCACGATGGGCTGACCGTTCTCACCGTTCTTGAGTGAAAGCGTGATTTCCATATTTTCATCCAGAATCATATCATCCGGATATCGTTTTTCCAAATATTCCGCTACCAGACGCAGGACATTTCCGGCGTGATAGCCTTTTTCGCAGATAATTTTCATTTGCCTTCTCCGTATGCAGCTGCCTTGCGGCTTCGCAATCCTTCCAGAAAAGATATATTCTCCATATTATTGTGAATATATTATATTTCCTTTGATTGCCATATACAAGGGTAACTGCCTGAAATGTCGATTTCTCGACACAGAACGTCCGTGGAGAGGCAGAATCAGGCAATATATTTACATTGCCTTAGGGCAATACCGCATAATTGAACAAGAGCGATTTGCGAGCAAATTTTGCGTGCTGACAAGGCGCGGTTTTGCGGTAATACTTGATGTATTACCGTGAAATCTCGGCAGCGCGGACGGAACTCGCGCAAGGAACCGAAGCCAAAGTCAGGACATAAAATTTCCGCAAAGCGCCGCGGCAGTGCGACCGGAGCCTGCACAAGGAGCCGCAGCTTTAATTGTGCGGTGTTGCCTTAGCATGTTTTTCCGATTATGCGTTATGCCCGCCGATTTTTCCGTTTCGCTCGATGGCAGTCGCGCCTTTCTCGAGGTTCATGCCCTTGAGCAGCGCGTTTTTGCCGTATTTGCTCTTGATGGCGAGCGCCGCCTGCTGCAGCTTTCGCTCCCGCTCGAGTGCAGCCTGCTCTGCCCTCCTGCGTTCCTGCTCAGCGGCATAGTCGGTGAACAGGTCAAGCTGCTCACACCGAGCCGGCTGGGGCGCGTCAGATTCCGGAATGACGTGATTTGCCACCAGATACATGCGCCGGATGAGCAGATTCGGGTCGATAATGCGATCGAACAGCACGGTCGCTGCGTCCATGAGCTTTTGTGTAGACGAGGTCAGTCCTCCGAGGCTCTGCGTACCGTGTGCAGATTTGGGCAGCGTGCGCCCGTAGCGATCGGTCTCGGTCCTGCCGTGGTAGTTAATCCGCCGTGCCGGATCGTTCAGGTTATCAATATCGTACCCGACGGTCAGCACAAGCCGGTCGGTGACCAGGCCCTTGCTCACCAGATCAAGTGCCAGCTGATCCGCCATTTCGCGGACAACCAGACGTGCCTTGTCCGCTGTATACGGACACGCGAGCACCTGCCCGGTGCTGATGCTGTTGGTGCTCGGCTTGTAGGCTTTGATATCCGCGACCGTGCACGGCTCCCATCCCCACGCATGGTCGATGAGCAGCTCCGCATTTTTACCGAACAGCTTATACAGCAGATCCTCGTTTTTCTCCGAGCACAGCGCGATATCGCCCATGGTGCACATGCCGTACTGCTCGAGTTTTTTCGCGGTGCCTCGTCCCACGCGCCAGAAATCGGTGAGCGGCTGATATGACCACAGCTCGTGCCGGAATCTGCGCTCGTCCAGTTCGGCGATACGCACGCCGTCGCGGTCGGCGGGAACGTGCTTGGCGACAATATCCATCGCCACCTTGCACAGAAACAGGTTAGTGCCGATGCCCGCCGTGGCCGTGATGCCGGTGGTGTTCAGCACATCGAGAATGATTTTCCGCGCCAGCTCACGCGCGGTCAGGTCGTAGGTCTCAAGGTAGCCGGTCACGTCCATGAACACCTCGTCAATGGAGTACACAACCATGTCCTCCGGCGCGACATATTTCATGTAAATGGCATAAATCCGGCTGCTGTACGCCATATAATGCGCCATATGCGGCGGTGCGATGATGAAATCCATCGCAAGAGACGGGTTTTCCCGCAGTTCCGCAGCAGAGTAAGACGCGCCGGTGAATGTATGCCCGGGCGCACGTCGCTGCCGCTCGGCATTGACCTGCTTAACGCGCTGACGCACCTCAAACAGCCGTCCGCGGCCGGAAATGCCGTAGCTTTTCAGCGACGGCGTGACTGCCAGACAGATGGTCTTGTCCGTGCGGGTCTCGTCCGCGACAACAAGGTGAGTGTCGAGCGGATCGAGGTCACGCTCCCGGCACTCCACAGAGGCATAAAAGGATTTCAGGTCGATCGCAAGATAGGTGCGGGATTGCATGGTTATGCCCCCTTTCTGCGTTACTCGTTTTCCGGATACCACCAGCCGGAATGGCAGATATAGCCGTTCTGCTCCATAAATGGCAGCAGCACATGGATTTGGGCGGTTTCAGGGATGCGGATTCCCTCTTTTATCAGTATGGCAAAAACTCTGCTTTGATACACATCCATTAGCGCAGCCCAGTCATCCGTAACCGCACAGGCAGTCCGGTATTCCGGGGTGTCCTCATCATAATCGTCTATATTATCTGCAGTCCACCAGAACATATTGCTGCTAACTGCATATGCGTCTGCCAGGTCCTTTTCCGTATTTCTGTCCGCAAAGCAGGACTGAATTTCTGCCGGACTTTTGTCCGTAAATGGGTTATTGATCATCATACTGTAATTTTACCCTTTTTAAGAGAACACCGTCAAGAAAAACCATCCTCTCCACCCAGTATTCCGCGAGCCTGTGGATAAATTATGGTCTTCCGTGCTCTATTGTGCTATACTATCCACAGAACATCCCCAAAAGGAGGAACTTTATTATGGTGCAAGTGAATGCGATCGGTGACGCATGTCCGATTCCGGTCATCAAAACGCTGCACGCGCTGCAGGATTTGAACGGTGCAGGCACGGTGCAGACGCTGGTAGATAACGAAATTGCAGTACAGAATCTGACCCGCCTTGCGGAGAGCAAGGGCTGCTCAATCACGACCGAAAAGCGCTCGGACAAGGAGTTCTGCGTGACAATCACGACTGAAAATTCCATCGGCAAGGCAGAAGCCGATGAGCAGATTGCCTGCACGGTACCGGCGGCGCAGAAAAAGACGGTCGTTGTCATTTCCGCCGACCATATGGGCGAGGGCGATAAGGAACTGGGCCGTATTCTCATCAAGGGCTTTATTTTTGCGCTCACCCAGCAGGAGCACCTGCCGAGCACGATTCTGTTCTACAACGGCGGCGCACGCCTGACCTGCGAAGACTCGGCATCGCTCGAGGATCTGAAAAACCTGGCATCGCTCGGTGTGGAGATTCTGACCTGCGGTACCTGTCTCAACCACTACGGCCTGACCGACAAGCTGGCAGTCGGTGACGTGACCAATATGTACGTCATCACCGAGAAGCAGATGCAGGCCGACCTCATTCTGCGCCCGTGATGCGGCGCAAACGGCCGTTTGCGGTCATCGCGTTTGCGTCCACCGAGCAGGCGCTCGCGGCAGAAGCCATGTTCACGCAGCGCGGTCTGCCCGGACGCATGATCCCAATTCCCTCTCAGGTGAGCGCAGGCTGCGGACTGGCATGGAAGGCCGAAACAAGCGAGGAACAGGTGCTCCTCGACGCTCTGCGCGAAACCGGCATCGGATTCGAGACACATGCTCTCGTCGAACTGTTCGACTGACGGAGGAACTCATGATTTATCTGGATAACGCAGCGACCACGCTGCACAAGCCGCCTGAAGTCGCGGAGGCGGTCAAAAACGCCATCCTTACCGCAGGAAATGCATCGCGCGGCGCACATGGTGTGTCGCTTTCCGCGTCGCGCATGGTGTTCGAGACGCGGAGTCGGCTGGCGAAGCTGTTCGGCTGTCCGCGTGCGGACCATGTTGTGTTCACCGCAAACTCCACCGAGGCGCTGAATATTGCAATCTACGGTCTGTTTTCGTCCGGCGATCACGTCATTTCGACCGATCTGGAGCACAATTCCGTGCTCCGTCCGCTGTATGATCTGCAGACGCGCGGCGTATCGGTGGATTTTGTACCGGCGGACCGCCAGGGCAATATCCGCTATGAGGATATGGAAACGCTCTTTCGACCGGAAACCAAGGCCGTTGTCTGCACGCATGCATCCAATCTGACCGGAAACCTGCTCGATATCGCCAAAATCGGTGCAATGGCGCACGCACACGGCGCCCTTCTGGTTGTCGATGCATCACAGACGGCAGGCGCGGTACCGATCGACATGCAGCGCATGAACATTGACGTGCTCTGCTTCACCGGCCACAAGGGCCTGATGGGTCCGCAGGGAACCGGCGGTCTGTGCATCCGGCCGGGTGTGGAGATTCAGCCGCTGCTCCGCGGCGGTACCGGCATTCACTCCTACGACCGCGAACAGCCGCAGGCGTATCCTGCGCGGCTCGAGGCGGGCACGCTCAACGGCCACGGCATCGCCGGACTGCATGCCGCGCTAAAATTTATCGAAAAACAGACCGTGCAGGCCATCGGAGCACACGAACGCGCACTCATGCGGCGGTTTTACGACGGTGTGAATGACCTTGACGGCGTGACCGTCTACGGCGATTTCTCCCAGTCGGAACGTGCGGCTGTTGTCGCGCTTAACATCCGCGACTATGACTCCGCCGAGGTCGCGGACGCGCTGTTTGCCGATTACGACATCGCCACACGCGCCGGTGCACACTGTGCGCCGCGCATGCACGAGGCACTCGGTACCGTGCAGCAGGGCGCGGTACGCTTCAGCTTTTCGTATTTCAACACGGAAAACGAGGTCGATACCGCGATTTCCGCCGTGCGGGAGCTGGCGGAGTAACCCTGTATTTCCCCCAAAGGAGCCTTACCTATGAGCAACCAGCTTGCCGTGCTGTTCCCCGGCATCGGCTACCATATCGACAAACCGCTGCTGTATTACAGCGCCAAACTTGCACGCGCACGCGGCTGCGACCTGCTCGCGGTGCAGTATCCCGCTCTGCCGACCGGTTTGAGAGGTCACGCCGAAAAAATCGAACAGGCTGTGCAGACCGCGCTTTCTGCCGCAGAGGAACAGCTTACTACCATCGACTGGACCGCTTACGACCGTGTTTTCTTCCTCTCGAAGAGCATTGGCACTGCGATTGCCGCACGGTATGCTGTTCAGCACAACATTCATCCGCGGCAGGTGTACTATACGCCGATTGAACAGGCGCTGCCCTATCTCGACCCGACCGGCATCGCCTTTCACGGCACCGCCGATCCGTGGGCGAACACCGAGATGATCACGAACGGCTGCCGGAAGATCGGCATTCCGCTCTATCTGACCGAAAACGCCAACCACTCAATGGAAACCGGCGATACCTTGCACGATATTTTTATTCTGCACGATATTATGGATGAAACCGCACACTGGATGGATTCTACGACGTGACCGCCGTTTTCCGTTTACTTTTTCCGCCCTCTATGATAAAATAGACTATCATAATGAGGAAGTATGTCTATGAGAAAAAATGTACTCGAATATTTGGAATCCTCTGCCCGAATGCACGCGGACAAGCCTGCGTTCTGCGATGAGAACCGCGTGTTCACCTTTGGCGAGCTGCTGAAGGCCGCACAGGGTCTGGGCACGCACCTTGCCGGAGCCGTCGATACGCTGCACAAGCCGGTCGCGGTTTTGATCGGCCGCACGGCCGAAAGCGTTGCCGCAATGCAGGGCGTGCTGTATGCGGGCGGCTGCTACGTTCCGATTGACGACCACATGCCGGAAGCGCGTATCCGCCGTATTTTCGAGCAGGTGCATCCGGCCGCTATCGTCTACGCCGAGGGCAACCGTAAGCAGGCCGAGCCGCTTGCCGACTGTGCGCCGCTCATCTCGATGGACGAGGGCTTTGCAGCACCGGCTGACGCAGACCTGCTGCAGTCCATCCGTGAGAGCGTACTGGATATTGACCCGGTTTACCTGCTGTTCACCTCGGGTTCGACCGGTGCGCCGAAGGGAATCGTCATTCCGCACCGTGCGGTCATCGACTTCACCGACTGGATGAGCGAGTTCTGCGGCTACACCGAGCATGAGGTCTTCGGCAATCAGTCGCCGTTTTACTTTGACACCTCCTGCAAGGATCTGTACCAGACCCTTTCGCTCGGTGCAACCTGCCATATTTTCTCGAAAAAGCTGTTTACCTTCCCGATGCTGCTGCTCAAGGAGATGGAGCGTGTCGGCGTGACCGCCATCAACTGGGCGACCAGTGCGTTCCACTTTGTGGCAAGCTCGGGCGCACTGAGCAAGTGCGCGCCGCCCACGCTGCGCAAAGCCGCTCTCGGCGGTGAAGCGCTGCAGGCGCGCTATGTGAACGCGTGGAAGGCCGCGATTCCGGGTCTTGAGGTTGTCAACATGTACGGACCAACCGAGACCACCGTGGACTGTGCCGCATTCCATCTCACCCGCGACTACCGCGACAATGAAGCCATTCCGATCGGCAAAGCCTGCCGCAACATGCAGATTATACTGCTCGACAAGGACGGCACGCCCGTTCCGGACGGCGAGGCCGGTGAGATCTGCGTGCGCGGCAGCGGACTGGCCAGCGGCTACTTCGGCAACTGGGAAAAGACGAACGAATGCTTTATCCAGAACCCGGCAAACCCGTATTTCCGCGATATTCTGTACCGCACGGGCGATATTGCCGTCAAGAAGGACGACGGTCTGCTGTATTTCCTGTCGCGGCAGGACGGCCAGATCAAGCACATGGGCTACCGCATCGAGCTTGGCGAAATCGAAACCGCGCTGCACAGCGTGGACGGCATCGCCGCGGCAGCCTGCCTGTTTGACCGCAACCGCGACCGCATTGTCTGCATCTACGAGGGCGAACCGGATGCCGCGGCACTCGCGCGTGCCATGCGCAGGCTGGTGCCCAAGTATATGCTGCCCAACATCTACGAAAAGCTGGACGCACTGCCGATGAACGCCAACGGCAAGATCGACCGTGTCAAGCTGAAGGAGCAATTTATCCATGCGAAAGATTGAGAATTTCGCACAGATTTCCGATCTGCTGAACGCACAGCTCAAGAAAGGCGTCATTACCAACAACTTTCTGCGCGGTGACGACTACACGCGCGAAATCGCGAACGGACTGTACATCCACGAGGCAGGCGGCGCACTGCTGCTGTTCCGCGAACGCGGCGACCACCTTGTGATGACGTTTTATCTGCATCCGAACGCGGTGCTTTCCCTGCCGGAGACGGACAGGCCGGTTGTGACCGAGCTGTCCTGCCGCGCGAAAGACGCGGACGCGATGGCCAATGCCGCCGAGCAGTTCTGCGCTCTCGGTTTTCGTGAGGTGCTGCGCCGCACGCGGCGCACCCGCAAACCGGAAGCATTTCCGACGGAAACAACCGCAGCTCCTGCAAAGCCGGAGAATTTCGAGGATATTTCCCGCTTTTTAAGCGAGCACTTCTCCGCTCTCACCGGCTGTCTGCCGACTGCGGACGATCTGCGCGAAAACCTCGCAAACGGCCATACCGTTATCACCCGGGACGAACAGGGTGTTTCCGGTGTGCTGCATTTTGCGGTTTCCGCGCCTCGACCGAGATTCGGCACCTTGCCGTGCGTGCGGACTGCCGCGGAAAAGGTCTCGCCGGCGAGCTGCTCACCGCGTATCTTGCGGCAACGGACGGTGCAAAAAGTCAGGTATGGGCGCGGACTGGCAATGCTCCTGCCGAGCATTTTTACGAACAACACGGCTATCGGCCCGACGGATGGACTTCCGCCGTGCTGCAATATAATTAAAGGAGAAATCGACCATGAGAGAAAAAATTATCGAAATTCTGAATGAGATCTGCCCCGGCAACGACTTTGAGAACGAAAAAGCCCTCATCGACGACGGCATCATCGATTCCCTCGACATCGTAGCCGTTATTTCCGAGCTGATGGAGGAATTTGACGTTCAGCTGGGTGTCAACGACCTGACGCCGGAGAACTTCAACTCGGTTGACGCCATCGTTGAACTGATCGAGAACGCGCAGGACTAATGGCTTTTACTTCCGCTTCGTTTATCGTACTCACCATCGCAAGCGTGCTGCTCTACTACATCGTGCCGAAAAAAGGCGCAGTGGTGCATCCTGCTGCTGGCGAGTGCGGCATTTTACATGGCCGGCTCGGTCAAGGCGTTTGCGTGGGTGGTTCTGGTGTCCGGAATGACCTGGGTAACCGGACTTATTCTCGGACGCTATAACGCCATCAAGCCTGCCGACAAGGCGCAAAAGGCCAAAATACAGCACAAAAAGAAGCAGATCGCGATAATTTGCGCGGTCTGCTGTTTTGGCTTGCTCTACGCGATGAAATACTGGAATTTCACGCTCGAGCTGCTGCCGTCCGCGCTCGGCAATCACATTCCCCGGTGGGATTTCGTCGTGCCGCTGGGCCTGTCGTTTTTCATTTTCCAGTCCATGAGCTACGTCATTGACGTGTACCGCGGCAAATATGCGCCCGAACGCAATCCGCTGCGCTACGGCCTGTTCGTCTCGTTCTTCCCGCAGATGGTGCAGGGCCCCATCAGCCGGTACGACCAGCTTGCCCCGCAGCTTTTTACCGCAGAGCGCAAGCTGTGCTGGGACGACCTGCAGATCGGCATTCAGCTGGCGCTCTGGGGTTACTTCAAAAAAATCGTCATCGCCGACCGCGCGGCTGTTCTGGTAAACAACGTCATCATGGAGAACTGCCCCTACGGCGGCGCGGTCATTGCCAGCGGCATTCTGTTCTACTGCATTCAGCTTTACTGCGATTTTTCCGGCGGCATCGATATTACGCGCGGTGTCGCGCGGATGTTCGGCATCGATATGACGCTCAACTTCCGCCGACCGCTGTTTTCCACCTCGCTCACCGACTACTGGCGGCGCTGGCACATCACGCTCGGCGCGTGGATGCGCGACTATGTGTTTTATCCTCTGGCGTTTTCCAAGCCGTTCGGCAAGCTCGGCAAGTGGGCGCGCAAGCATTTCAAGGGCATGATGGGCAAGATCTGTGCCACCTCGACCGCTACGTTTATCGTGTATTTGATCATCGGCATCTGGCACGGGGCGAACTTCCGCTATATTGCCTTCGGCCTGTGGAACGGTATCCTCATTACCGCTTCCCTGCTGATGGAGCGCCGCTTCCTTTCGTGGAAGGAAAAGCTGCACATCAACGACAAATCGACCGGCTGGCGCATCTTTATGACCGTCCGCACGTTCGGACTGGTGTTTATCGGCCGTTATTTCACCCGTGCACCGCGTCTCAAGACTGTATTCACGCTGCTCGGAACGACCGTGCTGCACCCGCATTTCAGTGAGTTTACGTCGGTTGTGCCGACGCTTGGACTGGGTATTTCCGACTTTATCATCATTTTTGTCGGCATTCTCATCGTCCACGGCGTGGAGTTCTTTGAGGAACGCGGCACGGATGTGCAGGCGTGGCTCAACGAGCGCCCGGCGCTCATGCAGCTGACCGTGCTGACCGTTTCGCTCGTGGTCCTGCTGCTGTTCGGCATTTTCCGTGCCGGATACATCTCGTCCGAGTTCATCTACAAGCAATTTTAAGGAGGCAGAGCATGAACGCAAAAAAATGGGTGCTTTCTCTGCCCGTTATCGTGCTGATCCTGGCCGCACTGCTGGCCGGATTCAACTACGTCACCGACCCGTTCGGCGCGTTCGGCGACCGGTTTATGCAGTGGTTTTCGTATGACGAGACCAACAACCCGCGTGCGGCGAAAATCTCCTATCTCGAACAGCACCACGACGAATACGATTCCTATATCCTCGGCTGCTCGTCCACCAGCTCGCTGCCGACCGAATCGTTTAACGAGATGCTGAACGCGAAGTTCTACAACCTCATCATGTACGGCGCGGATATGAAGGACTGCGAAAAGATCGCAAACTACCTGATTGACAACTACACAGTCAAAAATCTGGTGCTGAATGTGTATCTGGACAATGGCCTGACCTACGATGATGAGTCCAACAAGCTGACCCACAGCCTGCACTACAAAACCGACCCGGATATGTCTGCGCTGTCGTATTACTCGCGGTTTCTCCTCGCGGACCCGCGGTACGGCTATCAGAAGCTGGTGAACAAGAAGAAAGACACGCTCATGCCGCAGTCGTTCGACGTATTCGACGAGCAAACCGGCGCGTATGACAAGCGCGTGCGTGATGTGGAGCCGATCGGCTCTACCGCGGATTATCTGAACGCCTATCCGGTATTCACCAATTATCCCAACCACGAGCCGCTGCACCTGTACAAGACCGAAGCCTGCATGCAGTCGGTGGCTGCAATCCGCAAGGTTTGCGAAGAAAACGGCGTTAATCTCATTGTGCTGACCGCTCCGGTGTACACCGACTATTACAAAAACTTTTACGACGAGGATATCACGAATTTCTACGAATCTCTTGCCAAAGTGACCGATTACTGGGATTTTTCGTCCTCGTCTGTCAGCAGTGAGCCGCGCTTCTTCTACGACGGCACGCACTTCCGCAACAACGTCGGCGAGATGATGGCAGCCCGCATTGCCGAGAAGGAGTATCCCGACTTTACGCCTGCCATCACCGCGATTCCGTCGGATTTCGGCACTTATGTAACGGCTGACACGCCGCATGACTATTTCACGCAGCGTCCTGCACCGCGCACGGACAACGACACCGCCGTTCAGGTTCCGGTGCTGACGTGGCACCAGCTGACCGAGGATGTGAGTGGCTCGGCTACCATTTCGCCGGAGACGTTCCGCAAGCAGATTCAGGCGCTTTCCGATGCCGGCTGCAACGCGATTTCGCTCGAGGAATTGCGCGATTATGTATACAACGGTACACCGCTGCCCGAAAAACCTATCGTTCTCACGTTCGACGACGGCTATCTGAGCAACTACGAGGACGCGTTCCCGGTGCTGGGGGAATACAACATGAAGGCGACCATTTTCGCCATCGGCGTTTCCATCGGCAAGGATACCTACAAGGACACCGACCACGCCATGACACCGCACTTCGGCGCGGCTGAGATGCAAGAAATGGTGGATTCCGGCCTCATTTCCATCCAGAGCCATACGTATGATATGCACCAGTGGCCGCCGTTCGAGGACGGAAACGACCGTGTTCGGGAAACACTCGCGCAGCTGCCCGGCGAAAGCGATGAGGACTACGAAGCCGCTGTCAAGGCTGATATCCAGCAGAGCCAGCAGGCTATCGAGCCGATCACCGGCGAGAAGGTCAACGCGCTGTCTTATCCGGAAGGCGCGTACGGCACACTGACGATGGATGCGCTGCGCAGCCAGGGCATCGAGCTGACGTTCACCACCCAGCCGGGCGTGAATGCGATCGTACAGGGTTTGCCGCAGACGCTGTACAGCATGCACCGCATTACCATGACGGAAGACACCAACATGGATGAATTTCTGGCGGAACTCGCAAAATAATATCTATGATATAGAAAACGCAGACTGAGAATATTCTCAGTCTGCGTTTTTTGTGAATGGAATTTTCCATTTTATAAACCGTAGCCGCGCATTGCACCATACATTTCCGGTCTCCGGTCACGGTAGACACCCCACGAACGGCGCATCTCACGAATTTCATCCAGATCGAACGTATGCGTCAGCACGCCTGCGTTTTCGCGGTCAGCCTGCTCGACAAGCGCGCCGGTTTCATCCGCGATGAAGGACGAGCCGTAGAACGTCAGCGAGGACGACTGGTGCTGGTTATCCTCGGTCGGCTTGACGGTTTCGGTGCCGATGCGGTTTGCCGCGATCAGCGGCATAATGTTCGCCGCCGCGTGACCCTGCATGCAGCGCCGCCAGTGCGGCATGGAATCGCAGTCGAGAATCGGCTCGGAACCGATGGCGGTCGGGTAGAACAGCAGTTCCGCGCCCTGCAGCGCCATGCAGCGCGCGGACTCCGGGAACCACTGGTCCCAGCAGATACCGACGCCGATTTTCGCATAAGCCGTATCCCAGACCTTGAAGCCGGTATTTCCGGGCGTAAAATAGAACTTTTCCTGATAAAAATGGTCATCCGGAATGTGGGTCTTGCGATACTGACCCATGATCGTGCCGTCCGCGTCAATGACAGCCACCGTGTTGAACGTGGTCTCGCCGACCCGCTCGTAGTAGCTGACCGGAATGACGACCTTGAAATCACGGGCAATGGTCTGCATCTCGCGGACCGCCGGATTTTCCTCGAGTGTTGTCGCTAAATGGTAGTTCTCGTAGCTTTTTTCCTGACAGAAATACCAGTTTTCAAACAGTTCGGGCAGCAGAATGATCTGCGCCCCCTGAGATGCCGCTTCGCGGACCTTTTCGCAGGCTTCTTCCAGACCGTAGGTCATCTGAATCGCAGCAACGGTTACTTTATTGGACATAAAAGATTCTCTCCTATACTTATGGCAACACCGCACAATTAAGACTGCGGTGCTTTGCGGAAATTATGCGGTATTGCCTTATCTTCTCTTGCGCGTGGGCGGCTTTTTGCCCTTGCCGGGCTTGCCGCCGCGTCCCTTGCCGCTGTGACGGCGGCGCTCCGCGCGATTGCCTCTCGGAGCACGGTCGGTGTCCTCACGGCGCGGACGATCCAGCTTTTCCGAAACCGGAAGCGAGCCGTCTGCCGGCGCAAAGTCGATCTGACCGGTGGTGTCGCTTGCGGCAAGCAGCTTGACACGCATCGGCGTGCCGATCGTAAACCGCTTGCCGGTGTGGCGGCCAACCATCGCCATGTGCTCCTCGTCGTACTGGTAGAAGTCGCCGGTCATCAGCTCTGCACGAATCAGACCCTCACAGCCGTTTTCCAGCGCAACAAACACGCCGAACGACTGCACGCCGGAAACCTCCGCGTCAAATTCCTCACCGATAAACTGCTGCATGTAGGACGCGATATACAGCTTGTCGATGTCGCGTTCGCAGTTGTCGGCAGCCTGTTCGCGGTTTGTGGACTGGTCTGCGGCTTCCTCGCACATCGTTTCGTCTGCCGCGGTAAATTCTTCGCCGAGCAGCGCCTTCTGCAGCATGCGGTGCGCCACCAGATCGGGATAACGGCGGATTGGCGAGGTAAAGTGCAGGTAGAACTTCGCCTTTAGACCGTAATGGCCAATACACTCATCCGCGTAGCGGGCACGCGCCAGCGAGCGCAGCAGAAGCGTCGGCAGCACGCGCTGCTTCGGGTCGTTCTTTGCGCCGCGCAGCACGGTCTGGAACTGCGCCGTATCCTCCGGCTTGGACGGGTCGATGCGGTAGCCGAACGGACGTGCAAACGACGCAAACACGCGCAGCTTGTCCGGATCGGGATTCTCGTGCACACGGTAGACAGTCGGCAGCTCGCGCTTGCACATATACTCGGCAACCGCTTCGTTGGCCTGCAGCATGAATTCCTCGATCAGCTTTTCGCTCTCGCCGCGCTCACGGAACCGGATTTCAACCGGCTTGCCGTTCTCGTCCACGCGGATCTCCGCCTCCGGAATGTCCAGCTCGAGTGCGCCGCGCTCAATGCGGCGCTTGTACAACGCGTGCGCCAGATTGTTCATCGTCTCGGCAGTCTCGACCAGAAAAGCGTATTCCTCGCGCAGCCCCTTGTCGCCCGCGAGAATTTTGTTAACCTTGTTGTAGGTCATGCGGGCCTTGGAGCAGATGACCGACTTGGCAAATTTCGCACCATACCGGCGGCCGTCCTTATCGACCTCCATCAGCGCAGAGAACGCCAGACGGTCCACCTTCGGGTTGAGCGAGCAGATGCCGTTGGACAGCGCGAACGGCAGCATCGGCACAACGTGTCCCGGGAAATAAACCGATGTACCGCGGCGGAATGCCTCGGCGTCAAGCGGCGAATCCGGCGTAACATAATGGCTCACGTCCGCGATGTGTACGCCGAGCAGATAGTGTCCGTTTCCCAGCTTTTCGAGCGATACCGCGTCGTCGAAGTCCTTCGCGTCATCGCCGTCGATGGTAAAGATCAGCTTGTCGCGCAAATCGAGCCGCTTGCCGGCGGTGCCCATATCGACCTCCTGCGGAATGGCGAGCGCCTGCTCGAGCACCTCGTTCGGGAATACGTCATACACGCCGTTTTCGTGCAGAACAGCCGCGATAGCGGCCTCCATCGTACCGCTTTCGCCCAAATCCGCGCGGACAACGCCCTGCGGCATAAACTGCTCATCGCCATAATGCGAAATCGAAACAGCCACGCAGTCACCAACGGCGGCTTCGCCGAGGTCATGCTTGTCCACCGCAATCTCCGGATACTTTTTCGAGGTTGGCTGCACGAAAAATGCCTTGCCGCGCTGCACGAGTTCGCCGGTCAGCTCCTTGCCGGCGCGTCCCAGCACGCGGATAACGGTTGCTTCCTTGCGGCCGCGGTTGTTCTTGCGCTCACTCACCTTGACAAGCACGCGGTCGCCGTGCCACGCACCGCCGGACGCATTCGGCGGGATGAACAGATCATCCGGCTTGGCTTCGCCCTCCGGATAATCCGGCGCGACAAACGCGAATGCCCGCTCGGTAGCCAGATAGGTTCCGGCCGCACAGCCGTAGTGCGCGGAGACCGCAAAGCGGTTTTTCTTGTTTTTCATCACCCTGCCGTCCGCAACAAGCGCATCCAGCGCGTTTTTGAGATTGTTTTTGCCTGCATTCGGCAGCTCGCGCCGGATGTCCTCAATACGGCACGGGTGCACCAGAATTTCCAGCAGTCTGGATTCCAATTCGGTGTCTGCTTCTTTATTTTTCATATTCGCCCCTCCTATCTTCGGCTTCTGGCGAAAAATTATCCATTGTAAAAATAAGCTGTCATACTTCATCATTATTATACCATTCTCCCATCTTATTGAAAAGCGAAATCGGGGTAAACCCGTAACCGGCCGCAAATTTGTACAGAATGTGACGAACGGCATGAATTGACGCGGACAACGCATCATGATACTATATAGTATATGAATATCAGAGCAACACGGAGGGAATTTGCATGAAAGCACTCATCACGGGTGCGTCCTCTGGACTGGGACGCGAAATGGCGCGCCTGCTGGCGGCACGCGGCTACGAGCTGATCCTGTGCGCCCGCAGAGAGGAACGCCTGCGCGAGCTGGCGGCAGAGCTGCCGGTGCCGTGCCGCATCATCGCGGCGGACGTGTCGGACGAGCAGGAATGCCGTCTGCTGTACGAGGCCGTACAGAGCGAGGAACTGGAGGTCGTGATCAACAACGCGGGTTTCGGCTTGTTCGGCGAGTTTGTCACCGCCGATCTGGATGAGGAACTGCGCATGATCGACACCAACGTGCGTGCCGTACACATTCTCACCAAGCTGGCTGTGCGGGATTTTGTGCAGCGCGGACGCGGCTATATTCTCAACGTGTCGTCCTCGGCGGGATTTTTGCCGGGACCGCTGATGGCAACCTATTACGCCACCAAAAACTATGTTCTGCGCCTGACAGAAGCCTTGCGCGAGGAGCTGCGCCGCGCCGGCTCTCCGGTGCGTGTGTGCGCCCTCTGTCCGGGACCGGTGGACACCGAGTTCAACAAGGTCGCAGGCGTGCGGTTTTCGCTCTCCGGTCTGCCGGCAGAGCGTGTGGCACGCGAAGCTGTTGACGGCCTGTTTGCAGGCAAGGCAGTTGTCGTTCCGGGTGCAGCCATGAAGGCCATGACACTGGCGCGGCATTTCGCGCCGGACAGCATTCTTGCCCGTATCACCTATCATTTTCAGCATAAGAAGGGCGCAAAATGACTGCAAAAGAGATAAAAAGAACGCTGCAAAGCGAATTTGTGCGTACACTGCGCAAGCCGTTCGTAGACGCGGTAAAAGCATATGGACTGGTAAAACCGAGCGATAAGGTTGCGGTCTGCATCTCCGGCGGCAAGGATTCCATGCTGCTGGCACTGCTGCTGCAGGACTTGCAGCACACGGTGGATTTTGACCTCGTGTTCCTTGCAATGGACCCGGGCTATGCGCCGGAGGGCCGCAAGCACCTCGAGGAAAACGCGAAACGGCTGGACATTCCGCTCGAAATTTTCGATACCGATGTACTGCGCGTGGCAGGAGTGCATTCTGCCGAGCATCCGTGCTTCCTGTGCGCAAAGATGCGGCGCGGCTATCTGTACACCGAAGCACGCAAGCGCGGCTGCAATAAAATCGCGCTCGGCCACCACTACGACGACGCTATCGGCACCGTGCTGATGGGACTGATCTACGGCGGTCAGGTGCAGGCCATGCTGCCGCGCGTCAAGGCGAAAAATTATGAGGGCATGGAGCTGATCCGTCCGCTGTATTTCACGCGCGAGCAGAGTGTCCTCGACTGGGCGGAATATTGCGGTCTGACCTTTCTGCCGTGCGACTGTCCGGCAAAAAAAGCTGGAAAGCGACACCAAACGCGCGGAAATCAAGCAGCTGATCGCGTCTCTCGCGGCAAACAACCCGCAGATTGAAGCGAATATCTTCAACGCGGTCAAGAACGTCGATACTGCCAAGCTGCTCGGCTGGCGCGATGCGAACGGTAAACATAATTTTCTGGATCAATTTGAGTGATTCGAGGAACTATCATGAACATAAAGAGAGCAAAAAACGAAATCAAAAACGCACTCAAGGCGTATCTCGCGACCGATGAATTCGGCGCGTATCGCATTCCGCCGATTCGGCAGCGGCCAATCCTGCTGATGGGACCTCCGGGCATCGGCAAAACGCAGATCATGCAGCAGATTGCCGAGGAAACCGGCGTCGGCCTTGTCTCCTACACGCTGACGCACCACACGCGCCAGTCCGCGCTCGGTCTGCCGTTCATCGACAAGGTGGTGCTCGGCGGCGAGGAACGCACAGTAACCGCCTACACAATGAGCGAGATTATCGCCTCGGTGTACCGCGAAATGGAACGCACAGGCGTAAAAGAAGGCATTCTGTTCCTCGATGAGATCAACTGTATTTCCGAGACGCTCACGCCGATGATGCTGCAGTTTCTGCAGTGCAAGACCTTCGGCAACCAGCAGCTGCCTGCCGGATGGGTGGTCGTAGCAGCGGGAAATCCGCCGGAATACAACAAATCCGTGCGGGAATTTGACGTGGTAACACTCGACCGCGTCAAAAAAATCGACATCGAAGAGGATTTCGGCGTGTGGAAGGAGTACGCGTACCGACGCGGCATCCATGGTGCCATCCTGTCCTATCTTGAGATCCGGCGCGAGCATTTTTACCGCGTAGAGACCACCGCCGACGGACTGCAGTTTGTCACCGCACGTGGCTGGGAGGATTTGTCCGAGCTGATGCAGGTGTACGAGTCGCTGGGTATTCCGGTTGATCGTCAGGTTGTGGAGCAGTATTTGCAGCTGCCGCAGGTGGCAAGTGATTTTGCGAATTATCTACAGCTTTATGACAAATACAAGCAGGTTTACCGCGTGGATGAGCTGCTTTCCGGCACCTGGGAGCCGGTTCGCGCTTCCGAACTGCGGGACGCGCCGTTTGACGAAAAGCTGGGCGTACTCGGTCTGCTGCTGAGCCGGCTGGCGGACGGTGCCCGTGACGCGTACCGTCTGGATGCGCTGACCGATGCGCTTCATGCCGACCTGCTCGCCATCCGCGAAGGCGAAAAAGCCATCGCTTCCCTGCCGGATGAAAAACGTGCCGCGCTTGCAGACAAGCGAAACGGCGGCTCGTCCGACAAGGACGCGCTCTATGTCGCCTCCCGTGAGGTGGAACGTCTGGATGCCTACCGGCAGACGCTCATGCTTGAAAAAGTACCCGAGGATCAGCAGTTTGACCGCCTGAAGGCGCTTTTCTCCGCCGATGTGGACGCACGCGCAGCCGCCGCAGACAAGACCGATGCCGAACTGGCAAACGCATTTGCCTTCCTCGATGCCGCCATTCCGGACTCGCAGGAGCTGGTGCTGTTCGCTACCGAACTGACCGCGAACTGGTTTACCTCGTGGTTTATACAGAACTTCGGGTGCGATGCGTATTTCGCGCATAACAAGCGCCTGCTGTTCGATGATACGCAGAAACAGCTTCTGCAGGATATTGAATCCGCAAGAAACGAAGAATCCTAAACATTCTGCCCAGAAACCCGGTTGCGCATTAGGCCGCAGCCGGGTTTCCGGCGTATTTAGAAAAGGTAAATTGTAAAGGCAATACCGTATAATTGAACAAGAGCGATTTGCGAATAAATTTTGCATACTGATAAGGCGCGGACGGAACTCGCGCAAGGAACCGAAGCCAAAATCAGAATACAAAATTTCTGCTTAAAGCCTGCAAAAAACAGACCGACATTCACTCTGTCGGTCTGTTTTTTGCGATTTACAAATAATACTTCAACAGCTTGAGCTGCGTCAGCGGACCTTCCGCTGCAATCACCATCGCCCAGATCACCACGAGGTGCAGCGGATACGCCGCATAAAAGGCTTTGTTCAGCTTCGGGTGCAGTTTCCGGCTGCGCTCGCCGTTGTACAGCAGCAGAAGGAGCGCTGCCGCCGCCGTGCCGCGGATCGAACCCCAATCCGGCATACCGAGCGAGGAATAAAACAGCGCACCCCAGAGTAAAACAACAAGCGCGCGGCTCCATCGGCTCTCGGCATACGACAGGCACAAAATCAGCAAAATTCCCCATACACCGTAGTCGATGTTGCACCGGAGATGCGCAAGCGGATACCGCTCAAACAGCAGCACAGCAAACACGAGCACCGCAAACCGCGCGAGCCAATCCCGCAGGGCAAGGTGCTTTCGCCAAACGTGCAGCAGCGCGACCGCGATTGCCGAGGCAAGGAGCAGCACGGTGCACAGCCGGCGGAAACGCGAGTCAAACTCCGGCTCCGCCGTATAGACCGCGAAGCCGCCGCAGGCGAGCAGGAACACCGCAAACCCTTTGGACTGAATCACCCGCGCCAGCGGCTTTTTATGGAAGAAAACCAGCAGAACCAGCCCGATAAACAGCGTAAACAGAATATTTAAGTTTCGGAACGCCCGACTCGGATCGGCGGGAAACACCTCTCCGAACGCGGGCTCGAGATACCAGCGGTTGAGCGTAAACGCATACGGAAGCTGCGAGATGACCCCGAGCAGCAGCAGACGCCCGCCGTATCGGCGGAGATCATGGCTGTGGCGGAATCCTTCGACCAGACAGAAGGTATAAATCGGAAACGCCATGCGTCCGATTGCTCTGGAAATCACATACACCTTGCTAAACGCCGGAAAAAACACCCTGTCCAGACGGCACGCCGCCGCATGGTCAATCACCATCGCAAGGAACGCGGCAAGCTTCAGCATCAGTTCGGTCATAACAGTCCCTCCTTTCCGACTGTTGCGGAAAGCGGCATCCGGAGGAGTATTGACGCTGATCGAATACCGCTTTGTTTCCTATGCTTTTACAGTTCTATTATATCGGTTTCCGCAGATTGTCACAATGTGGAATTCCCACAAAGTCGGAGGTCGGTTGTCGTGCAGATTGGATAAGAAAAACGCCGCCTGCACACATCATTCCTTAATGTAGCGCAGACGGCGCAGAAACTCTTCGTTATCGGTTTTTTCACAGATAGCGTCAATGCCGGAGGAGATGATCCAGACCGCCATGCCGCGCCGCGCGCACAGCACCAGCATATCAATGATCATCTTGTGATGCGCCGATTCCTGTCCCGCGAACGGGAAAAAGCAGATCAGCAGCTTGGGATTGAGCAGATACCACCGATAATACGAAAACCGCAGACGATCGGGCAGTGACCATGCGCTGAGCGGTGAGGAACTGACAGCGGCAGTACTAACAGCCTTCCGGAAATATCTGCGCTTTGACGGCACTGCCCATGCAAAAAAGCCGTTCACCCTCCATTTCGGGGAGCGGTGGGCGCCGCTGCTGACGAAGCTGTTCACGACGGAGATGGTCCGCACCGACGATCTGGCCATTGGCCGCTCTGCGGCGGCGGGAGAAAACGGCATGGTGCGGGCGTCCAATGCGCTTCGCGCGCAGCTGGAATCCGGCGACCGCGAAAACGAGGACCGGGATTATGTGGAAGGCTGTTTCGGCCGCAGTCTGTATCCCCCGCGGGAGCTGGCGCTGATTGAACAGCGGCTCTGCACCGGAAACCATCTCGGCTGTCACCTCTGGTTTACCCGCGGTGAAACGGTGCAAGGCAAAACCATGCGTGCCGATGTGCAGCACCTTTTCGATCAGGCGGCCGAACAGGCCGAACGGAACCGTGCAGATTTCCTCAAAAACAATGACCTGTATCAAAGCTCTATCCTGCGGCTGACCGAGCACATCCGTAACTGCATGCAGGTGCAGCAGCAGCCGGATGCCGTTTCCGCCCGACAGGGACATGTTGATAGTCAGCGCATCTGGCGGCTTCCGGTACTGAAGGACGGAAAGGTATTTCTCCGCAGCGAGGAGGAAAACAATCCCGGCTTTACGGTGGATCTGCTGCTGGACGGTTCAGCCTCGCGCCTGCACTGTCAGGAGGCTATCGCAGCGCAAGGCTACATTCTGGCCCGCAGTCTGGCTACCTGCGGAATTCCGGTCCGCGTCAGCAGCTTCTGCAGTCTGCGCGGTTATACGGTCGTGCGGATTCTCAAGGATTTCAGCGAGAAAAACGCGGAAAGAAAAATTTTCAATTACTTTGCTGCCGGCTGGAATCGGGACGGACTGGCACTGCGCATGGCAGGAAAGCTGCTGGATACCGCTCCGGCGGATCGGCATCTGCTGATCCTGCTGACCGATGCCAGCCCGGATGACAGCCGCAAAATTCTCCCCACCGGCAAGGTGCCGCTCAGCCGCAGCTACGATGGCGAAGCAGGCGTGCAAGACACCGCAGAGGAGGTTCGTGCTTTGCGGCAGCAGGGCGTCCAGGTCGCTGCCGTCTTTATGGGCGAGAACGCCAGCGCCCCCGATGCACGGACGATCTATGGACAGGATCTGGTCCGTATCCAGCGGATGGACCAGCTTTCCACCGCTGCCGGAAAACTCATTCAGGAGGAGATTCGGGAGCTGTCCGGGTGAGCATGTGCAAGTATATTGTAAAAGTTATCATTTTCCCTGCCGCCGACATAAAAAGGAGAAACTGCAATCGCAGTTTCTCCTTTCAGCCTGTCGAGAAAGTCCAGCAAAATGAACTCACTTTCTGCCACTCTGACCACAAAAGTCATACTCCGTTGGGGTTGCTTTTAGAAGGAGCACCCTGAATAAAGGAAGAAAATAAAGCAATCAGCATAATGTTTGATTTTATTTATCTTTTAGCGTAAACTGATAATAAACAGAAGAACTATGCTTAAATCAATAGGATACCCGCAATGATTTTGTAACATGGAAGCAATGTTATTGTGCCTGTAGTAAAACCGGTTTTACTACAATAGATTCAAACGGAAATCAAGAGGATGTGAAAATTATGCCGCTCCAAGTTGTGAGAAACGACATTACGAAAATGAAGGTTGACGCCATTGTCAACGCTGCCAACGAATCGCTGCTGGGTGGCGGCGGTGTGGACGGCTGCATTCATCGTGCTGCAGGACCGGAGCTGCTGGCAGAATGTGAAACGCTCCGCGGCTGCGAAGCCGGGGACGCAAAAATCACAAAGAAGGTTACAAGCTGCCCTGCAAATATATTATCCACGCTGTCGGTCCGCGCTGGTACGATGGACAGCATGGTGAACGTGAACTGTTGATCTCCTGCTATCAGACTTCGCTCATGCTGGCGAAGGAATACGGCTGCGAATCGGTTGCATTCCCCTTGATCTCCTCCGGCATTTTCGGCTATCCGAAGGATCAGGCTCTCAAGGTTGCAATTGACACCATCAGCAGTTTCCTTCTTGAAAACGAAATGACAGTATACATTGTCATTTTTGACCGTAAAGCCTATCAGATCAGCGGCAAGTTGTTTGCTGATATTGCAGCGTACATAGATGACCGCTATGTGTACGAACATACCGATAGTCGTTCCGAGCGTCTGCGCAGAATGAACACCTTCCGGATGGAAGAGCCGATGCCTTGCGAGGCATCCGTTCGTGAAATTGCAATCGAACAGCTCACACCTCCCGTCTCTGCGGCAGTTGCCCCTAAAAAGGCGGCAACCCTTGATGATGCACTGGGACAGATCGACGAGAGCTTTTCAGAGATGCTTCTGCGGAAGATTGATGAGCGCGGCATGACGGACGCACAGTGCTATAAGAAGGCAAATATTGATCGGAAGCTCTTCTCGAAGATTCGTTCGGACAAGTCCTACAAACCTTCCAAGCCCACAGTCATTGCATTTGCCATTGCCCTTGAGCTGCCGCTTGCGGAAATGAAGGATATGCTCATGAAGGCGGGGTTCGCGCTCTCCCATTCCAACAAGTTTGACATTATCGTGGAATATTTCGTGGAGCATGGAAACTACAACGTCTTTGAAATCAACGAGTCTCTGTTCGCCTTTGATCAGAGCTTGCTCGGCGCATAAAAAATGTCGCTTGAAAAGCGACCACTGCTCTCCTGTGATTTGCTACCATAGAGATAACAAATCACAGGAGGTTTTTTTATGAAGCATACAACAGAATTGGTTTTTATCCTGGACCGCAGCGGCTCCATGTCGGGGTTGGAGACAGACACGATCGGTGGATTCAACTCCATGATCGCCAAGCAGAAAAAGGAAGCGGGCGAGGCGCTGGTTCTCCACCGTACTCTTTGACAACGAGAGCGTGGTCATCCACGACCGCCTGCCGCTGGAGGATGTGCCGCCCATGACCGAGAAGGAGTATTTCACCCTCGGCTGCACGGCGCTGCTGGATGCCGTGGGCGGAGCCATCCACCACATCGGCAACATCCACAAGTACGCCCGCCGCGAAGATGTACCGGAAAAGACGATGTTCATTATCACCACCGATGGTTACGAAAATGCCAGCCGCCGTTATGACTATGAGACGGTGCGGCACATGATTCAGCGGCAGAAGGAAAAGTACGGCTGGGAGTTTCTCTTTCTGGGTGCCAATATCGACGCAGCGAAGGAAGCGGCACGCTTTGGCATCGGTGCTGACCGTGCAGTGAACTACAAGTGCGACGAGGCCGGTACAGCCCTGAACTACGAGGTCATCAGCGAAGCGGTTTGCAGCGTTCGCGCCGCAAGACCTCTCGGCGCCGACTGGAAGCGCCGCATCGACGAGGATGTGCAGAAAACGTGGGAGATAATGAATATGTACGGTGCGATTTTGGGCGACATTGTGGGCAGCCCCTACGAGTTTGACTGCAACAACTACAAAGGCAAGGACTTTCCGTTATTCAGCCAGCGATCCGAATTTACCGACGATACGGTAATGACGCTGGCCGTGGCACGGACCCTGCTGGATACTCGCGGACAGGATGATATCACCATCAAAGCGGCGCTGGTGCGGGAGATGCAGCGGCTGGGACGTGCTTATCCCGACAAGGGCTACGGTGCGCGGTTCAATCAGTGGCTGTATGAGGATAATCCGCAGCCGTACCGCAGCTATGGCAACGGCAGTGCCATGCGGGTTTCTCCCGCGGCGTGGCTGGCAGAGAGTATACAAGAGGCGCTGCATCTGGCGCAGCTCACCGCCGAGGTAACCCATGATCATCCGGAGGGAATCAAGGGCGCACAAGCTGTCGCTGCGGCGATTTTCCTCGCCCGCACCGGCCACAGCAAGGTGGAAATCAAAGTGTATGTGGAATGCAAGTTTGGTTATGATCTCAGCCGTACCTGCGACGAAATCCGCCCAACCTATCATCATGTGGAGAGCTGCCGGGAGACGGTGCCGCAGGCCATTGCTGCATTTTTGGAAAGCACGGATTTTGAGGATGCTCTCCGCACAGCGGTGTCCCTCGGCGGTGACAGCGACACACTGGCCGCCATCACCGGCAGCATCGCCGAAGCATCCTATGGTGTACCGGAAAATCTGAAACCGGAGTGCCGCAAACGGCTGACACCGGATCTGGAAGAGATACTGCAAGCGTGTGAAAATATGATTTTACAGCGGTAAAAACATGATAAACTGTAGATGGAAAGAGAAAAAAAAGGAGGGGCTGTCATGGCGATTTTAAACTTTTCCGATGTGCTGAAGAAAGTAGGACTTGCCCCGAAAGAGGTCAAGCTGATACGCCACGCATTGTCTGATAAACGATTCAGAATTAGTTTGATGAAATACTTTTAATGCAATAGATTTTTTTCTCATATGAATACACAAAAGGGCTCCTTTCGAGAGCCCTTTGGGAGTCCAGATTTTTGTCCGCACCCCCCCACTCGAAAACTAAAGGGCTTACCGCCTGCAATTCACAGACAGCAAGCCCTTTCGGTTGCTTGAACAATTTTTTCGTTGAATTTTTGTCTAACTTTTGGTGCAGTTCAGGTGGCTGTGCCTTCTTTTTATTCCTTGTGAACGGTATTGCAAACTGGGATTTTCAAATTAGTCTTTGCAAATAACCTTTGAACCTTCACCATCGATTACAATTCCCTGACGGTTGTTAATTGGGCATAGATTCAAATCCGAAAATTCAGTCATTATTTTCTCAGTAACTTTCTTAAATGGTGCTGTAAGATAATGCGGAAGAACATAGAAATCAATCAAATCAAGCCCTGCATCATCTTCTTGTGAGTAATCCTCCGGCTTTTCATCCATTTGTTCAATATATTGGATAGTTGGAGCGCATATAATCGCACCCGCCGATTCACCGATCATCAGTTTTCCCTTTGCCAATTCCTTCTTCAATAGCTCATCCGTTCCCGTTTTACGGAGCTGATCCATAAGGAAAAAAGAATTTCCACCAGTAAAATATATCACATCCGCATCTTCAAAAACGGACTGTATCGTTGAATAAGCTGCCGTTGAAATATCAATTTCAGTTACGGCTGCTCCCAGTTTTTTGAATAATTTTCGAGCCGAGCCGACATAACCGGTATAGCCTTCACGAAGCGAAGCTGTGGGAATAAATGCAACTTTCTTGTTATCAATTTCTTCTTTTATCAAACTTCCTACACTTGAAAAGTGCGAACATAAAAACAGTTTCATCCATATCCTCCTTAATAAATCCCGATTTACGCATCCCTCGTCAAATCCACATCCGGACGGTTATTTGTACCATACACGATACGCGGCACGCCGCTGTAATCCTCGGTGATAGTGACATCCTTGTAGCCGTGCCGCTGCATGATGCCTGCCACGTCGTCGGCCTGATGCCAGCCGCACTCGAACAGCAGCCTACCGTTCGGCACCAGCAGCTCCCCCCAGCTGTCGCAGATGGCATGATAGAAATCCAGACCGTCCTCGCCGCCGTAAAGCGCCTCATGCGGCTCAAAAATCGGCTACACTGCGGTCGAGCATCTGCATTTCGTCCTCGGTAACGTACGGCGGATTGGAAACGATGATATCAAACTGCCCAAGTCCGCGCGGAGGCGCGTGCATGACATCGGCCTTCATGGTCAGCAAACGGCTGCTCACGCCCAGATCACGGGCGTTCTCGCGGGTAATGTGCAGCGCACCGTCCGACAGGTCGATCGCGGTCACGCGAGCATCCTCGACCGTGTGCGCCGCCGCAATACCGATGCAACCCGAGCCGCAGCACAAATCGAGAATACGCGGTGAAACCCGCTCTTTGGCCTGCTCAATGACCAGCTCGCACAGCCGCTCGGTGTCCGAGCGCGGAATGAGCACCGAACGGTCCACCTTGAAGGTCAGGCCGTAAAAATCCCATTCGCCGATAATGTACGCCAGCGGCTCGCCGTCCAGACAGCGGTCGCACAGCAGACCGGCGTAGTCCACGGTCGTATCCTCAACGTAGAAATGGGACCAGCCGGCAGTCTGCTTTTTGTCTGCTTTGCAGGCGTAGGCGGTAATCTCCCGCGCGGTCAGCTGCGGCATCGGGTCACCGCCCTCTTTCAAGCGGCGGAAAAGCTGCATGTAAACATCGTTGATAGTCTTGGTCACACAGGGTCAACTCCTAAAATTTACGCGGGTTTGAACCACAGCGGCATGGCATTCGCCCGCACCCTGCAATCGCGGAACACGGCTGCGGCCGCCGACTGAAATTCTGCGGCATTTTTGGCTTTTTTAATTGCTTTACCCGTTTTTTCGCTGTTTTCAAACAGATTCAGATGATAAAACCAGATTTCCTTCATGCGGAGCATGGCAATCCGGCTGTCACCGAAGGCTTCGCAGTAGCGCACGAACAATGTATCATGGAAGGTCTCGAGCATTTTTGCGTCTGCAGCCTTGCCGCCGGTCAGGCGCATCACGAGAGACGGATCGGCGATCAGCGCACGACCGATCATCACCGCCGGCAAATCGGGATAGCGTTCGCTGACGGCGCTTACATCCCGCTCGATGATGAGATCGCCGTTGTAGCACACGGGCATGCTGCAGCGCGGAAGCGCCGCCGCGAAATCGCTCTCACGCACCTTGCCCTTGTAGAAATCCTGCCGCACACGCGGATGGATGGTCAGCTCGGTGATGGGATAGCGGTTGTAAATCTCGAGCAGCTTGTCAAACTCGCTTGCCTCATGCACGCCGAGACGGGTTTTTACCGAAATCCCCTCGCATTTTGCGAAAACTTCGTCAAAAAACCGGTCCAGCTCGTCCGGATGTGCGAGAAATCCGGCTCCCTTTCCCTTGGCCGTCACCGTGCCGGACGGACAGCCAAGGTTGAGATTGACCTCGGGATACCCGAGGTCATGCAGTGCATTCACCGCCCAGATGCAGTCCGCGGCAGACTTGGTGAGCAGCTGCGGAACCGCAGGCACGCCCTCGTTGTACTCCGGCAGGACATCGCGCTTTTGCCGCGGCGTCAGCTTTTCATTCGTGGTCGGTGTGATAAACGGCATGAAATACTTGTCCACACCTGAGAAAAATTCGTGGTGCGTCCGGCGATAGACCGCACCGGTCACGCCTTCCATCGGCGCAAAATAATAGTGCATGGCGCTTACCACTCGTCCGAGCCGTCGTCCGGAATGACCGCCTTCATCGCGGTGATCGCAACCTCGATCATGGAATCGTCCGGCTCAAATACGGTCAGGTGCTGCACCATCAGTCCCGGCCAGCGCAGCGCACGCGAGAGTAAGCTCTCCGAGCGGCCGGCGTAGCGGTTAAACTCGTAGCTTATGCCGACAACAAGCGGCAGCAGGATCAAATGCGCGAGCATACGCAGGAACGGATTGGTAATGTCAATGATGGAAAAGACGATCGACGAAACGATAGTCGCAATGATAATCAGCACAAACATGAAGCTGGTGCCGCATCTTGGGTGGTATTTGCCCTGTTTGCGAACATTTTCAACGGTCAGTTCTTCGCCTGCTTCGTAGCAGAAAATGGTCTTGTGCTCTGCGCCGTGGTACTCGAACGTGCGGCGAATATCCTTCATATGCGACACCGACCACATGAACAGCAGGAACAGCACAACGCGCACGCAGCCCTCGAGCACATTGCGCGCAAGCACACCCCAGGTTTTCGGCACAAAACCGCCGAGAAAGCTCGGCAGCAGGATGAACAGGCCGATCGGCAGGGCAATGCCGATGACAGTCGAAATGCTCAGGATAACCTTGTTCAGACCCTCCGAGCCGAATTTCTTTTCCAGCCAGAGTTCAAACCTGGACGGCGGCACATCGGCTTCCTCATCCTCAAAGAAGGACGCGGAGTAGTTGATGGCCTGCATGCCCTCCTTCATGGCGGTAAACAGCGTATACGCGCCGCGGAAGATTGGCTTTTCCCAAATCGGGGCACGGCTCGGCGTCGGTTCGGTCTTGCTGACAAGCTCGCCATTCGCCCTGCGCACGACCGTGCAGGACTTCTTGGGTCCCTTCATTACAATACCCTCGATGATCGCCTGACCGCCGATGGTGGTTTTCTTTTGCGTTGTCATGAATGCTCTCCTTCGGTAAACGGGGTTTCAGATGCCTTCGGAATGGCACCGGTAATGCCGAGCGCCTCCTCGGACTTGGCGGACGGCAGGGTGACGGTAACCGTCGTTCCCTTGCCGACCTCGGACGCGATATCCAGCGTACCGCCGTGCATGGAAACGATTTCCTCCGTCACGGCAAGGCCGATGCCGCTGCCGCGCTGCTTGGATGACCCCTTGTAGAATTTCTCCTTAACGAACGGCAGCTCCGCTTCGGGAATACCCTGACCGTAGTCGCGCACAGACGCGACGATGTTGCCGCCGTCACGTTTAAGGTCAATATCAATCTGCTTGCCGTCGCCGCCGTATTTCGCGGCGTTGTCCAGAATATTCAGAAACACCTGCTTCATGCGGTGGCGATCGCCGTTGATGTAGTAGTTTGCATCCACATCTTCGTCGTACAGCAGGCGGATTCCGCTCTTTTTGAGCAGGTTTTCATACATATAAACCGCTTCATACAGCTCGATGGACATATCAAACGTCTCAATCTCCAGCTTCATGCGGCCGGATTCGATGCGCGCAAAGTCCAGCAGCTCCTCGACCATGCGGGTCAGACGGCCCGCCTCCTTCTGGATGATCGTCAGGCCCTGCATGACCTCCTCCGGGTCCTCGCCGCCGCCGGCCAGCAGTGTCTCACTCCAACCGCCGATAGCGGTCAGCGGTGTACGCAGTTCGTGTGAAACCGAAGAAATGAAATCGTTTTTCATGCGTTCGGCGCGACTGATCTCGTCCGACATATAATTGATGGTATCGCACAGCTCACCAATCTCGTCATCATAGGTCTTCTGCAGCCGCACGCCGTAACGTCCGGCCGCGATCTCCTTGGCGATGGTGTTGATCTTGAGCACCGGATCGACGATCGACCGGATAAAATAACTGTTCGACGCCACAACCAGCATGAGGAACAGCAGGCACGCCAGCAGAGAGAAGCCAACGATCATCCAGATCTGCCGTTCGACGATACGCAGCGAGGTGATATACCGCACGCCGCCGACCAGATCGCCGCGCGCACTCAGCAGCGGCGCTGTGACGCTCATCACGCGCTCGCCGGAAAGCGGGTCTCTGCCGGTGAAAACCGCGGTTTTCTGACCGGAAAGCGCCTGCGATGCATCCTCGGTCGAAGCAACGCCGCCACCGGATAATCCGGAGGTGGACAGCAGAATGCGGCCGTTTGCGTCCAGAAACTGCTGTTCAAACTTGTCCTGATCCTGAAATGTGGTGACGGTTGCCTCCGCCTGCGTGTAAAACTGATCGTAGGTATCGGTGAAGTATTTGCGGAATGTGTCCGACGTGGTCGCCGCGCGGGACGCGAGGTTGTCGCGCACAGTGGCATAGTAATACCCTGAAACGCCGACAGAGATCAAAATAACCACAACGGCCAGAATAACGAGCACGAAGGACAAAGAGTTCACCAGCCAGCGGCCCTTGATACCGCCCGGCGAGTGCTGCACCTTTGGTGCCTCCGGCTTCGGAGACGGTTCCGGTTTGCGTTTTTGCTTGCGATTTGTCATAGAAAATGACCTTTCTGATGCCGCTTACCAAGCGGCAGAATGTGCGCTGACGCCGCGCGGGAATTCGCCTACCCGGCGGGGCACAAGAAGGAAGCAACCTACGGTTTCCTCCTTCTTGTGAATCTTCCTCTTTCCCTTAGAGGGCACGGCGATAATTCATAACTGAGACTATAGGGGAACGGGCGTATTGTTCATCTTCCGCAGGTGCTATCTATAATAACGTGCTAACGAATTGCGCGACACTGTTATCCCCCAGGGGACCTTCTCTTGCCCTTCGGGCAATTCACCTTGTGTCGCGCCTGCGAAGATAAAACCGCCTGTGTAGCAGTATGCTGTCTGACACTGCGCATCGGTTAGGACATGGGAGCACTCCGTGCTCCCCCTACGGCAGAAAAAATCCTCTGCCGTTCTCCTATTTCGGAGCGGTCGCCGGTCTCTGGTCTGCACCAGATTAGGAAACAAAGGGAAACGGGAGTTCCAAGAGGGTAGAAACCGCAGGTGTCTACCCTTTTGGTTTCCGCGGCGAAACCGCCGCCGTTCCCCCCGCCGCGGGCGCGGCGATTGGCTATATCAGCCCTCCCACATATAACCGTAGCCGCGGACCGTTACAATATGGGTCGGGTCCGCCGGCGAATCCTCAATTTTAATCCGCAGACGGCGGATATTCACATCCACAATCTTCAGCTCGCCCACATAGTGGTGTCCCCAGACCATTTCGAGCAGCTCATCGCGCGAAAGCGCCTTGCCGATGTTCTGCATGAACGCCTTGAGCAGACCGTATTCGATCTGCGTCAGCTCAATCTTCACACCGTTCTTGAGCACCTCACGGGCACGCAGATTGAGCTTGAACGGACCGGACTTGATCACGTCATCCTCGGAGAACGGCGAACCGGATACGCGGCGGTACAGCGCGTCCACACGAGCCGCCAGTTCAATAACCGAAAACGGCTTGGTGACATAATCGTCCGCACCGTTCATCAGACCGGTTACCTTATCCGCTTCCTGCGTGCGGGCAGTCAGCATGATAACACCCGCCTGATAGCCCGCGCCGCGCATGGCGCGGCAGACCTCGTATCCGTCGATACCGGGCAACATAACATCCAGCACCGCAACCGCGATATCCTGATTTTCATGGTACTTTTCCAGTGCTATTTCGCCGGTTTCGGCCTCTATTACCTCGTAACCGCTGCGTTTCAGGTTGAGAACCAGAAAGGAGCGGATATTCTCTTCATCTTCCAGAACCAGAATTTTGCGCTTCATTGTAATATCCTCCTGTACTTTTAGCGCTTATTGGTAACTGCCGCGTTTCTGCGGCGTTTGATGATTCTTAATTGTTCCACGCCTGGTTGACCAGCGAGAATCGGGCTTTGATCTCGTCTCCGGTCAGCGCCAGCTCGCTCTGCTCGCCTTCATTTGTCAGCTTGGCGAAGTAGATGGCCTGCGTGGTCTGTCCCAGCTGGATCAGATCGGTGCGCTCGGCGTAGTATTCACGGTTGGAGCCGGTCGCGCAGTAAATGTTAAACAGCGGGATGGACATTTTGTTCTTGCGGTACTCAAAAAATTCCACATAGCTGAGTCCGCCGTCGCTTACCTTGATTGCGGTGATGCGGTCATGCCATTTCTGGTCGATCAGCAGGCTCCACGCATCCGAAATGTTCTGATAAGTGGTGGCAACCTTGGTCGGAACCTTGCCGATGCCGTAGGCATACCAGTCGAGCATATACACCGCATCGGACGAGGATGTGTCCTTATAGCCCGCCATCAGCACGGCGCGCGGCAGCTCGGTGATGCCGTCGCCGTTGACGTCGCTCGCGTAGACCGCCACCGGACGGTAGGTGCTGTGGCTGGCGGTATCCTCGCCGTCCAGTGCCAGATTGCGCAGCGTGTCGTTCGAGTAGACGAAAATATCCGTCGTCAGACCGGCGCCATTCGCCACCTTTTCCTCAGCGAACACGGCGGTCTTGCTGTCCTGCACACGGCCGGACTGCATGCGCTCAACCGCAGCTGTCCCCTGACTGGTCGCCGTCTCACCGGCCGGCAGCATGGAGCCGTTGTCATACTGATACAGGCGTGCCACGCGCTTGCCGGAGGTATCGCTCGTAATCAGCAGCAGATCCTTTGCGCCGTTGCCGGTCAGATCGGTCAGCTCCATAGCGGTATATTCGGTTTCAAGAATGATACCCGGCGTGCAGTTTTCGTCAAAATCGCACATGGTAAGCGCACCTGTTCCGTCTCCCGGCAAGCGCCAGGTGAGGACCATGCCGCGCTTGCCGCTCGGCTCAAGCACCGGAAATTCGACCGAACGCAATGCCGTTCCGCGGCCGTCGATCGTGCCGGTGCAGACGTAGCTGTCATCCTGCTTGCGGTAAACAGCTACCGTAAATTTGTTACTCGTCGCCGAGGTGGCACCGCGGAAAAACGTAATGGCCTCCTCTACGCCGTCGTTGTCCAGATCGGCAAGCTGAATAGACGAACGGTTTTCGCCCTCGCTCGGCGAGGCGTAGGATACGCCCTGTGCCAGCTGCTTTTCCAGCTCAGTCTGCAGGCTTTGGTAATTGCTAGATGGTTTGGGCGCAGCTAGCAGCTCATCGCCCGAAGGAAACACACAGCCGCCCAGCAGCAAAAGGAGCAGCAGCGCCGGTAAAATTCGCAGTGATCTCATGGAGCTCTCCTACCTAAAATGATGCAAATATTGGTTGACAGGTGCAGGCACCTATACATATATTAAGTATAGCACATTCTGACAGTGGGTGGTACTGAAATTTACGCAAATTTTGCAGGATTTCAAGCGGAAAGGGATAGAAAAAGGGCGGACCGTTGGTCCGCCCTCAGGCTGTCGCAAAACTGCAGTTTCGCCGACAAGAGGAACGGACCGCAGGCCGTTCCAAAGTCGTCCAAAAGTTCCTCCCGATAGTCGAAACTTTTTCCCTCTATAAGTCAAAAATCCAAACGCTATCCTTGCGCGGCACATGTCCCCGGATTTTTAGAATTTGCACAGCAAATTCTATTTGATATGCGCTATCGCGCGAATTAACTTTAAAAGGACGCACTATGTGCGTCCTTTTACGGGATTTCATCAGTATCTCAGCGGAATACCGTGCGGTTCAGCCTCACCGGCAGGCAGCAGCGCCGCCGTAATGTCCGGCCGGCGTGTTTCGATAAAGTTTACGCCTTTGCGTATGAGTTCCGCAAGCGTATTGGGATCGTCCGTGCATCGGCTCATGGTGAACAGCCCCGCCTGTCGGCACGCCGAAACCAGCCGCTCGGATAAATCCTTCGGCTCGGCCCTCAGACCGAACAAACCGGTTGTCTGCGCGGCATTGACCAGCGCGTCAATCTCGCTCGGCAGATTGGGCAGCTCACCCATGATATGTAAATCCGGATTGGCAGACGCAACACGAGCCGCTTCTACCAGTCCCAGACCGATGATGATCGTGTCATCCAGACAATCCGCATACCGTAGCGTCATACGCAGTTGCCGCAGCATGGTCTGATCGTGCACGGTAATGGCAATCTTGCCCTGACAGGTGCGTGCCAGCTCGATTGCCTGACTAACCGGCGTCAGCTGCGGCGCCGCCTGATGCAGCTCCGCGTAGCTGTAATCGCTGACGGGCAGCCTCGTGCCGTCGGGCGCGGCAGCACAGCCGTCCGACGAAAGCACGGCAATACCGTCTGCCGACATGGCAACCGAAAAACAGCAGCCTTTTGCGCCCTCGTCGTTGCCGGCCAGAATGGATTCCAGTCCGCCGCGTTCGGTATCCATGCAGCCGTCCGCAGACAGGACAAAAGTCTCCTTATTGGTATAGTACAATACCGATCCTCTCCCTCTGTTACAGGGTCTCCGGAGCCTCGTACTCTACGCCCTGCGTATCCACGGTAACGGACTTCATCTTCTGCTCCTCGCGCGGACGGTCGTGCCAGTCGCGCTTGGTGTTGACGATGGCGTCAACAATGTCCATGCCGTCGATAACCATGCCGAAGGAAGCGTACTGACCGTCCAGATGCGGTGCGTCCTCGGTCATGATGAAGAACTGGCTGCCTGCGGAGTCCGGTGCAGCGGTACGCGCCATAGACAGAACACCGCGGGTGTGGTTCAAGTCGTTCTGGAAGCCGTTTGCGGTAAACTCGCCGCGGATCTCATAACCCGGGCCTCCCATGCCGGTGCCTTCCGGGTCGCCGCCCTGGATCATAAAGCCCGGGATAACACGATGGAAGATCGTGCCGTCATAAAAGCCCTTCTGCACCAGAGAAACAAAGTTGCGAACCGTGTTCGGTGCAACTTCCGGGTACAGCTCTGCACGGATTACGCCGCCGTTTTCCATTTCAATCGTAACGATAGGATTGCTCATTGGTATCAACTCCATAATTTTTGTCATTTTGCAGCATATGCACAGCCAAGCTGTACATATATGTATTTCTATTGTAGCAAATTTAGAGTGGAACGGCAAGTGGTGTTTGTCGAACAGCGGTAGCTATCCATTATTTTGCGCTGATTGACTGGTGCGCTTGAACCGCGTAAGCGGTTCACCCTGTCCGGGCGGCACCTTTTCTGCACCGGGTGACCGGGGCACACGAGTCGCGTGAGCGATACGCTCTGTCTGGGCGGCAGTCTTTTCTGCACCGATTTTGCAGGGTACACGAACTGCGCAAGCGTGTTCGCCCCTAACGGGCGGGGAGTTGCGCTCTGCGGAGCGCGGGAGACTGCCGCGTCCGCGGCGGGGACAAAGAGGAAGGGACACCTACGATTTGCCCGTAGGCTGCTAAACCTTGTTTCCGCGCCGTGCGCGGATTAAATGAGTGCCCTTCCGCTTTGAACTCCTGCCTTTCCCTTGTTAGATAGTCTGGCGCAAACCAGAGACCGGCGACCGCTCCGAAAAAGGGGAACGGCAGTCGGGTTACCATTGCGTGACTTTCGTGAAATATTCGCAGTTCACAGATAGCGTACTGCTACACAGACCGGAGGGTCTCCGCAGGCGCAACACAAGGTGAATTGCCCGAAGGGCAAGAGAAGGTCCCCTGGGGGATAACAGTGTTGCGCAACTCTTTGGCACGTTATAACGGACGGCACCTGCGAGTCTATCGTTTGGTATAATTTATCTTGCGCAGGCCCTGTCTATCACAACTCGCTAACGAATCGTGCGGCACTGTTATGCCGCACCCTGCTGAGAGTAACCCGCCTATGTAGCAGAAATGTATCCGACCCTGCGAATATGCGGATACATGGCGCGCAACGCGCGTCCATGTGGAAGAAAAAATCCTCTGCCGTTCCCCTTTTCGGAGCAGTCGCCGCTCTCTGATTTTCGCCAGATTAGGAATAAAGGAAACGGGATTCACAAGGGTGGAAACCTTGGTGTCCACCCTTGTGCCCACCGTCGTGGGTACGGCGAACCACCGAGCCAAAGATTGGCTGCCACTCCCCCTCCGCAGGATACCGCTGTAAAAACCTGTCGCAAAAACTGGCTATCCACTTTATCCACAGGACTTTCCACAGGGTACCTGGGGATAACCTTGTGCATAAAGTGGATAACTTTTTGTATACACCCTCGCAGGCCGCCGTATATCTCGGTTTTTCGACTACGCATTGTAATATCGGCTGTGGAAAAACCACCGCTGCATAATCCACCGCACCTTGTGGAAAACTTGTGAGCAGGGCAAATTCACCACTTCAGGAGGGATCATCTATGTCCGAAGAAACCCCGTCTATTGCCGCACCGGAACAGAATGCCATCGCGGAAACCGGCTCGATTACGGCAAGAACATCGCGCGGAACGATACACTGCATCACCATTGTCGGCCAGATCGAGGGCCACATGGAACTTCCCGCACAGAACAAAACCACCAAGTACGAGCACCTCATCCCGCAGATTGCGGCAGTTGAGCAGACCGACGAAATCGACGGTCTGCTGGTTCTGCTCAACACGGTCGGCGGCGATGTGGAGGCCGGACTTGCCATCGCTGAGCTGATCGCGGGCATGAAAAAGCCGACCGTGTCGCTCGTGCTCGGCGGCGGGCATTCGATCGGTGTACCGCTGGCCGTTGCCGCCAAAAAGAGCTTTATTGCCGTTTCCGCCGCCATGACCATTCATCCGGTGCGGATGAACGGCACGATCATTGCTGTGCCGCAGGCATTCGAGTATCTGGCGAAAATTCAGGAGCGCATCGTGGATTTCATCACCTCGCACTCACATATCACCGCCGAGCGTCTGCAGCAGCTTATGCGCGAAACCGGTCAGCTGACCGCCGATGTCGGCACCGTGATCTCCGGCAATCAGGCCGCCGCACTCGGACTGATTGATGCGGTCGGCACGCTTTCGGATGCGCTGGAAGCGCTCTATACGATGATTGGCGAGCACAAAATGCAAAAAAGAGACGGTAAATAACCGTCTCTCCGTCTGTCTTTTGCATTATACGCTCTGTTTTTTCCGTTCCGGCAGCTGTGCCAGCACGATAGCGCCAAACATCAGCACACAGCCGAAGATCTCTCGGCCGGACAACGCCTGACCGAGAATAAGCCAGCCTGCGATAACCGAGATAACCGACTCCAGACTCATGATAAGCGATGCTACCGCCGGATTCATGCCCTTCTGACCGACAATCTGCAGGGTATAGCCCACGCCGGACGACATCGCACCGGCATACAGGATGGGCTTCCATGCCGCGAGGATGTTCGCGAAGCTCGGCTGCTCGAAGATCAGCATACCGATGCCCGATAAGATCGCACAGAAGAAAAACTGGATGCAGGACATCTTCACGCCGTCCACCATCGGTGAAAAATGGTCGATGACTGTGATATGGATGGAGAACAGCAGCGCACACGACAGACCGATGAGGTCGCCCATCGCGAAGCCGAAGCTGCCGCCCGTCATGCACAGGAAGTACAGCCCGGCCATCGCCAGCGCGACGCCGCACCAGTGCTTCACACCGCATCTGCGGCCGAACAGCAGGCCGAGCAACGGCACGATCAGGATGTAGCACGCGGTGAGGAATCCGGCCTTGCCGACCGGCGTATACAGCAGCGCGAACTGCTGGGTGATGCTGCCCGCGCACAGCGCTGTGCCACAGCACATACCGCCGATAACGAGCGTTTTGCGGGCTTTGCGGCGCTCCTCGGGCGCTTGCTTCGGATGCGGGCCGCCACTTTTGCCCAGCACCGCGATGACCGGCAGCAGGACCAGTCCGCCGATGACGTTGCGCGCGAACACAAAGGTGAACGGGCCGACATAATCCATGCCGACGCTCTGCGCCACGAACGCCACACCCCAGATGGTGGCCGTCAGAAGCAGGAGTAAAGAGTTTCGCAGCTTCATATCTGTTTTTTCTCCCTCATTTGCGGATTTTTTCATAAAAAAAGAACCGCTTCAAAGCGGTTCTTTCGTGGAGCTGCTAACCAGATTTGAACTGGTGACCTCATCCTTACCAAGGATGCACTCTACCGACTGAGCTATAGCAGCATTGGCAGGGGCAGTAGGGATCGAACCCACGGCACTCGGTTTTGGAGACCGATGCTCTACCAGCTGAGCTATACCCCTATAAAGTGGCTCCTCAAGTTGGACTCGAACCAACGACCCTGCGGTTAACAGCCGCATGCTCTACCAACTGAGCTATTGAGGAATATAAATGCTGGTACACGCTGTTTGGATGTTTTATCGCAATCAGCTTATATATTATAGCGCGGATACAGCTTATTTGTCAATAGGTTTTGCAAATTTTTTTCGTAAGTTTTTTACTTCCGCGCAGAATGTCAAAAAGGGACCCTCTCGGGTCCCTTTTCAGGCTTTATTCGGTAACTTTCGTGCCGGTAACGATCGCCTTCGGCGAACCGGTGAGTTTTTTGCCAGTATACGGCGTGTTGATTCCCTTGGATTTATACGTTTCGTATACCTTCTCAGTATCCCAGTCCAGCAGCACCAGACGGGCGAAATTGCCTGCCTGCACAGCACGGTCGGTCAGACCGTAAATCTCGGCAGGAGCCTTACTCATGCGGTCAACAAGCTGCATCGGCGTGAGCTTTCCGGGCTGGACAAGGTAAGTATTGCACACCGAGAACGCGGTTTCCAAGCCGGTGATGCCGGACGGCGCCTTTGCGAACTCGCGGGCCTTCTCCTCGGCGGTGTGCGGTGCATGGTCGGTTGCCACCATGTCGATGGTGCCGTCCGCCAGAGCCGCAATCAGCGCCTGACGGTCAGCCTCCTTGCGGAGCGGCGGATTCATGCGCGCATAAGTGCCGTGTGCCGGCACATCATCCTCGGTCAGCGACAGATGATGCGGCGTGACCTCGGCGTAAATCTTCGCGCCCATCGCCTTGCCCGCTCGAATGAGCGCGACCGACTGCGCGGACGAAACGTGCTGGAACAGCACCCGTGCGCCGGTATCGAGCGCCAGCGCAATGTCACGGCCGATCATTGCAGATTCCGCGCTCGCCATTGCGCCCGGTACGCCGAAATGCTTGGCGGCCGCCGAGCCGTAGTTCACACCCGGGGACGGCACGAGCGACGGCTCCTCCTCGTGGAAGGATAGCAGCGTGCCGCGTTTGGCGGCTTCCGCCATGGCGGTGCGGCACAGCGCCGCACTCGTCAGATTGATGCCGTCATCGGTCAGGCACGGCGCACCCGCTTCAAGCAGTGCGTCAAAGTCGGTCAGCTCCTGCCCTTTCAGGCCCTTGGTGACCGAGCCTGCCTGCAAAACCTGCACCGGACAGTCCTTCGCCTTGTCGGTAACGTAGTGGATAATCTCGGGTGTGTCACAGGTCGGCACGGTGTTCGCCATGCAGATTACCGTGGCGTAGCCGCCCGCGGCTGCCGCCGCCGCACCGGTCAGCACATCCTCTTTCTGGGTCTGACCCGGATCGCGGAAGTGAACATGGCCGTCCACAAAGCCGGGAGATACCGTCAGCCCGTCGGCATCGTACACCGTGCAGCCTGCGGGTGCAGCAATGTGCTCGGCCACCTGCGCGATAACGCCGTCGTCACCGATCAGCACATCACACAGCGCATCCATCTGCGTATACGGGTCGAGAACCCGTCCGTTTTGAATCAACAGCATGGTAAAACCTCCGTTTTATCTCGTTTAATCGCGGTAGAACGCACCAAAGCCCTTGTATGCCATATACAGATCCAGCTTGGCAATGCACTCGAACGGTGCGTGCATGGAGAGCACCGGAACGCCTGCGTCTACGGTGTCAATGTTGCGGTTTGCAAGGTACATGGCAACCGTGCCGCCGCCGCCCTGATCGACCTTGCCCAGCTCGCCGGTCTGCCAGATAACGCCCGCCTTGTCAAAGATGCAGCGAATGCGCGCCATCAGCTCGGCGGTTGCATCCGAGGTGCCGGACTTGCCGCGTGCGCCCGTGTACTTGACGAGCGCGAAGCCGCAGTTTGCGCGCGCATCGTTGCGCTTCTCGGAGACATCCGGATAGTTAGGGTCAAAGGCATTGCAAACGTCGGCAGACAGGCAGACCGAGTTCTCAAAGCACTCGTCGAGCAGCACGTCCTGGGCGCGGCAGAGATCTGCCATAAAGGTGTCGAACGCGCGGGACTGCATGCCGGTTACGCCGTCCGAGCCGATCTCCTCCTTGTCCACCAGCAGGCAGACGCCGGTATGTGCCGGAGTCTCGGTCAGGTCGAACAGAGAGGTTGCTGCCGGATAGGAACAAACGCGGTCGTCGTGGCCGTACGCGCCAACAAACGAGCGGTCAAAGCCGATGTCGCAGGCATTGAACGCCGGAACACAGCACAGCTCTGCAGACAGGAAATCCGCTTCGGTCATGCCGTACTCGCGGTTAAGGTGCTCCATAATGGCGAGTTTGATCTTCTCGCTGCACTTTTCGTCCACGGTTTCGCTCGGAACCGAGCCGATGAGGATGTTCAGACCCTCGCCCTTGATCACCTCGGTCGCCTTGCGGGTCATCTGTTCGGTAGCAAGGTGCGGCAGCAGGTCGGTGATAACGAACTTCGGGTCGGTCGGCTTGTCGCCTACGCGCACCTGCACGCGCTTGACCTCGCCGTTCTCGCACACGCAGACAACGCCGCGCAGCTCGAGCGGAATGGCCGTCCACTGATACTTCTTGATGCCGCCGTAGTAGTGGGTCTTGAAGAACGCCATGCCGTTGTCCTCGTACAGCGGCACGGTGCGGATATCAACACGCGGCGCATCGAGGTGCGCGGCGGTCAGGCGCACGCCCTCGGCGAGGCTCTTTTCGCCAATAACAGCCAGCATGATGCCCTTGTGACGGTTGATGCGGTAGATCTTGTCGCCCGGACGAAGCGTGTCATCGCGCGTCCAGGCACGGAAGCCCTTGCTCTCAGCCATGCGGGCGATTTCCAGCACAGCGTCACGCTCGGTTTTGCTCTCGTCAAGGAATTTTTTGTAACCCTCGGCGTAGGTCTGAATGCCCTGCTTGTCCTCGTCGGTCAGACGGTCAAAGCCGGTCTTTTTGTCGTAAAAAAGCTGTTCGGAAGTCATGTTGCATTCTCCTTTTTTAATCCGAATCACTTAATGAGTTGACTGTATAAAGCATCGGTGTCCCGATACAGCATATCGAGATCGCCGTTGTTTTCGATGATAAAATCGCATTTTTCGCGGTAAAACATGTCGTTCGGCTGCGCATCGATGCGGGCGCGTGCGGCTTCATTGGACAGACCGTCCCGCTCGATGATGCGGGCAACGCGCGTGTCGTGCGGCGCGAGCACAGCGATGATTTTGTCGCAGAAGTCATCCGCACCGGCTTCAAACAGGGTCGGCGCATCGTACAGCACGATGGGACACGCGCTCTGCGCGTGAATCGCATCGAGAGACGCCTTGCGGATATACGGTGTGGTGATTTCGTTGAGCTGCTGCAGCTTTGCAGGGTCGGAAAACACGATTTTCGCGAGTTTCGGACGGTCAAGTACGCCGTTCGCGTCGGTTACGCCGCCGAAGGCGGTATCGAGCGCGGACAGCATTTCTCGGTTCTCCGCACAGAGCGTGCGATAGACGGCATCCGCGTCCACCCAGCCCGCGCCGAGCGAGCGCATCCGCGCCGCGACCGTGCCTTTGCCTGTGCCGCTGCCGCCGGTCAAGCCGATGATTTTCATTAGTTTCACTTCCATTGCTCTACATATGGTTTGAAAACATCATATAAAAGTATGGTATATTTGATAAACCAGTTAAACTGATCTACCTTTTTTGTTTCGTCAAATATCGGAATATTTCTTTGCAAGCGAACACGACTTGCCTTCTTATTCGGCAGCGCCATCCACTCGAGTTGCATATCTATTTGAGCTTGAATATTTTCTCTATGTTTTTCTAAGTATTCAAAAAACTCTTGATCGTCACTGATATACAATTCTACACGTTGTTCATTGGTCTGTGTATTGACATTCAATGAAAGCGAATATCTCGATGCCCCAATGCTAAAAGTGTACCATGTCCTGACCGGAGGTTTTTTCAGCTTAAAATACTCGATAAACTTTTTGTTGCTTTGCGCATATTCGTTAAAATCTGTCCAGTAATTTAGTAATCGAGATTGCAATTGTCCTTCGGTTGCAGATATATTCTTTACTTGTTTTGCCCAATTATTAGGCTGTTCTAAAATATTAAAATGAACTGCCGGAGCCGAATCCCCGATTCTCCACAATTCCACTTCCACCAAGAAAAACGCCGTTTCATCGTCTGTATGCTCATTCAGCCATTCCATCGCTCGACGGTGTTCTTCTCGTGCCTGTTTGACAATCCATACAATGATTTTTGCGCTTTTACCAGCCGCATAGGTCAGCAATTGACCCAAATGTGTATGGTTGGAACTTTCCAGTTGATTTTCGATCACAACGGTATTATCGGTTCCTTCTTCAGAAGCCAATATATCCAAGCTGAACTTGCCTACGGCCGATTCACGCTCACGAAAACACAAATCAACACCGATAGCTTCGCCCAGTAAATTCAGATTATTTTCCAGCCAAGGTGTAAAATCGTATGCTTCATTAGGCCAAACCGTTCGCAAATCATATTCCCGCTTCAAATCAGCCAGTTGTATATTCATTTTTACACCTCAATAATCGAGAATCCCGCCGCTTTCTTGATGCGATTCGCCACTGCAAGACCGAGACCTTCATCCGACGGACACTGCGCCCAAATCTGCGTTACGCTGGTATCATCGAACGCCCGCAGGCGGTCGAACACCTCGCGCGCCTGTGCACCAAGATCGTCCCTCGAGCCGAAGCACTCCACGATGCAGTTCGGGAACATATTCTTGTACTCATCAAAGCACAGCACGCCGGTGGAGTCCCCGATATGCGCTGCAATGTACTTTGCCGTGTCCTGCGGGTTGCCGCGCACGACCGTTACGGGCGCTTTCGGCGCATAATGCCGGTATTTCATGCCGGGCGCCGACACCTTCACGTCATCCCCGATCTTCTCGTACAGGGCGCGGTCAACATCCACCTCACCGAGCACCGAGCGCAGCTGCTCGAGCGTGATGCCGCCCGGGCGCAGCAGGCGCGGCCGCTCGAGCGCCAGCGTGATGACCGTGCTCTCCACGCCCACACCGCACGCACCGCCATCCAGTACAGCCGCAATTTTGCCGTCCATGTCATGAATAACGTGCGCCGCCGTGGTCGTGGACGGTCTGCCCGAAGTATTCGCGGACGGTGCTGCCAGCGGCACGCCGCTCTCCCGAATCAGCGCACGCGCCATCGGGTGCGACGGCAGGCGGATGCCCACGGTGTCCAGTCCGCACGAAACCTCGTCCGGGATGCAGTCGCCCTTGGGCACGATCATGGTCAGCGGACCCGGCCAGAACGCCTCCGCGAGCTGTTTCGCCTGCGGCGGAACCGCCGGACACAGGTCGTAAATCTGGTCAAAGTCCGCGATGTGGACGATCAGCGGGTTATCCTGCGGACGGCCCTTGGCCAGAAAAATTTTCTTTACCGCCTCACCGTTCAGCGCATTCGCCGCAAGGCCGTACACGGTTTCGGTCGGCATGCCGACCACCTCGCCCGCTCGAATGAGTTCTGCGGCGGTTTTTACCGCGTTTTCGTCGGTTTCCGGTGTCAAAAGAGTTGTTTTCATCAGTTTACACTTCCATTTATGGTATCAATGGTCTTTTTCTTCCACTTTGGTGATGATGCCGTTTTCCAGTGTCAAGTCGAGCGTTACCTCATCAAACGGCTGTGCAATGAGGTACGAAAGGCAGGTATCGGTATCCGCATAGTCCGGCGTGCCGAGCAGCTCACGCACCTCGTCCGCGTTCATGCCGACAAGTTCGGTGCTGTTTTGCAGGTCGCTGACCATGAAATGCCGCTGACTCGGTGCGGTTTTCGCCCAGTTTTCCACAGAAAACGTCTTTGGCACGCCGATACCAAGGTCAAAATAACGGTTTGCGTTCCAGATGCCGTTTCCCACCAAAGAGAGGTTTATCGGACATTCACCATGCTATACTCCAATCATAAAAGAAAGGAGTGCTTCGCATGGCAAAGAACAAGAACATTTTCGTCACGATCACTGGCTTTCAGCACTATTACGGACGTGAGCCGTTCCAGATCGGCAATCTCATCCGCTGTGCCAAGGAGCCGAGCAACCCGTACGACAGCGATGCCATCCGCGCGTTTCTGCCGTACATCGGCAAGGTAGGCTACATCGCCAACAGCCCGCAGACCAAGGCCGGCGGCACAGAGAGCGCGTCGCGCATTTACGAGCGCGTGCCCAAGCGGTTTTACGTCCGTGTGCTGTTCACCACCTGCACCAAGATCATCTGCCGCGTAGAATTCGGCGATATGTCCGATCTCAACGCTGAGTTGGAGAGCCAGACCGAGGACAAGTGGAACGACTGGGACGATGAGGATGACGAAATCCAGTTCTAAGGTTACATTTCGCTCTGCTCTTTCAGCTTTTCCGCTGTGTCAGCCGCGATGAGTGCGTCTAAAATCTCGTCCATATCGCCGTTCAGGAACTGATCCAGCTTGTAGATGGTCAGCTTGATGCGGTGATCGGACACGCGATTCTCCGGGAAATTGTAGGTGCGGATGCGCTCCGAGCGGTCGCCGGTGCCGACCTGACTTTTGCGGTCAGCGGCGATGGCGGCACGCCGCTTTTCCACCTCGGCCTCATACAGCCGCGAACGCAGCACGGACAGCGCTTTCTCCTTGTTCTTGTGCTGGCTACGCTCGTCCTGACACTCGACGACCGTGTTGGTCGGGATATGCGTCACGCGGATAGCGGACGAGGTCTTGTTAATGTGCTGGCCGCCCGCGCCGGAGGCGCGGAACGTGTCGATGCGTAAATCCTTCGGGTCGATATAGAAGTCGAGTTCCTCCGCTTCGGGAAGGACAGCCACGGTGGTTGTCGAGGTGTGCACACGGCCCTGACTTTCGGTCTCGGGCACACGCTGCACGCGGTGTACGCCGCTCTCGAACTTGAGCCGCGAGTACACCTTATCGCCTGCCACGCGGAACACGATCTCCTTGTAGCCGCCCAGCTCGGTCTCGGATTTGTTCATGACCTCGGTCTGCCAGCCGCGCTTATCGGCGTACATCGTGTACATGCGGTACAGGTCAGCGGCAAACAGCGCGCTTTCCTCGCCGCCTGCACCGCCGCGAATTTCAACGTAGATATTCTTCTCGTCGTTCGGGTCCTTGGGCAGCAGCAGGATCTTCAGCTCTCCCTCCAGACGGGCAATGTCGCTCTTGGCCTGCTGCAGCTCCTCCTGCGCCAGCTCTTTCATGTCCGGGTCGGACAGCATTTCGGTCGCGTCCGCGAGCGTGCGCTGTGCCTGCTCGTATTCGCGGAACGCGGTGACGATCGGCTCGAGTTCGTTGCGCTCACGCAGCAGCTTAGCCGCCCGGTCAGGATCGTCGTATAAATCCGGCGCGGAAAGCCGTATTTCCAGCTCATCCAGCCGCGCCGCTAAGACTTTCAGTTTTTCAAACATACTCTATCTCCAAATCGTGTGAAGCACGGAAAATTCATTAAAATTGCGTTTACCAGCGTCCGGTGAACATCAATCCCATGATGGAGCAGTATTCGCGGCACCTTACCGCCATCCACTGCCCCGGATACGGCGTTTTCGCGGGAACGCCTGCGTCACCCAGACCGGCATGCGCCAGCAGGCGGCGTGCGCGGGCAAGATGATAATCATTTGTAATTACAGCAACAGCTGCGCCCTCGGGCAGCAGCTTTTTTGCGTTGGCGATATTCTGGATGGTCGTGCTCGACTTGTTCTCCAGGATCAGCCGTTCTGCATCCGCACCGTGCGCGATCATGTAATCCTGCATGGCTGCAGCCTCGGTGCGCGGCTCATCGCCGCCCTGACCGCCGCACAGGATGGCCTGACTGCCCGGATTGACGTTCAGCACCGCGATTGCCGTATCGCACCGTGCCGCCAGAGCCGCCGACGGCTGTCCGTTCGGATTGACGAGCGCACCCAGCACCAGATAGTAATCCGCCTGCGGCGCAGCTGACGGGTCATCCTCGTCGAATGCTATGCCGATTACAAACACCTGCACCGCCGCAAACGACAGCACGAACAATGCAAACAGTACGCGTCCCACGCGCGACAAAATGCGGCACGCCTTATGCTTTTCGCGTCCGCACAGCATCAGCCATTCCCCCATACAGCCGATGGCAAGCGCCAGCAGGAAAATACCGCCGAACCGCGACGGCTTCCAGAACAGCTGCGGCACGCCAATAACAGCAAACAGCACCGCAAGCCCTATCCATACCCTTTTTTTCTTTCATTGCAGTTCCTCCAGCTCGGCCGCAACGGCTTCCCATTCATCCATTTTTGCGGCGAGTTTTTCGTCACAGGCTTCTTTTTCGGTCATCAGCTCGAGCAGCTTTCCGGAATCCGATGCCGCGTCCACCATCTGCTGTTCGAGGTCGGACGACTGAGTTTCCAGCTGCGAAATCTCGCGCTCGAGCGTGTTCAGCAGCTTCTGCAGATTCTTGGTGCCGCCGGTGCGCTTTGGCTTCTCAGGCGGCTTGGGCACATCGTCCAGCGTCGGCACAGCAGCCTTTTTCTTCTTGGGCGCCGGTGCAGGAGCCGCTTCCGGCAGTGCGCCGCCGCCCTTGGCTCGCCAGTCAAGGAATGCGCTGTACGAGCCGATAAAATCGGTCAGGTGACCGTTTTCGAGATACAGCACGCGGGTTGCAAAGCGCTCGACGAAGTAACGGTCATGCGAAACAAACAGCAGCGTGCCGTCGAATGCCTCAACCGCCTCCTCAATCCACTCGCGGGATGCAAGATCAAGGTGGTTGGTCGGCTCGTCGAGGATGAGCAGATTGAGCGGATCGTACATCAGCTCACACAGGCGCAAACGGCTTTTCTCACCGCCGGACAGCATATCTACGGTTTTCAGCTGGGTTTCACCGGTAAACTGGAACGAACCGAGCCGGTTTCGCGCCACCTGCATGGATACGTTCTTGTCGTATATAAGCGTGTCGATGAGGTTGCGGTGCGGATTGGCAAAATACACCTGCTGCGGCAGGTATGCCGGCTTGAGTCCAACGCCCTTGCGGATGACGCCGCCATCCGGCACTTCCTCGCCGAGCAGGATTTTCAGCATGGTGGTCTTTCCGGCGCCGTTTGCGCCAAGCAGCGCAACGCGCTCGCGGTTGCGGATGTTGAACGATACATTATGTAATATTTCTCGTCCGTCATAACTTTTCGTAATATCGCGGACCTTGAGCACTTCCTCGGTCTCGTAGTTCGGGTCGCCAAACGTAACCGTCATTTTCTTGTCGGTCTTGGGTCGGTCAGTGACCTTCATACGCGCAATGCGCTTCTCGATAGACGCGGCACGCTTCGCCAGATGCTCGGTGCCGTGCTCGTGCATGGAACGCGCGGTCGCCTCCAGACGTTTTTTCTCGGCCAGCTCATGCTCGTGGTGCTTGAGCTGCTCCTCACGGCGGCGCTCGCGCTCAACTGCATAATACGAGTAGTTGCCGTTGTAGAAATCGCAGGTGCAATCGTGGATTTCAATCACGCGGTCGCAGCACTGATCGATAAACCAGCGGTCATGCGAGATAATGAGCACGGTGCCGCGGTAATTCTCGAGGTAATTGCCCAGCCAGTCCACAGCGTCCATATCGAGGTGGTTGGTCGGCTCATCGAGCAGCAGCACATCGGTCTGCTCAAGAATGATGCGGGCGAGGTTGATGCGCGTTTTTTCGCCGCCGGAGAGTAGGTCAAACTTCTGCGAACGCATTTCCTGCGCGATTTCAAGACCGTTGCATACGCGGTTGATCTCGTAATCGCGGTTATAGCCGCCGAGGATTTCCAGCCGCGTTTCCAGCTGCGCGTAGCGCTTGAGCAGCGATGCGTCATCCGGCTTGCGCGTCATTTCGTCGGTCAGCGCATCCATTGCTGCCGCAACTTCGTCGGACTCCTTGAACGCCAAACGGAGAATGTCCTCCACGGTGGATTCCGGCGGAAAATCCGGCATCTGGTCAATGACACCGGCGGTTCGTCCCTGTCCGAACGCAACGTGTCCGCCGTCATACGACAGCCGGCCGGTCAAAATATTAAGCAAAGTGGTCTTTCCGGCGCCGTTTGCGCCTAAAATAGCAACCTTTTCGCCCGGCTGAATGTCGAACGAGATGTCCTTGAGGATCAGGCGGTCACCATAATATTTGGTCAGGTTTTGTACGGTAATATCTGCCACGGAGAGAACTCCTTTCAATGCACTTTTATTCAGTTTATATTATAGCACAATGTGCCCCATAATAGGAGAGAAAACCTGCATAATTTGCAGATTTTTGCGCGGTTTTCTCTGCCCGAAAACACAAAAAAGCTGTCTCAAAAGACAGCTTTTTATGGGAATTCAGAGCAGCAGCGGCAGCAGCTCTTCCACACGGTCGACCACATGCTTCGCGCCTGCGTCCTCCAGCTCCTCGCGGTCGCCAAAGCCGAACGTCACGCCGATGCAGTCAATGCCGCATTGCTTCGCGCCTTCCACGTCGTGCAGGCGGTCACCGACCAGCACAGCCTGTGACAGATCCTGCACCCGCAGACGGTCGAGCGCCTGCTGCGTAACCTGTGCCTTCGTGCCGATCGTGCCATCCAGCGTTGCGCCGGAAACCACGGTAAAATACTGGTCAATATTAAAATATTTGACGATTTTATCAATGAAAAACGCTGGTTTGGACGATGCAGTAGACAGGGTCTTTCCGGCGTCCGTCAATGCCTTCAGCAGCTCCGGAATCCCGTTGTAGAGCATGTTCTCCTTCCAGCCTACCACACCGAACCGCTCGCGGTAAAACGCAATGGCCTGCTTGGCCTGCGCGTCGTCAAATCCATAGCTGCGGCGGAACTCATCGTACAGCGGAGGACCGATAAAGCGTTCCAGCGGTTTCAGCTCCGGCTCGTGGATGCCCATTTTATCCAGCGCATACTGCACCGATTTAGTAATGCCCTCGCGTGAATCGGTAAGTGTGCCATCCAAATCAAATAAAATATACTGATACATCGGCGCTTTTCCTCTCAGTAGTATAGAAAAAGCAGCAACTTTCGTTGCTGCTTAGATGTAGGCGTTGAGTTATCTTCCCGGGCCGTCGCCAGCCAAGTATTGTCACCGTAAACGAGCTTAACTACTGTGTTCGGAATGGGAACAGGTGTACCCTCGTCACCATTAACACCTACTTTTGAAGATTTACACCCTCAAAACTGAACAATCCTACTCGCAATGCTTTTTTCTTCGAGGTTACCTAACATTTAAGGTCAAGCCCTCGGCCTATTAGTATCAGTCCGCTCCATACATTACTGCACTTCCACTCCTGACCTATCAACCTTGTAGTCTACAAGGGGCCTTACTCCCGAAGGATGGGAACACTTATCTCGAGGGGAGTTTCACGCTTAGATGCCTTCAGCGTTTATCTCGTCCGTACTTAGCTACCCAGCTATGCCCTTGGCAGAACAACTGGTGCACCAGCGGTACGTCCATCCCGGTCCTCTCGTACTAAGGACAGCTCCTCTCAATATTCCTGCGCCCGCAACAGATAGGGACCGAACTGTCTCACGACGTTCTGAACCCAGCTCGCGTACCGCTTTAATTGGCGAACAGCCAAACCCTTGGGACCGAATTCAGCCCCAGGATGCGATGAGCCGACATCGAGGTGCCAAACCTCCCCGTCGATGTGGACTCTCGGGGGAGATCAGCCTGTTATCCCCAGGGTAGCTTTTTATCCGTTGAG